>Ga0308168_1000215_pt1 | contig 87492 bp, 75 predicted proteins | sample PhyCR2_FD_202133 | JGI IMG/M metagenome (GOLD analysis project Ga0308168, IMG submission 202133) | Phyllosphere microbial communities from UC Gill Tract Community Farm, Albany, California, United States - DLSLRC.R2 | ecosystem: Host-associated > Plants > Phyllosphere > Unclassified | place: USA...
CCAGGCCACTACGCAAGGCGCGGCAACGCGCAGCGATACCACGGCCCCGGCCGGCGCCCAGCCGGTCCAGGGCCGCTCGGCATCCGGCAAGACCGGCGCCCGGATGGCAGGTGCCGCCGGCGGTACCGATGCCGCGGCCGGCGCCAGCATGGGCGGTGACGGCGGCCGCGGCCTGCGCGGACAGGGGGGCGAGGGCGCCGGCGCACCCGGTAGCCCAGGCGGCAATGTCGAGGGCAATATCAGTCCGGGGGCGGGCGCGGCGGTGGCCGGCGGCACCGGCCTGGGCGAAGCGAACAGCGCCGACGACACCCGTACCGGCATCAGCAGCGGCGAGGGCGCTTCTCTCACCGGCGGCGATCCCAGCAGCGGCGCGATCCCGCCGCCGAACAGCAAGGGCGGCGCTTCGGCAGCCTGAAGCCGCCGGCGGCCGCTGACGCTACACTATCGGCATGCAAAAGTTCCTGATCATCATTGGCCTGGCGCTGCTCGGCGCCGGGCTGGCCTGGCCCTGGCTGCGGCGCCTGCCGTTGAGCCGTCTTCCCGGCGACATCCACGTCGTCCGCGAAGGTTTCAGCTTCAGTTTCCCGATCGTCAGCTGCATCGTCGTCTCGATCGTCATTTCCCTGATCCTCTGGCTTTTCCGCCGCTGAGCGCCCCTCCGCGCCTCTGCCGGCCGGCGTAGCGCCGGTCGCCGGAGCGTCGTCTGTCATTCCTTAACTGTCGCATTTATTTGACGCGAGGCCTTGTTTATCCTCCCTCCATACTCCAATTGGAGTATAACGGGAGTATTAATGCAAAAGCCGAGCGCCATGAACATCGTCAATATCAAGCAGAAACTGCCGGAAACCGAAAAAGTCACGGTCAATCTGGGGCTGGTCGACCTGGCCCAGATGGACTTGCTGATCGAAGAAGGTTTCTATACCAACCGCACCGACTTCGTGCGCACCGCCATCCGCAAGCAGCTCGAGCGGCATGGCGAGGACATCCGCCAGACCGTGGTGCGCAAGCGCTTCGTGGTCGGTCTGCAGCGCTATACGAAAGCCGAGCTGGAACGCAGTGTCGCCGCCGGCGAGCGCCTTGAGATCCACGTGCTCGGCCTGGCTTCCATCGACGACGACGTCACGCCCGAACTGGCCACCGCAGCGATCGCTTCGATCTGGGTGCTCGGGGCGTTCGTCGCCGCCAATGCGGTCAAGGCTGCCCTTGCCGACCGCATCCATATCTGATGAGGAAAATAATGAAACCCTACGAACAATTTGTCGCCAACATCCTGAAGGCGGCCGGCACCGCCCGTACCGATCCCGGCGCCGTCAGCGGCCTGGTGCAGGATGCACTCAAGAGCGCCGGGCTGCTGCCCGGCATGCCACAAGCTCAGGCGCAGGCACAGGCGCAGAACCCGTCTTTCGTCGACTTGAACGCGGCCCCGGCATGGGCGCGCAAGCCGGCGGCCGTAGCGGATGACGCCGGCGCAGCCGCAGAGACCGCAGAGCCCGCAGAGCCCGCAGCAGGCGGCGCTACCGGCTTTGCCGGCTTCCGCGGCTTCGATACCGGCAAGATGGCCGACTGGGCCGCCCAATTCAAGGCCTTCCAGTCTGGCCAGGCCGTATCGCCCCAGGCGCAGGCGCCGCGTAACCTCGCAGCGGAACCCGGCGAATTCCTCCAGGGCAGCTTCAGCGACGCCGCCGGCACGCGCGCCTACCGGCTGTACGTGCCGGCGCGCGCCGCCGCCGGCCCGCGTCCGTTGGTGGTCATGCTGCACGGCTGCACCCAGCATGCGCAAGACTTTGCCGCCGGCACCACGATGAATGCGCTGGCCGAGGAGCACGGCTGCCTGGTGCTGTATCCCGAGCAGCCGCGCAGCGCCAATGCAAATGGCTGCTGGAACTGGTTCGAGGCTGCGCACCAGGGCCGCGAGGGGGGCGAACCGGCGATCCTGGCCGGCATGACGCGCGCGGTCCTGCGCGAGCATAACGGCGACCCCGGCCGCGTGTTCGTGGCCGGCCTGTCGGCCGGCGGTGCGATGGCGGCGATCCTGGGCGCGGCCTATCCCGAGCTGTATGCGGCGGTGGGCGTGCACTCCGGCCTGGCGGCCGGCAGCGCGCACGACCTGATGTCGGCGCTGAATGCCATGAAAGGCACGCGCGGGCGCAAGGCGGCTGCGAAGCGCGGCGTGGCGGGGCGCTTGCCGGCGATCGTGTTCCACGGCGATGCCGACGGGACGGTCCACGCGTCGAATGGCGAAGCGGTGCTGCGCCAGTTCACCCAGGGCGAGCCGCTGCGCGAGGTCGAGGAGCGCGGCCAGGACGGCAGCGGCCGTAGCCACACGCGCACGGTGCTGCTGGACGCAGACGGGCGCGCGGTCGCCGAACACTGGGTCCTGCACGGCGGCGGCCATGCCTGGTCGGGCGGCAGCACCGCCGGTTCGTATGCCGAGGCGGGCGGGCCGAATGCCTCGGCCGAGATGCTGCGCTTTTTCCTGGCGCAGCAGCGCTGACCGCCTCTTCCGGTCGGGCAGCCGGCTTGCTATGCTAACGGGTTTCCAGCCCGGTTCGGCAGTGCAGCGGCCGGCCCCCTACTATATGGAGTTATAAACATGGTTTCCCTGCAAGAGCAGCTGATGAAGGCTGGCCTGGTCGACAAGAAGAAGGTCAAGGTGGCCAACCAGGAAAAGACCAAGCAGCAGAAGATCGACCGCCGTACCGGGGTGGAGAGCGTCAACGAGACCAGGGAAGCGGCGCTCGAAGCCCAGCGCCAGCAGGCCGAACGCGCCCGCGAACTGAACGCCCAGCGCGATGCCGCCGCCGCCCAGAAGGCCGTCGCCGCCCAGATCGCCCAGATGGTGCAGCAGAACCGCCAGCCGAAGGGCAACGGCGACATCGCCTACAACTTCACGCTCGGCACCAAGATCGAGCGCATCCACGTGTCGGAAAAAGTGCGCGACCACCTGGTGGCGGGGCGCCTGGCCATCGTCGCCCACCAGGGCGGCGTCGAACTGGTGCCGAAGGTCATCGCCGACAAGATCGCCGAACGCGCGCCCGAGAGCGTGGTGCGGGTCAACAAGGCCAGCACCGAAGTCGACGCGGACGATCCTTACGCCAACTTCAAGATCCCGGACGACTTTACCTGGTAAGCCGGGTCAGGGCAGCGACGCGCCGACAGGAGCCGGGGTGGCGGCACCGACCGGCGCCGCAGCCGGCGCCGCAGCCGGTACGACGGCGGGCATGCCTGCCTGCTGGCCCAGCACGATCTGGAACAGGACAGGGTAGTCGTAGGCGGCCCCGGTGGAAGCATCGACACCGGCACCGATGACGCCGCCGAACAGGATGTTCCCGGCCATCATGCCCTTGGTCGAGGACTTGAAGGTGGCCAGACCGGCATCGTAGCCCGGCTTTTCGCACTTGACGTTCATGTCGCCGTAGGCACGGTGGACCGTGACGGTGCCGGGCGTGGTGACGTAGTACACGCCCTTGTCGTTCTCCAGCTTGCAGGTCGCACCGGCGACATTGCCGGTGGGATGCAGGGTCTCGACCGAGACCACCTGACTGGTACCGCTGACGATCGAGGCGCAGCCGGTCAGGCTGGCAGCGCCTGCTAATAGCGCAGCCATCAGCGTCGCGCGCATGCATGCTTGGTACATTTGTTTCTCCCAGGATTTTGCCGTTTGCTTAACGGTCGTTTAGTTGGAGAAACCTTTATACATTTGAAAATATTGATTTTCAACATATATTTACGTTTGAGAATTATCTACGTAGTTATGTTGTATTTCAGATATTTCCAGTCACATCCATTCGGCGGCTTTCATCTATTTCCGGCGTCTATTCACTCCTGTGGCGTGACTTGCAACTTCGCCAGGTCGAACCCCTGGCGTTCCAGCCGCGCCAGCAGCGCCGCATAGGCCTCGCGGGGCACGCTCGGGGTACGGGACAGTATCCACAGGTACTCCCGGCTCGGCTCGCTGACCGCGGCCAGCTGGTAGTCGGGATCGAGGTCGATCACCCAGTAGTCACCCCATACCTGCGGCAGGAAGGACAGCCAGGCCGGTGCAAAACGCACTTCGAGGACCGGGGAATCGGGGCCGCCGATCTGGCGCGCCGTCCCGGTGGCATCGTCGAAGCGGCCATCGGCGCGACGGCAGCGGTTGACCACTTCCACGGTCTTGTCCGGCCGCAGGCGATACGACGCCGTGGTGGCGCCGGCACACTGCTTCTGGAAGCGGTTCGGGTATTTGGCGATCTCGTACCAGGTGCCCATGTAGCGCGGCACATCGATGGCAGGAACAGGGGTGACGCCGGGCTGGCGCCTGGCTTGGCCGGCGGCCAGTACGGCGGCGGCCGCACCGGCCAGGCCGAGCAGGAGAATTGCATGTCGTGGACGGAAGCGCATGGCAGGTCGAGGCTGTTGAAGTTGTGTGCATACTACTTCGGTCCGCCGAAACGGCGCGTTTGTTCAGCCGATGTCGGCATCGGACTCCAGCATGTCGGCAATATCCGGGTCCTGCGCAAACGCCTCGGCAAAGTAGTTCACGAAGTGGTTCACCTTAAGCGATGGCCGCCGCGCCGGCTGGAACACCACGTTCAGCGGCAGCGGCGGCAGGCGGAAGCGCGTCAGGACCGGCTTGACGCGGCCGGCGCGGATGTCGGCGCCGTACAGCCACAGCGTCGAGTAACCGATGCCGAGGCCTTCGCACACGGCCTGGCGCATCGCTTCCGAACTGTTCGACTGGAAGCAGCCATTGACCTTGACGGTGAGCGGGACGCCGCTTTCGTCGAGGAAGGTCCATTCGTTGGGTGTGGCCAGGCCGGTGTAGACCACGCACTGGTGCCCGGCCAGGTCGGACGGATGGTGCGGTTCGCCGTGGTGCGCCAGGTGGCGGGCGACGCCAGTGCGGCACGGTGGGCAGTGCCGATGCGGCGTGCGACCAGGCGGCTGTCCTTCAGTTCGCCGACCCGGAAGGCGACGTCGACGCCGGCCGCAACGAGGTCGACGAAACTGTCGTCGAGCAGCAGGTCGATCTTGACCTTGGGATAGCGCGCATAAAAGCCGTGCAGCCGCGGCACGATGTGGCGGCGCCCGAAGGCGGCCGGCGCCGCCACGCGCAGCATGCCCGCAATGTCGTGTTCGGCGCGCTGTACCTCGATGCGGGCATCTTCGAGCGCATCGAGCACCTGGCGGCAGCGTGCGTAATACAGCTGGCCGGCCTCGGTCAGCGAATGGCTGCGCGTCGAGCGCACCAGCAGGGTGGCGCCGAGCTGGGCTTCCAGCGCCTGCATCTGCTTGCTGATCGCCGACTGGGTCGTCATTTCCTCGCGCGCCACCGCCGAAAAGCTGCCCCGCTCGACGACACGGCAAAAGGTTTCCATCAAACGCAGCCGGTCCATATTCGCTTATTCATTCCTGTCAGGAATAAATCATATCACCCATATGCCCTACCATATGTTTACACGAATGGCCATAATACCTTCATGCACGGGGCCGCTACGAGAGCATCGAACGCGTCCCCATCATATGGCGTCATCCGGACGGAACGGACGCCACCCCGAATACTTGAAAAGCGCCCGCGAGGCGCTTTTTTTATGCACGGCAAATGTGCAGGGCGTGCATGCGATCCGTGTTCAAATAGCCGGCCAACCACCATCCAGCGAGGCACGGCATGACGGACACGTTCAAGGCGGGCGACAAGGTGACATGGCATTCGCCGCAAGGCACAGTGCACGGCACGGTCAAGAAAAAGCTGACGGCGCACACCACCATCAAGGGCCACGAGGTGGCGGCGTCGCAAGAGCATCCCGAATACCTGGTGGTCAGCGACAAGACCGGCGCCGAGGCCGCGCACAAGGAGAGTGCGCTGAAGAAGGTGTGACCCGGAAGCGGCCCTTGAGCTGCCGCAGCCAGGGTCAAGAAAAGTATAATTTTGCTAAGAAATTTCACCCAACGTGGTGTAACTAACGGACGGCCCTGCTCGCCACTGGCATTCTGGAACCGTTATCACAAACACCACACCAGAAGGAGAGCATCATGGGTAAATATTTCTTGGCCTGGATCATGGGCGTGCCTGCAATCGTGCTGGTTCTGCTCTACCTGTTCTTCCATTGATCCAATGCGGACGCTATGGAAATCGAAAACGCCACCTGCCGGTGGCGTTTTCATTGGATGGCCCAGGTAATCGACGCTGATACCCAGGCTCGACATTCAGGTTTTCGATATCGACACCCCGCCGTCGACGAACAGTGTACTGCCGGTCACGAAACTGGCCGCATCCGATGCCAGGAACAGTGCCGCCCTGGCGATTTCGGCCGGGCGTGCAAGACGTTTCGTGGCGTGGATGCCTTCGACAAAGGCGCGTGCTTCCGGCGTCGAGGCAGCGGCGCGGCCCATGTCCGTATCGGTCCCGCCGGGCATCAGGACATTGACCCTGATGCCGCGTGCGCCGTACTCGACCGCCAGCGTGCGCGCCAGTCCCACCAGGCCAGCCTTGCTGGCGGCATAGGCGGCCATCCCCGGCATGCCGATCGTATGGCCGACGAACGACGAGGTGAAAATCATTGAGCCGCTGCCACGCGTGAGCATCGCCGGGATCTGGTATTTTGCACAGAAAAATGCGCTGCTCAAATTGGTGTCGAGCGTGTCGTGCCATTCCGCGGCGTGGATACCGGCAACTTCGCCCATCGGGCCCAGCGTGCCGGCATTGTTGAAGGCGATATCGAGTCCGCCAAAGCGCTCGATCGCCAGTTCGACCGCCTGTTTTGCGACATCTTCCTGTTTGACGTCACCCGCCAGCGCGTATGCCTTGCCGCCCGCCGCGACGATCTCGTCGACCAGCGCTGCCAGTTTTCCGCCACTGCGGGCGACCGCGATGACGTTTGCGCCTTCCTGCGCGAACAGCTTCGCTGCCTCGTAGCCGATGCCGGCGCTGGCGCCGGTCACGATTGCTGTCTTGCTTGCAAGAATCCCCATGTCAGTGTCCCCCAGATCAAGGTTTGAGCCGCCTGCCGGCAGCGGTGACCAAGTATAGGAAGGGCCAACATCCGGAACACTCCGTTTGTTGTTCTTGAATGTTTGTTTCATCGCAAACGGCAGCGCCCCACTCGACTGGGCGCAACCGTCAGCGCAATCCATCGTGCATGATCGTTCGGCTACCCGATACCGCCCGTGGCAAGGGCCGGTTTTTCCATCCTTATCTGGAGAGAAAACATGCAACGCGTTCGAGAAATGCTGTTGGTCGCCCTGGCAGTAGCGGGCACGGCAGCCGCTCAGCAGGCACAGCCGTCACAACCGCCACAGCCGGCCGGGGAAACAAACGGCACCCACGTCGGCACGAATACGACCTACCGCGTGATCAACCTGGCCCCCGGCCTGCTCGCCACGCTCCCGCGCATCAACGCCAGGGGACAGGTCTCGTTCTCGATGCAGGCCGATGCCGGCGCGGTGGGTTACTTCTATGACGGCACCAGCGTGCAGGATATCGGCACCCTGGACGGCGAGACCCTCGCAAACGACCTGAACGACCTGGGCCAGGTGACCGGCAGTTCCCTCACCGCCGGTGGGGTCCAGCATGCCTTCGTCTGGCGTGCCGGCGCCGGCATGCTCGACATCGGCACGCCCACCGGCGGCGAGTCGAGCGGCACGGCCATCAACCGCCATGGCGTCGTCACCGGCTCGTCCTACGCCGACTTCCTGCCGCGCGCCTTCCGCTGGAGCGCCGCGAGCGGCAGCGAAAGCCTGGGCGCCCTGACGCCGGGCCTGGGCAGCGCTTCCTTCGCCGGCGCCCTCAACGGTGCCGGCCTGATCGCCGGTTCGTCGGCGACCGCGGACGGCAGCCGCCATGCCTTCGCCTGGACCCGCAGCAGCGGCATGCTCGATATCGACACGTTGAACAGCTACGATGCGCTAGTGGTGGCCGTGGGCGCCAACGGCGAGGTGGCCGGCAACCATATTCCCTCGCTCGACGCCATCGAATATCGCCCCTTCCTGTGGACGCGCGCCGGCGGCATGCGCGACCTCGGGACGGCCGGCGGCAGCGAGGCTTTCGTCACCGCCATGACGCCCGGCCTGCACATGGCGGGCCTGATCAATTTTGGCGCCGACGTCCAGCGTGCGATGTCCTGGACGCGCAGCGGCGGCATGCGCAATCTCGGCACGCTCGGCGGCGCGTCGTCGCGCGCCGACGGCGTCAACGCCGCCGGCCAGGTCGTCGGCTTTGCGGAAAACAAGGCCGGCGACTGGCGCGCCTTCGTCTGGACCGCAAGGCAGGGCATGCTCGACCTGAACCGCTACCTGCGCCGTGCGCCGCCCGGCCTGGTGCTGGACGATGCGCTTGCGATCAACGACAGCGGCGCGATCGTGGCGACCTCGAATGCCGGGCTGGTGCTGCTGCGGCCGGACACGGGGGGCGGATGCGGCCATCTGCTTGGCCCGGTCGTGGCGCCGGCCCTGGTCAAGGCCGGCATGCCGTTGCAGGCTGCAATCGGCTTCGTCGACGAGGACGGGGTCGGCACGCGCAGCGTCAGCTGGTCGTGGGACGACGGCAGCGGCGTCCAGGCCGGCCGGGTCAGCGAGAGCGGCGGCACCGGCAATGCCAGCGCCAGCCACAGCTTTGCCATGCCCGGCGTGTACCGGGTCACGGCCACGGTGGTCGACCGCAAGGGCCGCAGTACCGCGGTCAGCCACGAGGTCGTCGTGACGGCGCCGACGGGCGGGATGGTGGCCGGCAGCGGGGTGGTGACGTCGCCGGCAGGGGCGTTCAGGCAGGCGCCGCTGTATGCGGGCGCGGCACGCTTCAGCCTGGTCGCGCCGCTGGCCGCGCCGTTGACTGGAGCTGCATCGGCATCGGCATCGGCAGCGGCAGCCGGCATGCCGGCCAGGCTGCACTTCGACTTGCCGGGCTTGCCGTTCCGCAGCCAGGACGTGCGCATGCTGGGCCTGCAGGGGGCCCGGCATGTGTTCGAGGGCAGCGGTACTGTCAGGGGCGCGGGTGGCTACAGGTTCAGGCTGTCCACGTCGGCAACGCTGCCGGGAGGCGGGCAGGGCCGGTTTGCGCTGAAGATCTGGCATGCCGATCCGGCCAGTGGGCGCGAGGTGGTCGACTATGACAACGCGCGCGGGGCAGCGGGCAAGGGCGGCGGGCGCCTGGTAGACGGGCGCATCGTGCTGGAATGATGCAGGGAAGGGCGGGAGGGGGAAACAGGCGCCGCTGCGCGGGCGGCGCCTGGCCGGCTTATTTTGCGGCGACCTCTTTCGGCACGTCCTTTTCTTCGCCTTCCCACTGGCGCTGGGCCGCGGCGCGGTTGAATGCCGGCAGCGGCGCGGTCTCGACGTTCACATTGACGAGCACCGGATAGGCGGCGCGGAACAGGCCGATATCCTTGTCGGCCAGGTTCTCGTAGGCCACATCCCAGGTGCCGCCCGACATGCCTGCCACCGACTGGTCGAGCAGAGGCAGTAGCGGGCCGGCGCGGAATTCGTTGCCGACGCGGTCGCGCAGCGTGGCCTTGATGCGGCCGATATACACGATCGAGCCGGGCTTGACCTTGAGGTCGGTATTCAGCGGCACGACGAAGGTTCCCATGATTGGGAAGCCCTTGGCCAGCCCCACCACTTCCTGCAGCTTGTACTCGCCCGGCGCCAGCGAGGCGCGCACCAGGTAGATGCTGTGCCCGTTTTCCTGCACCGCGTCGACGTCCTTGTCGAGCTTGAAGTTCTGGCGCTCTTCCTTGCTTTGCGCGTTCGGCCTGGCCAGCTTGACGACGAAGGGTTCGGGCACGAAGCGGCTGCCGTCCGGGCGCGACACGTCGACGGTCATCAGGACCACCGATTTTTCGCGGGTGTCGATGGAGGTGCTCTTCTTGTCGAAGGCCATCTGGTTGACGGTGGCGCAGCCGGTTAGGGCAAGGCACAGCAGGGTGGAAGCGATCAGGCGCAGCATGGGTATCCCTTATGGAAAATGTTATTGGTATAAGCAGCGGAAGGTAACACGCGTCCCACTGCCAAAAATGCGCACATTCCCACAAGCAACAACTTTTATGTTCAGCCGACAAGCCCATGCTGCGTGATCAGGACAGCCAGGGACACAATGTAGCGACGGCGTCCGTAGCACATCCCGATTGAATACGCTACTGGACAATTACATTTGCTTGCAATATAATTGGTGTCTATGCAATAGGTCTGCAGTACCAACTCTGCTGTACAACGTTTTCTCGCCACGCGCGAAAAAACTCCCTGGGCCATGCGCCCGACTCTCTGGTGCCATGTATTTGCATGCACCTGCGTGCTTAAAAGTCCTGAACTCAGCTTCTTTTAACACGCATCAACACCCTGGCCCCGGCATGGTTTGCCGGAAAAGCGTGCCGCGTTTCCGTTCGCCGCTTGCGTACGCTGGTACGCCCGTGCATCGTCGACGGCTCAGGGTTTGGTGATTCCCGTTCGACGCCCCATGGCCGCCGGGTTTCATCGCATTTGTCAACGCGTAGGAGAACCAGACAATGGCAAAACAAATCATCATCGACCATGTCTTCAAGGTCTACGGCGATCAGCCGCAAGAAGCGCTGGCCCTGGTCCGCCAGGGCGCCGGCAAGCAGGATATCCTGGCCAGTACCGGATGTACCATCGGCGTGTTCGACGCCACCTTCACCATCGAAGCCGGCGAGATCTTCGTCATCATGGGCCTGTCCGGCTCGGGCAAGTCGACCCTGGTGCGGATGCTGAACCGCCTGATCGAGCCGACCGATGGCCGCATCCTGATCGACGGCACCGACATCAATACCCTGCCGGACGCGCAGTTGCGCGCCTTGCGCCGCAAGGACATCAGCATGGTGTTCCAGTCGTTCGCGCTGCTGCCGCACGTCAGCGTGCTCGACAACACGGCCTTCGGCATGGAACTGGCCGGCATCCCCAAGGCCGAACGCCATGCGCTGGCCCGGCAGGCACTGGAACAGGTCGGCCTTGCGGCCTATGGCGCCAGTTATCCCGACGAATTGTCTGGCGGCATGCAGCAGCGCGTCGGACTGGCGCGGGCGCTGGCCTGCGATCCGTCGATCCTGCTGATGGACGAGGCATTTTCCGCGCTCGACCCCATCATGCGCACGGAAATGCAGTCGGAGCTGCTGCGCCTCCAGCAGATCAAGCGCCGTACCATCGTCTTCATTTCGCACGACCTCGACGAAGCCATGCGTATCGGCGACCGCGTCGCCATCATGAAGGATGGGCATGTGGTGCAGGTGGGCACGCCGGAAGAAATCCTGCGCAAGCCCGCCGACGAGTATGTGCGCAACTTCGTGCGCGGCGTCGACGCGGCGGCCGTGTTCAAGGCCGGCGACATCGCCCGCAAGAGCCAGGTCGTGGTGTCGGAATCGCCGACCCGCGGTTCGCGTGCGGCGCTGTCGATGCTGGAAGAGCAGGACCGGGCCTACGCCTATGTCGTCAATCCGCGGCGCGAATTCCTCGGCGTGGTGTCGGCCGATTCGCTGCGCAGTGCGCTCGACGGCCACGTCGGGCCGCTGGGCCTGGCGCACGCCTACCTGCCGGATGTGCAGACCATCAATGCGGACGAGCCCGTTGCGGGCCTGTTCGGCCAAGTGGCGCAACTCCCGTATGCGGTGCCGGTGGTGGCGGGCGACGGCAGCTTCCGCGGCGCCATCAGCAAGACCACCTTGCTGAAGTTCCTCGACCGCGATACGCCTGCCATTGCCGGGCAACATATTCAGAAAGGACAAGCATGACTCCGAACACCGCACCTCCCCAGGTCAACCCGTGGCTGCCGACGCCGCCGGCCGACACGGCCTGGCTCGACGCCGCAACGCCGGCCGCCACGGCCGGGCAAGCCGGCGGCTCGCAACTGACACACCTCTTCGATGGCTCGCTGCCGCTGGAATCCTGGATCAACCAGGGCCTGGGCTGGGTCGTCGCGCATTGCCGCCCGTTTTTCCAGGCCGTGCGCGCGCCGATCGACGCCACGCTGGCCGGTGCCAGCGACGTACTGCTGGCCGCGCCCGCGCCCGTGGTGATCGCCATCGTCGGTGTGCTGGCCTGGCAATTCACCAGCCGTGCGCTGGCGATCGGCACCGTGCTGGCGATGCTCGGCCTGTCGGTACTGGGCGTCTGGCCGGAAGCGATGGTCACCCTGTCGCTGGTGCTGACCTCGCTTGCCTTCTGCCTGGCGATCGGCTTGCCCTTGGGGATCTTCCTGGCCAGCAGCGACCGCGCACAAAACATCCTGCGTCCGCTGCTGGACGCCATGCAGACCACGCCTGCCTTCGTGTACCTGGTGCCGGTGGTGATGTTGTTTGGTATCGGGGACGCGCCCGGCGTGATCGTGACCATCATCTTCGCGCTGCCGCCGCTGGTGCGCCTGACCAATCTCGGCATCCGCCAGGTCCGTCCCGACCTGGTCGAGGCGGCGCGCGCCTACGGGGCCTCGCCCTGGCAGTTGCTGACCCGCGTGCAGCTGCCGCTGGCGATGCCGTCCATTATGGCCGGCATCAACCAGTCGCTGATGCTGTCGCTGTCGATGGTGGTGATCGCATCGATGATCGCGGTCGGTGGCCTGGGCCAGATGGTACTGCGCGGCATTGGCCGCCTGGACATGGGACTGGCAACCGTGGGCGGTCTCGGGATCGTGCTGCTCGCCATCACGCTGGACCGCCTGACGCAGGCCATGGGGCAATCGCGCCGCAGTGGGCGTCATTGGTACCAGACCGGTCCGGCCGGCATCATCCTGCGCCTGGTGCGTGGCAACCCGGCGCGCGGCAAAGCGGCCGCGCCGACCACGTCCATGCGCGCGCAATAACAAGAAAGGAACACATGCATCAACTTGAACATTTCAAAGCAACGTATGCAATGCGGCGCCGGTTCCGCTGGTTGTCGGCCCTGGCGATTGCCGCGCTCGCATTGAGCACCAGCCTGGCCATGGCGCAAACGCCGGCTGCCGGCCTGCCCGGCAAGGGCATCAAGGTGCAGGCGCTGCAAAGCCCGATCGCCGAAGAAACCTTCCAGACCATGCTGGTGGACCGCGCCCTCGAACGGCTGGGCTACGCGCCGCAGCCGATCAAGGAAGTCGATTATCCGACCGCGCACATCGCGATTGCCAATGGCGACGCGACCTTCCTCGCGGCGCATTGGGATCCTTTGCACAAGGACTATTTCAACAATGCCGGCGGCGCCGCCAAGCTGCTGCGCGTGGGCGCCTATGCCGGACCGGCCGCGCAGGGCTACCTGATCGACAAGGCCACGGCCGACAAGTACCACATCAACAATATCGACCAGCTGCGCGATCCGGCACTTGCCAAACTGTTCGACCATGACGGCGACGGCAAGGCCGACCTGACCGGCTGCAACCCGGGCTGGGGCTGCGAGGCGATGATCGAACATCACATGGATGCCTACAAGCTGCGCCCGACGGTCAAGCATGTGCAGGGCAGCTACGCCGCACTGATCGCCGACACCATCGGCCGCTACCAGCGTGGCGAGTCCATCCTGTACTACACGTGGACGCCCTACTGGGTGAGCGGGGTGCTGGTGCCAGGCAAGGACGTGGTCTGGCTGCAAGTGCCGTTCTCGGCGAATCCCGACAAGGCCGATACCCGTCTCGGCGACGGCAGCGACTACGGATTTTCCGTCAACACGACGCGGATCGTCGTGAATCGGGCCTGGGCCGACAAGAATCCGGCGGCCGTCAAGCTGTTTGAAGTCATGCGCTTGCCGATTGCCGACATCAATGCGCAGAACGAGCGCATGCGGCAAGGCGAGAACACCCAGGCCGACATCGCGCGCCATACGGCAGGCTGGATCAAGTACCACCAGCCACTGTTCGACAGCTGGATCGCGCAGGCGCGGGCCGTCGCGCAACCCTGAGCCGGAAGGGAAGCCGGTACCGGATCGAAACGCCCGACATGGGCGAGGCTGTTAAGATGCGCGCTCGCCTTCCCATGTCGATTTGCAGGAGACCACAAATCCTACCTTTTTTACTCACCGCGGTGATGCGTGCGCCAAAACTGACGATCGCCGCCGCACTCTGCGTGCTGGCAGCCCTGGCCGGTACGCTGACCTACACCGGTTACCTGGTCGTCGGCGTGCTGGCCGATTATCTCGGCACAGGCCGCGGCATGGCAGGACTGCTTCTCGCGGTTCTTTTTGCCAGGTTTCCCTGGGTAAGTAACAGGAAGCTGCGCATTGTCGGCCTGTTGCCTGGCCCTGCGCGCCGGCCTGTCATGGCGAGCTTGCTGGCACTCTGCGCCTTGCACTTCCTGTCGCAAGGCGACTATCTGCCCGCAGGGTTCACGGGTTTCGCCATGGCGTTTCTTCTCTTCTTCCCCTGGTTGCGGCGCGCTGTAGCGGGTCGCATGTCATCGTCCGGCTTCGGGTTTTCTGGTAAAAATGTTCCCAAAAACACTGACGACAGCGTGATCGAGGGTGACTTCCGCGAAAAGAAAGAGTAAGAGCGCCCAAGGCATGCACATGAAAACGCCAACCCATGCAGGTTGGCGTTTTTATTTTCGGCATCCGATGCGGCTAGCCCTTGTCGGACTGGCGGTTGCCCCGGTCCGGGTCACTGGACGGGTGCAAGTCCTTCGGACCCTTGTAGATCGTGTTCGGAGGATGCTTGCCCTGGTGCTGCTCGCTCTTGTCGGATGGGGTTTCCCCTTGCCGGTGCTCGTAGGACGGACCCCGTGCTTCCTTGACCCTGCTGCCCGAGTCATTGCCGGATTTGCCCGTGTCGTTTGCTGTGCCTTTGCTGCCAGAACCTGTCTTCGCGCCCATGTCTGTACTCCTTGAAAGTTGCTTGCCAATGCACCCCGTCTACCGCGAAATCCCTAAGTGACAGGCGTGATCTTGGGGAGCTTCGGTCGATTGCAAGGCCGTTTTCGGTACGCGACGACCCGCCCGGAACGGTTCCGGTATCGTTGCAGAAGTGATCGGACAGTCCAATCGAACGCGTCTTGCTCATGCGTTTCGTGTATATGTCTTATATAAGACAGGTGCGTTGACAGGCGAAGAGGCGCAGGAATACACTCGCCGCCGATTTGGGCATCGATCTCTTCCCTGGCATCGGCCAGGCGTCGGATTGTCATTGCAGACCAATCATTTTTGAGAAGAGTAGAACTAATGAGAACAGAGAATACATCCTCGACATTCAAGGTGGCGTCAGCGGTTTTCAACTTGCTGAATCCGGTACCTTTCGGTCTTTTCGTGGCTACGATGATTTTTGATTTCGTCTATGCCAATACCGCCGAGGTGCTGTGGGTGAAAAGCGCGGCCTGGCTGGTCAGCCTGGGCCTGATTTTCGCCATCGTGCCGCGCTTGATCAATCTCGGCTTTGTCTGGTTCGGCAAGCGCCGCGCCACGCCGGCCGTGAAGTTCGACTTCTGGTTGAACCTGGCTGCCATCGTCACGGCGCTGATCAACGCGTTCGTGCATAGCCGGGATTCTTATGCGGCGATTCCGGACGCGCTGTGGCTGTCCGTTGCAACGGTGGTCTTGATGGCCATCGGACGCATCGTGCTGGCTTGGCAAAACATCAGTTTCAAGGAGTTTGGCCATGAATAAGAATACACATGGTTTGTTGGGTGTGGTGGGCCTGGCGGTGGTGTCGTCGCTGGTGCTGAGCGCTTGCGACAGTGGCGCAAAAGTGGATATTTCCAAGCAAATCGGTGCCAATCCGGAGATGCCCGGCGCGCAGAACTTCTTGGTGCCGCCGATGCAGGTTCCCGGCGGTGTCGGCTGGAAAGAAGGTCAGGCGCCCAAAGTCGTTGCCGGTCTGGGCATCGAAAAGATCGCCTCCGGACTGCTGCATCCGCGCCAGCTCCTGGCCTTGCCGAATGGCGACATCCTGGTGGTGGAATCGAATGGTCCGGGACAGGAAGCCGTCACCACGCCGAAACAGCTGATCGCCGGCGTCGTCAAAGGCCGTTCCGGCAAGGGCGGCAAGGGCGGTAATCGCATTACGCTGCTGCGCAAGAAAGAGGGTGCTGCCGGTGAATGGGAAAAGCACGTCTTCCTCGAAAAGCTGCACTCGCCCTTCGGCGTTCAGCTGATCGGCGATACGCTGTATGTTGCCAATACCGGCAATATCATGAAGTATCACTACAATACCGGCGATACCAAGATTACCGATCCGGGCACCGAGCTGGCCGACCTGCCGGACACGGTCAACCACCATTGGACCAAGGCCATGGTGGCCAGTGCGGATGGCAAGAAGCTCTACGTCGGCTCGGGTTCCAACAGCAACATCGCCGAAAACAGCATGGCGGTCGAATACCGCCGCGCTGCCGTGCTCGAGGTAGATGTCGAAAGCGGTGCCAGCCGTATCTTCGCCTCGGGCCTGCGCAATCCGACCGGCCTGCAGTTCGAACCGACGAGCGGAAAACTCTGGACCATCGTCAATGAGCGCGACGAGATCGGTGCGGATCTGGTGCCGGATTACATGACGTCCGTGCAGGAGCACGGTTTCTATGGCTGGCCTTACAGCTATTACGGCCAGCACGTCGATACCCGCATCAAGCAACAGCGTCCGGACCTGGTCGCGAAAGCCATCAAGCCGGACTTCGCCCTGGGCTCGCACGTTGCGGCACTGGGACTGTGGTTCTACACCGGTACCGGCCTGCCCGAGAAATACCGTGGCGGGGCCTTCGTGAGCGAACACGGCAGCTGGGACCGCACGCCTCTGAGCGGTTACCAGGTGGTGTATGTGCCGTTCGCAAATGGCAAGCCCACCGGTAGTGCCGAGCCGATCGTGACCGGTTTCCATTCGGCCGACGAAAAAGACTTGTACGGCGCCCCAGTGGGATTGACCCAGGATGCAGCGGGTGCGCTGCTCATCGCGGATGACGTGGGTAATGTGATCTGGCGCGTGTCGTCCAAGCAATAACGGCCTGTTAGCGCACACAGAAACGCCCGGCATGGCGGCTGACGCCCATGCCGGGCGTTTTGATTTTGGACGACGCGCTTCCATACACACTTCACACCGACGAGCGCGTGCGGTCGCGTCGGCTAGCTTAGCGGCTAGCCGTAATGGGTGTTCTTAAACTGGGCCTGGGCGCCGGCTTTGCTCACGCCGGTATCGCGGATGGCACGGATTTCATCGCTCTTGTCCATGCCCTGATATGCCGAATTGCCATCGCCCTCATAGGCGCTCGAGCCGGTGATACGCCATCCCGTGCCTAGGCGGGCGACATCGTTGAACGGCGGACGCAGGCCTGAGTCGACCAGCGAGTAGTTCATGCAGTACAGGTGTACGCACGGACCGGGGGCCGCGCCTGTTTTCTTGATGTCGATTTTTTCGGTGCCGACATGGTGCAGTCCCTTGATGATGGTTACGTCGGCGCTGCCCGCGATGACCAGCGCCACTGCATCGCGCACTGCTGCGGGCTGAACCTTCAGGAGCGCTGGTGAGATGTTGGTGATGATCGAGAGTATTTCTGCTTGCCCGAAAGCCGGGTTGACATCGTTGTTATCCCCACTGTTCCAAGTCGCTGACCAATTCACTGGCATGACGATTCTCCTGTAGTTGCAAGCTTGCGGTAACCGAAAAAAAGCGATGAGTGTCCCTGGAGATCAACGGCTTGACTTGAGGAAAAGAGGATTCGTTCCAGCCCGGAAGTCAACTACCAAACACGTGTCAGTGTACTCTGGAATCAGTCAGGAAATGTCGGCAGTGTAACTTACGCAACACTGTTGATTTAGAGCGGCAAAGCTCTTTAGCGCTGCAAGAGATGACGGGGCACGGCTGAAAAAATTGTGCGTCCTAAGGAATGCAGCGATGCCCGGCTCAGCTTTTTTGCTCCGGGATCGAACTCAATGACCTGCTCTCGCCCAGGACGATAGGGTCTCGGACGACCACAACTACGACCTCGTCTTTGGCCAACGCACGTAACGCCGGAAATGGACCGAAGCCGAAGAACTGCGGATTCCGCAAACGACAACGCCACTTGCATGAGTGGGCGTTGCGTGAACGATGTTCCTGGTGTGGCCCGGGACGGAACCGAACCACCTACATAAGGATTTTCAATCTTCAGGTCTTCGAACGTCGGCTGCGCATAGCCGATCACGCATGGTCGCGCGACCACCGCCCGTTTTGGCCAGCCCGTTTAGGCCGGCGCACCTGCCTGACGGCTCGGCTTGGCTTTGATGAACGCCGGATGGCTGTCGCAGGCTGCCATGATCCGGTCGATCGTCGGTATATTCGGAATCGTAATCTTAAAAATCCTCACCATTTCCACAATGCTGGCCAGGCAGATATCGGCCATCGTCGGCGTATCGCCATGACAAAATACGCCCGTCTGTGGCTCGCTGGCGAGACGTTGCTCGAGAGCCGCCAGGCCGGTCCCGAACCACTGGATCTGCCATGCACGCCAAGCCGTGTCGTCCATGCCGGCGGTGCTGGTCAAGTATTTTTTAACGCGCCCCGTGATCAGCGGATGGGTATCGGCAGCCAGCATAGAGGCAATCGAGCGAACCCGGGCGCGCCCGTGCAGGTCCTGCGGCAGCAATGGCGGCGCCGGCTGGAATTCGTCCAGGAACTCGAGGATCGCGAGCGACTGTGTCAGCGGCGCATGTCCGCTCTCCACCAAGGCCGGGATCGCACCCAGTGGATTGATCTTCAAGAATTCCTCGTCGTGCTGCTCACCAGCATCGATATTGACGATCCGTTCGTGCGCGGTCACTCCCTTCAAATTGAGGGCGACGCGCACCCGGTAAGTGGCCGACGTGCGCCAGTAAGCATACAGTTCGAAAGTGGATGGGGTAGTCATGGAAGATTTCCGTTCATGTTAGAGCCCGGGGCCACCCCCGGTACAAGGATTTTTAATGCGGGAGCGATCGAACAGGCCAGCAGGCCAGGCCGGTGGATTGTGGAAGCTGCAGGATCGACGATTGTCCAGTACGGCCGCCATGGGCTCCATGTGTGAGCTCGCCTGTGAGCCCGGCTGCAGCATTGGCGTGTGTACCGGCAAGTGCGCTCACGATCAGCTGTGCGGTTTCCGTCGGCGCATCCCAGTGCGGGAAATGGCCACAGCGATCGAACCAGTGCAGTTGCGCATCCGGGAACAAGGCCAGCGCGCGCCTGGCTTGACGCGGAAAGCAGACCCGGTCACGCCGTCCCCAGCCGATGACGAGCGGATGGGTGATGCTGTTGCGCGGCGCGCCTTGCTGCTCCTCGCCATACGCGAGCTGGGCCAGCAGTTCATCAAAAGCCGGCGAATCCACATAACTGCACAATTCATCGCTCACGGTGTCCGGCGCCAGCTTTGTCGGCCGGGCAGAAAATTGTGCCAGCAACAAAGCGCGGCCAAGCGGGTTGGCGCAGACTGCCGGCAATACCGGGCGTAGCAGCCGCAGCAGCCGGATCGACAGGTAGATCGAACTGAAGAATGCGTGACGTTCCCATCCCTGCCAGAAACCGCCTGGATTGAGCGCGACCACGCCGCCGACGATCCCACCGCGCCGCGCCAACTCCAGCGCCAGCCGCGCCCCCATCGAACTGCCGACGGCATCGATGCCGCTCAAGCCATTCGCATGCAGGAAGGCGGCGGTCTCATCCGCCAGGGTGCGGATCGAGGTTTCGCCGGCCAGCCTTGGCGTCTGGCCAAAGCCGGGCAGGTCCACCGCGATGACGTCGCGCCTCGTCGCGAGATCGGCCAGAATGGGATGCCAGCTCTGCCAACGGCCGCCAAGGCCGTGAAGCAATAGCAAAGGCTTGCCGCTGCCGCTGCCGCAACGCATGTAATGCATGATCGGATCCTCCCATCGCACGGGCGTGCGTGTGCTGCCAGCCTACCGCAGTGGGCACAACGGCTGCGTCCGTTAGGAATTTTTGGGGGCTGAAGGTCCGGAAATGGACCGGACACGAGGACCGCGACATCCATAAACAAAAACGCCAACCGGTGAGGGTTGGCGTTCTGTACGGAATTCTTGGTGGCCCGGGGCGGAATCGAACCACCGACACAAGGATTTTCAAAACAAGGCTCTACGGCATGCGCCGATACGATTCTTGTCGCATCCGCTAAGTACAGGGGCTGACCCGGCTCGCGAAATGCGTCAACGAGATCCTTAGCGTATCGGGTTTCCCCGTTTTCGCCCGATAAGTCCGCGACGCAGCGGTTTGGAGCAGCACTGGTATAGGGTGACGGGAGTAGTTTTTTCGGACCCAAGAACCGGGCATAGACAGGCGAAAGCGGAGACAGCTAAACCGTCGCGTCGCGGAAGTCGTTCAGGGAACCGGGCAGTGGAGCATTGAACTTAGTGTCCAGAGAGAACGAAAGACAGGCAGGGGACAGTCGAGCTCGGTTTCCGGCCTGCTGGGCTGTTGCTATCGTCGTTCACTCTGCTATTAGTTTTGTATGTCTGCAAAAAAAATGAGCTGCGATCGTAGAAGATCACCGCTCATTCAAATTGACTTGTGAATCAGGGCTGATTAACGAGGTTGGATACCAACTGCGACGTATTGCGCAGCGTACTGGAAGCAAGGTGGGCATAGCGCTGCGTCGTTACGCTTGATGCATGTCCTAAAAGCAACTGTACCTGATACAGGGAAGCGCCTTCGTTGACCAGCATGCTTGCGAAAGCGTGTCTGCAATCGTGAAGCCGGCAACGTTCCACGTTGGCAGCTGCGAGGATGCGGTGCCATGCCTTCGTCGGATTATTGAGCGGCTTCATCGGGTCTTTGCCAGGGAAGATCCACGGCGAATCATCTTGGCGTGGTGCGCTCTTGAATACATCGATAGCGGCATCGTTGAGGACAACGTGACGTGAGCGACCGTTCTTGGTCTTTGGAAGGAACAGCGATCCCTTTTCGAGGTCCAGGTGTTCATGGCGGCTCTGCAAAATTTCCTCCCTACGCAAACCAGTCAGAATCAACGCAGAAATTGCGCTTGCTGCTACTGGGTTCATGTCTAGCGGCGCCGCCGCCAGAATCCTTCGAATGTCGTCCGGCGACATGAAGTGATCTTTCCGGTTTGCCTCCTTGAGTTTTTTAAAATTGGCGCAGGGCGATTGCGTGATTCGCTTCCACGACACTGCCAAATTGAAGAACACGCTCAGCAGCGCGTGGATACGGTTAATGGTCGCTGGCGACAGTGTTCCCTTCAGGCTGCCTAACAGCACCTGGATATCGCGTGGGGACACATCAGACAGGCGACGATTGCCGATTACCGGCAGGATGTAATCGCGAAATTTTGCGATATCGTTTTTGTACGTGATCTTAGTAACCTTGGCCTGCTCAATGTACTCGTCGGCAAACTCACGCACCAGCGGCATAGATTTTTGTTGCTGACGGGCGTCCTGTGGGTTCCCGCCGAGATCAAGCGTCGCCCGGTGTTGTTGTGCTGTCATGCGTGCTTGCTCGATGCTGATGGGGCCAAACTCGCCGATTCGGACGGCGAGCTTTTCCCCACGGTACGTATAGCGGAACCAGAAAAACTTACGACCGCTAGTGCCAATTTGTAGTTTCAAGCCAGCGGTTTTTGGGTCGGTAATTTCATAGTTGCTGGACTTCGCTCCCTGGACATGAGCAGGGAGCTTTTCCAGCGCTGCTTTGGTCCAATTAATAGATGGGGTCATCTTACTTGCCTTTCCATACGTTGATTTCTAGCCCGAGAAATTCCTCGGTCGCGGTTTCGATTTGCTGCGGAGTGAGAGGGAACCCGAGGCAGAAATGTCTGCTTTTCCCCTCGTGGAAGTGGTAGATCAAGATTGTTTTTTGACCCTCACCATCAAACAGGACCTGTGGCGGCAGCATCAGTGGCGCCGTGACTTCACCGGAGTTCGCATACTGGTACAGCGCTTTGAGTACGGGTGGAAGCCATTCGATTTCAAACCAGCCCTTTTCGAGGTCGAGCAGTGCCTTTTGCTCGGCACAAGTGGTGCAGATTCCTGCGGACGCTTTTCCCATAAGATCTTTCCGGTTCATTTCCTCTCCTTAAATACCCCCAAGAACGTCTTGGGTAAGGCCACTTTACGATTCGGTCGAAACATTTTCAGGCGAAGAAAACTCAATTAAATCATAGGGATATGCGCGGTTAGATCCGTTAGGCGATCGCGTCAAGGATATCGTTCAGGAAACCAATTTCCTCTTTTCGAATTTGTCTAATTTTGTTTTCTGAGAAGCTGCGGGAGGCCTCAGCAACCATTGGCTTTACACAGGAGGACGAGGTTGATTGCAACGCGACAATGGCGGTAGGCGTGATACCCAACTTCGGAGGCTGGTCGAACCGAGTCTTCCAAGTCCTTGGAACAGGGCGGGATATGAGCGGCGAAGAATTCGCATGGCGTTAGCGCTGTCCTCGCCCCATGCGTAATACGCGATTTCGTAGCGCGGCTGTGGTTCCGGTTTTTCGGTCTATTCCCGGCCTTTGCGCTTGGTCCTGCTGGCGTGGTTCGGGATTTGATGCGGTTGGCGGTGATGACCAGCGACCAACAGCCGGGGATACGTGGCGACACGGCGACCTGGCGACACGGAAGGAGCAATGGCATCCAACTGAAAAACGCGGCGCTTATTTTCGGCCGTTGCGCAATTAATACTCCGAGGGAAGCAGTACCGTCGTGGACGAGCGATCGGCTTCGGTTATGACCCAAATTTTCGCACCGTCGGCGAGCTGGTAGCTGGACAGGATGCGTGTGCCGGAATGCAGTGCGTCGGCGTTGGCTCTTGCGTCGTCCGGCCCGACGTTGCCCCAGTCGCCAAGACTATGACGTGCGATCAGGCGCAGCGGGATAATGCCGTTCGCTTTGAGTACCTTGAGCGCGCCGGGTGTGGCGACGAGAAGGCCGAGAGGAAACAGGAGTACGGGTCCGCTGTAGCTGGGCTGATTCATGGATTTCTTTCGTGTGCGGCAGCTATCATGAGCGGTGCTTGCGCACGTCATGTTGCCGAGGTTGATAAAGGGGATTTGCTTCTTGATGGACGGGGTGGGGGGCGGGTTCATAGAAACTGCGGAAGGCGGAACCGAAAATGTCGGGTCGCCATGTCGCCAAGGTCGCCGAGGCTCTCCGCTCGGGAGGTGGCGATGGGACGTGAGAGGGGCTGAGTAACTGACTGTGGTAGCCGGCGACCTTGGCGTCATGGCGACCGCGTGCTTACGTTTTGCTGTTGATCGACAGAGTCGACGTTAGGTCAGGATTGGATTGCGGATGGTCAGTGTCCAGCTATCGCCGCCAGACACCGCCATCCACTATTACGAGGCAGCCTACAGGCCGGTTACAGCGTAGTTGTCGGACGAACGCTTGTGATCGCCATAGACGATCGTTTCGGTGTATTCACTCACCTCACCACGGGCTACCAGCAAGGTCAGCAGTTCCTTGGTGCGTTTGCTGGGGCGGGCGCAGCGCGGGCCGTCCTTGTACATCATGCGTACCGGGATAGCGTCGAGATCGAGTTCTTCGCTCTTGTTCTGCATCCAGTCCAGCAGGGTCTTGGCGTCGGCTTCATCCTTGTTGGCCGGGGTCACATTGAAGATGTGCATGGCCGAGTCTAGGTAGTAGTCGCCCAAGTCGATTGCCCGAAGCATGACGTCCTCGCTGATGTGCTGCACTTCCTGATCTTCCAGGATGGCGAGCAGGGCCGCCATGCGTATGACCTGTTCAGCGAAGCGGGTGACGTAACCCGCATGTGTCGCCAAGTCGCCACCGGGGCCAGCGGCTATCTCCAGCTTGTTGTAGAACTCAACCCAAGCGGCTTTGGCGCTGGGACTCATGCGTACTGTACGAGTATCCATGCCGCCCGTGTCTGGATTGATTTTCCATGCTTGGCTTGCCAACGCGGAGATCTTGGCGCAGAACTCCTGATACAGCGATTCCTCGTCGAGTTCGATATCAACGTGCTTGCGCGTGCCGAGCAGCGATGGCGGCTGGCTGTACAGGAAACGATTGCTCATGCCTTGCTGCATGACCAGTTCAGAACTGAGGAAGTCCATAGCCACGATAGGCTGTGAAAACAGCAGCACGCTGAGGCGGCGGCCCTGAGCGTAGTGATATTCTTCGACACGGGTACGAGTGAGCGGCTCGCCGGAGAACAGCGAGGCCACGTTACCTAAGAATCGGCTCAGGTTGTCGCGGGACATAGCGTGACCACCCAAAAGCGAAGCTCCCTCCAGCGCGAGCAGGAACTGGGCCGGGCAACGGGTGATTAAGCCTACGACCATGCCATCGACTGTGACGTCTTGGATAATCATGCTGCGGCGTTCATCATTGGCGCGGCTAATTGCCGCGTAGACCGGTTTTACAATCTTGTCAATTGTGGAGGACTTACGTTCACCCGACGATGCGATCACGAACATGTTGAGCGTGACCGGGTAGCCGGCATCGGATTGACGGGGAGACACATTGATGAGGCACTGCGCGAGGGCCGAGATAACGCCGAGCAAGGACGATCCAACCATTTCCAGATCCACCTGCACGGCTTTGGCGATCAACTTAATAACAGCGGACAGACTGCCAAAAGCGTCGACAGGGTACGGCTTCTTTTTGCCTGATACGATGTTCGCAGTCAAAGCAGGGCTATGTACAATTTCTTTTGGCTTACCGTGAATGGGTTGCGTCACGGGCGTTCTCTCGGCATCCTCATCATAGGTAGTAGACGAGACGATTTCGTTTTTATAGTCACCGGTGTGCTCTTCCTCGTGAATTTCCATTTGTTCGCACTTCGCGAGCACCGAAGCGCAACGCGCTCTACGTTCACGGTCTGCCTTGAGGGCCTCTTTGAGGTTGGACGGCTTTTTCTTCAGCGCCTGCTGCTCGGCCAAGTTTTCATCGTCGGTCTGCTGGCCGCTACCTTGTGGGACCACGACGTTGCTCGGCGCCTTCGCAGCACGAGCTGCGTTGCGCTTTTCCAGCATTTCCCTCACAGTTTGTTTTCGTTGCATTTTTCTCTCCGGTTAAGCCAAAAGTAGTTTTGGTTGACCGGACTTTAGTCGTACTTTGAAGCGTGGTATGAAATGGAAAAAATATTTGGAATCAATAAGTTGCGGAGCATTGGAGGGCAGAGTTGGCTCCTGTCAGGCAGGTCCTTCAAGGAATCGAATTGGTGATTACGAATTTGTCTAATTCTGAGCAGAAAAAAGGCGTAAGTCTTGCTATTGTTTTTGCCAGGGAGCTTGCTGAACTGATGGGCGGGAATCCGTCACGTCTCTATAAATGGGGAAAGGATTTAGGTTTGCCTGTTCCACGTGCACGGCAGACTTTCTTTTCACATATGAAAAGTGATGAATGGAAGATGGAAAGTGAGCAAGAATCCAGCGAGACATGCCGCTTGGGAAGCTACCCCCTCAATTGCCAGCTCCGCGTGCGGGTGGTATCCCTAGAAACGCAATTCAGGCGAGATATACCTGCAGGAAAGAAGCGTCAGTTGATTATATTGCTGGGATATGAGGTCTGCTCCCACTTTATCCACTTCAGGGTCTATCGGGGCGATGACGTTGAGGTGGGAGAGCATGAGAAAGTGCATGGCATTGAGGGGTGTGAAGTGCTGCCCGTAGCCACGGTCGCAGCTTTCGTGAAGGAATGTGGCCAGATGGTTGGATTGCCGTTACAGAGAGTCCTGCTGACGCAAAATCTCATGGATTTTCAGCCAGTAGAGAATGGGCAATCATTCCTTTCGTTAACTACAGGTGAAGTCGTGACGCGGAAGCGCCAGGAGGAGGCGGGTGATAACGAAGTGCTATGCAGCTTTGGTAGTAAGGCGCCCTACAAGATGCTGAAAGGCAATCATCCATTTATTACATGGTGTAGCACAACGAATGCGACAAAGCTAACGGCGGACCTATCGGAGTTGGCCAAGCGCCATAACATAGCGACAGCATTGCCTCGTCTGGAAGTTGCCCGCCAGGTCTTTGAAAGCCTTCTAAAAAAGTCCTATGATGCTGCTGAGGCGCGGCACACATCATCAATGTGGAGTACACCGCTGCCGCGCTTTCTTGAGCGGATGTTAAAGCATGAGTATGCCTTGAGGGATTTCTCATTGCATGAGGTACGCTTTTACAAGCGGAGGTATGAGCGCTTTACTCAGCACCCTGGAGATTTTGCGTCGAAAGATTCATGACTGGTAGCCTAGCGACCTCGGCGATGTAAATATACGGTGGACTCATGTGCATTACCGTGTGTCGCCAGGTCGCCAGGTCGCCAGGTTGCCGCCGTTCCGAACTTGCTACGTGATGCTCTGGGAGCAGCATGACATTGCCATGGTGTGGATGCGATTGCGTTACAGGCGATTTCGTGCGGTGCACTGGGTGCTCACCGTCCAAATGCCCATTCGACAATTTCTTCGCTACGCTTTCTGTTGGAGGCTGAAGACGTTGGCACGCGCAAGCCGGGCGGCCCGGTTCTACTGGAAAGGTCTTGAAGAAAGTAGCGCGCGGACGGTTTGCTCAGCACCCGCCTGGCAGAAGAATACGGGGGAGGAGATACAACGTACGCGTTGGTCGGTTGAACGGATCGGTCATTCGGTGGCCTTTCACACAGCCGGCACCGACCCGGCGGTCGGAGCTGACTGACGGCTGTGGTCAGTAATAGAACCCGTAATCCAGTTCTTCGTAGCGCAGGATGTCGATGTAGATATGCTGCGGGTCGGGCGAGCGCCTTATGTCGGCTACTCGCAGGAAGATTCGTTCAACACGCGCCGAGGTCACGTCGTAGGGCTTCTCAGCGAGGAAGCCGCCGTTGTCCAGCCCGAGAAGGTCGTCATCGATAGGCAGTGCGACGGAGACGAAATCGCCGTCCGCAGCATCGACAAGCAGCGCGCCCAAACCGGCGATGGACACCACGACGCCTTCGGAAAGAAGGGCGTCGATAAGCGGTGTACCGTCCCGCCTGCCGATTAACTCCGGACAGGTTTCCAGCGCTGCGAGGGACACTTCGTAGCGCTGTGCCGGGCATTGGTAGTACACGGCGCAGTCCGAGTTCGCGTTGATCGGTGAACCAGACCAATACGCGATGATGCGCTGGTAGTCAGGCGGCAGGTGCGGCGCGCGCTCGAATATGCAGCCGCGCAGCTCAGTCGGGAACGTCACTTCGGCAGCGCCGGCATCGAGCCGCAAGGCGATGTGCGCGGCGTCGGGGAGGACCGAAACGGGCAGGAATGACAGGTCCTTGAGATAGTATCCTTCCCTGCGGGTAGGATCGGTTGCGGGGTCGTCCGAGAGCGTGCAACGGTCGTAGTAGTCGAGCGTGGCGATCAAGAGCATTGTGGCGAGGGACGCCGGGGTAACGTAAATGGTGGCGGGCAAGGTGGTTCCTGTTTTTTTGTCGTGGTTGAGGAAATCAGTCGATCACGGTGTACCCCTTGCGTCGCAGGCGTACCTCGTAGTGATGCTCGATCTGCGGCCGGTTTTTTGCAAAGAGGGTCATATCGCGCGTGCCCTGGACGCGGGTCGCGCGCTTCGCTCGGATCGCGTTGCAGAGCGCGCCGAGGTCAAAATTTGGATCATAGAAAATGTGATGGTTCGACAAGGCGAGGCGATCGATATCCAGCTGGTTGTTCATGACGTATCGCATCGCTTGCTCGTGTGAGCGAAGCAATGCGAGGTGAACGATCTTCGCGTCTCCGTGCCCAGCCTTTCCGATGAAGTAGGGCGTGCGGGTAATGGTTGTGTTCACCCGCCTGAAGACGATACCGAACCGTTCGGTCATGACCTTCATGACCTTGGCGTCGAGTGCGATTACGTCCACGTCACCCAGGGGGACGGTGGACGCCGGATCGATGATTTTCTTGAGGAGCCCCCCGTAAATGTAGAGGCCGTGGACGCCGATCATCCAGTGCAGCAGCCCTTGCGGGAGCCGTCCCGAATCCGCCAGCGTGGCAAGATGCAGCCCCGTAGTCATCGAGCCCCTTGCCATTATTCGGGCTTTTTGGCGGGGGTTTCGAGCGTTTTCGTGTGCTCCTTATGATCCGGTAACGGCGCGCGTTGGACCTGCTTTTCGTCACCAGCATCGGCTGGCAACGCGATGAACGCTCCTGCTTTGGCGATCATCGTCTTCCGCCATGCAGCCCAGTCCCCCGCGACGATATGCTTGCTCTCCGCTTCCGGCGCTGCGGCTGTCAGGCCGAGCGCACGGAGCGTCGCGGTCATGAATCCAGCGTTGTTGCTGGACTTCGATTTGTAGGCATCCTTGGGGGCCTTTGATGGGAACGGTTTGCCCGCTTTGTATGCGCCCAAGCATGCCTCGATGGAAAGTAAATTGACCCGCTCCCTGCTGTAGTAGCCGCCCCCGTCGTTCTTGGTCAGGGCGATGAACAGGTTCTTGCGGTCATGGTCGGCAAGCACCTGGTAGTTGAGGCTTCCAGTACTGCGCAGGCCGAGCTTCTTGGCTATGCCTTCTTCGAGCAGCCAGAATTTGGCAAGGGCAATCGCGGGGATCTGGTTGTTGTGGGATGCGGTCTCAGCGTCGGCGGACGATTCGACAATTTCCGACGGTTTTTTTGCAGAGGTAATTTTGCTCATGGTTTTCTCCAGTTGTGATGGGGTCACTGTGAATGAGAAAAGCCCCATGATTCGTTGATGTCATGGGGCTTCGATAATTGTTGGTCGGTGGACAACTTGGAGGCTTTCCTCGAGCGCCCCCTAACGGCGGTACTTCAACGCAAACGCGACGTTCAGGTCCACGCTGCGGGGCAGCAGTACTTGCTTAAGGAGAGATGACGAGGGGGCGCTTGCGCGCCCTGTAGGCGGGGCGGCTGGGGTGCTGCCGGTAGTCCATTTCCAGTTCGGTCTTACATTGATATCCATTGGTTAGTCCTTCTATATCTTGTGAAGTTGAGTATGAAAAAGCCCGATGACCATGACGGTCATCGGGCTTTTTGGATCTGGTCCGGTGGAGGCTTTCGCGCTTATCGCTCGGCTCCACTCATTAAAAAAATATATGTTTATGATTTCAGTCGATTCGGCTTGAAAGATGTAGGGCTTTGATCCCCACGAGTTTCCTAGCACTCGCGAACTGCTGGAAAGACTGTTTGCCGAGCTGTCTGGCATTCTAAGAATTATGGGAACAATGCCAACTTTGAATCTGAGCCACTTGACCGGTGGAAGCTGGACTGCAACTTTTTGTTGCTACGTGTGCTGACTCTGCTATTGGTCCCTCGACCGCAGGTTGGATCTGATGTCAAAGGATGCGACATGTTTCGCAGCTTTGGGTTAGCGTGAACGATATATAAACCAAGGCCGACTTCCATGTCCAAAATTGTTGTTATCGGAGGATCGCTCGGCGCAATCAATGCCTTGAAAGTCATCTTGGCTGCCTTGCCGAAGGATTTTCCTTCTGCAATATTAGTTGTTACCCACATTGGTGCTAACAGAAGCATGCTTCCTGAAATTTTGCAGCGCATTTCTTCGCTGCCAGTGCGTCACGCAACGAACGGGGAGCCGATTGTTCCAGGACGAGTTCTACTCGCACCGCCTGACGAGCACTTGACTGTCGTCATCGTTGGCGGACGTGCCTACGCGCGCCTGGTACATGGACCGAAGGAGAACCACTGTCGCCCTGCGATCGACCCGCTGTTTCGCTCAGCGGCCGCGGCCTTCGGCGTAGATGCAGTTGGTGTCGTATTGACCGGCTATCTGGACGATGGCACGGTTGGTTTGCAGGCCGTCAAGGCGCGTGGAGGTACCGCCATCGTGCAAGATCCGGCCGAAGCTGAGGCGCCGGATATGCCCGCTAGCGCACTTCGACATGTAGACGTCGACCGCAAGCTCGGCGTCGGCGAGATTGGGCAAGCACTTGTCGAGCTAGTCAGTGCGAGCGAGTCGACGAGCGGCCCACCGCATACAGATGCCGCATTCGGAACCACGGATTGGATAGATATCGAAAACCGGCTTACCGGTAGGGACAGCGATATGGAAGATCTGGAACAGATCGGAAAGCCGTCATCGCTCACCTGCCCGGAATGCAGTGGCGCCTTATGGGAGATCCGTCAGAGCGGTCCAGTACGCTACCGCTGCCATACGGGCCACGCGTTCACGGCAAGAGTGCTAGAGGCGCTGCAAAGCAGCACCGTTGAAGATGCCATCTGGGGCGCCATTCGGGCGCTCCACGAGCAGGAACGCCTGTTCGACAAGATGAGCGAAAAGGCGCTGCAGTCAGGCCATCACGAGTCTGTCGCCGAATACCAGGCCAAAGCCGCGCAAGCGCAGGCACATGCGCAGGCCCTGCGCGATGTGATCGCTACCAGGGCACTCGTCGTTCAGGACGAAACTAGCTAGTGATTGTTCGACCAGCAACACAATAAGACGAGGTAGGTCGTGTGTCGGTGAGCATAATGATCTTATTTAACAATTGGCCTAGGTGTTTAGGATGGTTTAAACTAATAAACACCTTACAACTGGTTACATTATGTTCGATTCTGCAAATGCGCCAAGTACGCCCCCGACCGAGCAGAATGTGGTTGTCAGCACACTTGATTTCCCAATTGTCGGCATCGGTGCCTCGGCCGGGGGCATGCCGGCCCTGATCAAGCTCTTCGAGCATATGCCGGCGTCGCACGGCATGGCATTTGTCGTCGTCCTGCATTTGTCGCCGAAACATCCCAGCGCGGCGGCCGACATCCTGCAGCGCGCTACCACGATGCCGGTTATCCAGGTGAGCTCGCCTGTGACGATCGAGCCTCGCCACGTTTATGTCGTCGCGCCAAACCAGCAGATATCCATGGTCGATGGCTTGCTCCAGGTGGGTGAGCTCGATCGCCCCCGTGGCAAGCATGTCGCGATCGACTTGTTCTTCCGTACGCTGGCGGAAGTGCATTGCGAACGTGCGATTGCCGTCGTGCTGTCGGGTACCGGTAGCGATGGGGCCGTCGGTCTGTCCAGGATAAAGGAACAAGGCGGCGTCACGCTGGTGCAGTCCCCGACGGATGCGGAATACGATGGCATGCCGAATGCGGCAATCCATACCAGGGCGGTCGATTTTGTCATGCCAGTTGTTGAAATGCCACAAAAGCTGATGGAGTTGTGGCAGAACGCCAGGATCATCGAGCTGCCGGCGCCAGGCGACGACGAGCCCCTGATCGCGCATCTGCCCGGTTCGGCCGAGGCGGCCAATGCCGAAGACGCCCTGCATGAAATCATTGGCGAATTGCTGAGGAATACCGGCCACGATTTCCGCCACTACAAGCGTGCCACCGTCCTGCGCCGCATCGAGCGGCGCTTGCAGGTGCGCGCGGTGCACTCGCTGCCTGCATACCGTAGCCTGCTTGAGGCGGACCCGGCGGAAGTCAAAGCGCTGCTCGACGACATGTTGATCGGCGTGACGAATTTCTTCCGCGACCGTGAAGCCTTCGAGTCGCTCGAACGCACCGTGATTCCCGAGCTGTTCAAGGGCAAGGGCCCGGGCGATGAAGTGCGTGCATGGGTGGCCGCGTGCTCGACCGGAGAGGAAGCCTATTCGCTGGCGATGCTGATGGCCGATCAGGCAGCGCTGGTCGATGCGCCACCGGTGTTCCAGGTATTCGCATCCGACATCGACGACCACGCCATCGCCAGCGCGCGTTCAGGAACCTACCCCACGTCCATCGTTACCGACGTTGCGCCGGCACGCTTGCGCCAGTATTTCAACAAGGAAGGCGAGTCCTATCGCATCCGCAAGGCCGTGCGCGACCACATCCTGTTCGCGTCGCACAACCTGCTGCGCGATCCGCCGTTTTCCCGGCTTGACCTGATTACTTGCCGTAACTTGCTGATTTACCTGAACCGCGATGTCCAGGCGCGCGTACTGCAAATGTTCCACATGGCGCTCAAGCCGGGGGGCTACCTGTTTCTTGGCAGCTCGGAATCAGCCGAGTCGGTGGCCGACTACTTTATCCCGATCGACAAGAAGAACCGCATCTATCGTGCACGCGCGGGCGTGCGTCCGAGCCAGTACCAGAGCCCCGGAAGTGCGACCCTCGGCACGCAATCTGCCAGCCCGCAGCGCAACAAATTGCCTGGCAAGCGCATATTCTCGTACGCCGAGTTGCACCAGCGCGCGCTGGCGCGCTTTTCGCCCACCTCGGTCGTGATCGACCGCGAAAGCAATATTGTTCACGCATCCGAGCAGGCCGGAAATTTCCTGCGCGTGGTTGGAGGCGAACCCTCGCGCAACTTGCTCGCCCTTGTCCTGCCAGAGCTCAGGCTCGAGCTGCGCTCGGCGATTTACCAAGCGGCGCAAGGAGACGCCCCCATCGGTTGTCGCCCGATCGAACTGCCGGGCAAGCCGGAACTGAGTCCGGTCGCCATGACCGTGCGGCGCTTCCGCGACGACGAAGCCGAAGCCGATTTCCTGCTGGTGCTGTTTGACCGCTACGAGCACACACCGGAACACATTGCCGTGCCGCGCCTGGACGGCTGCCATGACGTCGTGCTCGACCAGCTCGAAGCGGAGCTTCAGCGCAAGCGCGAACAGTTGCAGGAGACTATAGAGAATTCGGAAATCTCGACCGAGGAACTGCGGGCTTCGAACGAGGAATTGCAGGCAATTAACGAGGAACTGCGCTCGGCCACTGAAGAGCTCGAGACAAGCAAGGAAGAACTGCAATCGGTCAACGAGGAGCTCATCACCGTCAATTATGAATTGAAGGTGAAGGTAGAAGAGACCGGCAAGGCCAACGACGACCTGAACAACCTGATCGCCTCGACCGACATTGCGACTATCTTCGTCGACAGCGGTTTGCGCATCAAACGCTTCACGCCGCGCGCGGCCGACTTGTTCTCGATCATCGCTTCTGATATTGGCCGCTCGCTGCTGGACCTCACGCACAAGCTCGACTATGACAACCTGGCGGACGACGTCAGCGTTACCTTCGAGACCCTGCGCCCTGTCGAGCGCGAGGTTCGCAGCAACGAAGGCCGCTGCTACATCGTGCGCCTGCTGCCCTACCGGACAAATGAAGATCGGATTGAAGGCGCCGTCATGACCTTCTTCGACATTACGCTGCGGCGTCAGGCCGAAGAGCAGGCGCGTTCCAGCGAGGCGCACATGCGCATGGTGGCCGCCAGCGCGAGCGACTACGCCATCATCACACTCGACAAGAAAGGATGTGCCACGAGTTGGAACAAGGGCGCGCACTACCTCTTTGGCTACACCGAGCAGGAAATGCTGGGCCAGACACTTGCGCGCCTGTTTGTGCCGGAAGACGTGGCGAATAACGTACCTGAAGACGAGCTGCGCCGCGCGCGCGAGGACGGGCGCGCCGAGGACGCACGCTGGCACGTGCGCAAGGATGGCTCGCGCTTCTTCTGCAGTGGCGTGACGACGCCACTACGCAACGGCGATTTCTACGGCTATGCAAAGATTGCACGCGACGAGACAACACGCGTGCGCCACGAAAACGAACTCGAACAGGTACTGGACCGTGAACAGTCCCAGCTTTCGGATGCCCAGCAAGCTTCTGCCCTGAAGGACGAGTTCCTGTCGGTGATGTCGCACGAGCTGCGCAATCCGCTGAACATGATTAACATTAACGTTGAACTGCTGACGCGCCTGCCGGAAGTACGCACTTCGCCGGCATGCATACGTATAGCGACCGTCATTCGTAACTCGGTGATAAGCCAAGCGAAAATCATTGACGACCTGATGGATATGTCGCGCGCACGTACCGGCAAGCTGTCGTTGACCATGGCCCCTGTGAACATCGGACGCATTCTGAGAGACATCATCGAGGTTGAGCGCGATAACCCGGCAGCGAGCAAGATTACCATTGCATTTAAGGACGACAGTGACGGCGCCTATGTGCTGGCCGATATGGTGAGGGTAGAACAGGTTGTCATGAATTTGCTGAGCAACGCAGTCAAATTCACGCCTTCCGGCGGACATATCGACGTACGCGCCGAGCGCGACGGTGAGTTGGTACGCATTGATGTGGTGGACAATGGCCAAGGCATCGCAGCCGATTTCCTCCCTCGCGTATTCGATATGTATGGCCAGAGCATGACAGTGACCACGCGCTCCAAGGGCGGGCTGGGCATAGGGCTGGCCCTGGTACGAGAGATCCTTGAATTGCATGGCGGCAAGGTCGAGGCATTTTCGGAAGGTATTGGCAAAGGCGCCCGCTTCAGTTTCTGGCTACCTGTCTTTGGCGGCAAGATAACACCAGAGCATGATGGATGCCATTATGCCGAGGAAGGTCTTGCCGGCCTGCGCATTCTCGTAGTGGACGATATGCAGGACATGCTCCAAGTATTCACTTCTCTGTTGGAGGTGGGTGGCGCTACCGTATTCGCCGCTACCAGTGCCCGCGAAGGGCTCGACATTCTCGCGCGCGAAGACGTCGATCTGCTCATTTCGGATATTTCGATGCCGGAGATCGACGGTTACGAATTTTTGCGGCGGGTGCGTACAAACCCGAAACTGGCCGCGCTACCCGCCATCGCTATTAGCGGAATGCAGCGCGACAGCGACATTGCTAATGCTCATGTCGCCGGGTTCTCCGCACACTTGGGAAAACCGATGTCAGTGGAACGACTCAGTGCCGTGATACACGATTTGCTACCCAGCCGTTCGTCGGGACAGTGTAAGCGCGAATATTGAAATAATTGCTATCCAAGGCTAGTATGACCGTCCGTATGCGACAAAATCGTCTCGTTTCCCAACATCTGGAAGTTGCGCTTGTCTACAAGGAAATGTTAGGTATCGACGAAGCAAAGGCATACCTTCTTCAAGCAAACGTTCCGGGACATATTGCTGAGCGCGTTCTGTGTACTGAGCAAAAGCGAAACGGTTTTGATCCGACATCCGAATCCCATGCACCGATCCCACCCCCTGCTGGTTGCAGGCGTAGAAATCATTTACACGACGCTATTGTCGAGGCCGCGCTTAAGATCCAGGGGAAGCTGGGCGACCACTGGGCTAGAACATTGCTCAAGAATGAGCATGTCCCAGACGAGGTAACAGAGCGAATACTGGGCCTGGGACCTCGTCAATTAAGGGCCAAAGCGCCCAGACGTTAACTAGCTAACGGCAAGCCCAGTTTGCTTCTGCTCCGAGAAGAACCAATTTTCTTGTCTCGAAAGTGAGCCAACGCACTTAATACGCAAAGTCGCATAGGTACGCTGGCAATATTGAAGTGATCACCAAGGAGGAAGCCATGCCAACCGGATCAAGTCCCAAAAGGGAGCGCGAGTACAAGGAAATCAAGGCCAAGGTAAAGGAAGAAGGACGTTACAAGGGACGCGAGGAAGAGGTGGCAGCGCGGATCGTCAACAAGCAGCGCGCGGAGCACGGCGAAACCAAGACCGCCAGCCACCGCACGGATAGCCGGCAGTCGACCGCTAAAGGTAGTGGCTCCAGTTCTGGGGGGAAAGGCGGCACGCATGCGCAGCACGTCGCGGCAGGTCGTCAAAGCCACAAAAACAAATAGCGCTGATAAGGAAGCAAACTTGCCTAAAGTGAGCTTGAATTTCACAAGCCCCGTGTTCGACACCGCTTACTTAATCTTATTGCGCAAGCACACCCTGGTGGGGCTTAGATGGGGTGCCGCCTAAAGTCGCCGTTCATCGCAGTCGCTACCGGCTTACGCCGCGCGTCCGACAATCAGGGGTAGCTTGCGGCTTGAATTGGTATGCAGGCAACGTTTAGACACTTCCAAAAGTTTCTCGGGGAAGTAGGCGCAGCCGACCGCATAATCGACCATATAAGCGCTGTGTCGCTGGCGAGTGGACGTTTGGACAATTCGGTCGGCAAGTATCGTGAACTTTATCTCCGTGGCCTACCGGAGATAGACCGGACACGAGGACTTCCGCTTCCGGAAATGAAAACGCCGATCTGTATGGATCGGCGTTTCGTGAGGTATGTTCTTGGTGGCCCGGGGCGGAATCGAACCACCGACACAAGGATTTTCAATCATCGCGCCTTGTCAGTGCATTCGTACACAATGCCGAACGCGGCCATCTGGGCCACTTCTGTGCTCGTCGGTCCCTGCCATTCTTCCCAGTGAAGGGGCAAGGGCTCTTCATGAAAACCGGGCCTGTCCCGGTCCAATCTGGTATAGGCAATCGCGTCCTGTAGCCGGTCGTAGCGGTATTGCTGATAGTGATAAGCGCGGCCATCGAACCAGATGCCCAGTTCCGGCTCGACGAGGGGTGGTGCTGCAGATGATCGGGTGATGCGCATGAGGTCCTCCATGTCAAGTGAGGCCGCGAAGGTATCTGATCGATGTTCCTGTTCTACTGGCTCACCCTGACGGCTGTTACAATAAACTGATCAAAATCAACCGGTTTTCGTATGTGCGTCTCGAATCCTGCAGAGAGCGCACGATTCACATCGCTGGGGCGGGTAAAGCCGCTCAGTGCGATCGCCGGCGTGCTTGCCGTGGGTGGCAATGCACGAAGGGCAGCGAGCAAGGCATACCCATCCATCTCCGGCATGCCAATGTCCGAAATAATCAAATGGAAGGTTTCGGCAGCACCGCCAACGAGTTCCAGGGCCTGAGCAGCGCCACCAGCCGATGTCACCCGCGCTCCTTCGTTTGCCAGCAATGCCGCAAGCGTCTCCACAGTCTCGATGGCATCGTCCACGAGCAGGATGCACTTGCCAACCAGGCTTCTCGTCCTCGGAGTATCGGACGACGGCAACGAAGACTGCGGGTTCGCGACTGGAAAATAGACACGGAAAGTGGCGCCGAGTCCCTCGCCCCTGGATTCGCACTCTACCCGGCCCCCATGACTGTGGACAAGCTCCTTGACGAGCGCCAGCCCGATCCCCATGCCTCCGTACTGCCGGGCCGTACCATTGTTCCCTTGCCGGAACATGTCGAATACATGGGGAAGAAGCTCTGGGGCAATTCCGCTTCCGGTGTCCGTGACCTCGATGCATGCCGTGTCGTCGAATTCACGGCGAACCTGCACGCGCACCGTTCCACCTTGCGGGGTGAACTTTAATGCGTTGCTCAGCAAGTTCCAGACGATCTGCTCGATCCTGACAACGTCGCCTTGGATGATCAGCTCGCCAGCGCAGGCATCGATGTGAAGCGCCAGTTTTTTTTGCGTCGCCTCTTCTTCCATCAGCTTGACGACCTGGCTTACCCTTTCCGAAAGGTCGAGCTGGGAGTAGGTCAGCGTCAGTTTCCCGGTGTGCAAGCGCGACAGGTCCATCAGGTCATCGATGATCCGGGCTTGCCCCTGCACCATGCGCTTGATCGTGCCCGTCCCGCGCACGATGGCAGGAAGCGTGGCGGCTTCGGGAATACGGCTCAGCATTTCCGCTGTCAGCTGGATCAGATTCAGCGGCTGTTTGAGCTCGTGGGAGAGCACGGCAAAGAACTCGTCACGCACCCGCGCAGCTTCCTCCGCGCGGATTCTTTCCTGCTTTTCCGATTCCAGCCTGGCGGCCTGCTGATCGTGCCGCCACTTGGAATCGGTCAGGTCCCGGGCAATCTTGACGAAACCGCCGATTCCATCATCCACCAAGGGAGAGGTAATACCACTGCAGAAGACGCGCGTGCCATTGTGGCGCACGTGCCAGCGATCGTCCTCGGAACGGCCATCGACTTGTGCGCGGTGCAGTTCTTCCTTGAATACGCCCGCGTCCCGGTCTTCAGCCGTGTATAGAATGTCGCCGCTCTGGCCGACGATCTCGGACTCCAGATAGCCGAACAGCCGTTCGGCGCCATTGTTCCAGCTGGTGATGATGCCATCATTGTTCATCGTGGCGATCGCATAGTCCCGGGTACTGGCTGTAATGAGGTGCATCTGCCGCTCGCTGCCAATCAGCTTTTCTTCGGCCAGCTTGCGACGGGAAATATCGATGAACGACAACACCATTCCCTCAATCCGGTCCTCCGCCGTGCGATACGGCAGAAGCCGGGCGATGTACCAGGTGCCATCGTTCGTGCCGCGCACTTCGCGTTCGACCGGTTGTAGCGTGTCGAACAGCTGTTCGATGTCGCGTTCCAGTGCCGGGTAGTCGAGCCGATAGGTGATATCGAGGATCGAACGGTCGATATCGGAACTGATCAGGTTGAACAGCCGCGTGCAGGGCTTGGAATACCGCTTGATCCGAAGGTTGCGGTCGATAAACAGGATCGCGATTTCGGTTGCCGAGAGAAAATTCTGCAGGTCGTCGTTGGACTTTCCCGTCTCGTCGACCTTCATCTTCAGTTCGTTGTTGACAGTGATAAGTTCTTCGTTGATCGACTGCAGCTCTTCCTTGCTGGTCTCGAGCTCCTCGGCGGTCGAACGCAATTCTTCATTGCTTGCCTGTAGCTCTTCGTTGGATCCCTTCAAATCCTCCAGTGTCGTCTCATATTGTTCGATGACGGATCGCAATTGTTCCTTCGTCTGCTTCAACTCCTGTTCAAGATGCAATGCAACGAGGTTGTCGCCATTCTGTACACTGGTCGGAGCGGTGTCGATCGAAGCTTCGCGTTCCTCGAACACCAGCAGCGCCGCGCCGGTTGCGGCATCGTGGTCGCGAGCAGGATGGATGTTAATGCGGACGAAAATTTCAGTATTCCCATCACGTATCGGCAAGAAGCGGGTTTGCACATCCATGTGATTCTGCGTCGCCTGGAACAAGGCGGCGCGAAATTCCAGCTGCAGATCGGGATGCAGGGTCGCCATGATGTCGTGCGAGGGTTCGCCCCCTGAGTGGCGGAGGAATCTCCAGGCGTGTTTTGTCGCATAGATGATCTGGTGGTTCCGGTCGATGAGCATGCCGGGCGGGCCAGAAGTCTCCACGAGTTTGCGATATAGATCTTGTGGTGAAGCTCGCCGCTGGTCCGTGCTGTTTGTTGTTGCCTTTACGGGCACACGTTCGGATCTGCCGATGAGGGTAGGGATGTGAAACAGCTTTTCCGACCGAGCGTTGGCAGCCCGATAAATACGGTTTTTCTTGTCGACTGGCGTGAAATAACGTGCGACGGCTTCTGCCGACTCGGCCGTTCCCAGGAACAAGTAGCCGTTTGGGCGCAGGGCGTAATGCAGGATTTCCAGCACCTTGGTCTGGATGTCGCGATCGAGATAGATCAGCAGGTTGCGACAGGAAATCAGGTGCAACTGCGAAAATGGGGGATCTTGCAGGATATTGTGGATCGCAAACAGCACCTTTTCCCGTATCTCCCGTTTCACGCAGTAATGCTCATCCTGCCGGTCGAAATATTGCCGCAGTCGGGTGGGGGTTACATCGGTAACGATCGACCCGGGATACCTGCTGGTGCGTGCTACGGCGATGGCGCGCTCGTCGATGTCGGAAGCAAATACCTGTATTGGCCTTGGTTTGGCCAGCATGTCGTTCTGGTCGGCGAAGAGCATGGCGATCGAGTACGCCTCTTCGCCGGTTGCACATCCCACCGACCAGGCGCGGATTTGTTCAGTCTCTTTCGCCTCCTGGAAAATATGTGGAATGACATCGCGCTCCAATGCTTCGAAAGCGGTGCGGTCGCGGAAGAAATTCGTGACGCTGATGAGCATGTCTTGCAGTAGTGCGTGTGTTTCCTCGTTGTGCTCTTCCAGATAAAGCCGGTAGGCGATGACATCGGCCAGGCCACGAACCTGAAGCCGCCTTTCGATCCTGCGTAAGACTGTTGCACGTTTATAGTGTTTGAAATCGTGCCCCGTTCGCTGGTGCAGTATCTGCAGAATTTCGCGCAGTGCAAGTTCTGCTTCCTGTGCCTGGGCTTCGGCGCTATCGATGTGAATACTGCGATCCAGCTGCCCTGCCGGAGGCAACTGCAGCACGCGCGCGTTACGGCCCAGTTCGAGCAGCTTTTGCGGCATCTCGCTTGCCGGCAATACCACGTCGACCGTTCCCCTTTCCATCGCACTGCGCGGCATGCTGTCGTACTCGGCATCGTCAGGCGACTGGACGAAGGTCAAGCCCCCCTTTTCCTTGATTCTTGCGATGCCGACTGCGCCATCGGAGCCCGCACCGGAGAGAATGACGCCAATCGCCCGTTCCCGATGCACTTCGGCGAGCGTGCGGAAAAACATGTCGATGGCAACATGACGGCCACGAGGGCGCGCGGCCGAGACGACCTGCAGCGAGCCATCGTTCATCAATAAATCCATCGCCGGCGAGATGAGATAGACATGGCCGGCCTCGATGGGAGTGACTTCTGTGACCTGCGTGACCGGCATCCTGGTTTTCGTTTGCAGAATCTTGTCGAGACTGCTTTCGTGCTTTGGCGAAAGGTGGATGACGACAACAAATGCCATGCCGTTCTCGGCTGGCATTGCCTCAAGAAACCGGCTCAGCGCTTCGATGCCCCCCGCAGAAGCGCCGATGCCGACAACGGGAAACGGCAGCGTGCTCGGGATGAAATCGCGATCCGGCGGAGGGAATTCGAGCACTTTGCGTTCGTTGTCGTTCATGGAATACTTTCAGGTGTAATTCTGGGGCAGTAGGCCAGCATAACGTGTTTTGGTATGTAGAAGCAGTGCATGCATCGATTAAATATCCGCTGGCCGTGCGCGGCTTAAACGGCAGAGTTCCATCTGCTTGCTTCGCAAATATTGCTGGCTTCCAATCCACAAAAATACTTCTTCGATATGACGGCACATGCGCGAAAAAGAGCGAATAGTGTGATGGTCATACGCGATCTTCGTTGATCGTCCCGCCCAGAGGCAGAAATTGCTGCTCTGCCATTCCCGCCAGGCATATACCAACGTATCACTCGACTGGCGTGTCCGCAGTCCAAAATCCTGCATTTTCGTAAAGGTACCCAATGTATCCCTACCCCCAATCCGTCAATCCGGCCGTGCGCTCGCATCTCGATGCCCAGGTCGCCTTTTTTAACGAGTTGTCTCAGACCGTGGCGCGCTCCTTCCAGCAGGCGTGCCAGTTGAACATGCAGCTGGGCCAGACCCTGCTCGAGGAAGCCACCCACGCCGGGCAGCGCATGATGACCATGGAGCGTCCGATGGAAGCGATGTCGGCCGCCGCATCGCGCGCCCAGCCCGCCACCGAAAAGCTGCGCGCGTACCAGCAGCAACTGTCGCAACTCGCCGCCGACACCCAGGTTGACCTGACCCGCGTGACCGAACAGCATGTGCAGGACACGTCCCGCACCGCCCGCGCGCTGGCGGACGAGGTGACGCGCGTGGCTGTCGAAGAAACTGACAAGAACGCGCGCCAGCAGGAGGAAGCCATCAAGAATTTTCGCGACCCGTTCAAGCAGGACGGCGCGCGTGCCGGCAAGGCCGGCAGTCAGCTGCGCGGCAACCTGCAAAGCAGCGGTGACGGCGCCGGACAGGCCGCTGTCCCGGGCGGCGTGCAAGGCGGGCAAGCCCAGCAATCCGCCGACAGGAACGCCAATCAGATACGCTGATCTAGCTCCTTGACCGGACCCTGCGGGGTCGTCTTGCGGCGGCGATGCCATACGGTCTCGCCGCCGTTTCATCGAGGAGCCGGCACATGTTCAATACCGTATTCAACGCATGGTCGTCGTTTGCCGTTGGTCTTTGGGGCGTGGTTCCCGCCCAGGCCCCGTCCCGGGGCGAATTCACATCCGGCCAGCACAAGGAGGGGGAGCACGCTCTCCACTATCGCTTGTTCATTCCAGGCGATGCGCGCGGCCGCCCGATGCCGGTGCCCTGGCCGAAGAACACGGATGCCTGGTCCTGTATCCCGAGCAATCTCCCAGCGCGCACTGGAACAGGTGCTGGAACTGGTACGACCAGGCGCACCACCGGCGCGGCGAAAGCGAACCGGCCCTGATCGCAGGACTGACCCGGCGCATCATGGCAGATCATGCGGTCGACGCCACTCGCGTCGCGGTCGCGGGTTTGTCATCGGGTGGCGCGATGGCGGTGATCCTCGGACGCACCTATCCCGATTTGTTCAGCGCGGTCGGCTGCCACTCAGGCCTGGCGCATGGCAGCGCCACCAGCAGCGCCGGCGCAATCCAGGCCATGCGCGACGGCCCCGACTATCCTGCAACGCCAAGGCGACCTCGAGCTGTTCCGATCTGGTACGGTCGTAACGGGGCGTTTCAGGTTCCCGAGGTCCAATATCGATAGAGCGACGGATGTGCTGGACCATTTTTTGACAAGGAAAACCGTACGCAAGGGTTTATGCTGTCCGGGCGCCCCGATGAACGCACGAGCAGACACTCATCGTAACGCGGAATCGACGCAGAGGGCGCCGGCTTGGCGCAACGCCGTTCGTCAACGCGAGGCCGGCGGCATCTGATGTGCGCCCGAATGCCGGAAATGCGAGTAGTGTCAAAGAGCTGGCTGGCATCGACGAAGAGGCTTCATGATGGAACCCGGACCGAAGAACACATTTCGCGGCCTGCCGCTGACTTCCGAGCAGGACAGCGAGATCAGGCACTATATCCACATCAGGCAGCGCGGCGGCCTGCCCTGGGACACGCCAGAACTGCATGCGATGCTCGCGGACATGCTCGATCCGCCCGAGGCGGACGAGGAAGACCGGCGTTCGATTGCCGGCAGCATGGACAAGGAGCGGGACGCAGCGGTCCTCGATGGCGAAACCGACCGCGACAAGGCCCGCCTGCGATAGCGATTTTTGCCCGATCTTTCGTGCATGCCGCACGGCACGTACTGGACGCAGTGCGCGATCCGGCGCAGGCTTGCCGTATACCGATGACCCGTGGAGAAAGCGGATGGCACACATGTGGCAGCCTATCCTGCAGTGGCTGGCGAGCGGCCTGCTGGCCTGGGGACCCTGGCAGATCGTGGCCTACACGGCGGTCACGACGCACCTGACCATCGTCGCCGTGACAGTCTACCTGCACCGCTGTCAGGCGCACCATGCACTCGACCTGCATCCGGCCGTCAGCCATGCGTTCCGCTTCTGGTTGTGGATCGCCACCGGCATGGTCACGCGCGAGTGGGTGGCGGTGCATCGCAAGCACCACGCCTGCTGCGAACGGGAGGGCGATCCGCACAGCCCGCAACTGTTTGGTATCCGCAAGGTGCTGCTGCAGGGCACCGAGCTTTACCGGGCCCAGGCGTGCGATGCGACGCTCGTGCAGCGCTACGGTCATGGCACGCCCGACGACTGGCTCGAGCGCCACGTGTACGGAATGCTGCCCTGGCAGGGCGTCGGCCTTTTGCTGCTTGCGGATGCCGCCATGTTCGGCGTCATCGGCCTGACCGTGTGGGGCATCCAGATGCTGTGGATTCCGGTCACCGCCGCGGGTATCGTGAACGGCATCGGCCACTACCTGGGCTACCGTAGCTTCGACGGCCCGACCGCCGCCGCCAACTTCGCACCTTGGGGTATCGTGATCGGGGGCGAGGAACTGCACAACAACCACCATGCTTTCCCGACTTCCGCCAAGCTGTCGGTGCGCTGGTTCGAGTTCGACATCGGCTGGGCCTACATCCGAGTCCTCGCCTGGGCCGGATTGGCGCGCATCAGAAATCTCGCGCCGCGGCCACCGTCGGGAAGATCGCCGGCCACGGCGCTGAGCGACGCCACCGTCGACCGAATCATCGCCTGCCGCCAGCACGTCATGCGCGCTTACGGGCAGATGGCCGTGCAGGTATTCCGCGACGAGCAACGGCGGGCGCCGGCCCGTACCCGACTACGCGCCCGCCGCCGCGCCGAACGGCTGCTGCGGAGCGATCCCGATTCCATGAGCCTGGAACAGCGCAACGCGCTGGCCGCGCTGGCGGACCGGCATGGCGCGCTGGCGCCTGCGCTCGACATGCGCGCCGAGCTGTGCCAGCTCTGGCAGGGGCGGCGTGTCGATCCTCGCGAGGCGCTGGCGCGGCTGGCAGCCTGGTGCGAGCGCGCGGAACGCGCGGGGGTGCCGGCGTTGCAAGCCTTCGCGGCGCGCCTGCGCGCATTTGGCTAGCGGGACTGGTTTCGCCCCGATGCCCCGGCGGCCCGGTCCAGGTGGCGGCTGATTCTTTCGAGCGCCACGATGAAGCCGCCGTCGATCTGGAAGTGCAGCAAGCCGGACCCGCTCGATACCCGGTAATGATCGAGGAACGATCCGGTCGTGAAGCCGCGCCACGACGGCATTCTCCAGCATGCCTGCGCCACGTCGTGCAGCGCATCCGCCATCGCGTCGGGCCCAGGGGTGTTGCGCCCGGTCGAGGCGTGTTCGAGTCCCAGGATCTCCATCAATTCCGAAATAGGCATCATCGTCGGTTCGCCGCGCAGTGCCACGGGATTGAGCAGGACCAGTCCTGCCAGCAGGTCGGTAGTCCGATTCGTCAGCCGGGCGTCTTCCGCCAGCAGGCGCAAGGCGCGGATGTGGTATTCGTTGGGGGCCATGGCGCCGAACTCGACGGGTGGAAAACTGCCTAGTGCAGGCAGCGCCGCTTGTGCAGGTACATTTCCCGGTCTGCCAACTGGACATAGTCGAGCAGGGTCGCTTCACCGCCCGGATCGCAGCGCACGGCGCCGATGCTGATCGAAAGCCGGTAAGGCCGTTCCTGCATCAGGTTGAACGCACCCAGATTGTCTCTTAACCTGGTCAGGATCACGCGAGGGTGTGCGTCATCCAGCGCAAACGCGACGAATTCGTCGCCCCCGAAGCGGGCGAGCACGTCGGTGTCGCGCAAGGATTCCCGGAGTACGCCGCTGGCATCGCGGATCATGCGGTCGCCTGTCTCATGGCCGAGCTGATCGTTCACCAGCTTCAGGTCGTCGATGTCGGCGTAGATCACGAGGCTGCCCGTGCGCTTGCGTTGGGCCAGCTTGAATATGTGCTCCGCCTGCACAAAGAATCCGCGCCGGTTGTTCAAGCCGGTCAGCACGTCTGTCAAGGAAAGCGCACGTATTTCACCTTCCACCTCGTCACGGCGCGCCAGCTCATCGGCATGTGCCTGGGCCGTGCTCGCCATTTGCTCGTATTGGGTGGATACCAGGCCTTCGAGCGAACTGCGCGTCGAGATCCTGCCAAGGGTCGCGACCGTCAGCTCAAGGATCGTTTCGAGGATGCGGCGGCGCTCGCTCCAGGCCTCGGACCCGGCATCGTCTTCCCAGCCCACGACCAGTACGGCTATGGCATGCTGCGTTGGAACGCCCACGATCATTGTACGCGGCGACGGCATGGAAACGCCGCCGGCCCCGCGTCCCAGCCGCTCCATTGCCAGCCGGTGCCAACCGTGCGTGCTGACCGCAGCATAGGGCCTGCCGGAACGGTCGAATCCGACCGACGCGCTGATATCCCCACGGACAAGCAGCAACGCGCCGCCCCCCTTGGTCAGCTCGAGCACCGTCCGGCCAGCCAGCGCTACCGCCGCCGTCGCGTCGTCCACCTGCATCAGTTCGCGCGACATGGTCAGCAGCGATTGCAGTTGCTGGACTTCGCGCATTGGTCCGTTTGCTTGCGTCATCGGTAGTCTCCGGTCAAGATCGCATCAACGCTGGGTCGACCTGGTCATCAATCCTCCGGCGCGGAGGGCGTGATCGCTTCCGATACCGACTGCCCGGTGCTTTCCCGGCGGCGCAGCTCTGGCGATTGGAGGACGCGGGCGATAACGTGTTCGGGTACGTCCTTGAACTCCATATAGTTCCGGGCAAGGCCAGCGTCGCGCACGGTCAGGATGTTCAACCCCCGAGCCACGGCATTGGCCGTTACCTCGTCCGCACGCCGCTGGCGCTCGTTCGCATCAATCATCAATCGTCCCGCTGGAGTTTTGCGCCGGGCGCAGGCATGGACATCGTGGATGACGTCTCGCGGCCGCACCGTACGCCATGCAATTCATCATACGCGCTGCATAAGAGAGGTGCCAGCAATTTTCGGCCGGACTTTTACGCATGCTGCACGCATGATTGGACGAGCAGCGGAATGCCATGACAAGAAGATGAGAGTCAATGCGCGAACGTCCTGACGCGCCATGTGGGCCTGGGCACAGGTACCGCTGCGCTAAACAATGGCACGAAAACCGAAAATGGACACTAAGTACTTACTCATAAATAAATGTATTTTTGGCTACCAGAACCGGCGCGTTGCTGCGTTGGCGCCTGCTTGCAGTGCCCGCACTGCGGCGCACTCGCCGCCTTGCAGTGTCATCGTCATTCAGCTGGAAATGATCCGCTCGCATGCTGCGGCATTGGGGACGACAGCGGCACCCGGGCGTGTCCTACGCCATAGCTTCATGCTCGGTGATGACGGCTGCGGTGCTCCTTGGGCGGCAGCCGGGTGCGCTCGATATCGTTCGAATGGCACGCGTAATCGAGCGCCAGACGAGGCAAGCCGCGCGCTTTATCACCGATCTGCTCGATGTATCGCGCATCGAGCATGCGTGCGACATTCCTATCGCGATGCGCGCTAGCAGCGTGAACAAAGTGCTGGAGCTCGCACACGACGTGGTCGACGGGGTCTTGCGCGGGCGCGGTCAGACCCTGCGCGTGGACATGGTGGCAACGAATGCCATTCTGTGGTGCGATCCCGAGAGGTTGGCGCAGGCGCTTTCCAATGCTTTGCTCAATGCCAGCGAGTTTTCCGATGAGGGTGCCGAGATTTCGCTCGCGGTTGCAATCGATGGCGCGCTCCTCGAGGTGGTGGTGGCGGACTGCGGCATCGGTGTCGAAGCGAACGAACTGCTAGCCATGTTCGAGCCGTTTCGCAAGTTCGCCGCGCATCCCGCCCGCACGCCCGCTGGCGCCGGTCTTGGGCTGGCAATCGCGAGAAGCGTATGTAGGGCACACGGCGGCATGGTTGCTGCTGATAGCGCAGGACGGGGACGGGGAACGCGGCTGAGGTTCATGCTTCCAGGTGGACATGCCGCGCTGGCCTGACACCGTGGACTCATAGGTCAGGAATATAGAACCGGGTTGGTGAAATCCGAAGCGGCGCCCTTGCTGCGTCAACAGACGCCCGGCCTTTCATTTCTCCCATCCAATATACAAAAATACTTTAGTAAATCAACTGCACATGGGTCTAAAAGAGCGCATAGTGTAACGCTTAGATGCGATCTTCAGCGATCGCTACTCTTCCAGACAGCATCTGCTGCTCTGTCTATTTGCCAGGCGTATCGACGCATTCCACCTGGCACCCGCATTCCGAGCGTATTCACATTCCTAAAGGTACCCCATGTATCCATTCCCCCAATCCGTCAATCCGGCCGTCAGCTCGCATATCGATGCCCAGATCGCATTCTTCAATAAGCTGTCCCCAACCATGTCGCACTCCGTTCAGCAGGTCGTTCAGCTAAACGTGCAGCTGTGCCAGACCCTGTTCGAGGAGGTCGCCAATGTCGGCCAGCGCATGCTGACGGCCGAGCGCCCGACTGATGCGATGTCGCTCGCGGCATCGTGCGCACAGCCCTCCAATGACAAACTGCGCGCCTACCGGCAGCAACTGTCGGGGCTCGCAGCGAGCGTCCAGGTCGAGCTAACGCGCGTTACCGAGGAGCATGGGCAGAATACTTCCCGGACCGCCCACGCGCTGGCGGACGAGGTCACGCGCGCCGCCGCCGAAGAAACGGAAAAGAACATACGCCAGCAAGAGGAGACCTTGAGGAATTTTCGCGACCCTTTCAAGCAGGAAGGCACACGTGGCGGCAAGTCCGGTGTCCAGTCCCAGGGCGAGCTACAAAGCAGCAGTGACGAGGCCAAGGTTGACGCCAGCGTGAAGATCGCTGGCCAAGGCGGGAAGGTCAGCGCCCAAGGTAATATGCAGGGCAATCAGCCCCAACAATCCGGCCACAAGAGCCTCGGCCAGACACGCTGAGCTACCTTCGAGCCGGGTGAGTAGGAGAAGACGGGCAGCAATCGCTCGCAACGCTAAACGTAGGACGTCTGATTCGAGGGAAGAATGACGAACAAAATCACGACAAAAGCACAAGGTGCGATCGTGCATGAGTGCCGAAACATCGTGCTGGTATGGTCCGGCATGGCCTTGACGCTGGCACAACCCGGGAGGCGGCGATGGGACTTCTTGAAGCGGATGAGCTCAGACAGTTCTCGGAAATCCTGAAGGGCAGGTCCTGCTCTTTCGAGGATTTTGAATTGCGCGAGCTGGATATGACGGACCCGAAAAGCGACGAATTGTTGCCGATAAAAGGATACGTCGAAATACACTGCAAATCCAACGATGTGGTCAGGGAATATGCTACTGGTGACGGCACCTCATGGGTTTCGGCTTTCGAAAAAGACTTGGGTAGCGGCCGCTTCGGTTGAGCAGATCTGCCGGAACTTGTTAATCAAGCTCGCGGCGTATCCTACTCCGGTACCGGTAGCCCCGTCGTTCGGCTTGCATAATTGAGTGCATCGGCAAGAAAATCGTAGCGATATGCACCGTAGCAATAGAAACCGTGTTCGTAGACGATGCCGAAGGTCCTCATCTTAGTCACTTCTGCAGGGGTCGGTCCGTGCCATTCTTTCCAAGAACGGGGCAAGAGCTGCTCATGGAGCTTGGGCCGGTCCCGGTCCATTGTTGCATAGTCAATAGCATCTTGTAATCGGTCATAACAATATTGCTGGTAGTGATAGGCGCGGCCATCGAACCAAATGCCCAGTTCTGGTTCGACAAGCGGCGGTGCTGTTGATGTATGGGATGTCTGCACGCTTTCCTCCGTGAGGAATTTGGCTGGAACGGGATGCCGATTCAGGTGTCGCGCGAGGAACTGCTTCTCAGCAGTTAAAAAGACTTGGTCCGCTCCATGAACGACAACGATACGCGGTTGTCTGGAAGTTGTGTACGAATTTTAAAGCAGGCGGATTTCCCGCTCTGTTAGACATTTCCAGCCTATAACGGACAGGTGATAGTGGACGGTTGGACGATTCGGTCGATTTGTGTTGTACCGGAGATGGACCGGATGTGAGGTTTTCTGGCGACGGAAACAAAAACGCCAACCTGCATGGGTTGGCGTTTTCGCTTGGATGTTCTTGGTGGCCCGGGGCGGAATCGAACCACCGACACAAGGATTTTCAATCCTCTGCTCTACCAACTGAGCTACCAGGCCAAGGCGGCGAATTGTAGCACAGACTTATGAGATGTCCATAATTTTGTTCCTGGCAGCACCAGAGTGCGCTGCCGGCACTGCAGCGCGTGCGCCATGCGGTCCGGGTCGCTATAGTCGGCATATCGACCCGAAGGCGCAATGGCGCCAGAAAGCATTCATGACATTGTTTTCCGATTTGCCGGGCGACGACGGCCTGCCCGGTCCCAGGCGCCGCCTGGCGATGATCGCCCTGACGACGGCGACGGCCATGACGGTACTGGACGGCAGCATGCTGAACGTGGCGCTGCCGCAGATCGCCCGCGCCCTCGATGCGCCCGCCGGCGGCGCGCTGTGGGTGGCCAACGCCTACCTGCTGGCGGTCGCCATGACGCTGGCGATGTTCGCCGCCTTGGCGGACCGGCTCGGCTACCGCCGCCTGTTTGCCGGTGGCCTGGCCGTGTTCACGCTGGCATCGCTGGGCTGCGCACTGTCGTCGTCGCTGGCAATGCTGACGGCGCTGCGCGTGCTGCAGGGGATCGGTGGGGCGGCATGCCTGAGTATCGGGCCGGCGATCCTGCGCACCATCTTCCCCAACCGCCTGCTGGGGCGCGTCCTGGGCCTGAACGCGCTGCTGGTCGCCGCCAGCACGGCGGTCGGCCCCACGCTGGGCGGTGCGCTGCTGTCCTGGCTCGGCTGGCCCTGGCTGTTCGCGATCAACGTGCCGCTGGGCGCCATCGCGCTGGCGCTGGGGCGGGCGGTGCCCGACAACCCGCAGCCGGCAGCGTCGCGTTTCGACAGCGCCGGCGCCGTGCTGTCGGCCGCCGCCATGGGCGCTTTCATCATGGCGGCCGATGCCTGCGCCCACCTCGGCACGGCGCTGCAGGCACGGCAGGCATTGGTGATCTATGGATCGATTGCCGTCGCCGCCGGCTGGGCTTTCCTCTGGCGCCAGCGCCGTGCGGCGGCACCGCTGGTCCCGCTGGACATGTTCGCCTCCAGGCGGTTTTCCATGGCCGCGCTGACCTCGATGGCGTCGTTCGTCGGGCAGGGCATCACCTTCGTCGCCTTGCCCTTCCTGTTCCAGACCGTGTACGGCGATTCCGCCCTGCATTCGGCGCTGCTGTTCACGCCCTGGCCGATCGGCATCATGCTGGCCGCGCCGCATGCCGGCCGGCTCGCCGACCGCTATCCGGCGGCGATCCTGTCGTCAATCGGGCTGGCGCTGCTGGCGGCCGGACTGCTATCGCTGGCGCTGTTGCCGATGGGGGCGCAGGCCTGGGACATCGCCTGGCGCAACCTGCTGTGCGGGATCGGTTTCGGTTTCTTCCAGAGTCCGAACAACCGCGAGATGCTGTCGAACGTGGCACGCGCACGCAGCGGGGCCGCGTCCGGCATCCTGGCCATCATGCGCACCTTCGGCCAGTGCTGCGGCACCGCGGTGGTAGGCATCGTGCTGTCGACCTTCGACCGCGACCTGGGCGGCGGCGCGGCCGGCATGCACGCGATCCGGCTCTGCCTCGCGGTTGCGGCGGCGTCGACCGTCATGGCGCTGTGCATCAGCGTCGGCCGGATCCGCCACGCGCGCGGCTGAAGGCCCGGCTGAAATTCAGCTGCGCGCCTTGGCGCGCTCCGCATGCTGCTGGTCCAGCGCCATGCGCGCTTCCTTGCGGCCCTTGGCTTCTTCGTGGCGGCGCTGCTCGTCCGGGGTGAACGGGCGTAGCGGCGGTACCGGCACCGGCTGCTTGTCTTCGCCGACCGCCACCATCGTGAAGAAGCAGCTGTTCACGTGGCGCACTTCCTGGGTGCGGATATTCTCCGCCAGCACCTTGATGCCGACTTCCATCGAGGTGCGGCCGGTGTAGTTGACGGCCGCCAGGAAGGTGACCAACTCGCCGACCAGGATCGGCTGGCGGAAAGTGACCTGGTCGACGCTCATGGTGACGACGTAGGTGGCGGCGTAGCGGCTGGCGCAGGCGTAGGCCACCTGGTCCAGCAGTTTGAGGATGTGGCCGCCATGAACGTTGCCGGAAAAGTTCGCGGTGTCCGGCGTCATCAGGACCGTCATCGTGAGTTGGTGGGCGGGCAGGGTCATGGCGGGCTCGTCAAACAATAATGGGTGGAAAGACCACAGTCTAACGCGTCATGACCTTCCCGCGTCAGAACTCTTCCCAGTCGCCGGTGCTGGCCACCGGTTCCCTGCGCATTGCCGTCTTGCGGGCCGCAGCCGGGGCAGCGGCGGCTGCAGCCGAAGCGGGGGCAGGGCGGACCGCCGCCAGGGCAGGTGCTGTTTTGACGGGCGCCGGCGTACGTGCCACCGGCTGTGGCGCAGGCGCCACGCCATCGATCTGGAACAGCGCCACCACCCGCGCCAGCTGGGTGGCCTGCTCCTGCATCGAGCGCGTGGCGGCGGCCGATGCCTCGACCAGCGCGGCGTTCTGCTGGGTGGTGTCGTCCATCTGCACGATCGCCTGGTTGACCTGGGCGATGCCGCTGGCCTGCTCGCGGCTGGCGCTGACGATCTCGTTCATGATGCCCGAGACGCCCGCAATGCCGTCGACGATGCCCTGCATGGTGTCGCCGGCCTGGCTGGCCAGCGTCGAGCCTTGCGCGACGCGCTGGGTCGAGGCGTCGATCAAGTCCTTGATTTCCTTGGCGGCGCCGGCCGAGCGCTGCGCCAGCGCGCGCACTTCGGCGGCGACCACCGCGAAACCGCGGCCCTGTTCGCCGGCGCGGGCCGCTTCCACCGCGGCGTTCAGCGCCAGGATGTTGGTCTGGAAGGCGATGCCGTCGATGACCGAAATGATGTCGACGATGCGTGCCGACGACGCATCGATCGCCCCCATCGTGTCGACCAGCTGGCTGACCATGGCGCCGCCCTGGCGCGCGACGTCGGCGGCATCCGCCGCCAGGCGGTTGGCCTGCTCGGCGCTGGAGGCGCTGTGGCCGACGGTCTGGGTCAGTTCTTCCATCGAAGAAGCGGTTTCTTCCAGCGCCGACGCCTGGCTTTCGGTGCGCTGCGACAGGTCTTGGGTTTCGCCCGCCATGGTGGCGATCGAGGTGCCGATGCTGGTGGCCCCGTGGCGCACCTGGCCGACGATATCGGCCAGGCTGGCGCGCATGCGTTCGAGCGCGGCCATCAGGCTGTCCTGGTCGCCGGCGCGCAGCGGTACCGCCACGCGCAGGTTGCCGGCGGCGATCTCGCTGGCCACGGCGGCGGCGCTGGACGGTTCGCCGCCCAGGCGGCGGAACAGTGCACGCACGAATACGGCGCCTGCCAGAACGCTGAACACCAGCGTCGCCAGGCACAGGGCAATCAGGACGTTGCTGCTGCGGTTGGCGCTGGCGAGCACGGTGGCCACGCGGGCGTCGATCGCACGCTGCTGCATGCTCAGCAGTTCGTTTGCCTTGGCAACGTAAGTGTCCGCCGCCGGCGTATAAGCCTGGTCGAACAGGGCGCGCGCTTCCTCGTCCTTGCCTGCGGCCTTGAGGGCGGCAACCTGGTTGCGCACCTCGGTATACTTCTGGCGCAGGGCGGCGATCTGGTCGAGCATCGCGCGCTCTTGCGGGGTGTCGAGCAGCTCGCCGACTTTCTTGAGCATCTCGCCGACGCGGGCGGTCGATTCCTTGGCTTCGTCCGCATACAGCTTGCCCAGGCCGGGATCGGCCGCGCGCGTGATCACGGCGGTGCGCTTGACGCCCACCGAGGTGTTCGTCAACCAGCTGGAAATGAGCCTTTCGGTCGCCAGCGGTCGCTCGGTGAGTGCCCGGGTATCGTTTGCCAGCACCTGCAGGCGCCAGATCGCGACGGCAGTCGAGACGAATGAGAGAACGATAATGATGGCGAACGTCAGCCTGAGCTGGCTGCGGACGCTGGACGTACGGGAAGAGGACACGGTAGTTCCTTGTGAATGCGGGAAAGGCGCCGGATCGACGCGATAGCCATTCATTTTGAACAGAATAATTCCTTAAAGCAATCTATCGTCCTTAATTACAACACTTCGTCGCTTATTGGCTTCTGCTAGCATGCCGCCATGGCTCTCCTACTTGTCCCCGGCTTCATGGCCGACGAAACCCTGTGGAACGACACGACCGGGGCGCTGGCGCGCTTCGGTCCGATCCTGCATGCCGACCTGCGCCACGACACCTCGGTCGAGGCGCTGGCGCGCCGTGCGCTGGCGGCGGCGCCGCCATCCTTCGTGCTGGTCGGCTTTTCGATGGGCGGCTACGTCGCGCGCGACATCGCCCGCCTGGCGCCCGCATATGGCAAGCGGGTGGAAGCGCTGGTGCTGGTGGCCACGTCGACCCGGCCCGATACCCCGGCCATGCGCCAGCGCAAGGGCGCGGTCGGGCATGCCGCGCCCTCGGTCGCCTTCAGCGGCTTGAGCCGCATCGCGGTGGCCAGCTCGCTGCATCCGAAGGACAAGCACAACGAGGCGATGATCGAGCGCGTACGCGCGATGGGCGTGCGCCTGGGCGGCGACGTATTCCGGCGCCAGTCGGTGCTGGAGCGGCCGGGCGACATCGACCGCCTGCATGAGATCCGCTGCCCGACGCTGGTGGTCGCGGCGGCCCAGGACCAGCTGCGCAGCCTGGAAGAGGCGGAGGAGCTGCAGGCCGGCATCCCGGACGCCAGCCTGGCGGTCATCGACGACAGCGGCCACATGATCCCGATCGAGGCGCCGCAGCGCCTGCTCGATGTGATTGTGCCCTGGCTGGCGGCACACGCGGGCTGACGCCGATCTGCGCCGGCGCGCAGGTTCACGGCCTGGATGGCGGTGCCTGCACGGGCAGGCGGAAGCGGAAGCAGGCGCCGTGCGGCTGGCCCGGCTCGTAGCCGATCTGGCCGCCGTGCGCACGCACGATCGCCTGGCTGATCGACAAGCCCATGCCGGTGCTGTTCGGCTTGGTGCTGAACAGGCTGCCGAAGATCCGCGCGCGGTCCTGCTGCGCGATGCCGGGGCCGTTGTCGGCGACGCTGATCTCGACTTCGCCGGTGCCGACGCGGCGGCTCTGCACGTGGATCCGGCGTGGCGCCGGTTCCCGCTCGGCCAACGCGCGTGCGCGCTGTCCGGACAGCGCCTCGATCGCGTTCGTCAGCAGGTTGGTCACGACCTGCTGCAGCTGGACGCGGCTGGCCTGGATGACACATTCGCCCAGGCCCAGCGCCAGGTCGATCTCGATGCCGTGCCTGCGCAGCGGCCTTTGCAGCAGCTGCAGCGTGTCGGCGATGGTCTGGTCGACGGCGACCTTGTCCATCTCGCTTGCCTGGCGCGCGGCGAGGCGCTGCACGCTGCGCACGATGTCGCCCGCATGGCGGCCGCTGGCGCTGATCAGCAACAGCGAGGCGAGGGCCCGTTCGATGTCCGGCTGCGGCCGGCGCAGCCATTTGCGGGCGGCGGCGGCATGCAGGGAAATCGCCGCCAGCGGCTGGTTGACTTCGTGCGCGATCGACAGGCCGATTTCGCCGATGCTGCCGGCGCGCAGGATGCGCTCGCGCTCGGCCTGCAGCGCCGCGGCCGCGCCCCCATCGATCGCGCCCGCAGCGACCGCTCCCCCGGCGGCGGTACCGTCCTCGCCCCAGGTGCGCTGCAGCGTGTCGATCCGGCCTGGGGCCCCGGCGCGCCCGTAACTCGCCAGGGCCAGCCACCGGTAGTGCCGCATGGCCGCGCCGAGGCCGCTTTCGCCGGCCACCAGCGCCGCCTGCTCCCAGGCCAGGCCGGCCAGCCAGTGCTGGCCGTCGCGGCCGGCGCCGGCGCCTGCGCTTTCGTAGCCGCCCAGCGCGTCGAGGCGGCGGCCGGCACGGTGCGCCCCGGCCGCTTCGGCGAGCGTACCGAAGTGGCCGGGTGCATCCGCTGCCGGTCCGGGCGGCAGCAGCGCCGCGTGCAGCGCCCGGGCACGCTCATGCTGCAGGCAGCCCTGGCGCTGCGCCAGGGCGAGCGCGGTCGCGGCCAGCTGCAGGGCAGCACGGTAATGGCCCTCATGGCAGCCGTCCTGCCCGAGCGCCACGGTGGCCAGCAGCAGCAGCGCTGGCGGGGTCGCGTCGCGCACGCCGTGGCGGCGCGCGCGCCCGGCTTCGGCGGCGATGGCCGCGTACGCATACGCATGGGGAAGGAGAGGGCCGGCGAGCACCTGCTCGAGCGCGCCATCGTCAGCTTCTGCCGCAGCCGGCAGTGCCAGCCAGGACGCGGGCGTACAGGCACGCAGGCGGACGAACAGGCGCAGGCAGGCCGCCTTGGCGCCGTCGGGCGCGTCGTCTGCCGGCTGTCCGGCCGCGGAGGCCGCATGCCGCCAGCCAGCCGGCGCTGGACGGGAAAGCGGGATGTCGTGTCGGGCCAGGCTCATGGGCTGCTCTCCTCTGCGGTGATGGTGCGGCGCAGGATTCGGCGCTTACCGCGGCATTATGGCGCTTGCCGTGGCCTGGTCTTTCATACGATAGTTGTAGTGACGATCAATATTCAACTGGCCTAAGGATACGGGCTCGAGAGCGGAGAGCCCGCTACCATTTTTGTTCAACCTTTGAGGACAATCATGATCAGCCAGATCCCTACCGTCACCCGGCAACACGCACCGGCCATCCACCATGGCGTCCTCCGCTGGTGCTGCCTGCTGCTCCTGTGCTCGGCCTACCTGCAGGGTGGGCTGGACAAGGCCTTCGATTTTCCGGCGGCCGTCGCCGAGATGCACCATTTCGGCATGGCGCCGGCGGCCCCGCTGGCCCTGCTCACCATCGCCGGCGAACTGGGCGCGTCCGTGCTGGTGCTGTCCGGCATACAGCGCTGGGCGGGCGCCCTTTACCTGGCCTTGTTCACGCTGGCGGCCAACCTGGTGGCGAACCGGTTCTGGGAGCTGGCGGGCACGGCCCGCACGATGTCGGAAAACGGCTTCTTCGAGCACCTGGGGCTGGCGGGCGCCTTCATGCTGGTGGCATGGCTGGACCTGCGCGAGCGTGCGCAGGTCTAGCTATACCAATGGATACGCAGCCGGCGGCGGCGCAATCGGCGACAATGGCCGCATCGACGCACGGCGGACCAGACGGAGACAGGTATGAATGGGCAAAACCACGGGCGGCTGCAGGGCATCGCACTGGGATTCCTGGCGGGGTACGTCGACACCCTGAGTTTCCTGGCGCTGTTCGGGCTGTTTACCGCCCACGTCACCGGCAACTTCGTCCTGATCGGCGCATCGCTCGCCAACGCGTCGCACGAAGGCGTGCTGCTGAAACTGCTGGCCTTTCCGGCCTTTATCGCCGGCGTGGCCCTGGCGCGCATCCTGGTCGTGGTGGTCGAGAAACGTGGCGGCGCGGCGCTGCGGCCGGCACTGCTGCTGCAGCTGGTGCTGCTGCTCGGGTTCATGGCGTGCGGCCTGGCGGCCACGCCGCTCGGCCCCGGGCCGGGGCTGATGGCCACGGCGGCCGGCCTGCTGGGTGCGGCCGGCATGGGCGCCCACAGCGCCACCAGCCGCCTGCTGCTGGGCCACTTGGCACCGACGTCGATGATGACCGGGAACGTGACCCAGATCGTGATCGACCTGGTCGACGCGGCCCGCGGCGCCGACGATCCCGGGCTGAAGGCGCGTTGCGGCAAGTTCATCTGGCCGCTGGCGGCCTTTGCCGCCGGCTGTGTCGCGGCGGCTTTCGGTTTCCGCTGGTTCGGCTTCGCCGCGCTGGTGGTCCCGCTGCTGATCCTGCTCGGCCTGCTGGTGGCGGAAGCGCCGGCGCCGGCCGGCGACACCGCGGTACGTATAATGAAGTGACGGCATGGTGCACGGACAGGACCTTGAGACGGCAAAGGAGCACGGCAGGATGAGCGGGGCAGGCGAGGGAATGGCGGCACGGATCTGCGTGGTCGACGACGACGACGCGGCGCTGCGCCATGGCGCGCGCGGCCTCGCCTTGCCGGGGCGCCAGCCATGATGCCGGCGGTGTTCGTCGTCGACGACGACGACGCGGTGCGCGCCTCGGTCCTGAACCTGCTGGCGGCCGAGGGCTACGATGCGCGCGGCTTCGCCGCCGCCGGCGCCTTCTTCGACGTCTTCGACGCGTTTTCCGCCACGGCCGGCCTCGGCACCGCGTCCTGCCTGGTCTGCGACATGCACATGCCCGGACCGGACGGACTGGAAGTGGCGGCCGGGCTGGCCCGCCGCGGCACCGGACTCCCGATCATCTTCATGACCGGCTTCGGTTCGATCCCGATGTCGGTGCAGGCCATGAAGGCCGGCGCCATGGAATTCCTTACCAAGCCGGTGGCGCCGGAAGCGCTGCTGGCAGCCGTGCGCGATGCGCTGGCGGCAGACCAGGCCGGCCTGGCGGCGCGCCGTGAACTGGCCGACCTGCGCCAGCGCCACGCCAGCCTGACGCCGCGCGAGCGCGAGACCATGGAACTGGTGATCGGCGGCCTGCTGAACAAGCAGGTGGCCGATGCGCTGGGCGTCAGCGAGATCATGGCCAAGACGCACAAGCGCAAGGTGATGGAAAAGATGGGCGCACGTTCGCTGCCGGACCTGGTGCGCTCCGCTGAACGGCTGCACATCACCCGGGCGCGCAGTCGTTAGCACGGCGTTTGTGTTGCATGGCACAATTCGCTGTGCTGAGCAATTTTTGACTGTATTCGTGAGAATCGATTCGTGCTTGCGGCGCTTCGTCGCCCCGTTCCTGCTGGCGTGTCATCTCCACACGGCCGCTGCCATTGCTGTCCCCGCTCCCCTGTTGTCGGACTATACCCATAGCGCATGGGGCGGCGCACAGGGGGCGCCGGTCGATGTGCTGAAATTTGCGCAGAGCGGCGATGGCTGGCTGTGGATCGCCACCGCGACCGGCCTGTACCGCTATGACGGCGTGCAGTTCGAACGGACCGACAGCGTGTACGGCCACCCGCTGTATTCCAGCGACGTGCTGGGCCTGATGGCGGCCAGGGATGGCGCGCTCTGGGTCGGGTACCGCTTCGGCGGCGTGACGGTGCTGCGTCCCGGCGGCGCGCGTACCTGGATGGAGGCCGACGGGCTGCCGGGCGGCTCCATCTTCCATATCGAAGCCGCGCCCGACGGCACGGTCTGGGTGGCGGCGCGCGACGGCCTCGCCAGCCTGGCGCCCGGGGCGGACCGCTTCGTGCGCCACGAAGGCACGCTCGGCCTGCCCGCCAACCGCTTTTTCCAGATCCTGTTCGGACGCGACGGCACCCAGTGGATCGCCGGCATGGACGGGGTATTCTTCCGCCGGCCGGGCGAGCGCGCGTTTTCGCACGCCTGGCCCCGGATGACACTGATGGCCATGGCGGAAAGCCCGGACGGCACCTTGTGGGCATCGGACGACCGCAACCGCTACTACCGGGTGCGCACCACGCCGCCGCCGGGCAAGGCACCGCCCGCGCCGGTGCTGAACGGCAGCGGCATGTGGTTCGACCGCGACGGCGTCATGTGGCTGGCGCAGACCGATGCCGTCGAGCGCAAGCTGGAGGTGCGCCCGGCGCGCGTGCCGGCGCAGCGCCTGACGCAGGCGACCGGTTTGAGCGGCGCGCTGCCGCAGAGCTTCTTCCAGGACCGCGAAGGGAATATCTGGATCGGCACCTCGGCCGGCCTCGACCGGCTGCGGCGCAACCGGCTGGCGCTGCTGCCGGCGGGCGTCGAATTCGACCATCCCGGCATGGTGCGCGCGCCGGACGGCGGCGTCTGGGTCGGCGATGCCATCAACCACGTCCGCAAGGCCAGCGCGGCCGGCCTGCACGACACGGTGCTCAAGAGCGGCTTCGAGGCGAGCCACTGGACCGCCGACGGCGTGCTCTGGATCGGCGACGGGCGCGGCCTGTGGCGGCGCGGGCCGGACGGCGCGGTGGAGCTGGTCGCGCCGCCGGACAAGGTGCGCGGCTTCGATCCGCAGGCGATCCAGCAGGACCGCCAGGGCCGGCTGTGGGTCTCGTTTTCCGGCCGCGGGCTGTTCCGCCTGGCGCATGGACAATGGACGCGCGACGGCGGCCTGCAGGGTTTCGCGGCGCCGCAAGCCACCACGATGGCGATGGACGCGCAGGGCAATGTCTGGATGGGCCACGCGCGCAACCACATCAGCGTGGTGGGCAGCGCGGCCGGACAGGATACCGTGCGCCGGCTCGACGCCGCCGCCGGACTGCAGCTCGGCACGGTGCTGACCCTGGCGCCCGATGGCCAGGACATGTGGGCCGGCGGTGAAGGCGGGACCATGCTGTACCGCGGCGGGCGCTTTTTGGCGCTGCGCGGCACGGGCGGCGAGAGCTTCCGCGGCGTGTCCGGCATCGTGCGGCTGGCGGACGGCGACCTGTGGCTGCACGGCGCCGACGGCATCTACCATATCGCTGCCGCCGCCCTGGCGGACTGGCTGCGTGATGTGGCACATGCGCCTGCGCGCGAGGTGGCGTTCGAACGTTTCGATGCGCTCGACGGCCTGCGCGGCCATGCGCCGCAGACCCGCCCGACGCCGTCGCTGCTGCGTGCCGCGGACGGCATGCTGTGGTTCTCGACCGGCAGCACGATCGCGCTGCTCGATCCGGCCCGCATCCGGCGCAATCCCTTGCCGCCGCCGGTGCTGATCCGCAGCGTCACGTCGAACAACCGGCGCCACGACATCCGCCAGGACGCCGGCCAGTCGCAGCCCGCCACGCTGGACCTGCCGGAGGGCAGCGACAGCCTGCGGGTGACCTTCACGGCGCTCGCCCTGTCGATGCCGGAACGGGTGCGTTTCCGCTACCGGCTCGAAGGCGTCGATCACGGCTGGCAGGGCCCGATCGGCTACCGCGGCGTCTCGTACACCAACCTGGCGCCGGGCAGCTACCGCTTCGAGGTGAGCGCCGCCAACGAGGACGGCGTATGGAGTCCGGCGCCCGCGGTCCTCGACATCCGGATCGCGCCGACCTTCGTGCAGAGCCGCTGGTTCCTGCTGATCCTGGCGGCGGCCGGCGCGCTGCTGCTGTACGCAGCCTATGCGCTGCGGATACGCACCCTGACCCGGCGCATGCAGGCGCGCCTGCAGGGGCGGCTCGAAGAGCGCTCGCGCCTCGCCCGCTCGCTGCACGACACCCTGCTGCAGAGCGTGCAGGGGCTCTTGATGTCGTTCAACGCGCATGTGCATCAGATTCCGTCGGGGTCGCGCGAGCGCGCCAACCTGGAACGGACCCTGGGCCTGGCGGGGCGCATGCTGGTCGAAGGCCGCGACCAGATCATGGACTTGCGCGCCTCCGCCTCGTCCGACGACATGCGCCTGGCGCTGCAGGCCTTCGGCAAGGAGCTCGCCGAGTACAGCAGCCATGTCTTCGAGCTGCACATTGCCGGGCGGGCGCGGCCTTTGAGACCGCATGTGAGCGACGAGGTGTATGCGATCGGGCGCGAAGCCCTGTTCAATGCCTCGCGCCATGCGAATGCGCAGAAGGTGGTACTGACCCTCGACTACGGTAGGGAGGCATTCGCCCTGCGCATCCGCGACGACGGCTGCGGCCTGGACGAGGATGTGGCGAGCGCCGGACACCGGCCCGGCCACTGGGGCTTGCCGGGCATGCGCGAACGGGCGGCGGCGCTTGGCGCGCGTTTCGAGCTGGCGAGCCGGGCCGGCGAAGGCACCACCGTCGGCGTCACCCTGGCGGCCGAACTGGCCTACCAGTTTTCCTTGCGGATGACGGGCCACCTGCTGCCGTTGTGGTGGCGCCGCCGCTGACGCCGATAATTATGCCCGGCAGGCCTCCAGGATGCGCTTGATCGCGGCCGACACGCCCTGGCCGTAGGCCGGATCGGCCTTCAGGAAGTGGCCGATCTGGCGGTCCTGGATCGCGGCATCGGCCTGGCTCAGGGCGCCGGCGATGTTTTCGATCAGGTTGCGCTTGCCCTCATCGGTCAACAGGCGGAACAGGTTGCCGGCCTGGGTGAAGTGGTCGTCGGTGGCGCGGGTGTCGTAGCGGCCCGCCACGCCTTCCAGCTGCCAGCCGGCGTCGCCGTGGCCGAAACCGCCGGCGGCCGGCATCGCGCCGTTCTGCACGGGATCATAATTAGCCGCCGCGCCGCCGTTGAAGAGCGCCATCCCACCGTCGCGCTGCTGGTTGTGGACGGGGCAGCGCGGACGGTTCACCGGCAAATGCTGGTGGTTGGTGCCGACGCGGTACAGCTGGGCGTCGTGGTAGGCGAACAGGCGCGCCTGCAGCATCTTGTCCGGGCTGTAGCCCAGGCCGGGCACGATGTTCGACGGCGACAGCGCGGCCTGCTCGACGTCCTGGTGGTAGTTGTCCGGATTGCGGTTCAGTTCCAGGATGCCGACCGGGATGCGCGGGAACTCGCCCTGCGGCCAGACTTTGGTCAGGTCGAACGCGTCCCAGCCGGTCCTGGCTTCCCAGGCGGCGCGCTGGGCGTCGTTCATCACCTGCATCTCGACGCTCCAGCGCGGGAAATCGCCGCGCGCAATCGCGCTGAACAGATCGCGCTGGGCGTAGTCCGGGTCGGTGCCGGCCAGGCGCACCGCGTCAAGCGCGGACAGGTTCTTGATGCCCTGCTGGGTCTTGAAATGCCATTTCACCCAGTGGCGCTCGCCGTCGGCATTGATCAGGCTGTAGGTGTGGCTGCCGAAACCGTCCATGTGGCGGTAGCCGTCCGGGGTGCCGCGATCCGAAAACAGGATCGTCACCTGGTGCAGGCTTTCCGGGGCGCGGCTCCAGAAGTCCCACATCATCTGTGCCGATTTCAGGTTGGTCTGCGGATCGCGTTTCTGGGTGTGGATGAAGTCCGGAAACTTGATGCCGTCCTTCAGGAAGAAGGTCGGGGTGTTGTTGCCGACCAGGTCCCAGTTGCCGTCTTCGGTATAGAAGCGCAGGGCAAAGCCGCGCGGATCGCGTTCGGTATCGGCCGAGCCTTTTTCGCCGCCCACGGTCGAGAAGCGCAGGAAGGTCTCGGTCTGCTTGGCAACCGCATTAAATACTTTGGCGCTGGTGTAGCGGCTGATGTCGTGCATCACGATGAAGGTGCCGAAAGCGCCGGAACCTTTTGCATGGACTACGCGCTCGGGAATGCGCTCGCGGTTGAAGTGCTGCAGCTTCTCGATCAGGTGGAAATCCTGCAGCAGGACCGGGCCGCGCGGGCCGGCGGTGATCGAATTCTGGTTGTCGACGACAGGGATACCGGAAGCGGTGGTGAAGTGGGTCATGGCGGCTTTTCGCGGTGAAGTGGATGGGTTGCGTCGCCCACTATCGTAGTGACCCGTTACCCGCAGAAACACTATCCATCGGTAGGGCCATCGTTATCGAAAAAATCGATTGTAAAAACAGAAATTACTCGTTTTTCATCTGTCCCAGGGTTGTCCATAATGGTTTTCATGCAGCCGCACTGCGGCAAGGACGTTCGAATGGTTCGAACGAATAATCGAAAACTGCACTGAAAGGACAACATCATGGACACCAATAAACTCTATCCGGTCGGCCGCGCCCTGGCAGGCCTGCTGTTCCTGGTCTCGGGCATCAACAAGATCCTGGGCTTTTCCTATGTGGCCGGCTGGATGGGCAGCAGCGGACTGCCGGCGGCCGGCGTGCTGCTGGCGCTGACGATCCTGCTCGAAGTCGGGGCCGGGCTGGCGCTGATCACGGGTTTCCAGGCGCGCTTCGCGGCGGCGGCGCTGGCCTTGTTCCTGGTGCCGGTGACCCTGATCTTCCACGGTTTCTGGCATGCCGATGCGGCCGAACTGCAGAACCAGCTGAACCACTTCCTGAAAAACGTGGCGATCCTGGGCGGCATGCTGATCGTGTTCAACATCGAGCAGCAGCGCTACAAGGCACGCAGCGGCGCCGGCGCCCGACTGCTGCGCGGCCGCACCGCATGAGCCTCTGAAAAAAGACAGGGGCCATTCTCCGCCGGCCGGGATACCGTCACCATCCCGGCCTTGTTGCCGCAACCGACGAAAGACGACAACCATGACCACCTCGATACGCATCGCCAGACTCTGCATCGCCGCTGCCGTCGCCGGCGCCTGCCTGGCCGCCGGCAGCGCCCATGCGCAGGCCGACCTGATCCTCACCAACGGCAAGATCGCCACCATGGCCAGGGAAGGCGAGTTCGTGCAGGCGCTCGCGGTCAAGGACGGCAAGGTGCTGGCCACCGGCAGCAATGCCCGCATCCTCAAGCTCAAGAGCACGGCCACCCAGGTGGTCGATGCCGGCGGCCGCACCGTGATTCCGGGCCTGAACGACTCGCACCTGCACGTCATCCGCGAAGGCCTGAACTACAACATGGAATTGCGCTGGGACGGCGTCACCTCGCTCAAGCGCGCGCTCGAGATGCTGAAGGAGCAGGCGGCGCGCACCCCGGACGGCGAATGGGTGAAGGTGGTCGGCGGCTGGAACGAATACCAGTTCGAGGAAAAGCGCCTGCCGACCCTGGAAGAGATCAATGCGGCGGTGCCGGACAAGCCGGTCTTCATCCTCTACCTGTACGGCCTCGGCTTCCTCAACCAGAAGGGCGTCCAGACCCTCGGCTACGACAGGAACACCAAGTACAAGGACGGCGAAGTGGAGCTCGATGCGAACGGCCGCCCGACCGGCAAGCTGGTCGCCAAGCCGAACGCGCTGATCCTGTACTCGACGCTGGCGAAAACCAATAAGCTCGGCCGCGAAGACCAGGTCAACTCGACCCTGCACTTCTACCGGGAACTGAACCGCCTGGGCGTGACCAGCGCCATCGATGCCGGCGGCGGCTTCCAGAATTACCCGGACGACTACGGCGTGTCACTGCAGCTGGCGAAGGAAGGCAAGCTGACGGTGCGCACCTCGTATTACCTGTTCGCCCAGCGCGCCGGCAAGGAACTCGAAGACTTCCAGCGCTGGCTGGGCATGACCTACCCGAACAAGAACGACCACATGTTCTATGCGAACGGCTTCTCGGCCGAGGGCGGCGGCGAGAACCTGGTGGCCAGCGCGGCCGACTTCGAGAACTTCCTCGAGCCGCGGCCGGACCTGCCGCAAGCCATGGAAGATGACCTCGAACCGGTGGTGTCGCTGCTGGTAAAGAACCGCTGGCCGTTCCGCCTGCACGCCACCTACGGCGAGAGCATCGACCGCGACCTGGCCGTGATCGAGAAGGTGAACGCGAACACGCCGCTGCACGGCCTGCGCTTCATCATCGACCATGGCGAGACCATCACCGACGCCCAGCTGGCGCGCATCAAGAAGCTCGGCGGCGGCATCGCGGTGCAGGACCGCATGCACTTCCAGGGCGAAGCCTACTGGAAGCGCTACGGCGAGCAGGCGCGCCAGATGCCGCCGATCCGCAAGATGCTGGATCTGAAGCTGCCCGTCGGCCTCGGCACGGACGGCACCCGGGTCTCGAGCTACAACCCCTGGCCTCCCGTGTATTGGGCGGTGACCGGCAAGACCGCCGGCGGCATGCCGATCTGGCAGGGCAGGGATGTCCTCAGCCGCTACGAGGCGCTGAAGCTGATCACCACCGGTTCGGCCTGGATGAGCGGCGAGGAAAAGGTCAAGGGCACGCTCAAGCGCGGCCAGTACGCCGACTTCGTGGTGCTGCCGGAGGACGTGTTCACAATCGACGCCGAGCGCATCAAGCGCATGGAAAGCGTGCTGACGGTGGTGAACGGGAAGGTGGTGTACGGCGCCGGCGCCTTCGCACCGCTGGCGCCGCAACTGCCGGCGGTGTCGCCGGCCTGGAGCCCGGTAGCCACCTACGGCGGCTACCAGAATCGCTGATATCGCATTGCCTACGCCTTGATGAAGGCCAGCAGGTCTTCGTTGAGGCGGTGCTTGTGGGTGGTCGGCAGGCCGTGCGGTGCGCCTTCGTAGACCAGCAGCTTGGCGTTCCTGATGATCTTCGCCGAAGCACGGCCGGCGGCGTCGATCGGGACGATCTGGTCGTCCGAGCCGTGCACCACCAGCACCGGCACGTCGATCTTCTTCAGGTCGGGCGTGTAGTCGACTTCCGAGAACTCCTTGATGCAGTCGTAGGCGTTCTTGATCCCGCACTGCATGCCCTGGGCCCAGAAGGTGTCGCGCACACCCTGCGAGACCTTGGCGCCCGGACGGTTGTAGCCGTAGAAGGGCAGGGTCAGGTCCATGAAGAACTGCGAGCGGTCCTCGACCACGCCCTTGCGGATGCCGTCGAACACCTCCATCGGCAGGCCGCCCGGATTGGTCGGCGACTTCACCATCTGCGGCGGCACCGCGCCCACCAGCACCATCTTGGCCACGCGCTTGCTGCCGTGGCGGCCGACGTAGTGCGCGATTTCGCCGCCGCCGGTCGAGTGGCCGACCAGCACCGCGTTCTTCAGGTCGAGGTGGTTGATCAGCGCCGCCAGGTCGTCGGCGTAGTGGTCCATGTCGTTGCCGTTCCAGGGCTGGCTCGACAGGCCGTGGCCGCGGCGGTCGTGGGCGATCACGCGGTAGCCGTGCGAGGCCAGGAAGAACATCTGGTCTTCCCAGGCGTCGCCCTGGAGCGGCCAGCCGTGACTGAACACGACCGGCTGCCCGCTGCCCCAGTCCTTGTAGTGGATGACGGTGCCGTCGGCCACCGTCAGGAAATTGCCGGCGCCGGCGCCGGGGGTGGCCGCGGGCGGCTTGGCTGCCGCGGCGCTGCTACTGCCGGCAACGGCCAGGCCGGCGCCCATGGCGGAGGTGGCGGCGCCGGCCAGCAGCGAGCGTCGCGACAGGGAAGGTTGGTTCGACATGACGGGTCCTTTCAGGAGGGATGAAACCTGCCGACGATCTGCAGGGCTGGCCCAGTGTAGAAAGAAAGGCCGCGCTTGGCCCCGGCTAAAAGGCCAGGCCGGACCGCCGCGGTGTCCTGCCTAGAGGCTGATGTAGCCGCGCTTCAGGGCCAGCGTGACCGCGTGGGTGCGGTCGCTCGCGCCCAGCTTGCCCAGGATGGCGCTCATGTGGGTCTTGACGGTCGGCTCGCTGATGCTGAGGATCTCGCCGATCACGCGGTTCGAATTGCCGTTCGCGGCCAGCCGCAGCACGTCCAGCTCGCGCGCCGACAGCTTGTCGGAAGGACTGTGGTCGTCGACCGCTTGCTGCGCGCTGCGCGCGATCACGCTGGAACCCGTGTACACGCGGCGGACGGTCTCGGCCAGTTCGTCGCCCGGCACGTCCTTCAGCAAGTAGGCCTTGGCGCCGGCCTTGAGCGCGCCGATCACGCGGGCATCGCCGCTGAAGGTGGTCAGCACGACGATGCGGGCGTCGGGGTCGAGCGCGCGGATGCCGACGATCGCCTCGAGCCCGTCCTTCACCGGCATCTGCAGGTCCAGCAGCGAGACGTCCGGGCGATGGCGCGCGAACTGCGCAATCGCTTCCTCGCCGTTGGCGGCGACGCCGACGATTTCCATGTCGCCGTGGGCCTGCAGGGTCGCGGCGATCCCCTCCCGCATCATCGGGTGGTCGTCGGCAATCAGGATGCGGATCATGCGTGAGGAAGGAAGATTCATGGACAAGTGGATTGTACGGGCAGGCGGAAACGGAAGCAGGCGCCATGCGGCTCGCAGGGTTCGTATTCGATATGTCCGCCATGCGCGCGCACGATCGCCAGGCTGATCGACAGGCCCATCCCGGTGCTGTCGGGCTTGGTACTGAACATGCTGCCGAACACGCGGCCGGCATGCTCGGGCGCGATGCCGGGGCCGTTGTCGGCCACCGCGATCTCGACCTCGTGCTCGCCGTGGGGGCGCGATGCGATGTGGATCTGGCGCACCGCGCCGCCAGGGTCGTACCCTGCCAGCGCCTCGGTGGCGTTGACCAGCAGGTTGGTCAGCACTTGCTGCAGCTGGACGCGGCTGGCGTGGATGGCGCGCTGGCCCAGGCCGAGCGCCAGTTCGACCTCGATCCCGTGCTTGCGCAGGCGCCGGTGCAGCAGGCGCAGGGTGTCGGCGATGGTGTGGTCCACCGCCACGCTGCCCATCTCCTGTTCCTTGCACGAGGCCATGCGCTGGATACTGCGGACGATGTCGCCCGCATGCCGGCCCGCTTCGCCGATCAGGGACAGCGACGACAGCGCGCGTTCGATATCCGGCTGCGGCCGGCGCAGCCATTTGCGGGCCGCCGCCGCATGCAGCGATATGGCCGCCAGGGGCTGGTTGACCTCGTGCGCGATCGACAGCCCGAGTTCGCCGACCCGGCCGGCGCGCAGTATACGATCGCGCTCGGCGCCGCCCTTGCCATCGGCATCGGCTTCCAGGCCCCAGGCCCGGCGCAAGTCTGCGGCGCGGCCTTCGGCGCCCCACTGCGCGCAGCTGGCCAGGGCTTCGCGCCGGTAGTGCAGCACCGCCGCGCCGAGTCCGCAGGCCTCGGCCTGCTGCGCCGCCTGCTCCCAGGCCAGGGACGCGAGTCCGTGCCGGCCATGGCCGGCGGCTGTGGTGGCGGCGCCCTCGAAGCCGCGCAGGGCGTCCAGCTGATTGCCAGCGTGGCGGGCGCGCGCCGCATCCGCGCACTGGACCAGGACGCAGGCGCAGGCCGGCAGCTGGCGCGCCAGGCGGCGCAAGGCGGCGCAGTGCAGCGCGAGCCGGGCGTCCGTGCCGGGAGCGTCCGATGGCGCCAAGGCCAGCGCTGCGAACAGGTGCAGGACCGTGCGGTCGCCGGCCGGCGCCAGCGGGCCGTCCAAGGCTTCGGCTTGCGCCGCCGCATGCAGGGCCGCGACAGGGTCGCCGCGGTACAGTGCGGCTTGCAGAATGGTAATCCAGAGGCCGAAGCGCGCACGCTGCGCGGCGGGCATCGGCATCTCGCAGGCGGGCAAGGGCGCCTGCCGCTGCGCCAGGCCGCGCAGCAGCGCCGCGCGGGCCGACAGTTCGGCGCCCAGCGCACCGGCATGGGTGTCCGCTGCCGGCAGACCGGCCGCCCGTTCCACATGGCGCGTCAGCTCGGGCAAGGGCATGCCCGCGAGGAAGCCGTTGCCGGCCAGGTAGCGGTGGGCGCAGGCGGGCCTGGCCTCGCCTGCGCAGAGCACGGCAAGATCGGCGGCGGCCTGCTCCGGCGCGCCGCCGAACGGGCCGATCAGCGCCGCGTGCAGGGTGTGCACCATGCGCCGGGTGCGCTCGCCGAGCCGGGCCGCGATCTCGAGCGCGGTCCCGGCCAGCGCCCGCGCATCGACGCCATCGCGGCCCAGCTGCAGGGCCGCCAGCAGGAGCAGGGCGACCGGCGTTGCGCGCCGCAGGCCGCGCCCGAGCGGGCGCTCGGCTTCGGCCGCGATGGCCGCATAGGGGAATGCATCGGTGGGGGCGGACAGCGCAGCCTTGAGCACGGCGCCGAAGCCCTGCATGGTATCGGGGCCGCAAACCGGCAGCGTGTGCCAGAAGCCAGGCGCAAGCTGGCGCAGGCGTTCGAAGGCCTGCATGCAGGCCGCATCGCCGAGGCTGTCCGGGCGTGCGGCATCCGAGGCGGGCCAACCCGGCTGAAACGCGCGAGTCGGCTGCAAGAAATCATTGTGGGCCAGGCTCATATACGTGCTTCCATCGATGCTATGTTGATTCAGCGCAGGGTTTAGGCGCTAACATTCGCATTATGGCGGCGCAGTCTTGGGGGGCTTTCATACGATAGTTGTATCGCCATGCAATTTTCTCGCACCGATACTGGCCGAACGATACGGGATGGCAGGCAGGGCCCGCGCTACCATGTCCCCAACCGTCAACCACCAGGGGACAACATGGACGCCGACGACGCACGGACCGAGATTCTCCGCATCCGCTTGTGGAACCGGCAGCGTGCGACCGCCTTGCTGGCCGAATGCGAAGCGGCGGACCGTGTGCTGGCCCGCTGGGCCGGGCGGGCCGAGTGCGAACCGGTCGGCTTCGAGGTCACCTTCATCGACGGGCATATCGTGCGTGGCAGCCACGAGTTCTTTCATCAAGGCAAGCGTAAATGCCTGTTCAGCACGCATGTGCGCAGGCTCCTGCGCGGCGCGGCATCGCTGAACAGTGTTGCATGATGATGCCGTGCGCCGCCTGTGGGGCAGGCAGCGCCCCATCAGGCGCCGTACGCGCGCGCCCCGGGAATGCTCAGCTTGAGCACCGTGCCGCCTTCGCTGCCCTCGGCGATGCTCAGGAACGCGCCGATGCGCTGGGCCCGTTCGCGCATGCCGACCAGGCCCCAGCGGCCCTTGGCGGCGCCCGCGCGCAGTACCTCGGCATCGATGCCGCGGCCATCGTCGGCCACGGTCAAGGTCAGGACGCCGGCGCCGTAGTCGAGCAGCGCGCGGACCTGGCCGGCATCGGCGTGGATGCAGGCATTGTGCAGGGCCTCGCGCGCGATGGCGGCGGCTTCCGCGGCCACTTCCGGCTGGATCGGGCGGCGCTCGCCATCGATGCGCAGGCCGAGGGCGATGCCGGCATGGACCGCCTGCAGCTGCCTGACGGTGTCGTGCAACTGGTCCTCGAGTCCGCCCTGGCCGCCGGAACGCAGTTCCTGGAGCTGCTCGCGGCCTTCGCCGAGGGCGCTGCCGGCGTGGCCGATGGCTTCCTCGAGCGCGCGCCGCACCTTGTCCTCCTTGGGCAGGCCGGTGGCGATCGCATCCACGCGCAACAGCAGGCTTTGCACGGTCTGCAGGAAGGTATCGTGCAGGGTGCGCGCGATGCGCTCGCGCTCGGCGATCCTGACGTGCAGGCGTTCGGCCACGCGCCGGGTCAGGTAGCCCACCCGCAAGCGGTAGGCCAGGACCAGCAAGCCCGCCAGGAGCAGCGCGGCGAGCAGCTTGAACCAGCCCGTCTGCCACAGCGTCGGCTCGACGCTCACCTTCAGGACCGCGTCCGCGCTGCTGCGCACGCCGTCTTCGTTGACGGCGCGCAGGCGGAACACATAGTCGCCCGGCTTCACGCTGGTGTACGAGGTCGTGCGCTGGGTGCCGGCATCCTGCCACCTGGCGTCGACGCCTTCGAGCAGGTATTCGAAACGCACGCGCTCCGGCATGCGCAGCGAGGGCGAGGTGAAGTCGATGCGGAAGCGCTCGGTGCCGGGTGCCAGGCGCAGCGGGGCGCGGTCCGGGCTGTCGGCGCGGTAGGCCGCCGTGTCGGTCGACAGCGACAGGATCACCGGCATGGGCGCGATGCGGTTGCGTTCCAGGTGCGCGGTATCGATCCGCACCACCCCGCCGGTCGCGATCAGCCACAGGGTGCGGCCGTCGGCGCTCCAGGCGCTGTAGCGGCGGCTCTCGAACACGGCGCGGCCGGGATAGCCGTCCAGGCTGTCGAAGACCTCGTAGCGCAGCGCCAGCGCGGGATCGGCGATGCTGCGCTGCCAGTCGGCGGCGCGCACGTGCACCAGGCCGGCGGCGCCGTTCAGCCAGCGGTCGCCGTCGGCTGTCGCCACCAGGCCGGAGACGTTGCGCAGGGCGTTCGGGTCGGCGGCGCGCAGCATGGCCAGACGCCCGTCGCGCACGACGCCGGTGCCGTTGTCGCCGCTGAGCACCAGCGCGGCGCCGGGGAAGATGGCCGTGGTCATACCGAGGGCGCGGATGTCGACCGGCGCGCGGCTGCTCTTCGAGGCGACGTCGTAGTGAAACAGTTCGCCGTCGCCGGTGGCCAGCCACAGCCGGCCGGGGCCCGCCAGGGCCGACTGGTAGATTCTCCTGGACGGCATATTGAAATCGCGGGACGGGTGCCAGCGCCCATCCTGCCAGGCCAGCAGCCCGGTCTCGACCGTGGCCGTCCACAGGACCTTGCCGTCGTCCAGGATGCCCATGATGCGCCGGTCCAGCGGGCCATCCGGGCCGGGCGGGAACGGCATTTCCTCGGTCGCGCCGCCATCCTCGCGCCAGATGCCGCGCGGGCCGCCCAGCAGCAGCCGGCCGGCGGGATCGCGCGCCACCAGGTTCACCGGATGCCTGGGCTGCACTGCCGCGATGCGATCCGGCTGCAGCTGCCACAGCTTGCCGCGCTCGTCATGCGCGGCCCAGACCCGGCCGCCGGCATCGGCCGCCAGGCTGTAATCGAGGCCGTCGCCGGCCAGCCCGCTGGGGAGGATGCGTTTGCGGCGGAACCGGTCGAGTCCGTTTTCCGAGGCAATCCAGATGTTCCCTTCGCGGTCCACCAGCAGCATGTTGGGGTTCTTGCCCGACATCTGGACCGTGTCCTGGGCACCGGCCGGCGGCGCCGGGCGGACCCGGTAGGCGCTATCGACCCGTTGCGCAGCGCCCGGCACGACGCAGGGGCGGTCCGGACAGTGCAGCAGCCACAGCGTGCCGTCGGGTGCGAAGTCGCCGGTGCCGAGCGCCTCGACGGTGCGGGCGGGAACGGGACGGCCGTTGGCGCCACCCGGGGCCATCAAGCGCAGCACGCCATCCGTGGCGCTCAGCCACAGGCGCCCGTCGGGGCCGCGCAGCAGTTCGCCGCCCTGCGCCAGGACCGGCTCGAAATGGCCGCTGCGGTGGTTCAGGCGCCAGGTGCCGTTCTTCCGGCTGATCCACAAAGCCCCCTGGGCGTCGAGGACGAAGCTGCGCGTGTCGTGCGTGGACCACCCGGGGCCGGCTTCGACGGTCTGCCAGCGTCCGCCCTGCAGGCGGTAGACACCGTCGGCGATGACCCAGACGCTGCCGTCGGCGTCCACCGCCATGTCATCGACCAGGCTGCCCTCGACCGGTCCCGGCGGCAGGTCCTGCACGCGGCCGTCGGGCTGCAGGACGGTGATGCCTGCGCCGGCCTGGCCGATGTACAGCTCGCCGCGCGGGCCGGCATGCAGGTAGCGGATCAGGTTGCGGTTCAGGCCCAGGCCGGGCGGCAGCGGGTGGCGGTAAAAGCGCACGCCATCGAAACGGTAGAGGCCGTCCAGGGTGCCCAGCCAGAGCCAGCCGTCGGTGGTCTGGGCCATGGCCAGGATCGCCGGCGGGGCGCCGTCGTCCAGTGTCCAGCGCGTGTGGTGGTAGTCGCCGAGCGTCGGCTGCGGGGTGGCCTGGACGAGGTCGGCGGCCGCCGGGCGGGCAGGCAGGTGCAGCGCCGCGGCCAGCAGCACGGGCACTAACAGGGCGTGCCGCCGGACGCCGGTGAAACGGAGTGCGCGTGCGGCCACCTGGTCTCCCTGGAAAACGTGATCTTGATGGTATCGAATTGTATCCTACAGGATAGTGTAATTGAGCACTAGAATTAAGCACTAGATCGCGGTGCCCTGCGATGCTGACGCTGTTAGACGCTGATGTAGCCGCGTTTGGCGGCCAGCGTGACGGCATGGGTGCGGTCGTTCGCCCCGAGCTTCACCAGGATCGTGCTCATGTGCGACTTCACGGTCGGTTCGCTGATGCCGAGTGCCGCGCCGATCTCGCGGTTGGTGTGGCCGCCGGCGGCCAGCTGCAGCACGTCCAGCTCGCGCGGCGACAGCCTGTCGGCGGCGTAACGGCCATGCAGGTCCTCGCGCGCCTGCTGCCCGATCACGTGCGCGCCTTCGTGGACGCGGCGCACCGCGTTCGCCAGCTCCGCGCCCAGCGCATCCTTGAGCAGGTAGGCCGCGGCGCCGGCGTCGAGCGCGGCCTGGATGCGGGCATCGCCGCCGTAGGTGGTCAGGACGATCAGGCGCGCATCGGGCTGCACGGCGCGGATGCCGCGCAGCGCCTCGAAGCCGTCGTGGTCCGGCATCTGCAGGTCGAGCAGGCAGACGTCGGGACGCGCGCGCGCGAACAGCGCGATCGCCTCCTTGCCATTGCGCGCCAGGGCGACGACGTCGATGCCGCCCTGCGCCAGCAGCGATCCGGCGATCCCCTCCAGCATCAGGGGATGGTCGTCGGCGATGAGGACGCGGATAGGCATGGGCGGCGGCATGGCGAGGTGCATGAGGTGGGTGAGCGACGATTATATGCGTGGCCGGCGCGCACCCGTAGTTGCCGATGCCGGTCAGCTGCGCAGGAAGGCCAGCAGTTCGGCGTTGAGCTTGTCCTTGTGGGTCGACGGCAGGCCGTGGGGGGCGCCTTCGAACACCGACAGGCGGCCCTGCGGCAGCAGCTCGACCGCGCGGCGGCCGGTGCTGGCGATCGGCACGATCTGGTCGTCGTCGCCGTGGATGACCAGGGTCGGGATCGTCATCTTCTTCAGGTCTTCGGTGAAGTCGGTTTCCGAGAACTGCTTGACGCAGGCGTAGGCGCTCTTCAGGCTGCACTGCATGCCCAGGTTCATGAAGTTCTGGACCAGGCCCTGCGAGGCCTTGGCGCCAGGACGGTTGAAGCCGTAGAAAGGCACGGCCAGGTCGAGGAAATACTGGGCGCGGTCGAGGCGCACGCCTTCGCGGATGCCGTCGAACACCGACAGCGGCACGCCGTCCGGATTGGCGGGCGAGACCACCATCTGCGGGGTCACGGCGCCGACCAGCACGGCCTTGGCGACGCGGCCGGTGCCGTGGCGGCCGATGTAGCGCGCCACTTCGCCGCCGCCGGTGGAGTGGCCGACCAGGGTGGCGCCGGTGATGTCCAGGGCTTCCAGTACGGCGCCCAGGTCGTCGGCATAGGTGTTCATGTCGTTGCCGTGCCAGGCCTGGCTCGAGCGGCCGTGGCCGCGGCGGTCGTGGGCGATCACGCGGTAGCCGTGGTCGGCCAGGAACATCATCTGGTCTTCCCAGGCGTCGCCCGACAGCGGCCAGCCGTGGCTGAACACCACCGGGGTGCCGTGGCCCCAGTCGGTGACGTGGATGCGGGTGCCGTCGTGGGTGGTGACGGTGTTGTTGTCGTATGAGATGGTCATGGTATTCCTTTCGTTATTGCGGTGGGTGAAGTCAGAAAGCGAAGCAGCTGCAGCCGAAAGCGCCCCAGAAGCTCGAGAAATCGGACACCGGCACGCTCGACTTGCGTGCACGGTCGTGGGCATGCCCGTGCACGCCGCAGGCGCCCTGGCACTGGTGCGCCAGGCTGGCCGGCGGGCGCGGCGGCGGCGCGCTGCGGTAGTGGCCGCCGAAGCCGCGCACCGGCGACCATTCGGGCAGCACCGGCAGCGGCGGCGGGCCGAGGGTGGAGAATTCGGCCTGGCCGTGGACGATCTTGCCGCCGACGATGGTCAGCACCGATTCGATGCCCTTGATCGCCTCTTCGTCGATGCGGAAGAAGTCGGCGGACAGCACCGCGAGGTCGGCCAGCATGCCTTCGCGGATCCGGCCCTTCTTGCCGCTCTCGCTCGAGAACCAGGCGCTGCCGCTGGTCCAGAGTGCAAGCGCGGTGTCGCGCGACAGGCGCTGGCCGGCGTCGTACAGGCGCAGGCCGCCGACGGTGCGGCCCGACACCAGCCAGTACAGGGCGGTCCAGGGGTTGTAGCTGGCGACCCGGGTGGCATCGGTGCCGGCGCCGACCGGCATCCCCATTTCCAGCATGCGCGCCACCGGCGGCGTGGCCTTGGCCGCCTCCGCGCCATAGCGCTCGACGAAGAATTCGCCCTGGAAGGCCATGCGGTGCTGGATCGCGATCCCGCCGCCCAAGGCCTTCACGCGCTCGATGTTGCGCGGGCTGATGGTCTCGGCATGATCGAAGAACCAGGGCAGGTCGTCGAAGGGAATGTCGCGATTCACCTTCTCGAACACGTCGAGCATGCGGGAAATGGATTCGTCGTAGGTGGCGTGCAGGCGGAACGGCCAGCGGTTCGCGACCAGGTGGCGCACCACCTTTTCCAGCTCGTCTTCCATGCCGGCGGCCAGTTCGGGGCGCGGCTCCAGGAAGTCCTCGAAGTCGGCGGCCGAGAACACCAGCATCTCGCCGGCGCCGTTGTGGCGGTAGAAGTCGCTGCCGTCGCCGGGCTTGACCATGTCGGTCCAGCGTTCGAAGTCGCCCAGCTCCTTGCCCTTGTTCTGGGTGAACAGGTTGTAGGCGATGCGGATGGTGAGCTGCTCTTCGCGCGCCAGTTCCTCGATCACCGCGTAATCCTCGGGATAGTTCTGGAACCCGCCGCCGGCGTCGATCGCGCTGGTCACGCCCAGGCGGTTCAGCTCGCGCATGAACTGGCGGGTCGAGTTGACCTGCAGGTCCAGCGGCAGGGTGGGGCCCTTGGCCAGGGTGGCGTACAGGATCATCGCGTTGGGACGCGCGATCAGCATCCCGGTCGGGTTGCCGGCGCTATCGCGCACGATTTCGCCGCCCGGCGGCGCCGGGGTGTCGCGGTCGTAGCCGACGGCGCGCAGGGCAGCGCGGTTGAGCAGGGCGCGGTCGTACAGGTGCAGCACGAACACCGGCGTGTCCGGCGCCGCCGCATTGATCTCCTCGATGGTCGGCATGCGCCGTTCCGCGAACTGGAATTCGTTCCAGCCGCCGACCACCCGCACCCATTGCGGATGCGGGGTGCGCATGGCCTGCTCCTTCAGCATGCGCAGCGCATCCGCCAATGAAGGCACGCCTTCCCAGCGCAGCTCGAGGTTGTAATTCAGGCCGCCGCGGATCAGGTGCAGGTGCGAATCGTTGAGGCCGGGGACCACGGTGCGGCCGTTCAGGTCGATCACCTGGCTGTCGGGCGTGCGGTGGCGCATGACCTCGTCGGTGTCGCCGACGGCGAGGAATTTGCCGTCCCGGATGGCGACGGCGCTGGCCTGGGGATTCTGCCGGTCGACCGTGTGGAAGCAGCCGTTGAACAGGATGAGCGTGGATGCGTTCATGGAGACGTCTCTGTATGAATGATGGTTAGAAGGGTTGCAGCAGCCCGCGCTGCCGGGCCACGCAGGCCGCCTCGGTCCTGCACGACACGTTCAGCTTCGACAGGATGTTGTTGACGTGGTACTTGACGGTGCCGACGCCGATGCCGGCGTCGCGCGCGATGACCTTGTTGCTTTTCCCCGCGCTCAGGTGGGCCAGGATGTCGAGCTCGCGGCGCGACAGTTCGCTGGCATGGATGCGCTGCGCCAGCTTTTCGGCCAGCTGCGGCGGCAGGTAGCGGCGATGGCTCGCCACTTGCCGTACGCAATGCACGATCTCCTCGAAGCCGGCCTGCTTGAGCAAATAGGCCGAGGCGCCGGCATGCAGGGCGCGATGCACGTTCTCGTCGCCTTCGTAGGTAGTCAGGATCACGACCTTGGCCTCGGCGTGGCGCTTCCTGACCTGGGCGATGGCTTCCAGGCCGCCGCCCGGCATGTTCAGGTCGATCAGCAGCACGTCCGGGCGCAGGCGCTCGTAAAGCTCGACCGCCTGGGTTGCGTTGACGGCCTGGCCAAGCAGCGCGAAGCCCGGCTCGGATTCGATCAGGGTCGCGATGCCGGCAAGGATGAGGGGGTGGTCATCGGCGATGACCAGCGAGATTGTGGGCTTGTCCATGGCTGTCCTCCGCTGCGGATTGTCGGCGCGGGGGCCATGCCGGTCTAGCTATACGAAGGGATACGCCGCCGGCACCCGTGAAACTGGCCGAATGGGATGGGCGCGCGGCGCGGCACGGCACTAGCATGGCCAGGCATTCACATACGGAGGACCGGCATGAACGATCAATACCATGGACGGCTACAGGCCACGGCGCTGGGCTTTTTCGCAGGCTATGTCGATACGCTGGGCTTCCTGGCCCTGTTCGGCCTGTTCACCGCCCACGTGACCGGCAACTTCATCCTGATCGGGGCCGCGCTCGCCGACCCGGGCCGCGCCTCGGTGCTGCTGAAATTCCTGGCCTTCCCGGCCTTCATCGCCGGGGTGGCCGCGGCGCGCCTGCTGGTGGTGGCGGTGGAACGGCGCGGCGGCCTGGCCCTGCGGCCCGCCCTGCTGCTGCAGATGGTGCTGCTGCTGGGCTTCATGGGCTGCGGGCTGGCGGCCTCGCCGGTCGGCGCGGAGGCAGGGCCGCTGGCGATGGCGGCCGGCCTGCTGGGTGCGGCGGCGATGGGCGCGCACAGCGCCACCAGCCGGCTGTTGCTGGGGCACCTGGCGCCGACCTCCATGATGACCGGTAACGTCACCCAGATCGTGATCGACACCGTCGACTGCCTGCGCGGCGCCGACGACGCCGGCCTGGGCTCCAGGCTCGCCAAGTTCGTCTGGCCGCTCGCGGCCTTCGCGGCCGGCTGCATCGCCGCCGCATTCGCTTTTCACCGGTTCGGCTTCGCCGCGCTGGTGGTCCCGGTCCTGATTCTGCTCGGCCTGCTGGCGCTCGAAGCGCCGGTCCCGGCGGGGCAGAAGCGGGCCAACGCGTCCTAGCGCCAGGTATACCTGTGGATACTGTTGCCACAGGGGGCCGGGCGCTACGATTCCAACGGCATCGCGCCGCATATCGCTATCCAAAATGGGGAAAACCATGAGCAATCCAAAACTTGAAGTGCTGACACCCGCCAACAGCCAGCTGATCTTCATCGACCAGCAGCCGCAGATGGCCTTCGGCGTCCAGTCCATCGACCGCCAGACCCTCAAGAACAACGTGGTCGGCCTGGCCAAGGCCGCGAAGATCTTCAATATTCCGACCACCATCACCACGGTCGAGACCCAGGGCTTTTCCGGCCCGACCTATCCGGAGCTGCTCGACGTCTTCCCGGGCAAGGACATCCTCGAGCGCACGTCGATGAACTCGTGGGACGACCAGAAGGTACGCGACGCCCTGAAAGCGAACGGCCGCAAGAAGGTGGTCGTGGCGGGCCTGTGGACCGAGGTGTGCAACACCACCTTCGCGCTGTGCGCGATGCTCGAGGGCGACTACGAGATCTACATGGTGGCCGACGCCTCGGGCGGCACCACCAAGGAAGCGCACGACTTCGCCATGCAGCGCATGACCCAGGCCGGCGTGGTCCCGGTCACCTGGCAGCAGGTGCTGCTCGAATGGCAGCGCGACTGGGCCCGCAAGGAAACGTATGACGGCGTGGTCGGCGTCGCCAAGGAGCACTCCGGCGCGTATGGCATGGGCATCGACTACGCCTATACCATGGTGCACAAGGCGCCGCAGCGCGCCAGCGGCGAGCACAAGGTACTGCCGCCGGTCCCGGCCCGCTAAGCGCTACCAGGCAGGGCAAGAAGCAAGGGCAGGGCCCGCGCCGCGTGTGCCGGCCTTGCCGTTTTTTAGGAGATGCCATGAAGATCTACATCGTGTCGCTGGCCACCGGGGTGCTGGTCGGCCTGATCTACGCCCTGCTGCAGGTGCGTTCGCCGGCGCCGCCGGCCATCGCGCTGGTCGGCCTGCTCGGCATGCTGATCGGCGAGCAGGCGCTGCCGGTCGCAAAGAAGCTGCTGGGCCGCGAGCCCGTCACGGCGGCCTGGCTGCGCAGCGAATGCGTGGCGCAGATCACCGGCGTGACGCCGAAGGCTGCGGCCCCCGCCGATCCCGCTTCCGGTCCGACACCATCCGGCCAGCTGCCACCCGACCGCGGCGCCTGAGACGCGGCGCTGGAACAGGCAGTCCCATGACCCGGCCGCACGACGATCACGCCACCTTCGCCCGTATCTGCGTGGTCGACGACGACGCCACGGTGCGCCACGCCCTGTGCAACCTGCTCGAGGCCGGCGGCTACGACGTGCTGGCCTTCGAATCCGGCGAAGACCTGCTCGATGGGCAGGACCTGGCGCGCATCGACGTGGCCGTGTTCGACGTCAAGCTGCGCGGCATGAGCGGTTTCACGCTGCTGGAGCGCTTGCGCGAACGCACCCGGGCCGAAGCGCTCGACATTCCCGTCCTCCTGATCAGCGGGCACAGCGACCGCGCGATGGAGCAGCGCGCCCTCGACGCCGGCGCGCTCGAGCTGCTGCGCAAACCTGTCGACCCGGACTACCTGTTCGAGCGCATCGAGGATGCGCTCGAACTGCGCAACGCGGCCCGATGACGGTGTCAGGCGGCAACCGCTCCCTCGACACGCTGGACGGCTACCGTTTCGCGCTGGTGCACCGCGACGCCGTGCTGGCCATCTGGCGCGGCAGCCGCCCCGGCGATCCCGCCTCGATCCTTATCGTCGGTGCGGCGTCGGAGGCGGCGGTGCGCACCGCAACCGGCTGGCTGGACAACGAACTGTCCCTGCGCGCGCGCCTGGACCCGGGCTGGGCGCGCGTACCCGCCGCCTCGGCCTGGCATGCCGGCGCCATGGTGCTGGTCTACCCCGACGACGGCGCCATGCCGCTGGTGCCGCCTGGCGGCGCCGGATTCGAGCTGGACCAATTCTTCGCGTACGCGGTGGCGTTGGCCCGGACGCTGGCGGCGGCGCATGCGGCCGGGGTCAATCACCGGGCCCTGGCGCCGTCGAGCTACCTGTTCGACCGGGACGGTGCGTGCCGGCTGGCCGGCTTCGGCCAGGCCGCGCCGATCGAGGCGACCGCGCGGCGGACGCCGCCCACGGCGCCGTCCGCCGCGCCGTCCGCCGTGCCACCCATCATGCCGCCGCCCACCATGTCGCCGGAACACAGCGGCCGGACCGGCCTGCCGGTCGACGCCCGCAGCGACCTGTATTCGCTGGGCGTGATCCTGTTCCAGTGCGCCACCGGCAAGATGCCGTTCAGGATTGCCGAGCCGGGAACCGCCGCCGGCTGGATCCACGCCCACCTCGCTTCCGAGCCGGCGCCGGCATCGCAGCTGCGGCCGGAGCTGCCCCCCATGCTGAGCCGCATCCTGGCGCGGCTGCTGGCGAAAGCGCCGGAGGAGCGCTACCAGGGCGCGGATGCGCTGGCGGCCGACCTGGCGCGCTGCCGGCGCGCCTGGGCCGCGCAGCGCGCCATTCCGGTCTTCACGCTCGGCGCCGACGAGCAGGGTGGCGCGCTGGTTTTCCCGGCCCGCCTGTACGGCCGCGACGGCGCCCTGGCCGACCTCGCGGCCGCCTACGCGCGGGTGCGCACCGAAGGTACGCTGGGCGTCTCGGTCGTGCACGGGCCCTCGGGCAGCGGCAAGACCGCGCTGCTAGCCGCCTTCCTGGACGATCCGCGCCTGCGCCACGCCGTCGTGATCCGCGCCCGCGCCGACCAGTACGGCGGCGAAGCGCCTTACGCCGCGCTGGCCGACGGCTTGCGCCGGCTGGTGACCGGCATCCTCGCGCACAGCGAGGCCGCGGTCGCCGATTGGCGCGCACGGGTGTCCGCCGAGCTGCGCGATCCGGCGCTGGCGCTGACCCTGGTGCCCGAGCTGGCGCTGTTACTGGACGGGGCGCCGCCGGCCGCCGGGTCGATGGCCGCCGGGGCGCCAGCCGCCGGATCGCCGGGCGCCGCATTCGAAGGCGGCGCGCGTGTGGCCGACACCGTGCTGCGGCTGCTGCGTGCCTTCGCCACGCTGGAGCGGCCACTGGTGCTGGTGGTCGACAACGTACAATGGCTCGATCCGGCGGCGGCGCTCCTGCTCGAACAGGTGGCGGGCCTGGCGGTCGATCTGCCGGCCATGCTGGTGCTGGGCGCGCGTTCGCACATGGGCGGCGCACCGTCCGGCCATGCGGCGCTCGGCACGCGCCTGGCCGGACGCGCCGCATTTTTCCACGAGATTGCGCTGAACGGCTTGCCGCTGCCGGTGCTCGAACGCCTGCTGGCCGATATCTTCGGCGCCCAGCCCGGCATCGCCGCCCTGGCCGCGCTGGTGCGCCACAAGACCGCCGGCCACCCGTATTTCGTGCGCCAGTTCGTGCAGGCGATCGCCGACGACGGCCAGGTCAGGCACGTCGCCGGCGCCTGGCGCTTCGACCTGGACCAGGTCGCCGCACGCGGTTTTACCGACAACATGGCGGGCCTGGCGCTGCAGCGGCTGGCGCGCCTGCCCGCCATGCTCCATCCGGTGCTGGGCGCGATCGCCATCCTCGGCCAGCCGGGCAGCGGCGCGCTGCTGGCGCGCGCCTTCGGGGTGGACGCCGTGCAGCTGGCGGCAAGCCTGGCGCCGGCACTAACGGCCGAGGTACTGGTGCGCGACGGCGACGCCTACGCCTTCACCCACGACCGCCTGCAGGAAGCCGCTTACCAGCTGCTCGACGCGCTAGCGCGCCCCCGGCTGCACTACGTGCTGGCGCGCCTGCTGGCCGAACAGGCGGCGCTGGACGGGCACGACGACACCCTGTTCCGCGCCGCCGGCCACCTGGCGCATGCGCGGGCGCTGGTCGAGCCCGGGGAGGCGCTGGCCTTCGCGCAACTGGCCGCGCGCGCCGGCCAGCGCGCGCGCCGCAGCTGCGCCTACACGGCGGCAGTCAGCTATCTCGGCCAGGCCCTGCAGTTGCTGGCGCGGGCGTCGGATTCGGGTGCCCGCGCGGCGCGGACCTTCGAATTCGAACACGAACTGGCCCAGTGCCTGTTCCTGACGGGGCGCCTGGAAGACTGCGCCGCGCTGGTCGACCGCCTGCTGGCGGGATGCTCGGGACGCCGTGCGCGCGGTCAGCTGCACAGCCTGGCCGTCGATCTCGAGGTGCGGCGCGGGCGCTATCACGAGGCCAGCCGGATCGCCCTCGGCGCGTTGCACGAGCTTGGCATCGACATCCCGGCCGACCCCGGCAAGGACGAAGGCGACCGCGCCTACGCGGCCGTGCGCGCGGGCCTGGGCACCGACCCGCAAGCGCGCCTGCAAGCGCTGCCGCCGCTGGCCGACGCCGACATCGCAGTGGCCTTCCAGCTGCTGACCAGCGCCATGGTGGCCGCGGCCCTGACCGCACCGCGCCTGCTGTTCATGCAGATGTGCGAAACCCTGCAGCTGACCCTGCGCCACGGCATGACGGCTGAATCGGCGGCGGCGCTGGCCTGGTTCGGCGTGCGCGTGTGCGAACACTACCAGGCCTACGAGGATGGCTTCGCGTACGGGCAGGCGGCGCGCAAGCTGGTCAAGCAGCACGGCTATGCCTCGCACGAGGCGCAGGTGCTGCTGGCGCTCGACCAGCTCAGTGTCTGGACCCAACCGCTCGAGTTTTCCCTCGAGTGCACGCAGGACGGCTTCGCCGCCGGCCGTGCGCAGGGCGATTTCACGACGGCCTGCTTCGCGGCTTGCCACCGCACCTGCCTGTTGCTGGCGCGCGGCGACCACCTGGACACGGTACGCGAAGCGGTCGAGCAGGCGCACGCGTTCGTCGCCCGCGCGGGCTTTGCCGACGTCGAAACGGTCCTGCGCACCCAGCTTCACTACATTGACCACCTGCGCAACGCCGCCAAGGACAGCGGTGCACCCGACCTCGAGCGCGACCTGCCCGGCGCGGCCAACGCCATGGCACCCCTGCGCTTCTGGCGCTGGATCTACCTTGCCACCGCGCGCTACCTTGAAGGCAATCTCGGGCGCGCGCTGGCTTGTCTCGACGAAGCGGGGCTGCTGGCCTGGTCGGCCCCGGCTTATATCCACCTGCTCGACTTTCACCTGTTCAGCGTGCTGGTCCTGTGCGGGCAGCACGCGGACGCAGCGGCAGGGCGGCGCGAGCGCGCTGCCGGCCACCTGGCGCGGATCCGCGCCTGGGCCGGCAGCAATCCGGTCACCTTCGGCGACAAGCTGGCGCTGGCCGAGGGTGCGCTGCACGAGTTCGACGGCGACGACCTGGCCGCGCAGGACTGCTACGAACGCGCGGCCGAACATGCGCGCGCCCGCGGCTTCGAGCACATCGCCGGCATCGCCCACGAACGCGCGGCACTGCTGGCCGCGCGCCGGCGCCAGCCGACCGCGGCGGCGGCGCATGCGCAGGCGGCGTCGCGCGCCTACCGCCGCTGGGGCGCGCTGGGCAAGGTGGCGGCGCTCGAAGCAACGTTCCCGCCGGTGGCGGCGCAGGGCGACGGCGCGGTGCCGGTGCTGCACCCCGACACTGCGGCGATCCGCGATATCGACAGCGTCATCCGCTCGGCGCGTGCGCTGTCGGAGGAAATCCATCCGGTGCCGCTGGTGCAGACCCTGATGAAGATCGCGCTGCAGACCGCGAACGCCCAGCGCGGCCTGCTGATCCGGCGCGAAAGCGGCGGCATCCTGATCCAGGCCAGCGCGCGCCTGACGGCGGACGGCATCGAGGTCGACATGGGGCAGGCCGCGCCGACTGCGCACGACCTCCCGCTCAGCATGCTCAACACGGTCATGCGCACGCGCCAGCCGCTCAGCGTCAGCGACAGCCGGCGGCCGGCGCCGCATGCCAGGGATCCCTACCTGGCCGCCTACCCGCGCTGCGCGGCGATCGCGATCCCGATGATGAAGCGCGCGCAGCTGGTCGGCATGCTGTACCTGGAAAACCGCCTATCCTCGTATGGCTTCACCGGCGAACATACCCAGGTGCTGTCGCTGCTGGCGGCCCAGGCCGCGGTGTCGCTCGAGACCGCGCAGCTGTACGCCGAGCTGCTGGAGGAAAACCGCGAGCGTCGCCGGGTCGAGAAGGCCTTGCGCGAGAGCCGCGCGACCTTGCTGCTCGGGGAACGCATCAACCGGAGCGGCAGCTGGATCTGGGACGTGGAGCGCAGCACGCTCGACTGCTCGGCCGAGTGCTGCCGCATCTTCGGGCTGGGCCCGGCGGCAGGCCGGATCGCGCTCGATACGCTGATGGCGCGCATCCATCCGGGCGACCGCGACAATGTGGCCCGGACGATCACCGAAGCTGCCGGCGCACGGCGCCCGATGCGCTTCGAACAGCGTGTGGCCGGTAGCGATGGCCGGACACGCTACCTGTCCATCGTCGGCCAGCCGGCGGACGACATCGACGGCGTGTACGTCGGCACGGTCAGCGACATCACGCGCCGCCGCATCGACGAGGAAGCGCTGCGCAAGGCCCAGGCCGAGCTGGCGCACGGCGCGCGGGTGGCGACCGTGGGCCAGCTGACGGCGGCCATCGCCCATGAAGTCAACCAGCCCCTGATGGCGATCTCGTCGAACGCCGGCGCCGCACTGCGCTGGCTGCAGCGCGCGCCGCCGGGCCTGGCGCGGGCGGCCAGCCTGCTGCAGGACATCGGCGCGCAAAGCCAGCGTGCCGGCAAGATCATCCAGACCCTCCAGGAGCTCGGCCACCGCAGCCCGCAGTTCGGCGCCGTCGACCTGCACGCGCTGCTGCGCGAGACGCTGGCGCTGGCGCGCGCGGATCTGCAGCGCTACGAGGTCGCGCTCGAGCTCGAGCTGGCGGCTGGCGCCGGCCGCATCGACGGCGACGCCGTCCAGCTCCGGCAAGTCCTGGTCAACCTGCTCAACAATGCGGTGGAGGCGATGGCGCCGGTGCAGGCACGCCGCCGTGTGCTGCGCATCGAATCGCGCTGCGAAAACGGCCGGATCGCAGTCCGCTTCGAGGACAACGGCGTCGGGGTGGGCGCCGCCGGCATCGACACCATGTTCGAACCTTTTGTGAGCACCAAGCCGGACGGCATGGGCATGGGACTGGCGGTGTGCCGTTCGATCATCGAGGCGCACGGCGGCGCCATCCGCGTCGAAGCCGGACAGCCTGACGGCTGCAGCGTCGGCTTCGAGCTGCCGGGAGGCTGCTGATGGCGCGCAGCCGCCAGCCGCTCAGAAAGCGTGGCGGATGCCCAGCATGGTGCCGTCGAGCCGGCTGCCGGCCTGCGGCGCCAGGCCGTTGATCGCGAAGTCGTAGACCGCGCGGTCGTCGTTGCGCAGCCGCGTGTGGAAGGCGAACAGGGTGGTTCGTTTCGACATGGCGTAGTCGTAGCCAAGGGTGGCGTGCACGGCGCCGGTATCGGGGCCGGAGCGGATGAAGCCGACCCGCGCGCCGGCAGGGCCGCTGGCGTCCCCGGCTTTCGCCACGCCGAAGCGGATGCCGTGCGGCCCGGCCTGGTGCGCCAGCGAGAGGTAGTAGGACGTCCGCTCCAGCGGGCCGGCGGCGGTCCGGTAGCGCAGTTGTTCCGCGATGCCGGCCAGCCGGGTGCGGCCGAACTGCCAGGCCAGGGCCAGCTTGGTGCCCTGGTCGTTCAGGCCGGGCCCCTGGTACGCGCGATGGCGTTCGTGGGCCAGCACGGCATACAGCGGGCCCCGCTCGAGGACGAAGGCGGCCGAATCCAGCGCCGGCCTGGCGCCGCTGGCCGGGGTCTCCTCGTTGAAGCCGTGCGCCAGCCGCAGCGACAGGCCGTGCCAGGCAGGCGTCCAGTAGTGCAGGCTGTTCTGCTGGCGGCGGTCGAAGGAGCTGGTGTCGCTGACGTTGCTGGCGCTGGGCGCCGCGCCATTGCCCATGATGCTCATGTAGCCGGCGGTGGTGCTGTAGAACGGGTCCAGGCCCGCGGTGCTCGCGTTGTACGGCGTCGTCCAGTTACCGCCGAACAGGGTGCCCCAGGGGCCTTCCAGGCCGATGCGGGTATCGCGCGCGGCGGGCGCGCCGCTGCCGGTGTCGAGCGACAGCGTGCCTTCGACCTGGAACAGCAGGCGCAGGCCGTCGCCCAGGTCCTCGCTGCCGCGAAAGCCGAGCACCGAGCGGTAGTTCGATTCGCGCCAGGACGGCACGGGATCCTGGGCGCCGCCGTGGACGCGCACGCGTTCGAGGCCGAGGTTGAGGCGTCCGTAGATCTGCACGGCCTCGCTCTGGGCCAGGGCCTGGCCGCAGGCCAGCAGCAGGAAGGCGGGAACGAAGAGTTGTCGTTTCATGTGGGTCGGAAAAGGGCAATGTTGGAGCGGATGCTTGCCGCCCATCCTAGGGCGCGCCCGGCGCTTCCGACCCTGCCATTCGATAGTTGGCGCCATGCGCTTGCTGTACAAAGATCGCGGTATCGCCATCCGGGAGAAGCGCATGAACGTCAACGGAAAAGAACACCGGCAATGCGGCGCACGCGGCCTCCGATCGCTGTGCCTGGGCATGTTTCTCGCGCTAGCGGCGATGCTGGTCTTGCCTGCTGTCGACGCCGCCGCGCCCCAGGCGCGCTCGCCGAACCCCGGCTACTACCGCATGATGCTGGGCGACTTCGAAGTCATCGCCCTGTCCGACGGCAGCCATCCTTTCCCGGTCGAGAGCGTGATGATCGACACCTCGCCCGAGGCGGTCGCGCGCGCGCTCGCCGCCGAAGACCTGGCGCTGCCGCTGCAGGGGTCGATCAACGCTTTCCTCATTAATACAGGCGCCCGGCTGGTGCTGATCGACACCGGGGCGGGCGCCCTGTACGGCGCCTGCTGCGGCCAGCTGCTGGCGAACCTGCGGGCAGCCGGCTATGCGCCGGAGCAGGTCGACGAGATCCTGTTGACCCACCTGCACAAGGACCATGTGGGCGGGGTGCTGCGCGCCGGGCAGATCGCGTTCCCGAACGCGGTGCTGCGCGTGGCCCGCGCGGATGCGGATTACTGGCGCGACCCGGCCAGCCGCGCCGCCGCGCCCGCGTTCCTGGGCAGCTTCTTCGACAGCGCAGCCGAGGCGCTGGCGCCCTATGCCGAGGCCGGGCGCCTGCGGCCCTTCGCGCTTGACACCGAGCTGCTGCCGGGCATCCGTAGCCTGAGCGAGCCCGGCCACACGCCCGGCCACACTGCCTACCTGGTCGAGAGCCGCGGCCAGCGCCTGCTGGTGTGGGGCGACATCGTGCACGTCGCTCCGGTCCAGCTGAGGGATCCGCAGGCCGCGCTCAAGTACGACACCAGCGACGGCGCCGCCCAGCGCACGCGCCGCGCGCTGCTGGCGCATGCCGCGCAGGAACACCTGTGGATCGGCGCCGCGCACATCGCCTTCCCGGGCCTGGGACATGTCCGCCAGGACGGCGCCGGCTACCGCTGGATCCCGGCCAACTACGAGACCATGCCGTGAACGTGCGCGCCGGCAGGATGCGGCTTTACGCCCGGTTGGCCGCCAGGATGCGGTTGATCGCAGCCGCCACACCCTGGCCGTAGGCCGGATCGGCCTTCAGGAAGTGGCCGATCTGGCGGTCCTGGATCGCGGCATCGGCCTGGCTCAGGGCGCCGGCGATGTTTTCGATCAGGTTGCGCTTGCCCTCATCGGTCAACAGGCGGAACAGGTTGCCGGCCTGGGTGAAGTGGTCGTCGGTGGCGCGGGTGTCGTAGCGGCCCGCCACGCCTTCCAGCTGCCAGCCGGCGTCGCCGTGGCCGAAACCGCCGGCGGCCGGCATCGCGCCGTTCTGCACGGGATCATAATTAGCCGCCGCGCCGCCGTTGAAGAGCGCCATCCCACCGTCGCGCTGCTGGTTGTGGACGGGGCAGCGCGGACGGTTCACCGGCAAATGCTGGTGGTTGGTGCCGACGCGGTACAGCTGGGCGTCGTGGTAGGCGAACAGGCGCGCCTGCAGCATCTTGTCCGGGCTGTAGCCCAGGCCGGGCACGATGTTCGACGGCGACAGCGCGGCCTGCTCGACGTCCTGGTGGTAGTTGTCCGGATTGCGGTTCAGTTCCAGGATGCCGACCGGGATGCGCGGGAACTCGCCCTGCGGCCAGACTTTGGTCAGGTCGAACGCGTCCCAGCCGGTCCTGGCTTCCCAGGCGGCGCGCTGGGCGTCGTTCATCACCTGCATCTCGACGCTCCAGCGCGGGAAATCGCCGCGCGCAATCGCGCTGAACAGATCGCGCTGGGCGTAGTCCGGGTCGGTGCCGGCCAGGCGCACCGCGTCAAGCGCGGACAGGTTCTTGATGCCCTGCTGGGTCTTGAAATGCCATTTCACCCAGTGGCGCTCGCCGTCGGCATTGATCAGGCTGTAGGTGTGGCTGCCGAAACCGTCCATGTGGCGGTAGCCGTCCGGGGTGCCGCGATCCGAAAACAGGATCGTCACCTGGTGCAGGCTTTCCGGGGCGCGGCTCCAGAAGTCCCACATCATCTGTGCCGATTTCAGGTTGGTCTGCGGATCGCGTTTCTGGGTGTGGATGAAGTCCGGAAACTTGATGCCGTCCTTCAGGAAGAAGGTCGGGGTGTTGTTGCCGACCAGGTCCCAGTTGCCGTCTTCGGTATAGAAGCGCAGGGCAAAGCCGCGCGGATCGCGTTCGGTATCGGCCGAGCCTTTTTCGCCGCCCACGGTCGAGAAGCGCAGGAAGGTCTCGGTCTGCTTGGCAACCGCATTAAATACTTTGGCGCTGGTGTAGCGGCTGATGTCGTGC
>Ga0308168_1000218_pt1 | contig 86639 bp, 87 predicted proteins | sample PhyCR2_FD_202133 | JGI IMG/M metagenome (GOLD analysis project Ga0308168, IMG submission 202133) | Phyllosphere microbial communities from UC Gill Tract Community Farm, Albany, California, United States - DLSLRC.R2 | ecosystem: Host-associated > Plants > Phyllosphere > Unclassified | place: USA...
AAAATAGTGGCGAAGTGGATTTAATTTTCTTTTTACAGTATCGCCGAGATGCCGCTAGTGCGGCACGTTCCGCTGCCTCAGAGGAACTCCAAAACCCAGCGCGTCCGCAGTTCGTTTTCTCCACTCCGCCGACGCCAAATGGCGATTTGCATCTGGGACACCTCTCTGGCCCTTATCTAGGCGCGGATGCTTACGTGCGCTATCAGCGATTACTGGGAAATCCGGCCTGGCATATGAGTGGTTCTGATGATTTCCAAAGTTACGTAATGGCACTGGCTAACCGCGAAGGAAAAACACCCGCGGACGTGGCGCGCTATTACTCTCAGGAAATTCGCCAAACCCTGAGTATGATGGATATCGAAGTGGATCATTACACGGTGACTAACAATGCAAAGGGCTATGCTGAGGGTGCACAGCGTTTCTTTACTCGGCTAGTGGATAGTGGCCAAGTTCAGATGCGTGACGCGCCCGCACTTTGCGACAAGGATAGCGGCCACTATTTGTATGAAGTGGATGTAGCCGGAGTCTGTCCGGGCTGTGGCAACGTCACTAACGGTAATATCTGCGAAGAATGCGGCGAACCAAACGTGGTAACCGATCTCTGTACACCTATCACTAAAGCAAGCCAGCTTGCGCCGCAAAAAACCAACGTTAAGCGTTATATGCTGCCGCTTCATCAGTTTTCCCACGCGGTTAAAGAACATCATAAAATTGGCCGTGTGCCAGCCAGAATGCGCGAACTTGCCCAGAGGGTATTCAGTCGGGCATCCCTAGATGTGCCAGTTTCACATCCCTCTAACTGGGGAATTGCTCCTGCCGAAGCCGAAGGTGAAGGGCAGGTGATCTGGGTGTGGCCAGAGATGAGCTATGGTTTTCTCTGGGATATTGAGCAGTTGGGGAAAAAAATAAACCAACCATGGAAGGCGGATCAGCCGGATGAAAGCTGGAAAATCGTTCACTTCTTTGGCTACGATAATAGCTTTTACCATAGTATTCTCTATCCGGTACTCTATCAGCTGGCTTACCCAGACTGGCGGCCAGATATAGATTATCACCATAATGAATTCTATCTGCTCGACGGTAAAAAATTCTCTACTAGCCGCCGCCATGCGATCTGGGGCAAAGAGATCCTTAGCCAAGAAAGCGTCGATGCGGTACGTTTTTACCTGAGTCTTACTCGTCCTGAGAAAGAACGCACTAATTTTCAGCTATCAGCGTATCAAGAAGAATTGCGCCAAACCTTAATCGGCGAATGGCAAAGCTGGCTACACGACCTTGGCCAGCGCACAGCCCTCCATTTTGCCGGTCAGGCGCCAGATGCCGGGGTCTGGACAAAAGAGCATGTTGCTTTCTGGGCACAACTTAACAGTCATCTGCAACAAATGAATGACGCCCTTAACAGTGACGGTTTTTCATTGCGCCGGGCAGCCCAACAGCTTAAAACTCTAGTGAAGGATACGCTGGTCTTCTCGCAGTCACAGCAATGTCTGGCGACTTCTGCGGAGTGGAAGGATGAGTATCGCACCTCGCTTGCGCTGGAATTGGCAGCAGCGCAGCTGCTTTCACGCATATCCCAGCCACTTATGCCACGCTTTGCCGATCGTCTGGCAGCGGCGTTGGGCAATACGGCAACTGATGCTTGGCCGAAGCAAGCGGAAATCGTGACGCCCGGCAACGCTATTGTATTACATCAGGTTACCTTCTTCAGCGACGTCGTCGAACAGAATAAAACTCCTAACTGGGTCTGGCTGAATGATAAATTAACCACGTTGCTTCCTGGTACTACTGTACAACCTGCGCATCGGCTGTCGGATCTGGGCGTAACCTCGCTGATGGCGGTGACATTGCAATATTATCTGATGAACGAGATGCAGGTGGATATTCCGCTGGAATTCGTGCTTAACCAGCCGTTGAGCAAATTGGCAGATGAAATGGCGAAGCAGCAGAGTAGTGTGGTGAAGGAAGCGATTGTATGACCCCCGTAACATTACTAAAACAGGTAGAGCATGCAGGTTTGAAAATCAGCCTGCAGGATAATAATCTCAAACTGGAAGGTGCCACGCAAAATATTGCTCCATCGCTGGTTACGGCACTACGGGAAAATAAGCAGGAGTTGCTGAGCTGGCTGAAACAGCGGGCAGCAAGCTTTCCGCTGACACCACTGCAGCAGGCCTATTACCGTGGACGTTCGCCGCTATTTGATGGCGGTGGTATGGCCAATCAGGTTTATCACGAAATTGAAGGCTGCTGGGATGTGCCACGGCTGGAACAGGCGCTGCAGCAGGTGGTGGTGGCGCATCCTGCGCTACGACTGCGTATTGTAGAGGATAACGAGCAGTTTATCAGCGAGGAGGTGCCGACTATCACCCGTCACGATTTTCGCCTCTTATCAGAGGAGGATAAGAAACATGCGCGAACGCGGCTGCGTGAAACGAAATCACATCTAATGCTGTCTTCGGAAAAGACGCTGTTGCAGGTAGACGTCGCGCTACTAAGCGATGAGCGGATGGTGCTGTATATCAACCATGATGGTATGATTGTAGACGGTATTAGCATGTTTTTATTATTCCATCACTGGTATCGTTATTATCAGGGCGAGGCTGACAGTGCTAATTATCTTACATTCGACCGCCATATTGAAACTCTGCAAAATGAACGTGGAAATCCAGCTTGGCAACGTTCTCGAGATTATTGGCTGGACCGTATTCCCACGATACCTGCAGCGCCAGATCTGCCGCAGGCAGCGAAAACTAACGGCCAAACGGTACATTTTAGCCAGCGAGTCGTGGCACTTGAAGCTAGTGCTTGGCAGAAGCTACAGGCCCAGGTCCGCGCGTATCAGCTGACACCAGCCACGGTACTGATGGCTGCCTGGGCCGAAACACTATACTGCTGGGGAGCCGGAGATCATTTTACCTTGAACGTCACTGTTTCGGAGCGCCGTCCGATTCATCCCCACGTTTTCCGTACTATTGGGCCATTCTCCGCTCCGCTATTGATAGAAGTGAAGCGTGATGCACAGCTGAATTTCTTTGAGCGTGCCGGTGCATTGCAGCACCGACTGCATCAGGATATTGATCATCGTCATTTTTCCGGTATTGAGGTGATGCAGGAGTTAGCCCGTGCACGCGGGCTGGCCGCGGCTCGTATGCCTTACACCTTTAACTGTACACTTGGTGCATTAGAAGAGGTTAACGGTGATGCGCTGCAATTATTTGGCGAAGAAGTGTTCACTATCAGTCAGACACCACAAGTATTGCTAGATGTCTTCGTTTTTGAACAGAACGGAGGGCTAGTTATCCGCTTGGATGGTGTTGACGCCAGTTTTCCGGAAGGGTTTATTACGGCGTTGGCGGCAGGTTACCAGCAGATATTAGACTTGCTTTGCCATGACGAGAACTGGCAACAGTCACGATTTGATTTACTACCGGATGAACAGCGTCAGCGCCGCGTTGCAGTAAATGAAACTGAAGTGCCAGTGGTGCCGCGTCTGTTGGGAGATGATTTCGTTGCTCGTGCGCGCCAACAGCCGGCCGCGCTAGCTCTGTGTACACTGGACTGCCAGCTGAGCTACGGCGAACTTTATGAACGTGTAGCTGAGGCTGTACATTGGTTGAAAGCGCAGGGCGTACAGCGTAATACGCTGGTAGGGTTGGTAGCGGAGCGTTCGCCGGAGCAGGTAATCGGTATTCTGGCCATTGTGTTAGCTGGAGCTGCTTATCTGCCTATCGATGCCCGTTTGCCTGCCGCCCGCCGCGACTATATGTTGAAGGATGGTAACGTGCGGCTGGTGCTGACTAACGTCGATCTGGAATCTGGCCTAATACAGTTCGATCTACGCAATCCTCAGTCGGGAACTTGGAAGCTACCGCCACGTGAGGATAGAGGTTCACCAGACGATCTAGCCTACGTGTTGTATACCTCAGGCACCACTGGGCAGCCAAAAGGGGTGATGGTGACACATCGTAACGTGATCAACGTGGTAGATGATTGTCAGCGGCGTTTTGCTATTACGCCGGAAGACCGTTTTTTTGCTATTAGTGCCTTTAATTTCGACCTCTCGGTGTGGGACCTCTTTGGTGCTCTGTCGGCAGGTGCAGCGCTGGTTATTCCCGATGCGGATAAAAGCGGAGATAGCGAACATTGGGCAAAAATTTGTGCGAAATATCACGTAAGCATATGGAATTCGGTACCCGCTATAGTGAGGATGATGTTCGATTATGAAAACGCGATGCCTGCATCGTTACGCCTGCTGATGATGAGCGGTGATCGTATCCCGCCGGATCTTCCTGTGGCGATCGCGGCGGTACAGCCAGCTATTAGCCAATGGTCTTTGGGCGGCCCGACTGAAACGACAATCTGGAATATTAGCCATCAAATTAGCACTGCTGATTTCTCTGCGGAAATGATTCCTTACGGACGTCCCAATGCTAATAATCAGAGCCAGATTCGTCATCAGGACGGAACAAACTGCCCTGACTGGGTAGCAGGAGAGATTCTGGCTAGCGGGGCGGGGATCACGCTTGGCTATTGGCGGGATGAAGCCCGTACACGTGAGCGCTATATTGAGGCAACCGATAGTCAACCCCGTTACTTTCGTACTGGCGATCTGGGCCGCTATCTGCCTGATGGCAATATTGAGATTCTTGGTCGGGTGGATCTGCAGATCAAAGTGAACGGATACCGTATCGAGGCGGGTGACGTCGAAGCGGCACTTGTTAAACTTGCCGGAATCAACGAGGCGGCGGTAGTGGCGGCAAAAAGCGCTGGAGGAGATCTTTTAGTTGCACATTTAGTAGGCGATGAGACTCAATCAGCACCTGAGTCGATACGTCAGGCGCTTAGCCAGTCTTTACCAGACTACATGATCCCGGCTCGTTTCTGCTGGCATTCGTCGCTGCCATTGAACGGTAACCTGAAAGTGGATCGTAAATCACTCAGCCAGTTGCCTCTGAGCGAAACTACCATGGGACCAGCAGCACGGAGTGATAAAAACAGTACTATTGAAAGCCAGTTATACAACATCTGGCAGTCAGTTTTGCAAGGTGGACAGTTCGGTCTTACCCACGATTTTTTTAGTATTGGCGGCAACTCACTGAGTGCACTGCGTATTCTTACCGTTGTGCGTAAAACCTTTGGTATTGCCCTGCCGCTTGAGTCGATTTACCAGTTTAATACGGTGCAGAGTATGGCTGCACATATCGTAACAAGAGGAAATAGTAAATGAGCGCATCTTTGATTAATGACATCGTTAATCAACCGCCTGCTCAAGGCGGAAATCTGATTATCGCCACTCTGAGCGGGAACAAAACTATTCCGCTAACAGCGCTCTATGAAATGGCCGGGAAGGTGGCGAACGGATTACTGGCGCAGGGCGTTCGCGCCGGAGAAACTATTGGTATCCTGGCGGACAACTGTCTTGAATGGGTATTACTCGATTTGGCAGCACTACGTATCAAAGTGCGGACTGCCGGGTTTGATCCGGGCAAATTTGAGCCAACGGAAGCGCTGGCGCAGCGCTATCAGCTGAAGTGGCTTTTCACCGACAAACAGCACGACATTGAGGCAGCTAGCCTACGGGGCCTTGATGAGATTAATGTTTTTTTATCGCAGCAACCCGCCGCGCTACCGTCAGTTAGTTATGACGCTGACATAACCACTACCATCAAATTTACTTCTGGCTCTACCGGAATACCGAAAGGGCTAGCGGCCACAGTTGGTAGTATTGATTCATCCTTGCGAGACGTGCAAACCTTGTTTAACCACGGCCCACAAGACAGCCTGCTAGTATTTCTACCGTTGTCACTATTGCAACAACGCTACTGGATCTACTCCGCATTAAAATTTGGGCATGACACCATTCTGACTAACTTCCAGTCGGCGTTTATCGTTATGCCGCAGCTGAACCCGACAGTAGTGATGGGTGTTCCGGCATTCTTTGATGCCGCCCGGCGTCATATCGAACAGGAGGGCGGTGACATGGCGGCAATGGCGAGGAAAGGAAAGCTCCTGTTCGGTAATAATATTCGTTATTTATGGACCGGTTCTGCTCCGGCCGATATCGGTACAGTACGTCTTTTCCATCAGATTGGACTTCCATTGTTCGAAGGCTACGGTATGAACGAAACCTGTATCGTGACTAAAAATCATCCGGGCGCTAGCCGCCCAGGCAGTGTCGGGAAGGTACTGCCAGAAAAACGTGTTGAAATTGATGCAGATGGAGCAATAGTGGTTTATAGCCGCTATCCAGTCAATACGTGTTATCTCTACGCACAGCCTGGAGCATCGGAAAAGATGTTTACTACTGACGGCGGCGTACGTACCGGGGATTTGGGCTATCTCGATGAAGAAGGTTTTCTTTATATTCGAGGTCGCGCCGACAACGTAATCGTACTGGATAATGGCAAAAAAATTGACGTACATCCCATTGAAGCGAGGCTGAAAAAAAGCGAGTTGATTGCGGAATGCGTGGTTTTCAGCCCGCAACAAACCGATTTGGTGGCAGTAATTTCCCCAGTCAGTACTCTTGCTGATGCAGCCGCCATTGCCGCCTGGGTGAAAAGCGCTAATGCGGCGGCAGAAAAAGATGAATATATCGCCAATTACGTCATCGCTGAACAGCCATTCACCATTGAAAACGGGCTATTATCATCGCAGTTTAAGCCGCTACGCAAAATAATTTTTGAGCGTTATCAACAACAAATTATCACATCAGTTAAGGGAACCGTTTATGCGCACTGACATCGCATTATCTGCACTGGAATTAACCGCCCGTAAAAACCTTGTAGCTACTCTTACTACGCCGATTGCGGCCGACCAGCTGGACGCCTCATTGAATATGCGTGACGCTTGGGGACTGACGTCTCTGAATAAAATTCTGTTTATTACTTCGCTGTGTAATGAGATGGATATCAGTTTGGCCTTGCTGACCGAAGACGATCTGGCAAAAATGCATAGTTTGGACGATGTCTGTCAGATTTTGAGTAAACACATTGCTGTATAACCCTCTTGTTAAGGATAAAAAATGAGCTGGAATCAAACCGCTACGGCGATGCTGGAAAATGATCGGGTGCTATTGAGAGCTGTACGGGAAGAAGATCGCCAAGCTATGCGTGAGCTGGCGCAAGATAGTGAAATTTGGCAATACTTTGTATTTCGAGCCGACAGCGACGAGCAGTTTGAGATTTTTTTTAATGCCATGCTATGCGATCAAGCTGCAGGAACCCGTGCGGTGTTTACAATCGTTGATAAAAATTGTGGGCAGATTGCTGGGAGCATGAGTATCGGCAATATGGTGCAGCAGGAGGCGCGGCTAGAGATTGGCTGGTCATGGCTAGGAAGAGATTTCCGTGGAACTGGCGTTAATCGCCATGCGAAATATTTGCTGATGCGTCATGCGTTCGAAACGTTGAATGCCATCCGCGTAGAATTTAAAACGGACGTGCTCAATACCAGGGCTCGCGCCGGGCTGCGAGGTATTGGTGCCACTGAAGAGGGAACACTACGCAGCTTTAACTTTATGCCGGATAACCGTCGCCGCGACGCCATTTTTTACAGCGTGCTAGCTCACGAATGGCCCGGAGTAAAAGCTATTTTTCAGTCCGCTTCTCTGACGGCGCTCACAAAATGAGTAACGAAAATATTTTTATCCAACTGGAGGGGGATGCCCTGTCGCGGGGCATTCAGCACGGCGAACAGTGCCGTGATGCACTTCGGCAGTTTACTGATGACGGATTATGCCGCCTGCAGCCTCTTAGCGATCACCCGTTATCGTTGGATGGCTTATGCGAAAAAATTAACATGTATCGAATGCGGATAAATCATTGGCTACCAGAAATTGCTAGAGAAATTGAAGGCCTGGCAATTGGGGCTGGTATTTCACGTGATATTGCCTGGCTGCTGCAGTTGCGACGAGAAGTGTTGGGCTATAACCGAGTAACTACCGGCGGTGATTGCTCCACATTGGCCTCACTGAAAGGTGATCCACTAGTGGCGCAAACTGTCGATCTTAACGGTAATCTGGATGATTTCATCCGTGTTCTGCATGTCAGTACTACTCAGCAACGTTCACTAGTCCTGAGTTTCGCAGGTCTACTAGGTTATCTAGGGATGAATAGCGCCGGTCTTGCTATTGGTCTGAATATGGTACTAGGAGGCGAATGGCAGGAAGGTATTCCTCCTTACTTGGCGATTCGCCATCTACTTGATACTTGCACCAACGTTGGCGAGGCGCTTGAAGTCTTAGCGGCGCTTCCTTTATCCAGTTCGCGCTCTTTTACTCTTTGCGATGGTAAGAGGGTAGTTTGTGTGGAAAGCCTAAACAATCAACTGCGTATTGTGGAGCAAGGTGTGACGGCAACACACACAAATCATTTCTTGCATGATGAATTTATCCCGCAGGATGCGATCAATATATTTGCTAAAAACTCTTCGCTGCTCCGATTAGAGCAGACTAAAGCATTTCTACAACGGCCATCGTTCAAGCCTGAAGATTGTTTTGACCTGTTCAGTACGCCGCCGGTTTGTGTTGCAGACAGTGGTGATATCAGGCGAGAGCGTACTGTAGCGGCTGTGGTATTGCTACCAAAACAGGGAACTCTATTGTTGCGTACGGGTAATCCTTCTCTATCTACTACACAGTCTTTTATTCTTTAATTTTCCTCAACTGGAGCACCATATGGCTGAAAAACTTCATCACTACCAGGTTACACTTGTATGGCAGGGTAACTTGGGCGTTGGTACTCGAGACTATCGTTCTTACTCACGGGAATTTATCGTTAAAGGGCAGACAGATAAGACCCTTACCGGCTCAGCCGATCCTGCTTTTTTGGGGCAGGAATCTCAATGGAATCCGGAGGAGCTACTGCTCGCATCAATTTCTGCTTGCCATCAACTGTGGTATTTACATCTCTGTGCAGACGCCGGTGTATGTGTGGTTGAGTACAGTGATAGTCCGATTGCAACGATGGATGAAAAAAGCAGTAAATTCATATCAGCGCAGTTACGGCCAAGTGTGATGCTAACTTCGGGGAGCGATCCCGACCTAGCTATTTCGCTTCATGAACTAGCGCATAAAAAGTGCTATATCGCTAACTCACTGGCCTTTGCTATTTCGGTAAATCCTGCTGTAAGTGTGTTACCCCCTGCCTAAAGCGGCTTATCCACGTTACTTTACATTTTCTATAGTATTTTTAAAGGGTGGGAGTCCATCTCACCCTATAAAAAATACATCAAATGATTTTGACAAGATTGTTTTTTATATATAAATGGGCTCAATTGAAGGAGCAGAATGTGAATCCCCTGACAACTAGGCAGCACCATGGCAAAGCAGAAGCAAAAAAATTAATAACTGGAAGACCTATAACGAAGCCATTATCAACTATGGCTCCATGACATTTTGTCTTGATGTATTGATTTAAAAAATTAAATCCTCTCTGTATCTAATATATTCACGGGACTTTTCCCGCTTCTTATTTTTAATTGAACTTAAATACGCTCTACTGAAGTAAATACCAAAGAGTGAAAATGTTAATTTTTTAGCTTGTTATCAACTCTCTCCATGCCTCCAATCTCTGTTAATGCTACTACATTAGTGAAAAGATTACTTTATATAATAACAGTTATATAAAGTTATGGTATAATAGCTGTATAAATGCACACTTGATTTTTATAATCAACTATGGTGATGATTTTTGACGCGTCTACGTGAAAAGTTACGGGTTGCCACCCCCAATATTGATAAAGATTCACGTAGCGTTACCAAATGGAAAGTAGACTAAGTTATGAGCCAATTACCCACAATTTGTACAATCAACATACCAGCGCACTTATCTCATGTTACGGCCGCAGATGTTGAGAGGAACTTACACAATTTCTTTAGAGATAAAGAAGGATTTTCACCGAACACCCTCAAAAGTTTAATGTCTGGTGCAAAATTGTACGCGAACTGGTGTGATGATAATGGCTATAACTGGTTGCCGGTTGAACCTGATAACTGCCGTGAATATTTAATCTGGATGAGGGACGTTAAAGGCAATTCTATTAATACAATTAGAACACGGCTAGCTATGTTAAATATGCTAATGAAGGTATCAGGATTGCCGCCAGTAAGTATTGAAAGTGTTGTCAGTTTAGGTATGAAAAAGCTAAACCGCATCGCCGCAACTAACGGTGAACGAGTTGGTCAGGCCATACCATTCCACTTGGCCGACCTACAGGTAGCCGACAGACTTTATAAGCAGCTAGCCACGGCATCAGCCCTGCGCAATCGGGCTTTTTTGTTTGTGTCCTATAACACCATGTTGCGTATGGCTGAAATTGGGCGTTTACGCGTACGCGATATTCAGATAAAGGGTGACAACGTAACTTTATTCGTGGCCTATACCAAAACAAATACAGTGACGGAAACCATAAAACAACTCTCTACGAAAACGGTAGGCGCCCTCCTTGATTGGCTTAATGTGTCCGGGTTGAATGCATACCCAGATGCAATGCTATTTTCTCAGGTATTTAAAAATGGAAAAGCTAAAATTGCTGATAAGCCATTGAGTGGTGTTGCCATTGAACAGATTTATAAAGATACCTGGCGACTGATGGGTAAGGATGATGAACCAGAAAACAAAGGTCGCTATGCGCAATGGTCTGGCCATAGTTGTCGCGTTGGTGCCGCTCAAGACCTGAATACGGCAGGCGCATCCCTGCCTCAAATTATGGCCGAAGGTGGTTGGAAAAATACGGAAACCGTCATGCGCTATATGCGTAACTCCGGCTCAATCGTCAGTGCGGTCACTAAAATGATGAAATTTTAAAATGTATAAAAATTATAGGCTTCTATTGATTAATAGATCATTAGGTTACAAAATCGGTAATTACTCCAGTTTATTGACAGAATTTTATAGCCTGATAATACCCGATAACCTTGTAGTGCAACTCTACAGACTTTGGGAGTGACAGTGATTTTCGTCCCAGCCTTGCAAGATATTGTCAGAGATTAAGATTATTTAGTTCGATTCTTTGTTATAGCACTTAATGATAACGTAAAACTTACCCTTCAGGCGTGATTCATACATCGGCTATCCATCAGTCATCCACACTACTACTTCAAAAAGTGGTAATAGATTTAGAAAATACTCTTAGATTGTTTTCGCTCGGGCACCAAAGACATGAGCTACAACACACTTGCGTATCTTTTTATAGGTATAGCATAGCCCGCGCTGCCGCGATTTAGATCCAACGTAGCCGACTACTCGTCCATTTCAGCACAGATAATCACATAACTGCCCGGATGTTGCTGAACGGGACCTGAGTTTTTTAAATTCCGAAAAATGGTTTTCAAAAAAACACCGATAATGCGAGGGCTAGCACGATACTCAATACTATTCGTTACCATATTAATGATTTTCTAGTATTTCCGGGGCTGTGATGCGATATAGATAAAAGTGAGTTGCTAGGTTTTACAACACAATTTTCAGAGATAATGCTAATGGCCAGCTATACTTTTACCGTATCAGACAATGTCTTGAGTTACAAAACAGGAAGGACAGCGCGGTGATGGAATTCATAGAAGCACCTCAAAAACACCATCATACACAAAATAAATAAATTGGAGTTATTACCCTGAGCTTGGGCCTCTCTCGATTTCCTACATCTTCATCCTGCTCAGCACCGCCTTACTAATTCAACTTTGCGTGACGTTCTATATCGTGTTTTTTGTACCATTCGATGTGATGACTTGTATTACAATTAAACGATAAAAAGCACGAAAATACATCTGATAAAAAAATATAATCACTATAAAATATCCATAATTTGGCAATAAATTTTTCTTTTAATTCCAACCTCCAAACAATATTCCAGAGATTGAAAGGCTCTGTATATCCTGACTAATTAAACATTTTGAAATCTATAGCGTTATGATTAGTCAAGCCGTTTTGAGTAGCTTTTAGGGCATTATAGTGATAATTATGGCTACTCGGAAGCTTTGTTACTCACGATTCTAACAAAAATGTATTGAACTAGTTGTATATTCGTGATATCAAATTTTCGATTTTGATACACATAAAGCCAACTCATACTAACGGATTGATAATTATCTATTTAATTTGAGTAAATCACAAAAAAACTGTAATATCGAAAAATTATTATTCTATTTAAGTTGAGTTTTTATTAAATTTAACATTGACATATGAAAAGAGGGTTTAATGAAATCAATTTTCGTCACGTTATTGTATTTTTTTTCACTTATATTATTTTTTTATATCTTATTTAGTTTTTCAAACTCACTGATTAACTATTACCCTCATATAAACCCATAGTGTAATAGTCAGATTCTAGGTGGATTTGTTTTTTAGGTGTACTTGGCGACATTAAAATTTTTTATGGAACTACAGTCATTTAATTTATGTTACATTGATTGCATGCCGGTTCTTCTGCCATGCAATCAGGATGGGTTTATGTTGAAAGATAAAGCTTGAGCTGCTGCGTCTGATACTTGATAGAGTATAAATGAGAATGTAAAAACGATGCATGGGATACGTTTCTATCGTAGACATTAACCTAATGACAGATAATACTTTTATTTGAGATACTAAACCGTGACTCAGCTTTGCGCATCGTAAGTTCTTAACAGAGTGTCTCCCAGATGATATTTTCTCGATATTTTGGAAAGTTTTGGTCACTTTTCCAGATGATGCCATCGACAGCGTGTAATTTCCAGACTCCAACCCTGCGTCGAATAAACACCTATCTGCGATATAGGTATTGTACTAGCTTTTGACATCGCTAAACAAGATAGGGCATCTTTCTGAAGATGTCTGCTAATCGAAGTTATGCGAGATAACCGAGCTGTTGATAGTGACTCAATTTCTTCCTGGGATAAACTTCTATTTTTTCCAGCTCCAGAAGAAAATCCCAATTCTTTGCGTAAATCTCTTAGTTGACGATAAGAAAGGTTGAACCATTGTCTAACCTGATCATTTGAAGCGCCGTATCTCAATAGCTCGCTTATGAGTTCTCTTTGACGCTTACTGTCTAGAAAAGACTCAAGAACCTTGTTCACCTCGCCAGTGTTTACCGTTAAAGCTACAAGACTTAGACTAATCTCTCTTACGACTTGCGAATATTCAAGTGGGTTGAGACTCGATAGTACTTTTAGGTCATCAGGCTTAAGCCCCAAGTCTTCGGCCTTTGTATGGTCATAAAGGGCCTTTTGCATGAGGTCGAAGGAAATATTAAGCGCTATCCCCCTAAACAGATCCCCATATTCTTTGCTACTATCTTGCATAGCCATGATCAAACTCCTGATTTGATTGTGGTTAGCGGGCGTAATGAGCTGGAACTCTTAACGTTCGCGTTAATTACTATTTATCATCATCACCGTTATAATCCGGAAGCCCCCGAACGGCATCGTCCCAGTGTTTCTCACGGGATATATCATTAAAAACTCTACTTATATGACGCGGTGTGATCCCCCAACGCTTCGCTATTTTTCCCATCGTCCAATTCTTTGCCTTTATCAGCTCCTTAATTTCCCCTATAGAGAGGGTTTTATCCCAATAGGTTAGCTCTTCGATACCTATAGAGAAGTCCAAGGTCGGGAAGTCATGTTGCAGTAAAGCAAGAGGGCGGTGTTTCCAACGAGGTGTGCCGTCACCATCGAAAGAAACCAATGAGTAATTACAGGTCAGCCATGAGGCAAATTCAGGCGGATAGTATTCAATCCATACGGAATTTTGCTCAATGTAACTTATTACTTCGTTTTCGAATTTTTTGTCGATCCGATCCGCTGACTTGAACTTATCGAAGAAGCTTTTTTGACGAGTAAATGTCGCGCCGCCGTCTTTGATTAGCTGGCTAAATGCACTGTGTCTGACGCTTTCAAGTCCGTTCGTTATCGAGGTATTGTAATAGTTCATTAGCTGAGCACAGAGAAATATGATTTTTCCATCATGGACCCGTGTCCGTAGGTAACATAAACCTTCATCGTTCCAGAACGCCCTGAACGCGAGAGGAACATGCGTCTTATCGAACCCTTCTACTAATCTAACGTCTATTTTCATCACTATGCATCAAAACAGGACCTATATGTCCTATAATCAAGCTTTTTGGGTTCTGGTTTATAGTTACATCATACAATTAAGTGAAACGCGTTATCGCACGGTTCCCTGATCGAGAGCGATTTATAAAACAAGGCTGCGAAAGGCGTGTATTGGGAGGTGTAAAGAATGATTAAGCTATTTTTATCCTATATCAGTAAGTTATAAAATTTTCGTTAAAAGCGAGTATATATTTTTGTAAATTAGAACAATGAACTGTAAAACAGGCCTTCAATAATTGTTCAGGCTACGGACAGATTTAAAAAAAGAATAATAATTAACTATTATTACCCTGTTCTGGTTTTATATTCTGCTGCTCATGCTAAAAACCAACTAAGACGCTGCATTTCTGGGGTTTACTTGATATATCCAACGTTATATATTCCTTTCCACAGCACAAAGTAGCAAGATTTGCCTAGGAATATTCCTAACAGATAGGTGATATTTCCAACACTTCAAATAGGCTTATAATTTCTCGAACTGCCAAATTATACGATCTGATTCGCTCTCGTATAATAGGGAGAGGGTTATAAGATCGCGCCGGAGCGAATTAATAAAATCAAGCAGATTTTATGTTGGCGGAGCGTACCTACCACTTTCTAACTTATTAATCCCACGTACACGAGGACTCTATATCATGGAGCAATGGTATCTAGCCCAATATAAGCCCGGGAAGGCAAATCTAGAAAAACTTCAATATATGCTTAAAAATAGGAATATATTGTCTTGGACACCACAGGTATTTACGACGAAAACCTGTGGAACCGATAACACAGAAAAGAAGGTATTAGAACCTCTTTTCCCAGGATATATTTTTGTCGAGTTTGACATCAATAAACATCATCCATCAAAACTCATCGAACTACCTGGGATGGGGGAGTTTGTTCGCTCATGTGGCGAGTTCAATCCGGTCCCTTTTTCTGTTCTTGATGAGCTAATGAGCTATCCGATAGGCCATCGTGAAACCCACTGGGAGCGGGACTTGCGCAGTAAAATCCGCTTAACACGACGCCAAAAAATTCGTATAAAAAATATCATGGGAAGCGAAGATCCTACCGAACGTACTGCCATGTTTCTTGCCTTCACCGGGGCCTTATTCTTATAAGTTTTATTTTTTTCCTCTCTATGACGCCCCGTTCGGGGCCTTAAAAAGCGTATAATTATGACTAAAAGAAAATCACAGACGATTACTGTTCGCTCTGAAAGAATACAAACTATCGACGTACTCGTATATTCAGCAGGATTAGAAAATCGTCCAGATGTGCCATTAAAGAGAAGGCATTTCATTCATGCCCTAATAGATTTATATGAAGATGGGACAATTCCTAAAGAATTATTGACGGAAAAAGCGTTGCAAGCTGCGGATAACGAATATATCGATGCGAGACCTGATTTAAAAGCCAAAGTAAAAAGATAGCCTGCTAAGTAAATATCGTTTAAAAATTAAACCATAGTATATTTAATATCGTTACAACTCCCCTGTTAATAAATCTATCAGTATTTATAGAAAAGTCATGTGCTTATATGGCTTTTTCAACCCTATCAAATCTCTTATTCTATGTTCATTGTGGAGATCACATGAAATTACGTATTCTTGCGTTGTTATCATTAACAACGCTGAGCGGATGCGTCTCACATTTAAATACTACGGACCAACCGGCGGGAGTATATGTCGATGGGTTAATAGCAAAAAGTGCCGAGACGATAAGTCATACCCAATCTGATCTTAATCAAACAGGGCCTTGGCCTAATCGAGCGCAATCGCCATCTCTCAAGCAGCACGAGAACGCAGTTACAACGCCTACTCGACTTGAGAAAGCCGATACACCTGTGTTGGGTCACGTACTCTTTAACGGTCGCTCAGGGCCTATCAACTTTCCAACGACTTCAGCGACTTTGCGAGGTATCACCGTCAATCGAGCAGTTCAGCGTATCGCGCCCCCAGGTTGGAAAATCAGTTGGTCGAGCGGAACGCAACGCAAGCGATTACAGCGCGTCACGGTATCACTTAATGATCAATGGCCTCGTGTTCTTGATAGCTTAATGGCTCGCAAGTCGCTTTATGCAACCGTCGATTGGTCGGCATCCAGTATCATCATTGCAGCTTATCGTCCCCAATATGCTCACCTGTGACCGAGGGGAATATGAAACATTTCATCGTGCTTCTTGTGGGGTTGTTAAGCGTCAGCCAGGCTCATGCTTACTGCTTCAATTACGCTGCCGCTCGATACCATCAAAACCCACTCGTCGTTGAAGCCATCGCTCTATGGGAAAGTAGCCTTAACGCTCAGGCTATAGGGAAAAATAAGGACAGCACCGGCAATATTCTCAGTAGAGATTACTGCTTGATGCAAATTAATAGCGTCAATGTTCAGGCTTTAAAGAAAATGGGTGTCATTAATTCGGCCCAAGATCTTCTCAACGATCCTTGTCTGTGCGTACAAGCAGGCGCTTGGGTACTCGCAAAACATCTTCGCCATTGTGGGAATACGTGGTCGTGCCTCGGCTCATATAACGCAGGTTTTAGTAAAACTCCGCTGCAAGAGAAAAGACGTTTAGCTTACGCGGATCAAATCCATGCCATCTACAACCGCTTAGTCGCCAGAAACACCACACTGGCTGACCGGTAAAAGGACACTTTATGAAAAAAACGCTCCTGGTCACAGTCGTGGCTAGCTTACTCCTGTCTGGCTGCCAGCAACACGTTAAAACACACGTCAGTCAGGCACCTGTTGATCCGGCGGCTGATACCGCTAATGCTAATCGCATTGCTCTGGTACGCGCTCAGCAATACAGCTTATGGGACGAAGGCGTCGTGAATACTCGCTCGCCGTTACCGGCTGATACGATTTATGCCAATTCATCACGCGTCTCACTAGATTGGGACGGCGATGCGGTCGAGCTATTGGCCCAGCTCGCACGCCAACGTGGCTTAAGCTTTAATTACTCGGGTGTGCGCTTACCGTTGCCGCTCAATATTCATGTCCGGGATATGACCTTTCAGAACCTGTTGCGCATAATCGTTTCACAGACACAATGGCGAGCAACACTTGAGCAAAACCCTGGACAGCTTCAACTGAACTTCATGCCTATTCCCAAGCCTGATACTCATCGGAGAGCAAGACCATGAAAAAAAGCACACTTGCTTTGCTCGCCTGTTTCTATGCGAGTCATGCAATAGCAAGCGCTGAGGTTGCTCAGAGCGCTCCGCCAGATATACAGCATTACATGGACTATAGTCGCGGCGAGAAAAGCGATATTACCGATGCAAGAGCTGACATGATGCGCCAAGCAGGGCGTACGGTAGGCTATCAAGGGGGAAAAGCACAACGTGCCTGGGAATTAGGCCGCTCGCTTGTCGCGCGTAATGAGCAACTTAATGCGCTTTATGATTTTCGTATGTTGATTAGTAACGATAGCTGGCTCCCGCCGGTAATTGATGAAGCTCAGGACGTTGCACACATCACCTCAGATCAAATACGCACGGCAAGTCACGTTTATAAAATCCTAAGCCCCGAACGCTTTGTCAGTAACCCGCCATCTTGGCGAACGTGGTTACTTGCAGGACTCGGCGCATCGAATGGAGACAATGCAGCGCAAGGTATTTTTCCAAAAACGAGCGATGAGCGGCATATCTGGCAAGAGGCGCTAGAGAAAGGCTGGCAGGAAGGACGCGACGGGGCAGATCATACGTTAGAAGCCAACTTCAATCGGCTAACACGCGATTATCGCGGCATGGTGCTCTATTCAACGCTACTACGCCAAGGCTTTATCTCTCGTCCTAGTATTTCTGATGAAGCGCAAACAGTGAGCGGCGATAGACAAAAAATGGTGACTGGTGATCGTGTCCGTCGTATCCGTGAGCACGCTGGTTTTACAACGAATAAACGTGCTTGGAAACCTGTCGTTAATACGGAGTCGCATCATGAGCCAAACCAAGATTTCTGATTTCACTGCGTTTACTTTCAATGGTCAGATAGGTGCGGAGGACTTTAAAGAGTTCCTCGCTTGGTGCGCTACGCAGCATGTGAGTGATGTTCATATACAGGGCGGGAATTACATTATCGTTAGTCGCCACGGGCGGTTACTCAAGGCTTCTAATGTAAAATTAGCCGACGACCAGTTATCTCGACTTATTGACGCTGTCTTTAGTCCAGAAGTCAGAGCACTGACGCGCAGCGGTCAACCACAGGATAGGCCTTATCAGATAGATGGCGACATGAATAATCGTTATGGGCTGACACGCGGCGAACGATTACGCTTTCGCTGTAATTTCGTGCAATGTACCGCCGGTAAGATAGATAGCACTATAGCGCTCACCATGCGCGTGATCCCAACGCAAATACCGGACCTCACCACGATGGGGATTGAACAGGACCTTTTTGAGGCTTTCTTACCTCATAAAGGACTAGGACTCATCGGCGGGGAAACAGGATCAGGTAAGAGTACGTTACTCGCCGCAATTTACCGATACTGCGCGGATAATTTCCCGGATAGGAAGATCACAACGATTGAGGACCCGATTGAATATATTCTCGCAAAGTCAGACGATATTCTCCCTCCAACACAATTACAGATTGGAAAAAACGTCAAAAACTATGCCGACGGTATCCGCGCGGCAGTAAGGCGAGCGCCGTCGATTATCGGTATTGGTGAGATGCGAGATTTTGAAACAATGCGCTCGGCGGTCCTAGCAGGCCAGCTAGGCCACTTGTGCATGAGTACGTTTCATATTCACTCACCTGGTGAAGGTATTAGCCGAATGCTTGCCGAATTTCCTTATGAAATACGTGAGGCAATGGCAAGAGACCTACTGGGCGTACTCAATTACATTGTGGTTCAACGACTACTGAGAACGGTAGACGCCAAACGCCGGTCAGTGCGTGAATATATCGTTATTGATGAGGGCGTCAGAGAAGAGCTTTCATCAATGCCGTACACCAACTGGGGCCATCATATTGATGGGATCATTAAGAAGTCCAAATCGCGCATGTCAGATAAAGCCCTATCGCTGTATCGCGATGGTGTTATCGATAAAGATGAATTACTGACAGTTATATCCCTACGCGAGCTGCGTACCATTGAGGGCTTATCGTGAAGCAGAAAACATCTACTTGGCGTAACGCAGGTTTACGCCTTTCGGTCTACGGTATACCGGCTCCTCTTTTTCTCATCTATCTGTCCTGGTGTCGCTGGCCCTCAATGATGACAATTTACGTCTGTACCGGCGTGGTCTTATTTTTTGCCGTTATCTCACGCTATGGCTGGACGCTAGCAGTATTAATGCAACGACTGCTCCACTATATCCGCGGTAAGAAGGTCTCAGGTCGGCCTTGGTGGTTTCGTCGGTTTTATGACTAATCATAGGAGGTTCTATGCAAAACGATACGCTTACCGACCGGCGTGTGTGGTTAGCTATTCCTGTTGAAAATAAAGATGAAGCCCTTGCCTTTGCAGGGTTAAAGGAGGACGGCAGTAAAGCTATTCTCTGGGATAAAGAAGAAAAGCTATGGTATGCCGAGCCAAATACTCCGATTGAAAAAATAGCGCCTTATTTACCTGATACATCGCTTCGAGCAACGGGTTCAGAAGATCCCCACGAAGAGTTTTCTCAAGCTCTGCAAGCTGCCGGATTGGTCATTGAAGGTCTGCCCATTATGGATGGGAAAGTTCATCGCGTGGCAACGCTCGAAGATAAAAAAGGGCGCAAATCAGGCGGCGCATACCGAGGATTTAACGACCGGCGGCCTGCGGGATGGTTTATCAATTATCATCGAGCAGAAGCCGAGAACGTGACGAATTGGAAAGCAACTGGCGGGAAAACCGATGCGATCACAAGCCTACATTTAAAAGCTGCCGCCAAACAAGTTCAGGAAGACAGTACTCGCGCGCGCGAAAAAATGTACGACGAGAACACCAAAAAAGCCCAAGGTCTCTATGAACGCCTACCGGTCGCAAGTAATGAACATCCCTACTTGGTCAGAAAAGGGATTAGTGCTGACCCGGCGTTGCGTTTAACGAATAACAACTCCCTTGTGATCCCTATTCGTGATGTAGACGGTCATTTTAAAAGCCTGGAATACATTACCCCGGATGGTGACAAAGCACTTTTCAAAGAAGCCCCAAAAAGTGGGAATTTCTTCGTAACCGGCGGCGAGCTTCGCGCAGACGTCCCTATCTTATACGCCGAAGGCTATTCAACTGCTCAAAGTATCCATGAGACAACGGGCCTACCGGTCGTTATGACTGTTGATGCGGGGAATATGCGCACGGTAGCAGGAATACTGGGTGAGAGATTCCCAACGGCGACCCATGTCTTTATGGCGGATATCGATCATGCAAAGAAGGTAAATAAAGGGCTTCTCATGGCACAAGCTGCCGCAGCCTTAGTACCTAATGGCCTCGTCGTTACCCCGCCCTTTACGCAAGAGGAAATCAAAGAAGGCCTCACTGATTTTAATGATTTACACCTTTCCCGAGGCAGTGAAGCCTTAAGTAAACTTCTTGCTGAACAGTTCACTGAACATCAAATCTTACCTAAAGAGGTGACGATGAAATCTGAAAAAGACGATCTGTTAACGCCGCCAATCTCTACGCCTGAAACCTTATCGAAAAGTGAGGCGGCAAGTTATGAGCAGTACTTCTCTGAGTCTGAACAACACTCAGAGCCTGAGCTGGATGTCATGACAGTTCAAGAGTACGCACAGACACCTAAAACACCAACGCCTGAGTCGCCGCAAGAAAGCGAGCCGACAATACAGCCTGAGCCATCACCGCGACCGGCTACTGAGCAAGTAGAAAACCTAGAAACACTCAACGAAAACGACCCCGTCTTACGACATCAAAACGAACCAAAGCAAGCTGATAGCACGGCTGAAAACTTAGAAGATGGGATCGCATTTGGACCTCGTGTGCCTGGAGCTGGGAACTTCTCTGCTGAAGATAAACCAAGTAACGTTGATACTGACGCCTTGCTTCAGCGAATAAGTTGGGAAGAGCAAAACAAAACCGTGCTCTACAAAGTGGACGACGTCCCGGCTTTTCGAGATCACGGCAATAAAATGACGATGGAGTCGCCGCAGGCGAGCCAAAATCCTGATCATGTCTTAGCCGCGTTGCTAACCGCTTCACGTCACTACGGCGGAAAAATAGAACTCACCGGCAGCGACGAGTTTAAACATACGGCAATTGAGCTTATTGCGGCACATAACCTCAATGTGAGTATGAAAAACCCTATGCAGCAGGCTTTACTTGACGAGGCTAGGTTGAGACTTTCTGAGCAAGTGGAAAAGGACAGTGTTCACGCCTCACCCTTGACGCCTGATTTGACTCAATCAACCGGTGAAGTACCGGAAAGTAAGAGACCTATTGCTCAGTGGGAGCCAGAAACACTCACAAGCGATAGTACGATCCCGGTTGAAAAAAACAGTGCTCGTACAAATGAGGATAAAGCAGACCGAGATAATAAAACATTGTCACAAAAGCCGCTTGTCGGCCAGCTCCTAGAACACGGTCCTGCGCCCTATCAGTTTAATAATGATAATTCGAACAGTTACTTCATTAAGCTTAAAACGCGAGAGGGAGAGAGAACAGTTTGGGGCGCTGAGCTTGCATCTGCGTTAAAAGAAAGTGGCGTCAGTGAAGGACAAGTCCTGTCTTTACAGCATAAAGGCAAGAAGATGGTTACCGTTCAAGTACCTCAAAAAAATGATGAGGGACATATTACGGGGTATAAAGAGCGCCATACGCACCGCAATCACTGGGAAATTAAGTCAATGGTTCACCCGAATGTTCGAGCGGAGATCGCGCCAACAGAAGGTGAAAAGCTATCGGCTTACGATTTAAATAAGTTTGCCTCTATTCAACAAGCGATCGTAACGCCTGAATTACTCGCGAAAGTAAAAGCCGTTCAGCCCATTCCAAGCATAGAAGATAAGCTTTTATGGCTACGCCCCGACGGGCGGGGAACCATGGATAGAGGCGACGCGATGACAGCTAACCGGCCTCAACACGATGAGGGTGCGGGGAAGGTTATGTTAACTTCCTACGCTGAAGACGGACGGCTGAAACTTCACCTGGCTAAAGGCGATGGGCCTTTTTTACAAGGCATCGCCATGATTAAAGAGAAGTACTACAACGTACTCGCCTCACTTCCCAACAATAAAGCTGGCCCTGATTTGATTATAAACGCCCTCACTTCCGAGGGATTACGTTACGTCGGTCACGCGCAAGCACTCAACCAAGTTGAGGGAAAAAGCATCCCACGCGATACCTTACTTTTCAAAATTTCCGGGGATGAAAATACGCAGATAGCAAAACTCGTTAAGCCTGAAGACATCCCGACAAACGTACATGCGTCGTTGGGCTTTGATAAACGCTATTCAGCGGATACAGAGGACCCAAAGGTAGGTCCCCGGGCGGAGGTTCAAAACAAAGCTCAACCGGCAGGCCAGCGTCCGGGGTAAATAGTAATACTCGTCCATGAGGTGATGTCATGTTCAAAAAAATAGTAATGGTAAGCGCTCTGTGTGTGGCGTTCTCTTTTCCTTTAGCATCCTTTGCTGCGTGTCGAGCAAGTACTGCCGCTGAAACGGGGAGTGAAGCGGGTTACGCGACGGCACAAAAAGCAGCTCAAGCGTGGTACACAAGAGAGAGTAGCGCATCGTCTAAGCTTCAGCAGTGCTTGGATAAAATACGCACGTTATCTCTCACCATGCCAAGCTTTACCAGTCTTTCAAGTATCTTAAACGGCTATGCAGATGAAATTTGCTCATCAGCCGTCAGCGAAGTAAATAGCTATATCCCTTCATCCATCGATCCTTGGGACAGTTTGACCGACTAACTGTCTAGCACGCCACACAGCAATTTTAAATGGAACATACCTATGAACGCTCCTTTAACACAGGGCGGGCCTTCGGCTGCGCCTGAAGAGCCGGGTTTTGACGATGAACAGATCGAGGCTTTTAACGAAGCCCATCGACTGCAAGAAGAAAAAACACTCGGCACGCATTTCGCCCGAAAATGTCTATCAATTTGTTTAATTCTCGGGGCGGGCTTAACCGTCTCCGTTGCATTAAACGGTTTTCAGTTTTGGCACAGCCTTAATTTAGATAATAAGTATTACTCGACTCAAGACGGTCGTATTACGCGGATCTATCCTTTAAACCGCCCTGCCTGGTCAGTTCAAGACGTGAGTAAGTTCGGTGCCGACACTATTCAGCAATCCTTCACTATGGACTTCGTCCACTTTAGAAATCAGATGACAAGTGTTATGCCGCGTTACTCTGATGAAGGGTATGCCGGGTATTACAAAGCGCTGACAAGTTCAAACGTACTTGCAATGGTGCGCGATAAGCGAATGAACCTATCTGTCACCGTCTCACCAGGTGTTGTTCACAGCAAAGGCGTGCTAGCTAACGGCGTGTACGTTTGGAAAATTCAATACCCGGTCACTATGCAGCTTGATGGGCAGCAAACGAGTATGCCGCCACAGCGATATATTGTTGAGCTACTCATTCAGCAAGCTGACCCAAGAGAGAAACCTCTGGGGCTTGAGACGCGCCAAACGATCATGATGAATGGGAATTGATAAATCGATGAAAAAATATTTTGTCTTATCCCTGCTAGCCCTCGCGTGTAGTCAAAGTTTTGCGGCGGACACGACGACGACTGCAAATAACGAGCAGACTCAAGGCAATTGGCAACCGGCAGTGAACATGGGGGGAATCTCTCCCCAAGCTCCGGCAACAAGTACTCCGCCTTCAGCACAGACTTCAGCAAGTAACGCGAGTACTGCTAATCAAAACGCCCAGGCAGCTAACCAAAATACACAAGCGGGTAAAACCAACTCACCAGATACGACGACAAGCTCAAACGACTCTCTGCCGCCGCCCTCGCCAATTTATCAAGCCGCGCAGCAGCAGGTTTCGCCTTTATCACCGGATGAAATTAGAACGCTACGAGGCCAAAGCGAGCAAAACAAACGGGCAATGAGTTCACCTACTCAAACAATCGTGCCGCGTATTAGTGCGCAGACTGTAGATCTTTCACCAGGTTCTAGCCTGCCGCTTGTTCGTGCCGCAGTAAATTACACATCCAATGTCAGTTTTACTGATGCAACCGGCGCTCCGTGGCCCTTAGCTGCACCGGCTTTGAGTGCTAATGCCAACGATTTTGCGGTCTACAGCATTCCTAACGGTCCGATCATTACGCTTAAGGCTAATCGTGCTTATGCGACCGGCAGCGTTACGGTTTACCTCAAGGGACTTTCGGTTCCTATCGTTCTAACCGTCTCAAGTGGAGACACTGACAGTCGTAAAAACGTATGGACCGTAGATAGTCGCTTAGATTTACGTATCCCAAGGCGCGGACCGCAAGCAGCACCGATGGCAGAGCCTGAGTCGAAAATAGGCCTATACGATGACGTGCTACAAGCCTTTTTAGACGGCACACCGCCGCAAGGTGCGCAGCGCCTAAAAGTATCAGGTGGTGTCCCGGAGACGACAGTTTGGCAAATGGGTGATGATCTTTATATCCGCTCTCGCGCTGACTTAATGGACGAGTTCGACCAAACCTTATCTTCTGCTGATGGGATGCACTTATGGAAAATGCCGGTAACGCCTTATGCGACCTTTTCCGTGATGGGCCATGCCGTCCCCCTAAATATTACGCTGGAGTAAAACATGGCTACAGAAAAAGACGCCGGTCGCGATAAACGTATTGTTATGTCGCTAATTGGTGCCGCAGTTGTCGTGGCGTGCGGCGGAACCTATGTTGCATGGTCTTACCTGCATTCCCCGAAAGATACGCCCTCACGCATTGATGTGAGTAATGTTGCTAACTCGACTAATCGCCATGCGCCTGAGACACCGGCTTATCGAAATTTACTCTCGGAGTACAACACTGAAGGAGCCGAACAAGCGCAGAAAGATAATCAAAGCTTCATCGCAAGTATCCCGGTCGGACAAGGGACAACCGTGAATACCCCGCCGCCCCCGGATCACCGCAGAACCAATCAGCACAAACCGCAAACGCATACCACGCAGGCCAATACCCAGCAAAAAGGTGACGGAATGACTGATATGCAGCGAGCAGCGCTTAAAAAAATGATGGCACAAATAACCGGTGATACGGGCCAACCGCAAGAGGTTGCGGCTATCGGCGTCAGTACAGAGCCGGGTGCTGAAGAAGGTAAAGGGTCTAACGGAAATAAAACTAGCGCCTTTTCAGGCTGGGCGGATTCGATTGCCGTACAAAATACTGCTTATAACGCGACCGGAAGTAGAGAACAGCCTGCGATTGAATTGATACCGGCTTTCACGCGTGCGCCAGGTTCGATAACGATTGGTGTTGATTCAGATAACTCCTCTACGCCGGTAATAGGCACTATCTGGTCCGGGCCGTATCGTGGGGCAAGTTTTAAAGCCGACCGCTCTCAGCTCGCCGGTGACGGTGTAGTGATCCACTTCACCTCGATGTATTGGAATCACAAAAGTTATACCGTTGACGCCTACGCTTTGAAAGATTCAACACTTATGGCAAACGTTGCAACGAACGTTAACCACCGTTACTGGTCGCGGATCTTACTACCTGCTATTGCCAGCGGTATTGGTAAGGCCGGGCAGCTTTATGAGGATGCGAATACGGATATTTTGACGAATGGTTATTCGACAGTAACAAGTCACGCATCCATGCCTAATACCACAGCGGTGACAGGCGTCATAGCAGGCGGAACGGCAGCGCAAGCCGCAGACGTACTTAAGCAAGATGCGGCTAAGCTCCCTGCGACGCAGGCGACTATCGATGCAGGACAGCCGGTGTATATCCAGTTTATGTCCTCAGTAACGACGGCAGACGAAGTTAAGGCTCACGGTTCGTCAGGCACGACAACGACGACCTCAAGTACGACCCAATCGCAACCGGCAAGGCCAACCCTTGCACAGCTTCGGGAGCAAACCCGAGCGCAAATCCAAAGTCAGCTACCTAGCTCGCAAACTACGCCCTCGGAGTAAACAAAGATGAATGAGTTTGAACAGTCGCCAAGTAGCGACGGCCCAACGCTGCCTAGTCCTCAGCATAAGCCTAAAAAAGATATTAAATATCTGATGATGGAAAAACAGTATTTCATGGGACTTACTGGAGTTTGGATAGCGGGGATAGCGGTAGTACTGTGTATCTTTGCTTTTTACTTACTTTCAAGCAATCAGCCTTCCTCACCAGACGTCAATGACCTTGCCGGTCTACAAGATACCCAAGTCGAAGCACCGGCACAGACGAATCGTAACTTATCTCAGTCTCAGCCGACTGTAGACGATAGCCAGGTTCGAAACGAAGTCGCTCAAATGGTTAATGGCGTCAAAGAGTATTCTCAGACTAACCGCCAGGCCATCGAGCGACTGTCCCAGACGGTGCAAACGCTCTCATCGCAAGTCGAAAGCGCTCAGCAATTGACACAGCAGTATCAAGAGCAAATTAACTCGCTTAATGCTCGTATCGCAGAGCTTGAGACTACCCGCATCAATGGTTATGCACAACGTCAGGTAACTCGCCATTCTCCGACCGCCTCGATGCATGTCAGCGCGATAGACAACGGTATGGCCTGGATACTTTGGAACGGTAAAACGTGGGCGGTGAAAGAAGGTGATTCTCTTGGACGTTTAACGGTGACACAAATTGATGCGCCTAATCGTCAAGTATTCACAACTGCCGGTGTTATTCGCCAAGGGGGCTAAATGAGTACTGATGCAGTCAGCGCTCTGGTCACCTTTGCGAGTGGGATTTTCTCGAGCGGCGTCAGCCTCGTTGTTGTCGCGGCGAGTCTTTTGGGCGTAGTCGGGGCGATTAGCGTCCTATCTAGAGAATCAGCGCTCGCTAAAAAGGTGCCGGGCCATAGTGGCGGCGGAAAAGTCATTGGTGTGCTTCTCATCTGCGGGATGATCGTTGCGATTGAACAAATCATTTCGCGAGGATCGAGTCAATTTGGTTGGTCCGGAGCAAGTTTCGATGAAGTGTCCTACGTATCAGAATCGACCTTCGGCGTCGGCGCACAGGCTGCTAACGCGCTGTTAACGCTCCTTCGCTTACTTGGGATGGTCTTCGCGCTGATGGGACTTATGCGTATTAAGCGTTCGATGAAAGATGGACACACTGGCTTGTCTGCAAGTGAGGATGTTTCATCGGGGATCGTGCGCTTCGTTCTTGGGGTTCTCGCTTTTTGCAACCCCTATCTTCTTGACGCCTTACAAAACTCTCTGGGTTTGGCGTTCTAAAAAAGCCGTTAGTCGGCAACCTACTTTCACACTCACCGCGTAGCGGTAATTCAATTCAATATAGCAAGGATAAATCATGTCTATTTCAAACCTATTTCTAAAAACCTGCGTACAAGCTCACGAAACTCGTGTCAGCCTCAAAAACAAAGCCGTCGGCGCACTGGTCACCTTCGCAGCAGCCAGCCCTATGTTAGCCCATGCTGATAGCGATATTGCTGGCATGTTTGATTCAGTCGCTACCGGCATGTCAGACGGTGAGAAAAATTTACTTATCGCTGCCGAATTCCTTGGGGTCATCGCCGTTATAGGCGGAATTATTGCGATGAAAAACAAAAAGGATAACCCGCAAATCAGCGTGGCAAAAATTGCACTTTCGCTTGTTGGCGGCGTTTGTCTGATAAGCCTTGCTGAGATCATCCGTCGCTCACAAAGTCAGGCAGGCTTAACCAACGTCACCGTCGGTTCAGGTAGCTAATAAACCCGAGGGCAGCGCAAGCTGTCCTCAGGCTTTCAGTGCTCATTAACCAGTAGTGAGTAGTGCAAGCCTAGCCCTTTATCTTTGGAGTGACGTTTTGACACAGTCTCATTTTTCCTTACCGTGGCTTGATGTCAGCGGCGAGGACATCCCCCCGACACCTATAGCGTTAAATGCAACCTGCTGCGCCCTGTGTAAATGGCCCGCAGACCGGTTATTTAAATTTGACGCACCCTTACCAAAATTATCGACAGAGGATAGCCAAGCGCCCAACCCAGCGACCCACGCGTTATGTTCACTGTGTTGGCTAAGCCTGCATCTGGATAGCCCCTCAGCCGCTTACGGCGTGTTGTGTTGGATACCAGGAATAAGCCCTGTAGACGTTATTAATCTTCAACGTATGGCGCTTATTGCGAGCTTAGATGGAAGTACAGAGCAGAAAAAAACCGGACGTAAGGTTTTAAAATGGCTCTTTCGGCATAAGAAAGAAACTGATTATTACTGGAAGAGTGTAAGGCCGGTCGAATTCGCTCAAGCGCTTTCGCGCCAGCATCCAGATGAACGTCTGATTTTACGCAAGAAGTTGGCAGGAACGCACCTCGTTATGTCTCTTGACGCCTTTAGTGACTCCTCACTATTACTGCCCGCCGGAGTTACGGCGCAACAGTTACTCGCAACTCTCACTTTGCCTACCTTGTAGGAGTAAACATGTCCAAACTCATAGATAAAGCGGAAGATATTCTTTCGTCAATTAGCCGTTTTGTTGTATCCAGTGATTTACCGGATTACTGCGACTTACGCACGATTGTTAGACTTACCCCAACAGATAAAAGCTTTCGCCCTAACCTATCAAAACCTTACATCGCCGTGACAGAGAAAGGCGATTATTGTACGACGTTCGAAGCGCAGGGTAGTTTTTGCGAGATGGATGAGTCAGCAGATAGCGATAAGAAGTTTTCGTTTGATGGATTTATCAAACGCATTACGACGGCCTTAACGACAGATTTTAAATCACCCGGCCATAAAATTAGTATGGTGATCGAAAGTGACCCACACAGGGCCAAAGAGGAACTAGAACGCCTCTTTGCTCATCATTACCGCTCGATTGATCGCACTAATCTGGCGATGAAAGATTTGCTTGATGAGAAGATAGAGAAAATAGCGCCGTGGGTAAGCCGGGAGCGAGCATTCGTCACATGTTGGTCTTCACGTGTAGGGATGTCGGCGCATGAGCTTAAGAGTGAAAACAAACGTATTGCACAAATTGCCGCAAAAGCCCCGCCGCACCGTTTCGGACAAAACCCCGCGTACTCTGAATTGTCAGGATTGAAAATCCGTCACGACGCTTTCTTAAGCGTCGTTGAACATGCTTTTAATGATTCAGGCGACGGTCTGCTTATGGACGTTATTGACGTACCTTCGCTGGGTAATCATATTCGCCAGCAAGTAGACCGTAACGGTACTTCCGATAGTTGGTTCCCCGCCATTCCTGGCGAAAAACTTCGTCCAAGTGGAAGACGAAAAGGGAATGACGTTTCGCCGTTTATGGCCCCGTGGTTGAATTTTCAGATAATGAATTGTGATGCTAAAACGGACGATAATTTCATTTGTATCAATGGCGTTTGGCACGCGACGTTATCAGTATCCCTCGGGCCACAGCAGATAATGCACTTTTCGAGACTAAAAGCGCTTATCCCTCGTGAGGTGCCGTATCGTATTCGTTTTGACATCATGCCTGGCGGGATGGCAGCGCTTGGATGGAAGAAATTCGTTTTAGATTTCTCGGCCTTTATCCCAAGTCTTCGCCCTATTTGGGAATCCGTTGATGCGCTACAAAAACGCGACGCGTTTGAGCCGGTCTGTGTCATGACTATTTGTGCATCGACATGGGGTAATAGCAAAGAAGAAGCGCTACAGAATCTAACCCTCTTACAAAAGGCATTTCAAGGTTGGGGCGTCTGTGAAGTCACGACAGTATTCGGCGACCCGTTTAAAGCGTGGGCTTCAACGCTCGTCTCAGCCAAAACTGGCGGCGGTCCGCATACTTTATACCCGCCACTGGGTGAAGCGCTAAGTATGCTACCGCTAGGGCGTCCAGCGTCAGCATGGACCGATAATGCAAGCGTCGTATTCCCGACCCCTGATGGGAAAATGGTCCCCGTCGCGCTCGCCTCATCGCAACAAACCAAGCATACCGAAATCATTGCCGGTGTTCCGGGATCGGGTAAATCGCTGATGCTTAACATGCTCGACAACTCACTTGTAACGACGGCGCAAACGCATATCCCGTTTATTGCAAAAGTGGATAAGGGCTATAGCGCACAGGGGCAGATTCAGCTTATCCGTGACAACTTACCTGAGCATCGTAAAGATGAGGTGATTGGGATCGTCTTACGAAATGACCCCTCACATTGTAAGAACATGTTTGACCTTCAGCTCGGCGCAAAATACCCACTAGAGCCTGAGCGGTCTTGGATGGTTAGCGTGTTATATGCAATGTGTATTGATCCGACGACCGGCAACCCGCCGAATGCCGGGGATATTCGCACCTTGCTCGAAAGAATCGTCATGATTGCATTTAAGCGAAATGCCGAAATAGAGCCGCGTTACTATGCGCCAGGTGAAGCACCTGAAGTCGATGAAGCATTGCGTCAGTCAGGGCTTTTTGAGAAGTACGACAATCATTGGTGGGAGGTCTGCCCTTACTACGATGTACGCGATATGCTCTTTGACGCCGGTTTTGAGAGTGCTGCACAATCTGCGCAGTTCATGGCAGTACCAGAACTCACCGACATGCAAAACTCGTTGAGTGATGAGGAGATTACCAGCTCGTTTGGAAAGGTCACACGAGATGGGTCAAATTCTGATTTGTTGGTCGAGTATGTCAGTCGTCGACTAGGCGCTGCCACATCAGAGTTTAAAATGCTTGCTGGACGCACGCAGTTTGTTATCAGCCCGCAGACCCGGATCATAGCGGTCGATTTAAACAATGTTACGGGTGATACCACTAAAGCCGGTCAGCTTAAAACAGGAATTATGTATCTCTTTGCCGGGCAAATCAGTGGCGGGCATTTCATTTTACCCCAGTATCAAGACGAGCTACTTAAAAGCGTGCCTAAGATGTATCACACGATGCACTTAGATAGACTTGAACAGCTCGATCAAGAGGTTAAAACCAAGCTTTACGACGAGCTGCATAATGCGAAAGACGTCCCTTTTATCTTCCAAGCCCTTGAGACCCAAGATCGTGAGCAACGTAAGTTCGGCATCCGAACTGTTCTAAGCTCGCAGTATCTGGGCGATTTCCCTGATGTCATTTTAAAATCAGCCAACTCACTCTACCTGATGGATTGTCGTAACGAAGACGCGGAGATCCTAACTAAGCATTTCGACGTACCTGAAGTGACAGTAAACAGGTTCTTACAAATCCCAAGAGGACCGGCCCCTGATGGGAGCGGCCCAAGCTTCCTGGGAGTCTTTCGAACTAAATCAGGTCGTATAGCTCGGATTTTAAAAAATACGATGGGCGCTAAGGAAATCTGGGCTTTGAACTCGACCCCTTCTGATACCGCCTTGCGCAAACAACTCTATAGCGAGTTAGACGGGCGTACTGCTCGCGATATTCTCGCAGAAAGCTTCCCAAGTGGCTCAGCAAATAGGCTTATCGAAACCCGACGTAAGCGAGCAGGCGAGCGAGACGGCACAAAAATAATTGCCCAACTTGCCGACGAGCTTATCGACAAGCGCGGATACCGGATTTAAGGATTTTCAATGAAATTAAAACTATTAACGGTAAGCTTGCTGGGCGTGAGTACTCACGCCTTTGCTTATCCAGTGACGGTCGTTGCAAGTACGCCGATAACAAGTCAAGTTGTCCCGGCGCTGACCTCAATTGAGACGACGCTCGGTGAAATTCTCACAACCGATACCGAAATCGGGAGTGCTATTACACAGGCGAGCGATAAAAATACCGCAATACTTAATGAAGGTTTTCAAGCTCAACGCCAAACAGATGCGTTCGGAAGAGAAACAGACCGGCTTGAAAAAGCGCGGGCTAGCTTCACTGTACCGGACAGTATTTGTAGCGAATCAGCCTCCGGTGTCGCTTCACAGGTAGGGAGTAGCTCGGCGGCGATGCAGTCTTCTTTATCCAGTGGCTCGGGGATTTCTAATAGTGCAATAAAAACGGCAGTTTCTTCCGTGCCGGTACTACCCGCGCAAGAAGACTATCGCAGTGCTGCGATACACGCGAAGTATTGTACTTCTGAAGAATATGCTCAGTACGGCGGTACTGAGCTGTGTCAGGCGACATCGAGCCTGCCCGGAGGTGACACGGAAGTAAGATCGGTACTACAAGGCGCGGGAAGTGTTGGTAAAACTCCCGACCTTACTTTCACCGACGATCAAGTTGATGCCGCAATGGCCTATCTGCGTAACTCATCAAAACACTCAGTGGGCCGTACATTAGGAAAGGGTGAGATCAAAACCGCCTCAGGTTGGCGTTATCAAGGTTTGATGACGCAATATAAATCCATTCAAAACGCAGCCATGCAGCCACAGCTTGAGATGATTGCTGACAGTAAACCTAATTCTGATACCAAAGAGGCGCTAGCAGAGTCTCTGGAAAACGCGTCAGCGAAGTCCTATTACAACGATACGGCCTCAGCAGAGGCGCAGAGCAGTGGCGAGATGAGCAACCGCGAATTTGAGTCATTCGAAGTCGGGCGGCGTTACGCTAATACCGAATATGAGACAGATCTTCAGCAAATGGACGGCGATAACTTGATGCGTGAGCTTATCCGGGTCCAAAGTCTCTCAAATTGGATACAGCTTGGCGTCAAAAATGAAATAAGAGAATCCAACATTATCGCAGGCCAGGCCCTCGCCCTCACGGCAGACAAAACCTACGGGCCTAAGATGGAAAGCTTGATGTCGCAAATTAGCGGAGGTGTTGCGAAATGAATGATGTAAAGCAGACCGAGGACAGTCCAAGCATGGCAAGAAAGATAGCCCGGACGAGCTATCGCGTAGCAAATATTCTCTTTCCATTAGGCGAAATGACCTCGCTCAGTCGAACGACAACCCGCTCTCTGACGCAAACAGTGAAGCGAGCGAATGCGCTGCGCAAGAGTATTAAAAAGGCGAATTCGACACAGCTCACTTTCACTCAAGCAATAGACGAAAGCGGCATGTCAAAACCACAACTTATTCGCAAGTTCACCTTACTCAAGCGCTTTTGGTGGGTAATTTCCCTAACAGGCGTAATCATGATGCCTTTACTCCTCATCATGATCTTACTTGCGTTTAAGTCATTGCCCGGAATTATCATTATACGAGCGCTAACGTATTTTGTGATTTTCAGCCTCGTTAGTGCCGTCGCTATAAGCAAAGTTGTCGTGAGTGAACTGCGCTTATGGCAACTCTCAAACGAGCGGCTTACGCCTGAGGACAAAGGCACATTCAATGATTTTCGCCAATGTGACGATTGGATAAAACGCTGTATTACCCCTTTCTGACGCCAAAACTTCCAGGTTACCTATGAATAAATTTAAACAGCTCTTCTCAGCGCTGAGTCTGTTGTGCCTGTCGCTTCCCGCTTTGGCAGACGATGTGACGTACAGCAGTATTAGTAGTGCAGCCCAGAACAGTAGTGACTTATCAAGGCAAGCCCTTGTCGCTATCTTCGGCGATGTCGTAACATCGCCTTTTAGTACAACCGATACGACGGTAATCGGCTCTTTGTTTGGCATCCTCAATGGTGTTTTGTGTGCGATTTCGTTGTTCTGGTTTTTAACCGTCACGCTTAAAGGTGTCGTCAAATCCGGTTCAGAAGGAAAAGTGTTCGGGCAAGCTCGCAGTATGCTCGCGCCGGTGATGTCATTTGCAGGGTTTATTTCGCTCGTTCCGACCTCTTCAGGATGGTCTATCGCCCAGCTCGTTATGTTGTGGGCAGCCTCAGTGATGGGGGTCGGTAGCGCAAACCTCCTGACCGATAAAGCCGTCGATATGATGGACTCGGGCTATTCGCTGGTTACTCAACCAACAGCACCCAATACGCGGGCCGCTGCCCGTCAAATTTTCGAGATGGACCTCTGCAAGTATGCGGTTAATTCCCAGCTCGAAAGCTTCTATAACGACTCAGGCAGCGCATCTACTGAAACGATGAAAACAACGTCGAGTGATGGCAGTTATGTCACGAGTAACGGGTCAGCAAGTTGCGGTAGTGCATCAATCCCAACGACGACTCGTAGCAGTAGTTGGAGCATTATTTTTGATTCGGATGTAGACACGTCGGCTATCGTTGATGCACAAAAAGAAGCACTTTCGCAGATGCAAAGTACGTTAGACAGCGCCGCATCGAGCTTTGTGACAAGCTTTATTAGTAAACGTGATGATGATTCAGGTTCGTTAAGTGATATTGAAACAATCATCCAGAATGCCGCGAGTACTTATGAGACGACGATCAATAGCGCAGTTAATAATATTGATTACGAAGACAGCCTACAAAGTACGTTAAGCAGTAATATCAAAACCTACGGCTGGGCCGCTTTGGGTGCGTGGTACCAAACTTTTGCAACGGCTAACGGCAAAACAAACGATGTCGCCTCCTCGTCACCGAAAACTAGCGGACCAACGGGTATTGGTGAGCTAGGAAGTAGTGAGCTTTATCAGGAAGTCTTCTCGGCCTATCGCACGCAGCTACAAAACACAACTTATACGCCGACTATAGGAACAAAAACGGCTTCGGACGATATTATCGATGGAAGTACTACAGATCCTAAATCAGTCTTTGTGGGATTGTTTAACAGTCCGATGCAGCAGATCACAAATCTGATAGCTACTAAGAATTTAGGACAAGATAATAATTCTAGTACCCAGGTTAATCCGTTACTGAAAATGAAAACGATAGGTGACTACACCCTTGACGGAGTCGGTACTGCTTTAACCGCCTACGTTGGTGTTCAAGCCGGTGTCGCGTTTACGGGTAATAATATTGTCGGACGGATTGCCAATGCGGCTACCGGTTGGAAAGAAGTTCTTGTCTCTGTCTTACAGGCCGTGTCACCGCCCTTTTACTTCTTACTGTTTATCTTGTTCTCGGCAGGTTTTAGCTTGGCAGTGCTCCTTCCTGCAATTCCCTTTATCTATTGGATGACGGGGTTTGTAAACTGGATAGTGAGCGTATTAGTAGGTTGTGCTGCCGGTCCAATGTGGGCTGCAACTCACCTAGGCGCGGAAGAGGATAAAGGAAGTCGAGCGTCATACGGTTATGTCTTTCTCATAGACATGATGCTTAGGCCATCGTTGATGGTACTCGGCTTTTTCTTCTCATCTGTAACCATTATCGCGGGCGGAACGGTCCTTAATGAGTTATCAGCGTCAGCACTTGCTAACATGCAAATTGACTCCATAACCGGACTATTTATCTCCGTTGGTTGGTTATTAATTTACGCCAGAATATGCACGACCTTTGTCACTAAAGTCTTTGCATTGGTCGTAAGTCTCCCTGACTACGTGATTAATTTCCTAGGCGGTCGTGATGGTGCAAACCTCATGGGCGGAATGGTCGATTCAGCTTCAAATATTGTTGCAGGTTTCGGTAAAGGGGCAGCAAACACACCCGGTATGAATGCGCAAGAACGTGACAAAACATCGAATAAAGATGGGATTAAATAGTTATTAAATCAATCAGTTATGATATAATTAGTCTATTATTAGTACAGGTGGGGACAGGTTATGGTTCAGCGAGAACGTAGCGGTTTTGAAACCTTCATTTTATTAATGAAAGGTTACGGGTCTATCTTTTTAATGCCAATATTTTTTATATTGGCTTGCGTGTTTACAAGCTCATACAGCGATAGTATCCCAACTGATGCAAGTGCCGGTCACTGGAAATGGGCGCTCTTATTCTGGGTCCTTTTCCTAGGGCCTATCATCATTCGCCTGAGAACAGTTAAGCGTCGTAAACATACCATCAAGCATATTGCCTCATTAATTGAAGGACCTAATTATGGACCTCAAAAAGGGAATATTATTACTGAAGGCTGGCAAGTTTATCTCGGTGTTGATGCGATACGCGGGACGATTTTATATATCAATATGACCCGTGAGGGCGTATACGATGTCGTCGGACTCGATATGGATGCAGGATCTTGGACTCGGGTAGAGCGAATCGGAAAAAAGGTGAAGCTCTATACCAAAATCCCAGAGTGTCCTTCTCTTGAGATAAGTGCACCAGGTGGTGAAAACGACGCGCTAAAAATTTACGACGTACTCTGTGCCATGCAACATCGTGTGTATGAGTATAAAACTCCGTTCCCTCAATTCGTTAAAAAGACGGCTGACTCGCAGCACTTAGATGTCCATCTAAACGCCTTCATCTAATAGAAATTCTGACCCCCAATCTTGGGGGTCTTTTCTACGTCTCTCTGACGCTAAATCTCTTTTTGTTTCCCCGGAGCCTCTATGTCTCAGGTCAAGCCTACTGACTCGTTTGAAAACGATCAGGCGATACTGCTTTTATCGCTTGGTGCTGCCGTATTCTTTATCTGGTTATGGTTTAGTAAGTTCGTTCTCATCGCTTGTACCGCCCTTTATTGGTTATGGCGGCTTGCAGATTTCTCAGCAATACACGCCTATGCGGCAGAACGGATTAATCTTTTAGCAGATGCCGCTAACAATGCTGATAGCGTTACGGCAAAACAATTCTTAGCGGTACTCAATCACACCTCAGGGATTTTGTTTATCTTCCTCATTCCCATGTGTATTGCCTGTGTTATCGGCCTTATAGGTCACCCGTCTTTAGGACTTCGCAGCAAACGCATGATCAATATCGATTCTCTCCCTCGCATAATGTCGCGTTTTGCACCGGCAATCGTCCCAATCCTGGCTGACAGTAAAACGCAAGATTTACTGATGAACGACGAGCGAGAAGAACATCGCTGGGCAATGCACCCTGAAGAGTTTGCAGAAAAACACGACCTCATTAGCGCAAAACAGCTCAATCGAGAGAAAGCCAAAGAGGCTTTTCTCGCACAACTTGGTGAGCGATTCACAGACGAAAAAGCGCTAAAGGATTACGAAAAGGCCCTGTTTACGATTTTCGGTTTACAGGTTTTTTTCAACGACCGGCGCAAAGCGAAACAGCTACTCGATAGCCTTAATCGTTCATGCTTAAGTCATAAGGGCCGCACTAAAGATACTTTGCTGCGTCCTAATTTTTCTATCACCGATAAAGAATTTCAAAATGTTTGGCAAGCCCCTCAGGTAAAAGAGCTATTCACGACTCATGCCTATGTAAGAACAGCAATCGCAAGCTTACTCGCCAATGATATTCATTTACCAGGATCTCAATATCGTTGGCTAAAAGGTATTGATCGCACTTTGTGGTATGCACTGCACTCTACCGACACGCAAAGCGTGTTTGTCGAAGGTGCAGGCGTTCTCGCCCAGGCTCGTTTTGAAAAGAAGGTGAGCGAACATAACCTAGACCTCAAAGTAGACTATGTGGAAACTGCCATTGACGGCCTACAGCAAGATCTAGAGACCATCGGCTTAGTTCACGAAAAGCGTACCCCTGAGAAAAAATCAAAGTCGAAAGATGTTGATTGGCAAGCACCCGAGTTATCGACCGGTCCATTTATTGACGACGAACAGGCTGCTTTGTCTTCGCCTGCATTAGAAAGTGATAACCAAGACGAAGAAAGCTCGCACCAAAAAACCGATAACTATGTGTCTTCACACGATAACGTATCAAGTCCAACGATAAAGGCTCAACGTCAGGCTACAACGCAGAATGTACCAAGTGCCAATACACCGGCTGAAAGCCCTGCCACAACGCAAAATGCAATTTTAGTCGAACAGGAAGATGAAGATACCTTCCTCGGACAATATGCCTCCTCTTATCAACCGAATAAGACGGTAAATCACATTACTCAATCGCTATCCAAGAAGTCAGACGTAAGCCGTGAGACGCCGTTTGACGATGTAAGCGACCTTTAGGAGTTACCATGACAACTACTTTATTCAATGCCGAGATCAAGAAAAATCAACTTATCGCCTTCTCAACACGAAAAGGTCGTAAGGCAATTTTTAGCGTTAATTTGCTTAACCGCCCATCTTTCTACATCGTGGGCACAACGTTAGTCGCACGTATGCAGTATGGCGAAGAAGTCGCCCTGTATGATGCCTTTTCAACCGATTCAGTACAGCAGCTCCTTGATGTGATCGTGGCAGCTATTAAAAAGAATAATCGTTATAAAATCATCGCCTGCATTATGTTAGGCGGCATTATGGCTACGACAGCATTGGTCAACGTACTACATACCAAGCCTAAACCGACCTACGGACCAGCATTGCCCATAATGTCCCAAAACACGAACTCGATTGAGGGACCTCGAGATACCGTACCTTCTGCCTCTATTCAGCCTGTATTGCCGCCACAGCAGGCAATTAGAACGCCGCAAGCAGCCTTGGGACAGCTAAACCAAGCGAACCCAAACCAACCTTCACCGGCGCAGATTAAAGCCGGTGAAACACGTCTTGCGCAGAATCTTCAAAAAGCGGCGAGCCGTAATCTATTCACTGTCCCATTATCCAGTGGTCACGAACGTACTCTATTCATTTTCGCTGATCCAAACTGCCCGAATTGCCGTAACTTCGAGCCACTATTTGAAGCGCTAAGTACTCGGTATAACGTTCAAGTTTTCCCAACGACCGCCATAGGTGGCGAAGAGTCTGCGTCACAGATAAAACCTATTCTTTGCCTCCCACCGGAAAAGCGTAAAGCAGCATGGCTTAAGCTTTTCTCTGAAGGGGACAATATGTTGCATATTAACGATCCTAAGTCAGACACAACGCAAGCACCGGCGCTGGCAGGTAAAGAATGCGACTTAGCCGCAAAAGCGCTCTCAGTTAACGACGTCGCCTTTAAAAGCTATCACATCCCTGGGACGCCTTGGGTTATCTCTGACGACGGTCGCCACGTTCCACAATCAGTGATGAAAAGCCCTGAAGAGATGGTGGAGTTCATGAGCCAGAATTCGGAGAACAATCAAGATGAAGCGAAATAAACCTGTAGACAAAACAAAACTCGGGCGCAAAGTCTATCACTCGCCTCTTGAGGAAATAGCGCTTAATACCTCTTACCTCCTCGCAGCCCTACTTGTTGGACTTATTGCTGGGATCATCTGGCCCAGCTCGTTATGGATAACGTTTCCAATAATGATATTTTGGATACCCGTTTATCTTTTTAACGAATTTCGTATGCCTTTGCGTATGCCAACAGATATGCAGCGAGGGGACCCGTCCACTGAAATGCGCGTGCCGGTCAAAATGTGGGGATTTCTACCGGTCACACGTATGCAACGAAAAATGAGCCGAGCTGCCGGTATCCTATATACCGGCTATGAGCGAACGTTTGATGCCGGTCGTGAGTTATGGCTTAGTATGGACGACTTAACTCGTCATTTGATTTTGATGGCCACAACCGGTGCCGGTAAAACTGAAATGCTCTTAGGGTACGTTTTGAATGCTTTAAGCTGGGGAAAAGGAATGATTTTCTCTGATGGTAAAGCGCAGAACGATGTCTATTTTGCTATCGCCTCACTTGCTCGTCGTTTTGGGCGAGAAGACGATATGCGCGTGATTAACTTTATCACCGGCGGGCAGTCTCGATCCCAACGGCTTCTCGATAACGATAAATCACGTCCGCAATCAAACTCAGTCAACCCATTTGCCCTGGCGCAAGAAACCTACATTATTCAGTTAATGGATTCCATGTTGCCGCCTGCCGGTAACGATGGCGGCTGGCAAGAAAAAGCAAAAGCAATGATCCAGGCTTTGGTGATGGGACTCGTTTATAAGTGCCGTAAAGAAAACAAAGTCATGTCCCAGCGCACCATCCAAGAGTATTTACCTTTAAGGGAGATCGCTAAACTTTATCAGCAAGCCGTTGCTGAAAACTGGCACGACGAGGCAAAGTTACCGCTTAAAAACTACCTCTCTACGCTTGCGGGCTTCGATATGGCCCTTATCAACTCACCTTCTGAGTGGTCGGCTGAAGTACTAAACCAACATGGTTATTTGATACAGCAATTCACCCGGATGTTATCGCTATTTAGCGATACTTACGGTCATGTTTTCGCAAGCGGTGCCGGTGACATAGATTTACGAGACGTCGTTCATAACGACCGCATCCTCGTGATCCTTATTCCAGCGCTGGAGCTTTCATCCAGTGAGGCCGCAACACTTGGGCGTCTAACGGTCTCTCAGGCAGCGATGATCCTCAGCCAGGACTTAGGAGATAAATTAGAAGGAAAGGCGAAAGATATTCTTGTCGTTAAGAAATTTAAGGACCGTTTTCCTTTTCTGTGGATAGCCGATGAAGTGGGGGCTTATTACACGGAAACCTTCGGTCACCTTGCCACACAAGTACGTTCTCTCGGTTATTCCCTGGTGTTAGCGGGGCAAGATCTTCAGCGTTTAAAATCTGCGGCTGGGGACAAAATTTGGACACTCATTGGCAACATGTTTACCCGTGTAGCTGGAACGCTTAATGACCCAAAAGAAACACTCGAGATGTTCCAAAAATCTGGCGGGACTGAATACACCGGCGTTCAAACATCGATGCAACGACAAAACGGCATGTTTGGTGAGAGTACGTTTAGAGATACTGATCAAATATCACTGAAAGAAGAGCAACGTATTACCGTCGAGGAAGTACAGCAACTCAATAAAGGTGAGCAAATAACACTGTTTCAAGGTGATGTCGTTCGAGGCTCTTCACTCTACATTGAAGACGACGATAAAATTTCTAGTAGGGATATTCGTATTAATCGATTTATCGAAGTCGCCACACCTAACCTAGACGTTTTAAGAAGCTTTATGACAGTCAGGGAGCGATGGACGCTGGCAAGAAACGAAGAAGTAACGCGTATTCTTTCTATTGGTTTGGAGGATAACGACAAGTCACAACAACGTCACCCTCAGCACGCCAAAATTATTGATAGCACTCTTTATACGATTGCCCACGAATTAACAGTTATAGACCTTATAGAAGGCGAAGATATAACGCCTCTAGAGCGTAGTGCCCGGTTATTCTCGTTAACAGCGATCATGCTTAAGGAAACCGGCGGTCGCTACCAAACGCATTACCCTCAACCTAAGCGCCTGACAGTTAAAGCAGACGAGCTGAAAAACTACGAACGTCGCGCAGCATAACTCCAAGGCGGGAACTCCCGCTTTCCCTCTACCCTTAAACAAGGTATTCACATGATCCGACCTAAGGTCCTAGCCCTCCTCGGGCTAACAGTACTGTGCAGTTTTAACAGCCAAGCTAGCCCTAATATTCAAGTAGGATTCAGTCCTGAAGGCTCTGCGCAAGCACTCGTACTCAGCACCATTAACCACGCACAAAAAAGTATAAATCTCTCTGGTTATAACTTTAGCGCGGCGGACATCGCATCAGCGTTAAGTCGCGCCGCGAAAAGAGGCGTTGAAGTTAAGCTTATTTTAGATGAGAAAAGTAATCGAAACCGCTACTCACAAGCTGCAATGAACCTAGTAGTCAATGCCGGGGGAAGTGTACGAACGACGGATAATTATAAAATCCACCATGACAAAGTGATCATAGTGGACGACAAGACGGTCGAGACAGGGTCTTTTAATTTTACCAAAGCCGCTGAGTATACGAACTCAGAAAATGTTGTCGTCATGCAAGATTTACCTGACGTGGCAAAAGTCTATTTAAGCCATTGGCGCTCTCGATGGGATACGGGTACAAACTGGCAATCAACGTACTAAGGGCTGTTATGTCTAGACCAATCAGAACACTTCCAAAAAAAGATCCGACCGGCAAAGCAAGAATGACTACAAAAGAATTCGCTATTGTTTTGGGGGTCCCCGAGCTTGAACTTGGTCAAGCCTATGCAACGTCAGGCAATTATCAGGGTTAAAACTCCCCGAATCTGTCTTCAAAAATAGCCGCCGTACGCGCTCGTTAGCGTGGAACGAGTGTATCGATTTTGCCGAACTGTTTTTTTCAACAATCAATAAACCTCAATAATCAACGTTAAAGGATAAGTATGAATCGTAAGCGCATCATTTCAGCGTTCGTCTTCGCATGTTCAGTAGGCGGCATAAACTCAGCCAGCGCAAGCATCGCCCAGCCTGAACAATCTCAGCTAAACCATGTTTTGGAGTCTCAAAACACGACAAACACACTGCTCACGCAAATTCTTATGACGCTTAAGCAAGGCCAGACCAACGGCGCGCAGGGTGACGACAAAACCAATTGCTTCGCCGGTGAAAAGACTTACTCCCAAGGCTTTGTCATCACAATGTCGGATAACACTGTCATGCGGTGTGACATGAAAAACGGTCACCCTCAATGGGTTAATAACGCTATAGTCTATTAATCGGGGGCATAGGAATGACAGGACAAAATATGACGTGCTCTGAGTGTAGGACTGACATCCCGGTAGGCGCGAAAGTATGTAGAGGATGCCATGCTGAAATCAGTTACGGCACACCTGGTGAGTTACTACTTGTAAGCGCCGGTGCGTGGGTTGGGATCGGCTTTTATTTAAATTCCCACTTTGCGTGGCCCAGCAATATTTCTACCGTTATAGCCATTGGCGGGTTTGTAGCGACAGTCTTACTACTGGCTAAGATATTCAAGAACGACGTGAGATTTACCCGCGAGAAAAAGCACAACAAATGACGTAACTTAGAGACCGCCTTAATGGCGGTTTTTTTTTACATAAATTTTGCTCAACCAGGACAAACTACAGACAGAATTTACTAGAGATCGTGGCTAATATGGTTAACGCATCATCCTCGTCCGGATGGCGTCGTAAGAGTTTGTTATGTGTAGTCTTATATTGCTGCCACTATCCTAGATATGGCGGCTTTTTTTTTACTTTTAAAAACGTCGTTACCGCAGTCTTACGAGATTATTTACTCATTTCTTTTCGCTTGGTGAAAGCATCGATGCCGGATGAATCTCGCCGTCCCTACCTAGATTTATTATCTGATATTGAGCGTCTTTCGCATTCCTACATTCCGCATCCTGATCAGCATCGTCTTGCTTTTTACACTGATTCAACTTTGCTAGACGTTCTTTGTCGTGTTTTTTGTACCACTCGATGTCATGACTTGTATTACAAGCAGACAGTGAAAAACATGCACATAGAACCAACAAGACGAACTTATTCACTATTAAACCTCATCAATTGGGCAGTAAATTTTGCCAGGAACATAATTTATAGACCAAGACTCAGAGATTTAAAGAAACTGCGGGCCTTAACCCTTTGAATACGCGAAAAACCAATAGCTTTAAGACAAATCTAAAGCGCTTTGAGCGACTCTTGAGGGTAAGGCGTAGATTCAGACGGGTTAATAACCAGAATGATTCTGAGGAGGTCTGAGCGGTCCCTATAACATGGATTTATAGTCGATAATTATTTACAGTTAACCGAGTTATATTGTACATTAACTTGTACAATGAATTTGTGGGAGCATACGATATGAGAGCTGTAAGCTACAGTGAAGCACGGCAGAACCTTTCTGCAACGATGGTTAAGACAGTCGAAGATAGAACCCCTGTTTTGATTACCCGGCAGAATGGCGAATCGTGTGTTTTGATGTCACTTGAAGAATACAATTCATTAGAAGAGACCGCTTACTTACTACGATCTCCAAAAAATGCCCGCCGGTTGATGGATTCAGTCGAAAGCTTAAAAAGCGGTAAGGGTATAGAAAGAGACATCATCGAGTGAAGCTAACGTGGTCTGAGGAGGCATGGGAAGATTATCTTTACTGGCAAGATACAGATAAGAAAACAGTAAAGAAAATTAATGAACTGATCAAAGATGCTAAAAGAACGCCTTTTGAAGGAAAGGGAAAACCAGAGCCACTCAAACACAACCTTGCAGGCTTTTGGTCTCGCAGAATAACGTCGGAACATCGGTTGGTTTACGCTGTAAGCGATGATTCTCTCTTGATTGCGTCCTGTCGCTATCATTACTAATTTTAGACTCAAGCCGCCTGAAGGCGGCTTTTTAGTTTATAAAGTGCCCGCTATCGCACTTCATTTCCTCGTTGACCTATGTGCCTGACCTAGTCTCATCCACATTTCAGGTGTGCTACCTATGACGTTAGCTAAACGTTTTGCCATATCAGGCGCTAAAGAAATACGTTCTTCAATAAGTTGTGTTATCTCTATTGTTGGCACGCCCAGTGCGTTCGCGAGTTCTTGTACACTGATACCGAGATAGACTCTTTCTTCCTCGATGTAACGACCAGGGTGAGGTTGGTTTCGCACTACGCTCATGTTCTTAGCACTCCAGTTAATAGATCTCTTTTTAGCGATTATTGAGATGTATTAACAGCGTTAAGTGAGATTAAGTGTCGAATTAGCTCGAAATCAGTCGTCAGTAACTTGGGTGCATAACGATTCATAGGCTCAGAATTCATCTAAGCCATTCTGAGGCGTTTTGAGGGGGTAAGACGGTGAGTTTTATCGGTTACGCCCCAGAATCGCTCTGAGGGCGTTTGAGCGGTGTGCGTAAGACCACGTTATGGTAAATACGTTTTCTTATTAAGCGTCGTTTAGTTGTTCAGCTCTTAGGTATGAAGCCCTATCAGTGGTTCTCTTAAGATAGATATTTATTTGCTCGTTTAGCTCAATTCCGCAAAATTTTGCCCATTGAAGAGTTTGTGACATGAATATGTCTGCCAGTGAAAAGCTATCTGAAGCTATCCATCGGGTTCTATCATCAATTTTTAATTGAGAAACTACGTTATTAACCTCTTCTCTGAAGTAGTTAATAACATCTTCACGTCTTGTTTCTTCGGTAGTGAAAAGCAATTGTTTTAGTAATCCCCATACGCTCGATTCTAAATCCGTTATAGCAAAGCTTATCCAAGAGTTAACGCGAGACTTCTCAGTAGGATCAGTTGGATAGAGTTCGTCATCTCCGTATTTTTCACATAGGAAAATACAAATTGCTAATGTTTCACTGATGGATAGATCACCATCGATTAAATAAGGGACTTTGCCAAAAGGGTGCGGTGGCTTTACAGTTCCGTTTGTCGAGAGGAGGTCGACCTTTACTGAATCATAGGATGCTCCGAGCTCTTCAAGAGTCCATAGAACCTTCAAAGATCTACTTCTAGGGAATCGATAAACCTTCAATTTTCCTATCCTCTTTTGCCTAAAAAAATGGAGCAATAATTTGAATTGATAACATATCTGTCTTGTTCGCGTAAGTTGTTGTTATGTTAAATGTGATGATAAATTTCATGCTAATAGTTAGCCGTGTTTTTCTTCAATATCTCTTTCGGATAAGTTTCACTAAGGGATATGTTCTATTGGATTGATAAAGACCAATCATTAAAGAGAATATAAATGCGACAATATCAGCTACGAAGCAACGGTGATAAATACATTCCAGTTTTAGTTGATGTACTCACAACAGATCTCAAGCCAGACGAGATTCGTCTAGCAATGGATGCGTGGAGCCTTAACTATAGAGATTTGTTGGTCTCCGCTATTAATCCTAGTCTCTCAAGAGAGGGTATCGTACCTGTTTCTGATGGAAGTGGTGTGATCATCGAGGTAGGTAAAAATGTAACTCATCTAAGCGTGGGGCAGAGAGTCTGCCCTATATTCTTTCACGACTGGCGCATAGGTAACTTTAAAGAGCAATATATACAATCTGCATTAGGTGGTTCGAAACCATGAGTACTTTCTGAAGAAGTCGTGATTCATAAAGATTCTGTTGTGGTTATACCTAAAACTATGCCTGCTATTGATGCAGCTACATTGCCTTGCGCTGCTGTAACAGCATGGCAAGCATTATTTGTTCGTGGCTATTTGAATGAGAATTCTACTTTACTTATTCAAGGCACAGGTGGCGTTGCTTTGTTTGCTCTTCAATTTGCTAAGGCCGTAAAGGCGAAAGTTATTCTTATATCCTCTTCTAATGAAAAACTTAAACAAGCTAAAGATATAGGGGCAGATGTACTTATTAATTACAATGAAATTCCTGACTGGGATGATGAAGTACGTAAAGCGACTAACGGAGTTGGGGTTACGCATGTTCTTGAATTGGGTGGCCCGCAGACGTTCGCTAAATCTCTTAATTGCCTTTCAGCGGGAGGATATATTTTACAGATAGGGGTACTTACAGGTTTTGGTGCCGAGACTAATTTAATGAGACTCCAATCTATCAACGCAACCATCTGTGGTATCAGTGTGGGATCTCATAAACAGTTTGAAGATATGCTGATTTTTCTGCAAAAGTATGGAATAAGCCCTATCGTTAGTAAAGTTTATCCCTTTGAAAAAGCTGACGAAGCCTTTGATTATCTATCTAGATCTCAGCATATGGGAAAAGTGTGCTTGGTTAAGGATAAAAGTTAAGCATACCCTCTTATTCTAGTTATTCGGATAAAGCGATGTTATGTTCAATAAGAGTGGCAGTCCCGGCCACTCTTAAAAGTATGGTATTCCTGCAGGTCAGCTTTCGCAGATGTAATGCGAAGGTCGTAGGTTCGACTCCTATTATCGGCGGCACTTTTTCTCGTAAAATCATTAATTTACTATTGAAGTATTTTGCTTTGTTCAACTCTAATGTGCAATTTTTCGCGTTGTAGGTGTGGCAAAATTGTTACAAACGAGATTAAAAATTTTGCATCCAACTGTTAAACGATGCACATTATAAATATAATAGATAACGGAGTTATCTGATTCCTTCTGTGGTGTATTTTTGCTTTGAGTGAATGCGAAAATAATCACATAAGCAATTATTATATGTGAGTTATTTTAGGAAGAAAATTATAAGTAAAGGTGATTTTACATGGCTGAGACTATCAATATAAGTGAGTTGGCCCATGAAGTGTCCAACGATATATTTTCGTGGTTTAAATGGAAGGAAATCAATCTCTACGATGAAAACTTTTCGTGCCGTAAATCTGAAGAGCATTTTCCCAAAAAAATTGCGAATAGCAGTGAAAGTGATAGCGAAGTAGAATCGGAACAGGCCAATGAAGTAGAGAGTGAAAAAAAGTGTACCCATCCGGTAGACATTGTATTTAAATACAATGATCCATACAGTGGCAAAGATGTGCTTTTTAATACTGATTTAAAAAGCTATGCTTCTAAAAGCATCAAACCAGGCGATGTAAGAGATATGCTTAAGTCAATAGCGAAAACTATTGACTGCGCTTCAATAAGTCCCGAGTGGAAAAATAGGTACGGAATTGACTCTATTAAGTATGAAATACGAGGGATGCTTTTTATATATAATCATGATGGCAAATATCATAGGGATTTCTACAAAGTTTTCAAAACAGAAAAAGTTAATGAAAGAAGAAAGCTAGGCATCAACTTGGCTTCTATAGGATTAAAAAGCAATCAACAAATTCATATCGTAGAGCCTTTGATGATTAGCTACATGACAACAATTATTGCTGATATTGATAGGCTTCATCGAGAAGGGACATTTCCACGTGAAGAATATTCATTTTACTATCCAGAGTTGATAAGAAATAAAACAATAAGTGGTGATAAATATTCAAGGCCAGCGACTATAGAGGCTATAACAGCACCTTATTTAATTATTGAACATGATATGGTGGAAACTAAAGATAGAAGTGGTCAACTAAAAAAAACTCAGGCAGGATTCGTTATTTATTACAATCGTCCTGGTAATGATCCTTATGAGTTTGTTTATCTCTTTGATACATTGTCCAGATATCAAATTTTAAATGGAGAACATAATATAAGGCTTCGTTTGGCACATTATGAACCCGACTCAGATGTGATCAGTCACTTTGAAAAAGCAAAAGATATTTATATAAGAAGTTGGGGGTATGATGATAATAAAAAAAATATTCTTGACAAAATTTCAATCAAAGAAATCACTTTAATGCAAACTTGTTATAAAACAAAAGAAGTGGCAAGGAGAAGGAAATGAGTAATAAAGGAGATTATGGAAACAGAACTGGTGCTATCTATAGTGCAACAGATAAAGCCATGTTTGACGCGCTGCAACAATATAAAGTAACAAGGGATGATATAAAAGAGCTGTATTTTACTAGAGGCATTATTATTTCTAATAAAACATCTAAAGAAATTTTGGCGGATAATTTTTCAAAATATATTCATGGCTATGAGGATTATGAATTTCTCTCAAAAATATTAGGCGTTTCAACGCAACGAGAGCGATTTAAATCCGTTGATTTAATTAGCACTGACATTACTAGTGAAGATATAGAAGAGGCATTAGATAACGTTAAAGAACATTTAACGGTTACCAGCAATGATATTGTTGATTATAACATAGTTGGAAAAAGCTATAGATTGAAAATTGAATATAGTGAACCTGATTTTACAAAGTCTGAGTTTAGACAAGTCGTTGATAAAGAAGCCGAAATTATTATAGAGAAAAATGCGCAAGGATTTAGCCTGATTGGGCCACATAATAAAAAAATGGACGTTGTTACATCATTGATATTTGATGCACTTGCAGAAAAACATTCGTCATTAATACGTGACGAAATAAATCTCGAAGATGTAATAGCTAAAAGTTTGGTTAGTCAATTATTTGACAAACTAACTACATCAATGGAAGGGTACAGCTTGGTAAGTGTGACCGATGTTTATGTATATAATCCAGATAAGGATGATGGAACAGGTTCTCACATTAAAAAAGCATCTCTATCAGGAACTGGTGTAACGTTATCACAAGAATTGGGTTCATTATATAAAAAAGGTTTTTATATTTGGCGAATTGTTTGGACAGTTACAGATGATAGATATCTCGATTCAGATATCTATGAGATAGAAGCTTTATTTTCAGAACCTGAGACTTGTTCAGATTTTGCATTTTTGGTAAAAGGTTATTATCCTGTGAAAGTTGATAGTACAGACATCACTGATACACACCATAAAAACCGAGTAAACCTCAGTAAAAGTGAAGAGATGAAGTTCAATAAACTAGTATTGAAAACTGCCAAAAATCTTTTGGAGGGTTTTTCGAATTTAGATGAAAACGGCAAGGATGATGAGGAGGACGCTGTATGATTTCTCGTTACAAATGGCTATTAGTTAACATATCATCTAGATTGGATGGTGTTGTGGAGATTTTGTACAAACATAAATTTAGCAATAAAGAGAGTAAAGGCTATATCATTAATAATATTGATAATGAATCATTAAGTGCCACCTTTGTGGAACGAGTAATTCAACATGAAAAAATTAATAGGCCAGATGGTACAGAGGATGACATTGAAATTGAACGATTTATCTATACATCATTTAAGATGAAGATTTTTGATAATGATAAATATCTCATGCGAGTGGAAAATGCACCGAGAGCTTTAACCGAATTTTTTAGTTTTTGGAAAAAGATTTTCAATGAAAATTTTTATATAGAACCAATCAAAATAGATGTAATGAATACAATCTTGTCTATTCTAAATTCTACATTTAGAAATGTGAAGATAAAGAAAGTAAAAGCTTCAGGCATTAGTATTAATATTACAACTTCTGCTAACATTGAAGTTGTTTCTTCTCAAAATGCTTTGGAAAATTTCCTTTCAGAGTTTGGAAAGCGAGAATATAAATTTGATTATGCGAAAGTACAAGCGATTTTCAATGGCTTGCCCTGTTCGTTAGATATTAAAACTACAAGTATTATATCTGATAGTGAGGATGCAATTGACTTTTTAGAACGGAGATTAATAAGAAACGAAGAGTGATATAGGGCTGCTTGATTGTCTTTAATAATTGGCGGGCTGTTACTGTATAAAAATCACTGCCCCACTTATCTAACTTAAACTAATTTTAGGATAATGTTTCGCTTGTGATAATTTTAATTATTTGGTAAATGATACGAAAAAGAATTTATTTTTTGTTGCTATCTTTCAGCCATTCAAAATGTGTTCTTTGTAACCTTCTCCAAAAGTCATTATCTGTCTGAAAAATCTTCGCGAGTAATAGCCCTTCGTGTTTATTTATTTTTTTAAAATCCATTAAAATATCTTCAATTATTTTATCCGTGATCTTCATCAAATTAGCCAACTCATGTGAAGACATACCCATTGGCGAGATTTAGCCAAGATATTACCTCCTCAAGTAACCATTCGTAGCTTATAAGATAGTCAATGCTAGGGCTTTTCCCATCTTTTTATTTCTTCAGCAACAAACCAGTCGATAAGCTCTCTACGAATTTTTTCCATTAATTCTACGCTTGAACCTTGTTCTTCAGCCCTCGCTATTCGCTCTTTAAGATTGCATTAAAGAGTGGTCGAGCCACTACTTTATCTGATAAGTTATCAAATTGTGATGCCGCGCTGACAAATCCGTATCGTTCCCCAAGTAACTTGAGCACCTGACGGTCGATACAATCCATTCTAGTTTTATTCTCTGAAGTCTCAGAGCACTGACTAGCTTTTCCCTTATTATTATTCTTATTCATTATAGAGCTGGTAAATTGCTCCATCGAAACCACTAACTTTAAAAAAAATTAGTGGTTTGGAAGCGAAAATAAGTTTGAGATCAGGAGACTAGCGATGAGTAAAAGAAACGGATTGGTAGAGTCTGAAACATAAACGAACCGAAAATCGACGCTTTACTTAAGGGCTTATCATCACTGGGTAAAAGTTAAGGTATTTATTCAACGATGTAACTGTCGAATAATCATGAAATTAGGAGATAACTTGACGATAGAAACAGAGAAAGATTACAAAAAAGCTTTAAAAGAAGTATCGCCCTACTTTGATAACGAACCAGCATTGAACACTAGCGAAGGTGACTGGTTTGAGGTGCTATGTAAGTCAATTGAGGAATACGAAAAAAAGCACTATCCAATGTGACGAGTTCAGACGATAAGATGAACTATCATTAAAAAGTATTCAAGGACTTATGGTCTGAACTGTTCTTTATACTGCAAATCGTCATCGTCACGCTCTGGGTGACGAGAACGATGAACCCTATCAAGACGCGATTGTTCTGATTCAGCTTCCCACATTAAACGCTTATCTATGATGCGATTTGCGTTATCTAGTTCTACACGCTGTTCGGGTTGTGTCGGGTGAACTGAGTGCTCGGGGAATGCACGGTTATATTCAGCTAAACGTTGAAACGCTGACAATACAGTGTAACTTTCGCCAGTGATCTCGAACCTCTCCCCAGACTTCCATGAAGCCAAATCTATCCCCATGTCGATAGTCGATAGCGAGTTTTCCAAAGGAAATCTAACCTCTATACTATCTCCGCGATCAACAACTTCGTCGCGACCAGCAGAAGAATAGACAGCCGATCCATCACGATGCAAACGGACATTGAAACCTTCTGCCTTGAGTAGTTTGGTATCATCACCAGGTGCACAATATAGGATCATATTAGACTCAACCGGTACACGATTTTTTCGCCCTTCCCTATAGGCCCAACCACGCAACTGACTTACCGCAGCTTCCCGACCTCTGAGCGCTTCCTGCTCTGTCCATGCACGATAAGACATTGGACGATACTTACCTTCATCACGTAATTTTTCACGTTCAGATTTAAGTTGTAGCCGTAATGATGCCATTGCCTTTTCACGTTCGAACTCAACAACGTGGTACATCAGCTTTCGCATGTGCGGATCATTAATATTCGTACGGATACGTTGTTTCTGGCCTTTAAAATCGGCTGCAAGATCACGGAATCGAGCGCTCGCCTGGAGGTCCGGTCTTACCCATGCTTTACGATAAAGTTGGTAATCATTTTTCAGGTTTTCGCGGGCCTCTGCACGTGCGACACGTCTCTCATGACGCGCCCCAATATCCCGTTTATGTAAGCTTTCGTTATACGCCTTATGAACGTGTTTATTACGTAAATCTAAAGGCGGCGTCAGTGAAGGTATAAAGGGTCCTATCTTCGATTCAAGACGTTGACGTGTCATACCTACGTGGATTCTTGACGCTTTAATCGGGGTTTGCTCTGGATTAAACGCGTCACGGACTATCATCCCCTCGCCCCTTGCTTCGAGCTTAAGGCCCGCAGCAGAAAAGACGTTATGAATACTTTCCCAGTGAGCAGTCTTATCACGAAACATCACATTAATCTCACGGCGACAGTGCGTCACCGCATAGGTATAAAGACTCTCTTTATCTGCAAAGTGCTCAAGTGTTGCCGCACCACGCGGTGCGCTTTTATGACGGCGAGGAGCACGGACGATATTATTATTCTCATCGCGTACCCAACTTCCGTTATCTACTTTGAAGTTATGTTTTAGCTCTAAGGCACGGCAGACACGCTGAAGTTTATCAGCATCATTGTAGAGATTTACTGCTTTAAAATTTACAGGGTTGACGCGGTTAGCAGCAACATGAACATGCACGTTATCTGTATCTCTATGGATAGACGCAACGTACTGGTGATTACCCATTCCTAAGCTACGGAGCGAATGATAAACACTATCAAATATCTGATCTTCGCTAGGATTTTCGTCTTCTTGCCAGCTCAGAATATAGTGATAAACAGGGTCCTTACAGCGGATATTCTGATCAGAAATACTTTGCATTTCCAATGCTGCACTCTCAAAAGAGATCGCGTTATGTTGGCTAATAACCCCTTCAACAGATACGCGTGAATTACCGCGTTTATCGATAGATATTAACTGGGATTCAACGAGGTTTTCGTTACGGCTGACGTAATCAACCAGGCGCTCAAAAACCTTAGAACGGCTACGAGCTGGACGAGCAAAGCGTTGGTCCTCCTTGATTTCATCCTTAAGAGAAATATCATCACGCACAGACATGTAACTCACTAGCTGTATGAAGCTAGAGCGTCCATCACGTCTTTTTGGTGGGATGATAACGTTCATTAATCGCCTTGTTGTCCTACACGTAAAATAGCCTTCTTCAGCTCTTGTAATACTTCGGCATATTCTTTACTTCCTATACCGTTGCCCTGTGTGAAGAGGTACTTTTGTAACCCTCCGAGCTTTGAAAGCTCCGCAATGAGCTTATGGTCATTACGGGGCATGATTTTCCTAGATAACGCACAACGAAGCATAAACGTACCAACGCTAAGTCCGGAATCAGCAGCTTTCTGACGAATTTCTTCTCGCTCTTCCGGTAGACAGCGAATGCTTGGTAAAAGAGCTATACGGTTCCTACTCTCGCTTTTACTCATTCGTTATGACGCCTTATTTCCAATTACGATTACAATTTCGGGGTGTCGGGGCTTGCCCTGACCAGGTCGTTTTGGAGTACTGCCATCGTGATGGCGGTGCTACAAAACATTTCCTGTCCCGTAGTTTAATCCTCTAAGAAAGATTATAGCTGTTCCGCCTTTTGGTGTCATGATCAAAGGTAGTTTGAAGGTCAAAAAAATCGATAGTTTGCAACGTAGAGATGTTTTTGTTTACATTATCTGCATAGATAAAATCGGAGAATGTAGATATGCCCCCTCGGAAGTTTTTCACTCAAGAGCAAATTGATAACGCAAAGCTATCACTTTCTGAGTTACCAGATTTGACACCTGATAGAATTTCTCGTGATGAAATGTTGCAGTCTATTAGCGGAGATATAATCGAACTATCATCAAAGAAAGGTTACACAGCTTCAGACATCAAAGAAGCACTTGAGAAGATAGATATACAAGTAAGTGAGAAGTCTATATCTGAAATTATCCGAAGAAATGGAACGAAAGCAGGTAAGAATAGACGAAAGCCGAAACCAAACGAGCAAGCGAATAGTTAATAAAAAAAGGTGATCACTTGATCACCTTTTTTTCTATTTATGATTTTAGTTTTTTCATTTTTTCCGCTAAAGACCAGAGAGCGCGGTTCGTTTTAATATCGCCATCTATTCCATTAATTGCCCGCGTTTTAACTAGCTTACCTTTTGGATTTCTTCCCCATATTCCGCCTTTAATGATGTTTTCTTGAGTACGTTGATATACCGTCCAAATGTCATTGCTTTGATCCTCTCTGCGGCGCGGTCGTAAAATAGAATCAGGCGTCAAAGGATTATGTTTATCTTCGTACCGGTATTCTAGTGCGGTCTCTGCAAAGATACGCTGCTCGTCATTACTTAACTGTATAGCCTTCATTTCTTCGCATGACTCTGTGACAGAATCAAATCGGTCTAGCACCTCGTAAGCACCTTCGATAACCTGACCTACTACATCACCTTTGTGCGGGACTCTAATTTCGCCAAACGTATCACCACAAACCATTCCATTTTGGCAAACAAAACGAAACATCCCCGCAATCATTTGATAGCTACTTGAACCATCATGACTGTTTAAGAGGATTATTTCTGGAACCTCTTTACCAAGAATTTGAGAGCTTTTTCTTAACCGTAGCATGTGCTTTGCATGACCGATTTTATCCTCTTTTCTAACTCTTGTTTGACAAGCGAAGAACGGTTCAAAACCTTCTCTTCGTAACTTCTCTAAAATTTCTATAGTTGGGATGTACGTATAACGTTCGCTGCGTGACTGATGTTTATCGTCTGAAAAGATGCTAGGCACGTGACGAAAAATTTCGTCATTAGTTAATGCACGGTCGCTGCGGATCATATTTACATTACGAAACTTAGATGAAAGGCTAGTCATGATTATTACCTCTGTTTTTACTGACAGTACAGTGTTTAAATTTGAACGTTGCCTTTAGAAAACCTCTTCTGACGCCGTCCTTTTTTTTCTTACTTTTTTATCGGAATTACTGCACCGATGGCCTAGAAAACCTCACCATTATTGCGCCCTGACAAGGAAAAATATAAAGCCGCAGCTTGAAGGAAGAATGACTGAAAGAACGGGTGAAATATTTTAACGAAGTGATCCTTTTCTGGGGGCATAGGTGAGGTACTCGTGTAAGGCCCGGTGCAATAATTCTGATAATTTTTGAGTAAAAAAAGGACGGCGTCAGAAAAGGGCAAACGTAGTGCGCAGCCCGTATGGGCGGAGGTCAAGCGAAGCGCGAAGCCGTATAACGGCGGAGGTGAGAGCGATAGCAGCCCGAAGGGTCGAGACACTTTGCGGCTCGATGCGGAGCACAATGTAGCGACCCCAAAGGGGACTCACCCAAAGCTTTTTATTTCTTTTAATTATGAAGTTATCAGTCAAAATCGGGAGTTACCTAGAAGAGAAATGTATTTATCAAAAACGATAACAGACCGCCGAAAGCGGTCTGTTATTTTGGCTGTTATGAGTAGCCATGCGCTCTTTCAAGCGCTCGCAGAAACTTATCAAGCTGTACGCCATTCATAGGCGGGATCTTAACTGATTTACGTTTCTTACAACGGCGAACAACATACTTACTAAAAAACTTCAAATTATCGTCACTCATACTTATCCCGAAAAATTCTATTACCTGTTTGGATAGGTAAGGGGGACAAGTCCCCCTCTCGGCTTATCGTTTCTCGGAAACGTATTTATCGAGTGCGGCAGCGAGTGCATACGTTGAAGGAAAAGCGCCTCTATTTAAACGCTTATTAGGGATCTCATTGAAAGCACTCAAACAAGCTGCCAACAGCATGTCTTTGTCACTTTCTACAAGAGCTTTAAGTTGTCCGGGTGTTATCGTTTTTTTCTGTGACATGATTTTATATCCATCGCCTATCGTGACGTTAACGCTACTCAAGCACTATTGCCCTTTCGATGTGATTATTATACGACAAACGGGACACTTTTTGCAAGATTAATCCCATCTTTATTTTTGCTTTTTTCTATTAACATCAATTAATTAATGTATCGCCATACGTGGGGCGGCACTTTATCCCATAATTCACCCGTTACCAGTTCTGCGCGGCGATGGTCGGCGGCTGATTCGAAAGCTAGGACGTTTTCTGGTGGGATATGATTACGATCTTTCATGGTTTCATAAACTTTTTCTAACGTATCAAGACTTTTACAACGTCTGAACCTTCTGATGTAGCCATCACGTATTTCACTGTGGTTGATTATGGTCATTGTTCTTTTTCCGTGTAGAAATTCAAAATATACGCCTATTGGGCGCATAGTGATTAAGCGTAGCTTGTTACGCTGTGAGAGACGTCAGGAGAGGTTTTATAGGCGTAACCTTCACCATCACTCACCTTAACAAAGGGGCGGCTACAAGTCGTTTGGATGCGTTTTACGATAGGCTCGTCAATGAAGTGATCTAGTAACGGGCTTTTCTCGCCGATCATTCTGTCTTCACTTGCTACGGTATTTCCTCTAATTTCGCGAAGTACCGCCGTTTTCTTACCTCGTACCGCTACCACTTGATAAAAATTAACGTTTGTTTGCTCATAGCCCCAGCAACTTGCGAAAACATCGCCTACGCGAACGCTGCCACACGGAAAATGAAGTGATTGTGTCTCGGTTTGAATGGTCATAGTTTCTTACTCATCGCCTGTCGTGACGTTAACGCTACTCAGACACCATTGCCCTTTCGATAAAAACACTATACGACTAACGAGACACCAATACAAGGAATTTATCTATTTAATATACTGTTATATATAGATATTTATAACTTATAGAATTCGCAAAAAGTGTTGCGCGATAATCGACGATTTGCTATAGTGTCTACTATCACGCAACAGGTAAGATGCTATGATTAAAAGTTGGAAACATAAGGGATTAAAGAGATTCTTTGAAAAAGGGAGCACGGCGGGAATTATCTCAGACCATACCAACCGGCTTGAATTATTACTTAGTGCTTTAGATGATGCAGATACAATTAACGATCTTTCAATGCCCAGCTTTAGATTACATCCCCTTGTCGGGAACAGAAAAGGCACATGGTCGGTAACTGTCTCAGGAAACTGGCGCTTAACCTTCGAATTTGATGACGGTGATGTGTATATCTTAAATTATGAGGATTATCACTAATGACGACTAAACGTATTCCGCCGCATCCTGGGCGCTTCATTGCCGAGGAGATGGCCTATCTCGATATTAGCCTTCGCGCGTTAGCCCGTGCGCTGGCTGTGTCACCTTCGACGATTGGAAGAATCATTGAGGGGACAGCAAGCTTAACTCCTAACATGGCGGTGCGACTTGCCGCAGTAATTGGAAGCACGCCAGAAATGTGGCTCAAACTCCAAGCCTCGCACAGTCTGGCGCAAGCCAGACAAGAGGTAGACATAAGCGAGCTGATCCACTTGTCAAAGCCTGAAACGCCTTCGCATATTGCATAAAAAAGCCCGCATAGGCGGGCAATTTCCTGCGGTTTAAAAGGGTTTTAAATTGACCTTTTTTGACGCCGCTTTTCGGTTTTATTCTCTACTTTCGATACGCATTGCTGGATGATTTCCAGCAAGTAACATCATAAAATTATACTCGCCAACTTTGAGTGACGCGCTATTAGAAGGTTTTTGTTTAGACTTCCATCCATTTAGCGAGTAGCCGAATAACTCTGCAATCTCTTGCTGTTTAAGGCCTAGATCCTTACGTAATTGAGCAACTACTTGACCGTTTTCAGGCTCAGCTCCCCAGACATCATTGAGATTTTTTTTTACACTAAAGTTTTTAAGCTTGTAAGCAGGGTGAGCATCTGCAAGCAATAGTAAAAAGTTGCTTTCACCAATCGTTAAGCTACTGGCATTATACTGACTAACATCATCTGCGGACGTTTCTTTACGCTGCCAATTTCGTAGGTCGTAGCCCATGACTCGGCCTAATTCAGTTTGAGTTAGCCCCATTTCTTGGCGCAGCTGCTGTATCTTTTCATTAGAAAGAACGTCGCCTACAACCTTGTACATATCAACGGTCCCAAAAGTCTGATTGTAGAAAAATTTTTACTTCCCTTAAGGCCGGGTAATCTTGTGTTCTAAGTCCTTCTTTTGTTTCCGACGTATAGTGTGTCTGCTCACGTATTTGGTCTAATCGCTTATTCCATCGGGCACAGATAGCACGATAGCTGCCGTTGCTTTCTTGTAAGACTTCAAACGTAAATTTGTTATTCCCGCTAAATCCCTCAGAGTAGTAAAGCCGTTTCGCTGCTAGACTCATGTAAACCCCCATTATGATGGCCTGCAAGGATAGGGGGCTGTCGCCCCCTATCCTTGCATTCTATAACCCCGGAAACATCCCTTTGGAATTGGCAAGAGTTTCGTCTTCAGGCGTTAATTCTACTTTTTCAGGTGTAGCTTCAGAGTTCTTCTTATGGCCCAAACCCTGAGAGTCAATACCGTTACTTTTGAGGAGTGCAATAATTTCATCAAGCTTATCATTAGGCTCGATTAAAGCACCTGGTAGAACACTGTTAAATATACTTTTTACCTCTTCAAGTGTGACCTCAGGCGTTAGTAATTCCGCAAGTAGATAAGGTAATCGCTTATCAAGCTTAAACAGTGCAACACCACTCAATAAAAACGCACGGTAGGCCCTGCCACGCTCTTTTTGTCGAATAGTTTGGATAGCTTCAATTGCCTCTTCATCACCGATGTTTTCATCGGGATAAAGATTAAATTGAATCTTCTTAAAATCATTCATAAGTCAGGCCTTCACGCATTTGTAGCATACCGGTTACTAACCCTATCTGCGGAGCAGTACCGATGAAGAAACGATCATCTGGCATATCGGTTGCCGCTTTAACTGCTTGAGCAATGATTGGTGCTCCGCCGCCAACACACATAACGTGGGTGTAACCGCTAAAAGGTTGAATGGCATCAACTACTTTACGGATGAGGCTTTTCTCGCGGTCGCTGATAGCCTGAAGGACTTGCTTTCGCAAAGCTTCGTTATATAACCGATGGGTCAAAAATTCGGTATCTTTATGTCGTAAATAGATAGCTTCAGCTTGTAGAGGTCCAACTCGTGTCGTCGCTTTCATTGAATCTCGGATACCATCGGTTACGATTGATACACCGATCTTCGGGTCAAACCCAGTACGAGTAATACCGGCCATTTTGCTACGAACGTGTGAAATATCGAGGGTTGTACCGCCTAAGTCTACGATCAGTAACGAGTCGTATTCTGGAAGAGCTGACAGAATTTTGAAGCCAGCCGGGATACTTTCAGGCAGTACGGTAACTTGCTTTATAACAAACTGCTCCTGACTACCATCGACCGTAACAGAACGCATAACGCTTTGTTTCTTCTTCTCGATATTGGCAAGGTTAGGCTGATTCGTACTCGTCAAATATTCAGATAGAGGCAGCGTCACTGCAATGTCTACTGCGCAAGGTTTTAAACCGGAATGATGTAAGGCGTGATGAATAGCAACTACGTTTACCGGGCTATATTGGTAGCGAATATCTGTTGTGTTCACTGCGTCTGCACTGTTTGGATCAAAGGAGTACTGTTCACCTTCAATTAGATAATTCGACTGTTTATCTTGGCCTGTAAAATTGAATGACCATTCTGGTTTGAATGAGTTAGGGCTGATGAATGTACGGATTTCACCTTCGTCTAGCCATGCAAGCTTAATGTTAGTAGAACCATCGTCGATACAAACGCGCATAAGACTCATAAAAACTCCCAGTAATCTACATTGATCGTATTAGTGATTTATCTACACAAAGTGTATGCGTAAACAGTATGAAATGTATTATATACACTTCGCAACGCTACGTAAAATACATTTCGCACTATAAAAACAGTCATTTCGAATTATTAATATAACAAGGGATATAAAAAAAGCATTGTAATATACACTTTACAATGCTTGAGGATACATATTGAATTTTACGATGTTTAAGTCTGACTCATTTATTACACTTCACACTTCGTATAAATACATATCAAATTCCTTACGATTTAGCGCCTGATTATGCTGTTTATCTCAGAATTCATAATCTGGAGTAAATCTCACATCAAATTGGCGTCCAATATCGAGGGCAAACACCTTCGTATAAACTTCCGTCGATTCTAATCTTGCATGACCGGCATAGGCCTGAACAATTTTCAAAGGCACTCCGTGTTGTATCAGGTTCATGCAGTACGAATGTCTAAAAGTATGAGGTGTTATAACAGGAACTGAAAAAGTGACATCGTCACGCTTAGCCCTTTCAAGCGCCGCGGATAACCAATTGCGTACAGTGTTTTCGTGTACCGGCCAAATTAGATCATGCTTGCTCTTTTTAGTCGTAGCCAAAAATCCTCGCATCTTCCTAATGAATGGAGGATCGGTCAGCGGAACTGCTCGACGTAACTCCTCATCCTTACGGGGGCGGCCTTTTCCTCGACTACGCTGTTTCAGTGTTCTTAAAACAGCAAATGCCATATCACCTTCTAGATTCAGTGATGCCGGTGTGAGCGCCAGTGCCTCATTCAGCCTAGCTCCGGTCACCCATAACACCGCAAAAATATCTGCTGGTTAAGATCTGGTAAGTAACTCAATAATTACGACACTTCAGGCATTAAAAGATAAGCAGGGACATCGAGACCCGCCGCGAGCGCCGCAGCTCTAAGTGTTACCGCTCGCTGATAATCGAAGTACACCGGAAGCTGGTCACTTCCAGCTTTTGATTGTGGGAGTAGATTAAAAGTAGGAAGAGTCATTGATGATCTCCTGAGTAGAATTACAGTACACGGTAGCGGAATCCTTCCTGGCTAACATGGTTATAGATTTGCGTACCAGAAAGCCCGGCACTTTCACCATAGACTTTTAATTTCCTTCCGACTGTTAGCTGTCGAGTCATACTTGAGTAATTCTTATCAGTAGTAAGCGTTGGGAGACATGCAGCTCCTTGAGACGAAAGACTATGGACCGCGAAAACTCTAACCCTAACATCTGGTGAAGTAGACTTTTGGCTAACCATTCCAGAAACACTATCAATCACGCGGTTACTTGTTTGCGCGTATTCAGCATCGGACAAGTAGTTGCCTGCTGAAGTTAGCCAAAAATCCTTAACGGCGGTCACTTTATAAAGTTCGCCGCGTTCGGCAGATCCTTGACCTGAACAAAGTTTAGCGTAATCACCTTGCCCCGGTAACATCGCGCAGCCTGAAAGTAATAGCACTGATAGTGCTAGGACTCCGTATACGGTTTTCATGTCGTTAATCCTGTGAAGAAATATTAAGTAAGGCTTCTAAGCGTGCGATCACGTGCTCTTTTGAGAGTTTTTTAAGCTCAGGGAGCATCTGGCGCAACTGAAGTTCGCGCGTAGCCCGTTCGGCAAGTTGAGGAATGTCACCCGGCATTTTCTCATAGACTTGGTATGTCCTCAGTGAAACACCGAAATACAATGCCGCACGATCTTGCGTCCAATTGCAGCCCCTACGCCATAGACGTAATTCAAACCCTGTCATACGCTGCACGGCCCGTGTGTCCAGCGTATTTTCAGTTTTGCTGACTTGTAAATATATTGTTCAACGAAACGACAAGTTACAGCCTCTCTTTCCCCAAAATATACGGTGACGGCATAACCTTCACCTCTTAGGTAGCGACAAACGTTATCGAGTACGACAGAGTTTATGTGTATAACCTCTTCTTCTACGAAAGTTTTTCCAGCGTTAGCAGCGACACGTATACTTGAAATCATTTTTCTTGTCTGGACTATGCTCTCATCTAGAGATCGTTCGTAGACTTTATCTGTACCGATTTTTTCAGTAATCCTTATGGCTGCTTCAGCACGCAATCTCTTCTCAGCCTCGATTGCATAATGTATTTTGTTTAGGATTAGTTCTTTCATCGTTTTCCTCCTATCAGCGCAGAAAATGGGTTGTTCTCAAAATGCGTATACGCAGCCTCAAACGCCTTGTGCTTATCTGAGAATAAATCGCTAAATCCCTTCCCATTGTTTGAACGGGCGATGTAGAACGCGCCATAAGCCCCCCTCAGGCCAAATGACATAAATACGACTTATGTCACCGTAGAGTTCTTTGTCGCTGAGTCGTTCATCATCCCGCAAGGTGTAGAACGCGGCGCCACTTGAAATGACCGTTTGCAATATTCCTCCGCCTTTTACTAAATACGAAAAAATGCAGAATCTGCGCATTTAGAAAACATTACCACGAATATGCAGATTCTGCACATCAAGCATGGCTAAAGAAAATTCCCCCTTATAGATAGCGATAAAAACTATCACTTCCGTGATGATAACTATCAGTAAATAAATTTGTGGCTTTTATAATTTGTGTTAAATAATGATATTTCGAATTTTACACAGTTTTGATTTTTAAGCGTCATAAGAGGGGATATTTAGGATCACGTTTGAATCACTATATATAGCTATCGATTCACATAATTATTTCTATATGTAGTTTTATCCACAGAATTTGTGGATAACTTGTCGAGTGGAGAGAATACCGGAAAACTCAATCACTATTAAAGATGCATTAAACTACCCTATGGCTACTCCATACAAAACCGTGATCACCACAACACAATACAAAACTGTCTCAGCATTCAAAAATAGAAATAGCCGTTCGAGTCGTATTCCTAGCGACTTCGACTTTAAAGGCATTAACAAAATGAATATTATCAAGAAAAACAACACCATAATAAATGAGTCTTGGTGGAGTATGCCGTGAATGCTACAAATCCGTTAAAACCATCGCTACATATCGAAAGATAGCCTTAAAGTAACTGGCTAAACATCAGTTTGACCGAGCTAAAGATATTACTAAGTTTACGCCGACCTGAGCGACTGTGATTTTTACAGCGTCAGGCTATTCTATGGTAGGTAGACTATTAATATGCAGGTTCGAAACGACTATAACGACAAGTCGAGTTTGCTAACTCTAAAGGAATACTCATAATCACTCTGTTAACCAAGCACGACACCAATATCTGTTCATTCTTCATGCATCAGTAAACGGTAATCTCCCGTTGTAGGTTTGTCGTCTCAGCGATCACCTACTCAAAAATACGCTTCGGAGCAATTAGTAAGGAACCCTCTCCGCATTGTATTGGTTGATTTTTTCCATGAGTATCTCGTTCAGATTTTATCCTGGTAATACCCGTGTTTTTGATCACGAATAATCCCCACGAATTTTTGTGAGTGCCTAGTTTACGTTTATACAATTGTTAAATCGTGAAGATTTTATGGGGCCTTAATTCAAATACATCGCTGGTCGAACATAAATTTTTTTGGATCTGCGCGCTTTCCCGGTGAACGCTGCTTTATATTTTCAGGCAGAATAATCAGCATACATTTCAGTACATTGATCGTGCTATTAATTCCTTCAAGTATGCTCGTGTTCAGCCGGCACATCGCATTGGCGATTATTTTGCTTAAATAGTTCTCCAACTTGTTAGTAAACTACTGTAACACCCTGCTCAAAACTCATCGCACTGTTTGCACTACTCATTCCACGTGCTTGTCGGGTACATATCATTTAGTGCAGTTTTCATAACATATACGATATAGAGGCTTGTTGTACTTCAGTAGTTCTGCGATTTATATCTCATGCCCTGCAGGTAGGTTTAGAGATTACGCAACAATAACCAGTGGCTGCGGTTGATAACCTTCCGCGCTTTTTTGTTGGAAGTATCCAAGTAATTTGCGAATAGTGATCAACTAAAATGCGAAAGGGGATCCAAATAACGTGCAAGTAGCATTACTCTCTGTTCTCCAGTTCCAGTGCGGTAATCATATCCATCGCCACAGATTCAATGTCAGCATAGCGATGGCCTTCAAATAGAGCGAGCTCATACATTATCAGGCTACACGGGGTACGACGCTCAGACTCTTGTCTCTAGCATTGCAATCGACGGTGGTCAATGTTTTTGCTGGTATGCCAGTGTAGCCTGTTAGCTGCGCCATATGCTTAACGGATAACAGTAGGTAAAAGCCTCAACCCCGACGGCTAAGATATAAGTATAACGTTATCGCTCAGGCAACCAAGATATACGTTTAGTAGTGCTCACGCAGGATGCGCATCACTGATGGCTGACGGGGAACTGAAGTGTGATACGCCAGTGCAACAAGTCACGATTACGAACTCGGTGGAGAGAAACATCATGATTAGCAAAGGTATTCTGGCCATATCGGCGGCAGGCAGGTACAAAGTCCGAGTCAGGCTGGAGGGTAATGAGAAGCGCATCCTGTATATATGCGGTAAAGGAACAAACAGTAAAACATTACCATAACGGCAAAAATAGGTTAGCGTTAATGGAAGCCGGCGGTTATCCATCATCCACATAACGACCTTAAAAGGCGACAGTAGCTCCAAAAGACGCTCCAAGGTTATTATCGTCCGTTACCCAAATACATGAGCGACAACACACCTACGTATCTTGTCATAAGCATAGAACAACTAACGCTGACGTGTCTTAGGCTCAATGTAGCCCCACTATTCATCCATTTCTGCACAGACAATGACATCGCTTCCCTGATGTGTTGTAGACGTTACTGAACGGGGCCTGAATTTTTTAATATTCAACACAATGCCAATAATGCGAGCGCTGGCACGACATTCAACACTATTCATCGCCATATCGATAATTTTTTGGTGTGTACCAGGCTGGGAGGCAGTGTATGTTAAAGTGAGGTTCCATATCTTACGACACTTTTTCATAGAAATAGCGCTGCTATATATTGTGATATAATTACCGCTACGTAAGACACATTCAAATCCTTGTTACTATTTAATAACTCTAAGACAATATATGCATTCGAAAAATATAGTTAAAATAAATCTGTCGGCATGGTGATTTCAGTATGAAATTTATTTATCTTTCAGTTTAAAAACAACAAGTTAAATCAAAATATAGTTTGGTGAAATTAGGAGGAAGGATACCCTTTGGCATCCTTATACATTACTAACTTGATTCTGGAAGTTTGTGTAAAATGTGTTTTATCGCTTCTTCTATCTCAGACTGAGTAGCAGCAGAAATACGGGAAAACTCATAAATGACGAGACGTTTTTTTAAATCAGTTTTCTTTCTAGCAAACTGGTTACGATCTGAAAACTCTCTCAATTTTTCAGTTTGAATCGTTGTTATAGGGCGAGCTGTCAGTGTTTTAGTTTCAGCTTTAATAACAGTCAGAATTTTATTTTTATCAATTGCTGGATAATTTGGCATAACCTGTAACCGAGAACGTACTTTATCCATCAACTCTGTTACGGATATTTGCTTATTATTAGCCTCTTCGGCCAACTTCAGTAAGAATCTATAATCCGATAATGAAATATCATTTATTATAGGAAAAACTCCAACTATCTCATCTGGAACGGCTGCAGCTTGAAATGCACGAGTTACTTTTGCTGGAGAAAGATTTTCTCTCAATGCAATCTCGTCTTTAGTTATAGTAGCTCCATAGGTCACTTCCAGTCGTTTTCCTAATTCGCGGATACTATGCTCTCTAGCAGTCTGAATATCTTGAGCTAACTGCCGCGCATCTGCGAGTGAGATATTATCTTTAGTTACTAAAATTTCGAATTTAACGTTACTGAAAATACAGGCAGCACGACGTCTTGTTCCGTCTAATATCTCAATTTGACCATTAATTTCACGCCCGATGGCTGGGAAAAATTGTTGCAACTTAATAGTCCTGGATATATCACTGACGGACTCACGGGTAAGCATAGCTTGGTCTCGTCCATTAACAGAAGCATTGACAAGCGTCTTTGATTCAATTTCTCCACTTAATATTACTACTTTGATAAATTTGGCCTGATTCCCAGACTTAAGAGTGAACGTTTTGGTGTCACCGTCACCTTCAAGCATACGAGCGAACTCTGAATTACTGTTACCTAGAACTCGGCCACGAGCTAAAACTTTTTTCATGTAGACGCTCCACGAATATACTCAATACGGTCAAAAACTGCCTTTGTAAACCGTTCTGCTTCAGTACGTGCCTTTTTTAACGCTTCAGAACTCCCTGGATATGAAATAGGATTAGCACTAATAATTGTGTCAAAAGATTCGCCACATCGTTCGAATCCATCTAAACGTGGAAGTGAAGAATCAAGAATATTACTTGCATACACCTCACGTGCTAAGCTATGAGAAGTTTCATGATCTCGCTTATTAGTCATTTTAGACATGAAGCCAATACTTGCATTCAATTTAGGTTCTACACCCTCTTCTTCTAGGCGTTCTAACATTTCTGGTAAACGCGTTAGGTATTTAAGAGTTGAATGGAAGTCAACCTGTGCCGGTGGGGTAGGTGTTAAAAGCAAATCACTCGCGGCTAAACCATTTAGAAGAAATGGATCAAGATGAGGTCCTGTGTCAATAAAAATAAAATCATAGTCATCTGCGACACGATCAATTATGGTTTTCTTGAGTACTTCTGATGGTTTAAGGCCTGGTAAATGTTCTGAAACTAGAGACTCCCACTGGCTAGCTACAAAGCCGTCATCGATAGAAGCTGGTATCACATCAACTCCTGGAATGATGGTAGGGCGAATAACAGCTTCTCGTATAGTTTCGGCGTCTAGATCATTTAGCATAGCCTGAGCAGCTGTTTCAAGAACTGTGCCAATACTATGAGTGTGATCAAGAAACATCGTACTGGAAGCTTGTGGGTCGAGATCTATTACTAGAATCCGTAGATCGTGGCGTAACAAATCTTGATGTACTCGCAATGCGTGAGCAAGCGTTACCGTACTGACGGTCTTAGATACACCACCTTTAAGATTTACAACAAAAACTACGTAAGGCTCTTTATGTATATCACGATATTTAGTTATCTGGCGGTGTGCATAAATATCAATAACATTCTTGATTGTCAGTGCATACTGATCAACGTTACCAACTTTTTTTTTGTTAAAAATATAGCCATTATCTTCCATTTCTTTCATGGATAACTCAACTATACGTCGGCTGAGCTTTGGCATTTTTGCTACAGCGTTACGGGTATATGTTTGGTGGTACTCTGAAAGATTAAACTCTTTTCTTTGTTCCTCAATATCTTTGCTCATTGCTTGTAGTAGAGAGCTTGCTCTGAGAGCTATCGTACCGACGCAGCCATAGTCGCGTTTCATGATTACCCCTTCAAGATGGAGTTTTTGTACACTCGTTATGTAAAAATTCGCATTATTGTACACAATTAACAACAACGTACAACTTATTATAGACAGGCACTAAAAAACTGTCTGTCACGCTTTTTAATTGTTTGACACAATCAAATTTTGGTGATGGAAAACCATCTAAATAGGTATGTTGATAGACACTAAGTCTACTTCATATAAGTATATGAAGTACGATATACATTGGCTATTTTTCTATAAACTACTGAGATGTATGATTCCTTAATCTCTTCTAGATAAATGTATAACATCGCTCAGCAATATTCTTATTTTCCTAAGCAAGTTATCCACATATTCTCTTGGTAGATCCAATTACTTTAGATCCAATACAGATCCAATGTAGATCCTAAAGAGATCCCCGATCGCTGTAAGCGTTGGTATAACTGCCTTTGAGGCGTATTAGAATGTCTTATCGACCGTTTAATGTGTTTTATCGACCGTGCAATGAGTCTTCTAAACCGTTATAGTGTGGTTTATCAACCGTTTCACGAATGTTTACTCGACCGTTTTGTATCGCTTTAAATGTGGATAACGTCTATGACTAAAAAAGTTAGTAAAACCAAGGCTTCTAAAGGAGAAAGTACTGATGAGCAAAGTGATAAAACTGAAGTTATACAGCTGAGACATACTGACAATCATTCTGTTCAGCCAGTTGCTCTTATGCGTTTGGGGTTATTTGTACCTTCACAAAAAGCAGCCAAAGCAAAAAAACCGACGAAAAGTGTAATTGACGCTACCGACGAACTTGTACAGCTGAGTGTGGCAAAAGCAGAAGGCTATAGCAATGTTACAATTACAGGCTCTAGACTCGATATGGACTCTGATTTCAAAACATGGGTGGGTTTAGTGCGTGGTATTCAAAGTCATGGGGATAAAGACGGTAATGTGAACATGTCGATTACAGGTCTTGCTAAATTATGTGGATACCCAGGTACAGAGACGCGTTCTAGACTCCGTAAGCGCATCACAGACTCTCTATCACGCTTAATGACTGTCGTAATACATCTTCAAATGAAAAACGGCGTAGAGGACGATAGAGATGGTCTTATGCTACACCTTATAACTAATGTTCAGTATAGTGATAAGAATAATACTCTTTCTTTTTCTGCCCACCCTAAGCTTAAAGAACTTTATCACATCGACCATAACGTTTTGTTACATCTCAAAGTAATTAAGATGTTACCTAGAAGAGAGTCAGCACAAGCGATTTATACTTTCATAGAAAGTCTTCCTAAGAATCCTGCACCTGTATCAATGGCTCGGCTAAGAACGCGTCTAAATCTCAAAGCTAAAAATATCTCTGAGCAAAATAGAATAGTGAGGAGAGGGATTGATGCGCTAAAAGAAATTGGCTACTTAGAGTGTACAGAGACAAAGCGTGGAAGGTCTGTCTACTTCATCATACATAAAAGAAATCCTAAACTTAAGATCAATGTTGAGGATGAGGGATCTACTCTCTATCAGGAGGGGAGCGATAAGCAAAAGCAGCTAATTGATATGGTTTCAAACATGGACGAATCAAAGATTGACGCTTTACTGAAAGCTTTATCATCACTGGGTAAAAGTTAAAGTGTTTACTCGACCGTTTATGACGTCTGTAATCTTGAGTATCTAGGTCTTTAAACGCTAGAAATTACACAATAACGACTAAGTAGACATGCAATCCACGTAGAAAAACGGTCGAATAGACATTTATTCGGTAAGAAACGGTCTGACTGACATTTCATGTTTATTCGACCGTTATGTTCTTTTGGACATAGCTTCTCATACTTGTTGTTGAGTCTCTACTCTGCATCAAGTCTTAATACTGTATCGACGTTTATAGTTTTTACCATCTATCAGTAAGCCAAATTATCTGAGGGTAGGGCAGTGACTCCAATTTTTTGTGGTGGCCTGAATTCAGCCACCTGAACAAAGGAGATATACCCACCTCCAAACTACATCGTCTCTGATGTCGTTAAAGCTATGGATGTCGGTCTCTCCACGCTGACAAAAAGGTTCAAGCAAGTGCGTGAAGAGTTTCAGGTAAAAACACCAAAAAACCTCTTCGATAACACCGTAATAAATCGAAATACACGAGCTGAAAAAAAGCTACAACGTATTGAAATGGGAAAAATATTAAAAAACGTTTGGGGTTCATCGCAGTAGTTACAAATATTGGAAAAATCGTCCTGAAAAACCAGACGTGCTGTAATACGCAGTTAGGTACTTAAGCTGCATGGCATCAGTCATGGTTTGGACGGAGCAATAAGTATCGCTATAATAGTAACCCAGAGTGGCTATTGGATGGGGGCTGGCTCATGAAAGAGCTGGGGCTGACCAGTTGTCCACAACCGCCTCACCGGTATAAGCGAGGCGGTAATGTGCACGCTGCTATCCCAAAGCATCTTGAGCGACATTCGCCATAACGGCTCCCAACCAGGTACGGTGATGTGACTTATATCTGGACAGGCAACCACTGGGCGTACCTCGCCGTTGTTCTCAGTCTGTTCGCAAGAAAGTCAGAGGGCTGAGCAACGTCATTCTCGCCGGACAACAGACGCACCATAAAAGCGTTGGAATTGGTATGGGAAGCTAGCGTTAACCCCATCGGGGTGATGTCCCACAGCTATCAGGGCAGTCATAAACGAGCAGACAGTTCCGGCAATCACTGTGGCGATACCGGGTCAAGCAGAGTATGAGTCGGCGTAGAATCTGCTGATATAACAGCTCAGTGGAATGCTTATTCAGGAGCCTAAAGAGTTAGTGGATGCCAGTACTGGTTACGTGAGCGGCTCATGCAATAACGGGCTATATCGTTTGGTATTACAGCGCACTGAGGGCGAATGAATATAATGGTGGGATACCATCAAACGAATAGGAAAACCGATAATGGAAAAACTCTAACGTGGTGACCATTTTTAGTTGACCACAACACCGCTGTACCTTGGCAGTGCGACTATTTTAACGTAAGGGTAATCATTTAAATACTTAACGAAGTCTTCTTTGAATTCTCCTTCAGGTATTTCTATGAACTGACTATCATCTATATGGTAATATTTATCACCTTTCCCTCTTTTTATTGCCTCGCTTAACATCATTTGCTCTTCGCTAAGAAGTCTTTTTTTACAAGCTTTGGCTTTCTCCACCTTGAGAATGAGTGAGTCTAAATATTCTTTTGTATATTGTTTCTTGTAATTAGACCAATCTAAATTTTTATTTAAATCTTCGGAAAAATCCATAGCTTCATCGAAAGATTCGAATACTTGCGCTCGTGAAAATTTTCCTTCTTTAAAATACCTTTTCTTCCATTTTAATGTTCCATCATAATGAAGTTCTAGACTATATAACATCCAAGGACTACGGCCTTCCCACAGTTGGGGATAGACGGCAAATTTTCCATTTTCTAATTTATTTTTCATGCTTACTTCCATAACCCCTCCCCTAATCTAGATAGAATTTTATTATCACATTAAAAAAATTGTTAGTCTTGTGAAAACCACTGTATTTTTACTGCATGACCTTTTTTAGGGTTTCTAACCAACCTAAAATCAAATCCTCTATGTTTATAAAAACGGTACAAACTATAATAATTTTGAGAAAGTTTTTTATAGTCCTTCTCACTTTCAATAGGAAGGGTAAAGTAGTTATCGTAATTTTCTACCTCTGGGATTTTTTTATCAATTCTTATAACGTACTGCTTAGCTATTTCCGAACTATATCTTAGAAATTTTTCATCGCTGCTTGATTCGTTAATGCTATCAAAATTTCCTCTATTGATATATTCTTTAAAGTTTTTATATCTATAATTCAACATTTCCTTCGACGTACAAAAAGCCATGAAAATAACAACAAATATGGCGACCGCTATGTTAAGAATATTAAAAAAACTATCGTCGTATTTCACCATCGGTAGTGTGACTGCGAAAGCAAGAGAAATAGTCAATACATCAGCCATTACTGAACCCGTTTTGCTAGGTTTTAACTTTAAAAAAGCTGTTATACAAATAGTTATAAGAATAAGAATATTCCCTATCTGCTCACCTTGCTGCTTAGGAAGTGCAGCTAAAGAGACTGTAAAACCGAATATTTCTAGTGAGTAAATAGACGTTAAAAATATAGTAGTGAGTAAAACACCATTTCTTTTAAAATTTACATAAGGAGTCATATTAGTCTAATCTATATTAAAAGATTTTTTCCTAAAATCATTTAGTAACTCTCAATACAATCTCTCGTTGTTCTTCGAGAGACATACTATGAAAAGCCAGTATTGCTGCTTTAACTGCTAGAGTTTTATTGCTGCCGCAAAGATTTCTAGCTAAATACTCAAGTAGACCCCTTGTCTCATCATCAAATTTAAAACTTACCAGTTTTACCTGAGATCCTGTCAATCCATTTTCTTTATTCATGAAAAATTTCCGTAGTCATTATTAATGTAACTATTATGAGTGTAAATTAAAATACATACAAGTATATACCTGTAAATTTAAGTATGTATGATGTTATTATATTTAGACTAACGCTTCTCTTGCCGGGGCAGTGCTCAGCGTGGAAATCATCCCCACTTTTCACAACGACTGCTCAGTATAGTAAACAGAGTACTTTGTCGGACACCATGTCCGACATTATAAGCTTTCAACTTATTGATAATTATTAAACAAATAGAAAATCTTTAAATATCGATAACTTAATGGCAATCAAGCCATTGCGTTAGATATATAGTAGGTTAATGGTTAAAAAATAACCATTTCATTAAGGCGATCGCTGTAGGTTAAGGGATAAATTTGTACAAAATAACGTCCAACCCATTCAATTTTATGCTTGCATGAAATTTTAATAACGAGAACTACAAATAAACTACAATGGTCACCTTCTGAGAAGCCATAACTACTAATAGACTACTAATAAGCTACATATAAACTACAAAAAAGCACATCTCTAACGTAACTGATGATTTTAGAAAGAAAGACACTGCACTGGCTGGGCAAAGTGGGGCTGATTTCCACATCGAGCACCGGCCCGGAAAAATTGTGTTGATTCCCACATGTCTTATTACGAATATGTCAGGATTGCATCCCGACACCCTGCCAATACTTCACAGACAAATAAAAAATTTATTTACCCGTTCACCGTTTTCGATGAGATGCTCGGGCAGTGTTTTGCGAGCTTGGGCATCAAATCAGTCTGAAATCGTCCATCAGTCACTTGGATGCATAACGATTCATGGCGTCAGGATTCATCTAAGCGATTCTAAGGCGTTTTGAGGGGGGAAGACGGAGTTTTATCGGTTACACCTCAGAATCGCTCTGAGAGCGTTTGAGCGGTGCGCGTAAGATGGCATTATGGTAAATGTTTGTGAATTTCAGTTTTTATAAGGGATGATTATAGCAATAACATGTTTCTTCACCAATAACGGCATGCCAACATCTTTACTTACATGTAACGGTGTCGGTAGGTTTCCTGCATTTTCTGGTCAGAGGCAAGGCCGCAATAATGCTAGCCTAACAAGCGTTCGTGATATAGGCCCTATTCCACAGGGAACGTATTATATTATCGGGCGACAGTCAGGCGGTCGGCTGAGCTCAATTCGCGAAGCTGCTTTGAAGTATGCTTATAGTACGGATCGTCGCCATTGGTTTTCTCTGTATCGGCGAGACGGTAAGATCGACGACTATACATTATTGATGGCGTGCGACGAGGTAATTTCAGGTTACATCCCATTGGTCCATGTGGGCTTAGTGAAGGTTGTATTACACTCAGCCATATTGCCGATTTTGACTATCTTCGTAATCGACTGCTTAAAACCAGCATGATAAATGTCCCCGGTTCGCTTCTAATTGCTTAAGGTACAATAGGGTTGATTAATGCTCAAATGGATTAAGCGTACATTGGGTTTTATAGTGTTGTTATTCGTTATGTTTTTTGTCATTGGTATACTAATTTCTTTGTTGTGGTCAAACGTCACTGATTATCTGGCATCTTGGCTCAATACAGTCGGAGTGAAAGAGACAACAGATCTACTGTTTGATTTTACATTTGGGATCTCGCTGCTCATATCCATTATCATCAGTGTTCTGTGTATTCGTCGACACACATAAGCAGTAAGTTGATCATAAGAAGCCTAATGCCCCCGTGGTGGGTATATAAAAATCACGTTGCACGAATCTGTTATTTGCATACCGAATTAGCCTTCAGATTTGACTGGTATTCGCTATCAAGCCATGCGACGAATGAACGTGACCTTTTTAAAAAGTCATCCGCCTCTTTGTTAGTTAACTATGGTTCAATGATATTCTGTCTGGATGACGAAGCGGTTAAATCATGGTACAACACATCCCCGCCTTCAGCTGTGAAAGACTCATCGCTACTCCGACCTAGTCATTATCATCATTCTTTTAATCTAACGTATATCCTGTTAACTCTGCGGGAAGCACAGAGTTTTATCGATTAAATCTTTTCTCTGATAATTGATTCCATTGGGCTGAAAGTATTTTGTGAAATTTAATGGAAAGTCAAAGACATGACAAAGAGGGACGCAAGACTATTTACTGAACTCCGTTACTCGAAAAAAGCTGCTAACTGGTCCGGCGTGTAAGTAGACCACAATAGCGCTCTTACTAATTAGCGATGTATTAAGCCAAAAAGTTGTTAGGTATTCTAATATTGCTGTGCGACTAAGATAGTCAGGTTACTGATACTATGGCCATGTTTCTGACGCTGGACAAAATTACAAAGGCCAGAAAGTGTGCATATTGGCCGAAAACCCGCCTAGCGACAGAGACTTCAAAATTGAGTCTGGTTTCTTCATTAACGCTTTGTAAATCTGAAAGTTTGTGATTGAATTTTTACTTTGCAGCGGTGCTAATCGGGCATGAGTTTGATTTGTAGAAAATTTTGAAGAGATCTGATGATTGAAAATCTGTAACCCATATAAAATGATTATCTTGCGTATTATCTCTTAAAATCCTTGGCTTAAGCATTAAAGACAAATAACAATTTAATATTGTGAATTATTAAAATAATTACATTTAAGTTATTGTTTTTTATGACTAAAATTAGAATATTTATGAATTTTTATCCTTTTTTTTGTACTAAGTAATCAGAGCTATTGACATAAAAAAAAGATATTGGTAGCTTAAATTACAAATAATTCCATTTTAAATAACAAAATTTACAAAAAAGGATATGCTATGACAAAGCAATCGTTTTTCACAGCATTATCAAAGGAAGATAAACAAAAACCAATTGTCTTTTGTTTTCCTCATGCTGGAGGAAATTCAGAAGATTATCTAGAATGGCAAAGATATCTCACTTCATGTGCAAAGCTTTTAGCAGTATGCCTGCCGGGTACTGGGCGACGTTTTGCAGAAAAGCATCCTGATGATATCGAATCCTTGTCAAATGAAATTGCTAATGAAATTAATAGCTTGGGATTAAGCAGTTATTACTTATTTGGCCACAGTATGGGTTCAATCCTTGCATATGAGGTTGCACTTAGAGTAAAAAACTTACCAAAAGCATTAATTGTTTCTTCCAGCGCATCACCTGATTTCGTACCATCTCTTAAAGTTATAAAAATGAACGAGATGTCAGACAAAAATTTTGCCGAAGAACTTAGTTTTTTTAACGGTATTGAAAAGCAAATCACCGAAACAGATGATTTTTTTAATTTTTTCCTAAGAAAAATACGAAAACACTTCGAATTAATAGGTCGATATAAGCATAAACATACAGAAAGACTCACAATACCTATATTCAGCATTGTCGGGGACCAAGATCCTCATGTTTCGAATGATAACATTGTTAAATGGTCATCGATGACATCTGCTGAATACACCCACCATACAGTCCCCGGTAATCATTTTTATTTCAATGAAAATCCAGAGTTAGTTTCTTCTATCATCAAAGAATGCGTGTGTACTACTGATCATAAAGAAAATTATAATCAATGTTTAATAATCTAATCTATTGACTCGGAAATCAGAATAAATTATGACCATTCATCATGGAGTAGGCCAATTCAGTCAGTCGCAAAAAATAAAAGGGGAAAAATTTAAACGCCTACACACTAATGGCTCTCCTTTTATTATGCCAAACCCTTGGGATCGAGGCACAGCCATTTTAATGGAAAAAGCAGGTTTCAAAGCGTTAGGTACTACGAGTGCTGGATTGGCTTTTTCCTTAGGTAAGCTTGATCGTACCGCTGCAGTTACACTGCCAGAAACACTTGAGAATGCCAGTCAGATAGTCAGTGTTACTAGTATACCTCTTTCAATTGATTTAGAGGATGGATTTGCTTTAGATGCAGACGATATTGCTAGTAACATTTTTGCAGCAGCAATGACCGGTGCAGTTGGTTGTTCAATAGAAGATTATTCCGGCAATGAGCAAAAGCCTATTAGAGATTTTTCAACGTCATTAATGCGGATTGAAGCAGCTGTAGCTGCCGCTAAAACGCTACCTTTTCCATTTACGGTTACTGCACGTGCAGAAAATTTTCTATACGGCGTTCACGATCTGCAAGATACAATTTTTCGGCTAAAAGCTTGGGAAAAAGCTGGCGCAGATGTGGTCTATGCTCCAGCACTACCAGACGCAGAAGCTATTAAGGCTGTTTGTACTGCAGTCAATGTGCCGGTTAATGTATTGTTAGGTGCTGGGAACCGACTGACTACATCCGAGTTATTTGACCTTGGTGTTTCACGAGTTAGTCTTGGATCGGCTTTGTCCCGGGTAGCACTAGGCGGATTTGTGTCTGCATTACACGAACTTCAGCAGAACGGTAGTTGTGCTTTTCTTGACAGCGCCGTCGGCTATTTTGACGTAGCGAATTTGCTGACATAAAGGAAAAAGCTGATGTCTCATGCTTCACTAGTACAGTCAAAAATACTCGCCCCACATTATATGTTGGGCGAAGAAAGTTCTAGTTATGATCAAATTCCTGGCTGGCACCAGCGAATAACTGAACTTTCTATGACTCCCTTGCCTGCTTTATGGGGTTGGGGGAATTTCCGAACCACCAATTCATCTTTCATGCAACTGGCAATTGATAGTTCCCGAAAAACTCTAGCTTACTCAACTCAATTAGTAGATACAGTTATTTTTTGCAGCACCTCATTACCTGCATGTGCTAACGAGCAAGCCCGGCTGCTCTGCAAATTTGCTACGGCCTTGAATCTCCATCATGCTGAAGTGATCGGTGTGACTTTTGGGCGCTGCACAAACTTATTGAAAGGGATGCGAATAGCTCAAGCACGAATAGCCAGTGGACAATCAAGAGAGATTCTACTAGTTACAAGCGACAGCATGGCTAGTTCTGAAGAACGGTTGGAAAATTTCGCATTATTCTCGGACGGTGCTGCAAGTTGCATAATAACTCACAATGATGATATCCGCCATGGCTTCGACATTATTACCAGCTCTGAACAGCAAGATCTAAAAATAATTGATAATGGATTATCTTCGTCGTTATCCATTGCGGTCAATCAACAGCTGTTTTCTGAAGCGCAAATAACTATCGGTGATGTAAACCGTCTTTTTCATACCAATGTTTACCTACCTCTTTGTAACTTGTATGAGCGGCAGGCCGGCTATATACCTGAACAGCTGTTTACCGATAATATCGAGCGTATAGGCCACTGTTTTTCTGCCGATCCGCTTATAAATCTGATTGACGCTGATGCCAGTGGACAGTTACCTGATCAAGGGATCTTCCAACTGGCTGCCAGCATTCCCGGCGCACGCGCGTCAGTTCTGCTACAAAGAGGGAAACAAAAGTGAACACGGTAACGGCGGACAGCACTACGGCACTTCCTAATTTGATGTTTCATTTTTCTCCTCAAGCGAAATTCGCGTTGGAGGCCTGGCTGGATAAAGGATCAGCGAAGACGCTTTATAAAATGTTTGCTGGAGATGTCGAGAGCGAAGAGCAACAGCTTCTTGCTCTTTTGTTGGCCAAAACGCTGTCATCCAGAGCGCCAGATGGCTTATCTGTACCGACCTCAGAAGAGCTTCCGGCCTTGCTTAACAAAGTCAAGGGCATACTATGCCAACGTGCTGAACAGTTACTGCAGGCGAACGAAGAAAACCGTAAAAAACTACTACAGCAGCGAGCTTTGCTGACACTCACTGCCGGTTGTTGGCTGGATTCTGTTTCCCAACCGGCCACTGAACCTGCTGAAATCGTCTGTATACTTAGCGGCCAGAATTTTAAGATAAAAGGGTGTGGGGAAATAGCTGATAGTCAGCAAAAGCAGAGATACCGTCAGCTTGCCGCTATGGGAATCGCAGTGCCTGAAGTTTACACTTCCGGCGTTACTGAAAGTCTGGGGAGTGTTGAGCTTACTGCCTGGCAGGCTGCTTTATGGCTGGCGATTTCCCGCGTATCGGCAAGTCACCTGCCTGAAATAGTCGGGTTCCATTACGCCTACTACAGCCTCGGTTTTGATGATGTGTTGCTGGGTCTGCACTCGCCTATCGCTAAAACTCAGCTGGATACTTTGATGGCGACTTTTTTACACCACTGCCGTAAGGATGAGCAGGGTGCAGCCAGCGAAAAACGGATGCTCAATGCTGTAGCATGGGCCGTACAGCTTGAGATGGAAAATAGTGAAATGCTTCTCGCTATGCAAACCCAGCTGGAACAGCTAACGTTAGATGACCGAATGGCGGAAATCGTACGCCGCCATCTTCCGCTAGCAGGCAAGCAGCATCAGCGCATTCGTTTGGAAAAACGTAGCCTGGCTGAATGGTCTGGTGAGGAAGCCGATATGGCTGGATTTTTACGTGCCCTCCGAGCCTCGCCATACCTTAATCAGCCGCGAGCTGGAGAATGCAGCTTTCAAAAAGCAATTCGTTTTGGTGGTTCGATGTTTGGGATTTTCAGTCCACAGGAAGCGAAAATCATGGCTCGTTGGGTGACTGAAACGCAAATCGGTGACGATATTCGTCTCAGTCCCTTTGTGGAGGCGGGCAGTGAGCAGTCTATGGTCTGGCGGCAACGCTGTCGGGATACCTCGTTGGAACAGTATGTCAGCTGGCAGAACGCGCAGTTACCTGAACATCGGGAGTTATTCTACCGACTGGTAAATATCGAGCATTACGCTAATCATTTAGTGCTGCTAAAACAGCGGGTTGAGCAGACCCTGCAGCAGGCCGAAGTATTATTTAATACTGGTAGCAGCGGGCATTACACCGATGCCAGCTACTTCAGCTACACTCCAGAAGCGCTGCTTGACCGTATGGAAAAAATTTACTGGGAAAAACTAGTACAGCCTTATGACCGCCTTGTGGAGATCCCCGACCGTGAAAGCGTGCTGTTTGGGCAGAAGCTTATGGCGTTGGGTAGCATGATAGACGGTGCTTGGGCGCATCGGTTTGGCGGCACTCTACGCAATTATCGGCGAGCTGATGGAAAAATGTTGGCGATTTATGCCGATGAAATGGGACTGGGTGAATATGAGAAAAACCATATCACGCTTATTTTACGCGTCCTGAAAAGCATGGATATAAGTCTACCACATATTCGTGAAAAAGCTTTCCGCCAACAGAATGAGCTACCGGACCTCTACGATTTCTCCCTGTACCAGCTAGCGATATCGCAATTTCCGGATACTTTTTATGAGGAGCTGCTTGGCTACAATCTAGGGATTGAAATGTTAGGGCTAGGAGAGATGCGTATGCATGAAATTCAGAAACTACGCCGTTATGGTTTCGATACTATTTACGAAGAATCCCATCTTACCATTGACAACTTTTCCGCCGGACATTCCCGTCAGGCTGTAGACTTAATTATTGATTATCTAGATGACTGTAGACCAGGCCTAAACGAGGAGGAGCTTCAGAAGCGCTGGCGTCGCATCTGGCGAGGTTATGCTTCTTTTGCGTTCTATCTAGAAACTGATCTGCTAAAAGAGAACGTTTCTGAAAACAATGAGTACGGCGAACTGCTGATCTAATTGGCACGAAAATTATTTTAACCGCCGTTCTGCAGCACGTAGGGATAGGCACGGAAACAGGGTAGAGTAATGAGTTACATATTCAGTCACGATAAGGCGATGCTAATGTTGCCTTTTTATCAACCAGAACATGTCGAACGGACAGCAGCGCTGGATAAATGGTGCCAGCAGCAACATTTCGCTCAGCAAAATAACGATGCCAATCATGCAGAGTACGGCAAACAACTACTGAGGATGCTGGGGATGGCAGGCTGGCTAGCACACTTGGACGGGCCGCAGCAGCATTCCCAGACCGATGCCCGCAGCGCATGCCTGTTTCGTCAGACGCTGGCCTACCACCACGACTTACTAGATTTTGTATGGTCGATTCAAACCCTAAGTGGCAGCGTGATTCGCCGTTATGGTAACGATACACAGCGTCAGTATTACTTACCCCGGCTGGCCAGCGGTGATTATGCAGGTGCATTTGCGTTATCGGAGCCGGAAGCTGGATCGGACGTTTCCGCTGTGACACTAAGCGCAAAACGTGACGGAAATGATTACATTCTGAGCGGCGAAAAGGCCTGGATTGCGCAGGGTGATATAGCAGATTACCTGATCGTTATAGCCCGTACGGGAGAGGGACCAGGCCCGCTGGGGCTGAGCGCCTTCATTGTTGATGCAACAATACCAGGCATCAGTAGCACTCAGTTGGATGCGCTCGCGCCACGTTCTTGGGCGCATCTACAGTTTGATCAGGTACGGATTTCTGCGGAAAATCTGCTCGGCAAACCAGGGCAGGGGTTCACCATTGCACTAGATATTTTGGACCGCTTCCGGATGACGGTTGCCAGTGCAGCCATAGGTTTTTCCCGCCGTGCGGCAGATATCGCTTTGCGTCACGCTTCGCGCAGGAAAATCTATCAGGGGCGGCTGATTGATCTACAGTTGGTGAAAGCCACGCTGGCTAAAATGGAGATCGCACTTTCCTCAGCAACGCTGATGACAGCTCACGCCTCTTGGCAACTAGATCAAGGCGACGCCAGTTTTGGTAAAAGTTCAGCTATGGCTAAATACTTCGCCACCGAACAGGCCTGTCACATTGTTGATGATGCTCTGCAAATACTTGGAGCAGCGGGTGTAGTAGCCGATAGCCAGATCGCGCGGCTCTATCGTCAGATCCGTCCGTTGCGTATTTATGAAGGAGCATCGGATACCCTGTTAATGAATATCGCCTCAGCGATGGACAGCCATAGGCTTCAGCTGCGGGATGATTTGCAATGAGCCAGACGACGATTACCCCCCTGAATGCTAACCAGCATGAAAACCCCTATGACTGGTATGATTCGTTACTGCGTAAACAGCCATTTGGTTTTGACCCAGCACTGAAGCTGTGGATAGCTGCGGATGCTGACTCAGTCACTGCAGTGCTTGAGGCCGAGCAGCTTCAGGTTCGGCCTTCTTCGGAACCGATTCCAATCGGGCTTATCGGTACACCGGCGGGTGAAGTCTTTGGTGGCTTGGTTCGTATGCGCGAAGGAGAGTATCATCATCGACTCAAGAATATCATTATTGGGGCAATTGCTAGCGCAGATATGCAGCAGGTGCAGCAAAAGGCATTTACATTTACCTCCCAAGGTCTGCGGTGCCACAATAAAATTAATGATCTAATGTTTACTATTCCGGCCATGGTTGTGGCATCGCTGTGTGGTTTTACCAACGATAGTTTACCGGAAATGACCGGTCTAATAGCGGAATTTGTACTCTGTATTCCCGCCTCCGCCAGTTCTGAGCAGCAAGCCCGAGCTAGCCGGGCAGCTGAGCAGTTGCTGATGCGCTACAGCAGCCAATTTGAATGTGTGAAAAAAGGGATGTTTCTGGCCCCGCTACTGCACGCAGCGGTGGTTGACGACTTGCCCAATCGGGCAGCGTTAATAACTAACAGTATTGGCCTATTGTCGCAGACTTATGACGCTACCGCCGGACTAATCGGCAACGCGTTATTGGCTGCGCAGCGCTACCCACAGTCGTTCAATGAAGCGTCGCTGAAAGATTTTTTAGAAGAGGTAGCAAGATTTGATGCGCCCATTCAGAACACACGACGGTTTGCGGCCGCACCATTTCGCTGGCGCGATCAAGAGATCGCTACCGGAGAGACGATATTGCTACTGCTGGCAGCAGCTAACAGAGATCTCAGGGCTAATCCACAGGCGGACGAATTTATCCCAGGTCGTACCAATAGCCGCTGCTTCACTTTTAGTCATGGACGTCACCGATGCCCTGGTCAGCAGTTGGCGATTGCCATTGCCAGCGGTTTTATTGACGCGCTACAACAGCATAACGTAGGGGCTATCGATGCATTACGCTGCACCGGCTACCGAGCTTCCGGTAATGCCCGCATCCCTGAACTGACCCTTTAACTGATTACAAGGTTTATTTATGAATGTTAAAAAAGATTTGCCCCGTGCTTTTGTGCTGACCGGTGCATTTTGGGTAATTTGCCGTAATTCACTTTACCTGCGTGAACTGGCAAACCGAGACATTACTATTTTAGTTATTACACCGGAGTCCTATCGAAAAGATGCTGAGGCCTCCCGTGAAGATAAGCAAAGTGTCACTACATTGATTACCGATGTTGCATATGTGCAGGGCGCGCTGGACAAAGAAGCATCTTTCAATTCCAGCGTCGTTGCCACGCTGCAACAGTGGCAGCAGCAATATAGTATAATTGGTGCATTCGCAATAGGTGAAACCCTGGTTGAACCCTCCGGTATTATTAGCGATGCATTGGGGTTGCGTAGTCCTGGCCTGCGGGCAACACGCGTCTGTCGTAGTAAATACTTACAGCGCTTTTACCTCAGCTCTTTCAGCCCGCTTTCAAAAATAATTGCGCCAGAAATGCGCGAGAAGATCGACTGGCAGACGCTGAACTGGCCTCTGATTATGAAACCGGCGACGCGACACTCCTCTTCCGGGGTCATATCTGTTGATAACGAGCAGCAAGCGAGAGCAGCGTTGGTGGATTATCCCGCTTATGAAACCCTGTTGTTGGAACAACGGGTAGAAGGGCAAGAGTATTCGATAGAGTCTCTGGTACAGGACGGTGAGATCATTTTCTCTTCTGTCACGCATAAAATGACTACTGACCAGCACAGTAATACCTTTGTGGAACTGGCACATACGGTACCTGGTTCGGCACCGGAAAACGTGCTGTTGCTGGAGGCTGCACAGAAGGTACTGCGTGCGCTGGCATTTTCTGACGGTATTGCCCATTCCGAATGGCGTTTTGGTCGAGATAACAAACCTTATCTAATGGAGATTGCCGCCCGTACACCGGGAGACGGTATCCTGCCGCTTTATCGCTTGGCCTGTGGCGAACCGCTGGAATCAGTAATTATTAAAATTATGCTGGGCGAGAAAGCCAGCTACCCAGCACCATGTCGCGTAGCGCGTCAGGTGTATTTGGAACATACACCAGGTGTACTAAAAAATGTGGAGGTAAAATGGCCAGGTATACAAGTCAGCTGGATAGCAGATAATCAGACATGGCCTGAAATTTTACCTGGTCAACCTCAGGATGGACCAGAGTTACGTGCGGTTTTCGTTCATAAAAAACGTGGCGAACGGCTCACTTCGTTGCTTTCTTCAGATGACCGTGCCGTAACATTCTTTATTGATGCCAATTGCGAAGATGAACTTGACCGACTGGAGGAAGAAGTAAGATCAGCAATTACTATAGACATTGAGGTATATCATGACTAATTCTTCCGCCGCAACCGGTGTGTGGGACACTTTTTCGCAAAGCCCACTTTCATCAAAGGTGATTTTATTCGGTGTAATGATTAACCGGCTTTCTGGTTTTCTGCAGATATTTATCGTGCTGTTTTTAATTTCGCTAGGTTACTCCCATCAGCAGACCATCATCGCGCTGTTTATCTACGGTGCAGGTGCAGTAGTTGGCGCGCTGATCGGTGGCAGCCTCAGTGAGAGGTTAGGGACACGCACCGCTAGCATGATCAGCATGGGGTCGACCGCGGTACTGACCGCAACGCTTCTCTATATGCACAATTTTACAGCTATTTTGTTTGTAGTAGCACTGGCCAGCCTTTGTGCCCAGCTCTTCCGTCCTGCATCTTCAGCGCTGCTCTCGCAGCAGACGCCACCGGAACGTCAGACGATGATTTTTGCAATATACCGTCTGGGCTTGAATCTTGGCGCCACGGGTGCTCCACTAATCGGCTATGCGCTTTATCACTGGGGCGGAGAAAGCTTTACTTGGTTGTTTTGGGGTGAGGCAATCATCTCTGGATTTTACGCACTGCTGGCGATGTTGACATTGCCGGGAAAAAAAAATAACCCCGAGTCTGCCTCATTGCCTACCGCGCAGCGTGGGGGCTATCTTGAGGTACTGTCAGATCGTCGCTTCGTGCTCTTTTTGCTAGCCACTCTGTGCCATTCTGCGGTATTTGTACAGTATATTACCACGCTACCCATGTATGTAGAAGACCAGAAAATAGGCCTATTTTGGTACACGCTGGCAGTGTCGATTAACGGGATTATTGTCATCTGCTTAGAATTGCTGATTACCAAAATCACGCAGAGCTACGCCAGGCGCAAAGTGCTGGCGCTGGGATTTGCACTGATAGGTAGCGGCGTAGCTTTTTATGCCATGCCGATTGGTCCGGCAGCATTAATAGTGGGCACACTTATCTGGTCGGTTGGCGAAATTATCTCCGGCCCTGCATTTTTTGCCTTTCCGGCCAATGCCGGACCGAAACATCTTAAAGCGCATTACCTAGGCAGTTTCCATTTTATGTTCAGCATGGGTATTGCGGTAGGCCCTGTAGTTGGTGGCTGGCTTTATCTTCAACTGGGGACAGCCATTTGGCCGGTTATTTCGCTCGGGTCATTCTTCGCTGCAGTTGTTTGTGGATATTTCGCCACGGAAAATTCTACTCACACAAGTCAAGACATCCCCTTTAAAGATAACAATGTAACTAAAGCTTCTAAATAATTATCGTTGACTTTTTTTTAAGGAAAAGCTTATGACCGGATCACGCAAAAATGTACAGTCACATTTTAAATTATTGGGAATTGGTGCAGGACCTGCCAATTTGAGCTTAGCTTCACTCGCATATGGTAAGCCGGAAATTAGCAATATTTTCCTCGATGAGAAATCTTCCTTTTCTTGGCATGACGATCAGATGATCGATGGGGCCACATTACAAGTTTCCCTGTTTAAAGATCTTAGCACATTAACCGATCCGACGAACAAATTTACTTTCCTTGCTTACTTGCATGATAAAGGACGTATTTATCATTTCATTAACGCCCAGTTTGATGAAATTCCTCGTCGAGAATTTCGTAATTATTTAGCCTGGGCTGCTGAGAAAAATGAGAACGTGGTATTTGGTGAAAAGGTTCTTAATGTTGACTTCGACAATGTATTTAAAATTGTCACTAATAAAAGAGAACTGACTGCCGAAAATATTGCCATCGGTGTCGGTACGCAGCCGTGGGTGCCCGATTTTGCTACAGCGTATCTCGGACTGACGCAGTTTCATGTCAGCCAGTACATGCAAAGAAAGAACTGCGTTGCTGGAAAGCGGGTTACAATTATCGGCGGAGGGCAGTCGGGAGCCGAAGTCTTTTTGGATTTACTGTCAAAACCGGATGGGGAGAGGCCAGCCGGTATTCATTGGATTTCACGCCGACGTAACTTTTCGCCCATTGATGATTCAACCTTCACTAATGATTTTTATATGCCGTGTTATTCTGACTATTTCAATAAGTTGCCGTTGCATCTGCGTCAGCAGACTAATAGGGAAAATATTCTGACGTCAGATGGTATTTCAGAATCAACGCTACGTCAGATCTATCAGAAGCTCTACAGTCTGAAATTCATCACACCGAGGCGGATAGATATAGCTATGCAAACTAGTCGTTCGGTCAGCAATGTAAAACCTAACAGCAGTAACGCTTGGCGAGTGGAGTATCACCATCTTGATTCATCAGGTATGGAGAGTCAGGAGGCCGACATTGTAGTATGGGCTACAGGCTATACGGCCACCAAAAAGCATTTCCTCGGTGAGCTGGGTGAGCGTATCCATCGTGAAAAAGAGGAGTTTGTGGTAGATGAAGATTTCGCCGTGATGTGGGATGGACCCAAACAAAACAATATTTTTGTCCAGAATGCGGTGCGTGGACAACGCGGACTTCCGGATCTAAACCTCAGTCTGAATGCGTGGCGGGCGCAACGTATTATGGGGCGCCTGTGCGGAGAGTATCCTTCTTATCAACACCCCTCTTTTATCGACTGGGCGCCACCTGCGGAACATAGTTTGCTAGAAAACCTTAAAATTAATTTTGATGAAAAAGAGTGGAAAAGAATATCGCATAGTTTTCAGAGCTAAGCCGCCATATTATTTTGGAGCGTAATACCATGTTGAAATATGATATCGCGATCGTTGGTGGAGGCATCCTTGGGTCCACTATTGCCAGAGAGCTGGTAAATAATTTTCCTGCATTATCTGTTGTGATTATTGATAAAAAAATTTCCGGTGGCGGGGCATCTTTTTATTCTGCAGGCGTGCACTTTCCAAGAGGCATCAGTGAAAGGGTGAAAAAAATGTCAGCATACAGCCATAACTACTATCAGCCATTAATTAAAGACGGTGCACCGATATATCCTCTGGAGATGGAGATCATAACGGAAAGCCGAAATATACAAAGAGTGGAAGGAAAGTATTTACCGAGCGTGGATTTTCATCAATTAGAAAATTCTATTAGCGACATGATTAATTTAAATATGACAGCAAGCGATGATCTACGTGTGCTAAAAGGGTACGGAGCGAATTACGCAAATGTCTTTGCCCTAGTTAATTATTATATGCAGCAGTTACGTGAAAAAATTGATTATCTCGAAGGAACGGAAGTTGAAGGGATAGCGAATGAAGAGCAAGGCTACCGGCTCTCCTTATGTTCCGGGGTGAAGGTTCATTCGCGTCAGATTATCGTAGTGCCCGGTCCGTGGATTAATCACCCTCTGAGTCGTAAAGCTCTTACCGCCAGAGGGTTGCGGGTTAAAAAAATTGTTGCAGCGCATCTCAATGTTAAACCGATAGAGCAGGCGCCACTAATCGTTTTTGACGAAGAAGATGCCTTTTTGCTGCCTTGCCATCACCGTAAACAATGGCTCTTCAGTTACACCTGCAAAGAGTGGGATGTGGAACCAGAAGCAATCCGCTCCCTGACTCCAGAGAATCTTAACAATGCGCGCGAAATTCTGGCGAAATACGCTCCGACACTAGCCGACCAGCTTCACGATGGCCGCGTGTTTTGTGACGCATACAGCCCCGGTAGTGAGCCGACAGTTTTCCGCGCGGATGACGGCGTGATCTACGCCGCAGGCTGCAATGGTTCCGGCTACCGTCTGGCACCGGCTATCGCCGCTGAAGTTATTCAATTAATCCCACACCTATCAGGACTGGAGAATAAAACATGGTAATTTATCATTTAGAAAATGCAGACATGGCCCGGATGTTTGATATTGATATCTGCCATCTAGATGGACTAGATTTTCCCGCTGGTTGGGGAAGAATTAGGCCAGGTGAGCGCTCTGCCAGCCATCAGCACGACGAGACCGAGATGTTCGTTATCGTGAGCGGCGAAGGCACGTTACTTGTTGACGGTCATATTTACGCGGTAAAAGGGGGAAGCGTAGCGCAGTTTAAGCCGTTTGAATCCCACGTTTTGGAAAATAGTGGCGAAGTGGATTTAATTTTCTTTTTACAGTATCGCCGAGATGCCGCTAGTGCGGCACGTTCCGCTGCCTCAGAGGAACGCCAAAACCCAGCGCGTCCGCAGTTCGTTTTCTCCACTCCGCCGACGCCAAATGGCGATTTGCATCTGGGACACCTCTCTGGCCCTTATCTAGGCGCGGATGCTTACGTGCGCTATCAGCGATTACTG
>Ga0308168_1000220_pt1 | contig 86388 bp, 76 predicted proteins | sample PhyCR2_FD_202133 | JGI IMG/M metagenome (GOLD analysis project Ga0308168, IMG submission 202133) | Phyllosphere microbial communities from UC Gill Tract Community Farm, Albany, California, United States - DLSLRC.R2 | ecosystem: Host-associated > Plants > Phyllosphere > Unclassified | place: USA...
AATAATGGCGATGGCGGGAAGCTTCGTATTACCCGGCCGTCGTCAGCGGCATTATCCGCGGGCGGTAAAAAAGAAACCGCAGCGTTACCCGCTGCGGCGTTCTTAAAAGCTTAACTGACAAGCATTAGGCCCTGAGGCCCCCTTCTCTTTTTTATCCTTTCACGCTTATGCCGCCAGCGTCGGGCGAACACCCAGCGTGTGGCAGATGGCGTAGCTCATCTCTGCGCGGTTCAGCGTGTAGAAATGAAAGTCCTTCACCCCTTCGCGCGACAGGATTTTCACCATGTCCATGGCGATGTTGGCACCGACCATTTTGCGCGTCTCCGCATCATCATCCAGCCCGTCAAACATGGCGTTTATCCAGCCCGGTACGCGCACGTTGGTCATGGTGGCGAAACGCTGCAGCTGTTTAAAGTTGGAGACCGGCAGAATGCCCGGCACGATCTCCACGTCGATACCGGTGGCCACACAGCGATCGCGAAAGCGCAGATAGCTCTCCACATCGAAGAAAAACTGGGTAATCGCGCGACTGGCGCCGGCATCAATTTTTCGCTTCAGGTTGATCAAATCCGCCTGCGCACTCTTCGCTTCCGGATGCACTTCGGGATAGGCCGCTACCGAGATGTCGAAATCACCGACCTCTTTCAGCAGCGACACCAGATCGCTGCCGTACATGTCCGGTTTGCCGCCGCCCGGTGGTAAATCGCCGCGCAGCGCCACGATATGGCGAATGCCGTTATTCCAGTAGTCTCGCGCAATGGCGCGCAGTTCATCGCGCGTCGCATCGATACAGGTGAGATGCGGTGCCGCTTCCAGTCCGGTGCGCTCTTTAATGCCTTTGATGATGCTGTGAGTGCGGTCGCGCTCGCCGGAGTTGGCTCCGTAAGTTACCGAGACGAATTTGGGTTTCAGGCTGCTCAGGCGGTCGATGGAGTTCCACAGGGTTGCTTCCATTTCGCTGGTGCGGGGCGGGAAAAACTCAAAAGAGACATTAATTTGCCCGTTCAGCTCAGCCAGGCTCTGGTTCAGCGCTTCGCGCTGATTGGCATGAAAGAAACTCATCCTGTTACCTCATCATCACATATCGATTAATTTGCGAACCGCGAACATCCATACGTTTAGACGTCCAGATGCACAAAATGAACGATCTTCAGCTTAGCGTCAACATAAAATTGTTTGCCGGGCGTGACAAATATTCAACCAAAGTGAAAGGGATTCACCTGACGGGGAAGCAGAGGGAAAAACGCAGACAGCGGACGCCGTCTGCGCAGCAGGTTTACAGCAGTTGGGCGAGACGATTGATATCAGACTGTAGTGCACCGGCGGTGACATCCCGGCCGGCACCCGGCCCGCGGATCACCAGCGGATTATCGCGATACCAGCGGCTTTCGATGGCAAACACGTTATCGCACGGCAGCAGCGCCGCCAGCGGATGCTCCGGACGCACCGCCTCCACGCCGACGCGCGCTTTACCGTTGGCATCGAAACGCGCCACGTAGCGCAGCACCAGCCCCATCTCCTGTGCGGCTTCGAAGCGCTGCAGCATCTGCTCGTTCAGCTCGTCGGCGTTTTCAAAGAAGTGGTCGATGGATTCGCCTTCGCACTGTGACGGCACCAGCGATTCAACCCGCACCTGATCCGGTTCGATGTCGTAACCGGCTTCGCGCGCCAGAATCACCAGTTTGCGCATCACGTCCTGACCGGAGAGATCAACGCGCGGGTCGGGCTCGGTCAAGCCCTGCTGCCACGCCTGATCGACCAGCTCGCTGAACGGCACCGTGCCGTCAAACTGCAGGAACAGCCACGACAGCGTGCCGGAGAAGATACCGCTGATCGCCAGAATGCTGTCGCCGCTTTCGCGCAGGTCGCGCACCGTGTGATTGACCGGCAGTCCGGCACCCACGGTCGCGTTATACAGCCAGTGGCGACCGGTTTTGGCAAAGGCATCGCGTACCTGACGCCAGCTCTGGCCGCTGGCAGCGCCGGCCACTTTGTTGGCGCTGATGACGTGGAAGCCGTGGCTGGCAAAATCGTGATACTGCTGCGCCAGCGAATCACTGGCGGTGACGTCCAGCACCACCAGATCGTCAAACGGGTGCGCGCGCATCCACAGGAACAGCGACTCTTCGTCGCGCGCTTCGGCTTCATCATCAAAGAAGGCCAGCGCCCGGCTGGCGTCGAGGCCGTCATAGCTCAGCAGGCTGCAGCTACTGTCCGCCACGCCCGCCAGCACAAATTCAAACCCGGTACGCGCCGACAGCGTCTCCTGCTCGCGCGCGAACAGCTCCAGCCAGCGTGAGCCGATATTGCCTTTGCCGAACAGAATCAGGCCGATGCGCTTCTCGGCGCGGAACAGCGACTGGTGCAGTCCCTGAATCAGGTGCTGGGTCGGTCCGACGCGCAGCACCGCCACCAGGCTGATGTGATCTTCTGACTGCCAGACGAATTCGACCGGCTGGTCTTTGATCTGCTGCCAGAAGCGATGGCTGTGCAGCGGATTACGCGTTACGCCAGCACCGACCAGCGCCACCAGCGCCAGACCGTCGCGCAGCTGCAGATGACCGGGCAGCGCCGCGTCCTGCAGCAGGTTAAAGGCGCTGTTGACCACTTCCGAGGTGTAACACAGCTGCAGCAGGCGACGATCCGGATGGATACCCATCGCCAGCGGACGCAGCTGCGCGCGCTTCAGCAGCAGATCGATCTCTTTCTGCTGGGTGGCAAAATCGTGGCTATCAGGAATCTGAATCTCAACCAGGCAGACATCGTCGTGGCTGGTGACAATGCGCGCGCCGGTGCCGGACGCCAGCACGCGCTCAATGCGCGTTGAGCCCTGCTCCGGCTGATAGCTGCAGCGCAGCTGTAAATCGATGTCGCTGTTGGAGACCGGCTGCAGCGTACGCGTGTGCAGCACCGGCGCCGCCAGTCGGGCCAGCTCGCTGGCCTCATCCAGCCGCAGCAGCGGCAGCAGGCAGGCATCAGAGACCTTGCGCGGGTCCGCGCTGTAAACGCCAGCCACGTCGCTCCAGATGGTGACGCGGTTCACGCCCGCCAGCGCGCCAATCTGCGTTGCCGAGTAGTCAGAGCCGTTACGGCCGAGCAGCACGGTTTCGCCCGCTTCGCTGCGGCTGATAAAACCCGTCACCACCAGACGCTTATGCGGATGCTGCGCCAGCAGCGCCTGCAGCAGCGGCCAGGATTTGCCTTCATCTACCTGCGGCTGCGCCGCACGTTCGGCACGCAGGAAGTCGCGCGCATCCAGCCACGCCGCTTCGATATCGCGCTGGCTGAGCACCGCCGCCATCAGGCGCGCCGACCAGATTTCGCCGTGGCCAACCACTTCGGCGTACACCGCATCGGTGATGGCGCCGTCGAGCAGCGCCGCCAGGCGTTCAAGATCGCGGATGAAGGCTGCGGTCAGGGTTTCTGCATATTCAGCAGGCAGCAGTGCAGCGATCAGTTCGCTGTGAAAACGGCGTAACGCCTGTTGCACCTGATGGGCCGATAAGCGATCGCTCTGGCTCAGCTTGAGCCAGCTGATCAGCTGGTTAGTGGTGCTGCCTGCGGCAGAGACCACCATTAAGTCGCCCGGCTGGCTGTAATCGGCCATGATACCGGCGACGCGCTGATAACAGCGCGCGTCGGCCAGGCTACTGCCACCAAATTTATGCAACTGCTTGATCGGCGTTCCCGCGCCTGCTGAAATCGTCATGGTTACCCCTCGGCTGCGATCCTGAATGCATTATCCAGGTCGGCGATTAAATCTTCGTGATCTTCAATTCCGACAGAAATACGCAGCAGCGAGTCGGAAATGCCCGCTGCGGCACGCGCGTCCGCCGACATGCCGGCGTGCGTCATGGTGGCGGTATGCGAAATCAGACTTTCCACGCCGCCCAGCGACTCCGCCAGCGTAAACAGCTGCAGCGCTTTCAGGAAGCGGCGCAGCCGCGCCTCATCGGCGTCGAGTTCAAAACTGAGCATGGCGCCAAAACCGCGCTGCTGACGCGCGGCAAACTGGTGTCCGGCGTTCTCTGGCAGAGACGGATGATACAGCTTTTTCACCAGCGGTTGTTGCTTCAGGTAATCAACAATCGCCAGTGCGTTACGCTGCGCCGCCGCCATGCGCGGTGCCAGGGTGCGCAGGCCGCGCAGCAGCAGATAGCTGTCAAACGCCGCGCCGGTGACGCCAATGTTATTCGCCCACCAGGCGAGTTCCGTGACCAGCGCCGGATCTTTAGCGATGACCGCACCGGCCACCACGTCCGAGTGACCATTGAGATATTTGGTGCAGGAGTGGATCACCAGATCGGCACCCAGCGCCAGCGGGTTCTGCAGCGCCGGGCTGAGGAAGGTGTTGTCCACTACGCTCACCGCACCGGCAGCACGCGCGGCGGCGCAGATGGCCGCAATGTCCACCACGCGCAGCAGCGGATTGCTCGGGCTTTCGACCAGCACCAGCTTTGGTTTTTCCGCCAGCGCCGCCGCCAGTGCCGCTTCATCGCCCTGATCGACAAACTTCACGCGGTAAGCGCCGCGCTTGCTCAGGCTGTCAAACAGACGATAGCTGCCGCCGTAGCAGTCGTGCGGCGCCACCAGCAGATCGCCTGGCTTCAGGAACACCGTCGTCACCAGATGAATCGCCGACATCCCGGTGTTGGTCAGCACCGCGCCCGCGCCGCCTTCCAGCTCAGCCAGCGCGCGCTGGACCACATCGCGCGTCGGGTTACCACGGCGTGAATAGTCATGCGCGCGCGGCTCGTTGAAATCGAGGAAGTTATAGGTGCTGGAGAGGTGAATCGGTGGGACAACGCAGCCATATTGCTCGTCATCATTCAAACCGCTGCGTACTGCGATGGTTGCCTGTTTACGCGTCATGGTGCTTACTGTTCCTGAAGTGTAATAAAAAAGTGGCAACAGAATAACATTCCGCAACTGGACGTCAATACATCTGGACATCTAAATGTCTTTGCGTATAGATTGAGCAAAGCCGCAATACCCGCTAAAATTACGCGTCATCGCCTGGTGTTCAGCGCGCTTTCCTGTGAAACGCGATGTGTAAGCATAAAACCGGCAGTTTAAGCGGTCAGGCATCGAAAAATCGGGCATAATCAACGGATTTCCCCATATTCAACTTTTTATTGATTAAGGTAACCCATGGCTGAATGGAACGGCGAATATATCAGCCCTTACGCTGAACACGGTAAGAAGAGCGAGCAGGTTAAGAAGATTACAGTTTCTATCCCGCTGAAAGTGTTGAAGATTTTAACGGATGAGCGTACCCGCCGTCAGGTGAACAATCTGCGTCACGCCACCAACAGCGAACTGCTGTGCGAAGCCTTTTTGCATGCCTTCACCGGGCAACCGCTGCCGAATGATGTTGATCTGCGTAAAGAGCGCAGCGACGAGATTCCGGAAGAAGCGAAACAGATTATGCGTGAGATGGGCATCGATCCCGACAGCTGGGAATACTGAGGCCAGAAATAAAAAAACCCAGCCGAGGCTGGGTTTTTTCTTGCAACCGAATCGTGAAGATTCGCCGGCAAATAATCTTATTTCTTGCTGCCTGGGATGCTGAAACGCTTGTTGAAGCGATCAACACGACCACCAGAGTCAACAACACGCTGCTTACCGGTGTAGAACGGGTGGCATTTGCCGCACACGTCCAGGTTCAGGGTACCAGTCATGGTTGAACGGGTGTTGATCACGTTGCCGCAAGAGCAGGTGATGGTCACAGCTTCGTATTTCGGGTGAATACCTTGTTTCATGGGAGAACCTCATAAAAGGCCGTGTCGCTCTCCGTGCCAGGCGAACCTGCACAGCACCACACGCGGTTAATAAATGGTGTATCTTTGACGAGTCATCTCATCAAAGGCGGCATAGTATACAGAAAATGAGCGCATTGATCAAATCCGCGCAATGCGCCGCGCTCTGCCATGCCGGGGAAACGCCTGCAGCCAGCGCCGCCGCGCGCTGAAGTATGACGGGGGTGACGCCAGCGTGTACACTACTTCTCCTTTTTACAGAACCGGATAGAGATCGACATGCCCGTTGTTCAGGTTGCCCTGCCCGTTCCGCTGCCTCGCCTGTTTGACTACCTGCTGCCCGCCGATGCGCCGCAGCCGGTAGCCGGCGCGCGCGTCAGCGTACCGTTCGGCAACCGGAAAATGACGGGCATCGTGGTTAGCACGCACGCCACCAGCGATCTTCCCCTTGCCCAGCTGAAGCAGATTGATGCGTTGCTCGACGACCGCTCGCTGTTTTCACCCGCGCTGTGGCGCATCCTCAACTGGGCCGCTGGCTACTATCACTCTCCGCTCGGCGAAGTGCTCAGCCATGCGCTGCCGGTGCTGCTACGTCAGGGCAAGCCGGCCCAGGAAGCGCCGCTGTGGCAGTGGGTGGTGAACGAAGCCGGGCGCGAAGTGGCGCTGGAAAGCCTGAAGCGCGCGCCGAAACAGCAGCAGGCGCTGGCGGCGTTGCGTCAGCGGCCGCTGTATCGGCATCAGATCGGCGAGCAGGATTTTACCGATGCCGCGCTTCAGGCACTGCGTGCCAAAGGCCTGTGCGACCTGCGCGAACATGCGCCACAGCAGCACGACTGGCGCGCCAGTTTCGCGGTGAAAGGTGAACGGCTGCGACTGAATACCGATCAGGCGATGGCGGTGGGCGCCATTCGCAGCGAGGATGAACATTACGCCGCGTGGCTGCTGGCAGGCATTACCGGATCGGGTAAAACCGAGGTCTATCTCAGCGTGCTGGAGAATGTGCTGGCGCGCGGTAAACAGGCGCTGGTGCTGGTGCCGGAAATTGGCCTGACGCCGCAAACCATCGCCCGTTTCCGTGAACGCTTCGATGCGCCGATTGATGTGCTGCACTCGGCGCTCAATGACAGCGAGCGTCTGGCGGTCTGGCTGCGCGCGCGCAGCGGCGAGACCGCCATCGTCATCGGCACACGATCCGCGCTGTTCACACCGCTGGCGCGGCCGGGCGTGATCATCATTGATGAAGAACACGACAGCTCCTACAAACAGCAGGAGGGCTGGCGCTACCAGGCGCGCGATCTGGCGGTATTCCGAGCTCACGAAGAAGATGTGCCGATTGTGATGGGCTCGGCGACGCCGGCGCTGGAGACGCTGCACAACGTGCGTGTCGGTAAATATCGCCAGCTCAACCTGACCAAACGTGCCGGTAACGCCAAACCGGCGCTGCAGCAGCTAATCGATCTCAAGGGACAGCAACTGAAAGGCGGTCTTGCGCCGGCGCTGCTGGGCAAGATGCGCCAGCACCTGCAGGCGGATAATCAGGTTCTGCTGTTTCTCAATCGCCGCGGCTTTTCGCCGGCGCTGATGTGCCACGACTGCGGCTGGCTGGCGGAGTGCCAGCGCTGCGACAGTTATTACACGCTGCATCAGCAGCATCGTCAGCTGCGCTGTCACCACTGCGACAGCCAGCGTCCGCTGCCGCATCAGTGTCCGGGCTGCGGTTCCACCCATCTGCTGCCGGTCGGCGTGGGCACGGAACAGCTGGAGCAGCAGCTCAGCACGCTGTTTCCTGGCGTACCGGTGTCGCGCATCGATCGCGATACTACCAGCCGCAAAGGCGCGCTGGAACAGCATCTGGCCGATGTGCATCGCGGCGGGGCGCGCATTCTGGTCGGCACGCAGATGCTGGCCAAAGGCCATCACTTCCCGGACGTGACGCTGGTATCGCTGCTGGATGTCGATGGCGCGCTGTTTTCCGCCGATTTCCGTGCCGCCGAGCGTTTTGCCCAGCTCTACACGCAGGTCGCCGGCCGCGCCGGCCGCGCCGGTAAGCAGGGCGAAGTGTTACTACAGACGCACCATCCGGAACATCCACTGCTGCAAACGCTGCTGCATCGCGGCTATTTTGCGTTTGCCGATCAGACGCTGCTGGAGCGCCAGTCAGTGCAGCTGCCGCCGTGGACCAGCCACGCACTGTTTCGCGCTGAAGATCTGGATAACGCGCAGGCGGCGGAGTTCCTTACGCAGCTGCGTAACCTGCTGGAAGCCAGCCCGCTCAAAGATGAGGCGATGTGGCTGATGGGGCCGGTGCCGGCGCTGGCACCGAAGCGCAGCGGACGCTGGCGCTGGCAACTGCTGCTACAGCATCCGTCACGCAAGCGGCTGCAGCAGTTGCTGAGCAGTTCACTGCCGCTGGTCACCACCCTGCCCACCGCGCGCAAAGTCAAATGGACGCTGGATATCGACCCCACCGAGAGTTAAGCCGCGCCACATCTGCGAGCCAGATCGAAAAAAGTCGCACAAGTCACAATTTTTATGCAAATTAAGTAACAACCTCACACGGCGTTGGGTTAACAATAGTGCCCGTCCCGGCACTGGGCCGGCTATGTGTGAATATCTATGCGCTGTACCGCGTCAGGAGTTAACGTTGGATCAGAAGCAACCCTCATCGGCAGCCACCATGAAAGATGTGGCCGAGCAGGCTGGCGTCTCCACCGCCACGGTTTCGCGCGCGCTGATGAATCCGGAAAAAGTCTCCGCCGCGACCCGGCAGAAAGTGGAACAGGCGGTGCAGGCCGTCGGCTATGCGCCGCACGGTCTGGCGCGCAACGCCAAACGCGGCGACACGCAAACCATTCTGGTGATTGTGCCGGACATCTGTGACCCTTTCTTCAGCGAGATTATCCGCGGCGTGGAAGTGACCGCCGCGCAGGAAGGCTATCTGGTGCTGATTGGTGACTGCGCGCATCAGGATCAGCAGGAGAAAACCTTCCTTAACCTGATGCTGACGCGCCAGATTGACGGCATGGTACTGCTGGGTTCGCAGCTGCCGTTTGACGCCGGCATTGAAGATCAGCGTAATCTGCCGCCCATGGTGATGGGCAACGAGTTCGCGCCGGAGATGGCGCTGCCCACGGTGCATATCGATAACCTGACCGCGGCCTTTGAAGCGGTGAATCATCTGTTACAGCTGGGCCATCGGCAGATCGCCTGCATTACCGGACCGGAACATATCCCGCTCAGCCAGTATCGGTTGCAGGGCTACATCCAGGCGCTGCGCCGCAGCAATATCGCCATCGATCCCACGCTGATTGTGCACGGCGACTTCACCTTTGAAGCCGGTGCCAGCGCGCTGAAGCAGCTGATGAGCCTGCCGCAGCCGCCGAAAGCCCTGTTCTGCCATAGCGATCTGATGGCGCTGGGGGCGATCAACCAGGCGCGCAAGCTGGGAATGCGTATTCCGCAGGATCTGTCGGTGGTCGGCTTCGATGATATCGAGCTGGCGCAATACTACGATCCGCCCCTGACCACCGTGGCACAGCCGCGTTTTGCCATTGGCCGCGAAGCGATGCTGCTGCTGCTGGATGAGCTGCAGGGCAAACGGGTCAACAACGGTTCACGCCTGCTCGACGCCGAACTCCGCGTCCGCGGCAGTACCGCACCGGCAGCAAAACGCGAAAAATGAATGCGGGAACCCTGCATTTTCAGCAGATTCTGAAGGCAGACTGTGCTGGTCAAAGTTCCAGCCCTTGAGTAACATGACGCATTCCTTGCCGGGCAAAATTAACACCCCATTTACACGCCCAGTGGCATTTTTTGAAGGGTATCAGAACGAAAGTGGCACAGAGAGATTACGTAGGCCGCGGGCGTTCAACAGGGACGCGTCGCAAAAAACCCGCAGGCCGCAGCAAGAAAAGCAAAGGCGGCTCCGGCACTTCAAAGCTGATGATAGTACTGGCCGTGGCAGTGCTGGTGACCTTTGCCGGTGGTTTATGGTTCATCTCGCATCACAAAAAAGAAGAAACACCGGTGATTCCGAATCATAAAGCCAACGGTAATGGCCTGCCGCCGAAGCCGGAAGAGCGCTGGAAGTACATCAAAGAGCTGGAAAATCGTCAGGTGACCGTGCCGTCGCCCACCGAGCCGTCTGCCGGTGGCGAAATCAAGTCGCAAACCCAGCTGACCGACGAACAGCGTCAGCTGCTGGAGCAGATGCAGGCCGATATGCGCCAGCAGCCAACCCAGCTGAATGAAGTGCCGTGGAACGAACAAACCCCGGCTCAGCGCCAGCAAACGCTGCAGCGTCAGCAGCAGGCACAACAGCAACAACAGCAGTTGCAGCGTCAGCAGCAGCAGTTACAGCAGCAGCAGCGTCAGCAACAGTTGCAGCAGCAACGCCAGCAGGAATTGCAGCAGCAGGCGGCACGCCAGCAGCAGCAACAGGCCGCGCCGATCACTCGCGAGCCGGCGAAGCCGCAGGAGAGCGCCAAAGCCAAAACGGAAGAGAAAGCGAGCACCCAGCGCTGGATGGTGCAGTGTGGCTCGTTTAAAGGCACCGATCAGGCGGAATCGGTACGCGCCGGTCTGGCGTTTGAAGGTTTCGAAAGCCGCATCACGACTGGCGGCGGCTGGAATCGCGTGGTGATTGGGCCGTTTAAAGACCGCAGCAGCGCAGACAGCACGGTGAAGCGCCTGCACAGCTCCGGCCACAGCAGCTGTATCCCGCTCGCCCTGCCTTAACCCTCCCTGCTCGCCCCCGGCAATTTGCAGCATCAGATATTGCCGGGGGTTGAAACCCCACAGGATTACCCCATATCTGGTTGCATGATACGCCGCGCCCGCTGCGCGGTGTCTTTTTTCCACTGCAACAAGGGGTCTGCCCGTGACAACAATAGTAAGTGTACGACGCAACGGCCGGGTCGTGATCGGCGGTGATGGCCAGGCGACGCTCGGCAATACCGTAATGAAAGGCAATGTTAAAAAGGTGCGTCGTCTTTACAACGACAAAGTGATCGCGGGCTTTGCTGGCGGCACCGCAGATGCCTTTACCCTGTTTGAACTGTTCGAACGCAAACTGGAGATGCATCAGGGCCATCTGGTGAAAGCCGCGGTCGAACTGGCGAAAGACTGGCGTACTGACCGGATGCTGCGCCGCCTTGAAGCGCTGCTGGCGGTTGCCGATGAGAACTCCTCGCTGATCATCAGCGGTAACGGTGACGTGATTCAGCCGGAAAATGACCTGATTGCCATCGGTTCCGGCGGGCCTTACGCCCAGGCAGCCGCCCGCGCGCTGCTGGAGAACACGGAGATGGGTGCGCACGATATCGTAGCCAAAGCGCTGAATATCGCCGGTGATATCTGCATCTACACCAACCACAACATTAACTACGAAGAATTACCGTCTAAGGCGTAAGGACCAAAACCATGTCTGAGATGACTCCACGCGAGATTGTCAGCGAGCTTAACCGCTTCATCATCGGCCAGGACGGCGCCAAAAAAGCGGTCGCCATTGCGCTGCGTAACCGCTGGCGCCGCATGCAGCTTGACGAAGAGCTGCGCCATGAAGTGACCCCAAAAAACATCCTGATGATCGGCCCGACCGGCGTCGGTAAAACCGAAATCGCCCGCCGTCTGGCGAAGCTGGCCAATGCGCCATTCATCAAAGTTGAAGCCACTAAATTCACCGAAGTGGGCTATGTCGGGAAAGAAGTGGATTCGATTATTCGCGATCTGACGGACTCCGCCATCAAGATGGTGCGCAGCCAGGCGATCGAGAAAAACAAATACCGCGCTGAAGAGATGGCAGAAGATCGCATTCTGGATGTGCTGATCCCGCCAGCGAAAAACAACTGGGGCCAGCCGGAGCAGAGCGCTGAGCCGTCCGCTGCGCGCCAGTCGTTCCGCAAAAAACTGCGCGAAGGCCAGCTGGATGACAAAGAGATTGAGATCGATCTGGCTGCTGCGCCGATGGGCGTTGAAATCATGGCGCCTCCGGGCATGGAAGAGATGACCAGCCAGCTGCAGTCGATGTTCCAGAACCTCGGCGGCCAGAAGCAGAAACCGCGTAAGCTGAAAATCAAAGATGCGATGAAGCTGCTGATTGAAGAAGAAGCAGCCAAGCTGGTGAATCCGGAAGAGCTGAAGCAGGACGCCATCGACGCGGTTGAACAGCACGGTATCGTGTTCATCGACGAAATCGACAAAATCTGTAAGCGCGGCGGCCAGTCGTCGGGCCCGGATGTGTCACGTGAAGGCGTACAGCGCGATCTGCTGCCGCTGGTGGAAGGCTGCACCGTGTCCACTAAACACGGCATGGTTAAAACCGACCATATCCTGTTTATCGCCTCCGGTGCGTTCCAGGTGGCCAGCCCGTCGGATCTGATTCCGGAGCTGCAGGGTCGTCTGCCGATTCGCGTTGAGCTGCAGGCGCTGACGGTCAATGATTTCGAACGCATCCTGACCGAGCCGAACGCGTCCGTGACCGTACAGTACAAAGCGCTGATGGGCACCGAAGGCGTTAACGTTGAATTCACTGAAGACGGCATCCGTCGCATCGCCGAAGCGGCGTGGCAGGTGAACGAAACCACCGAGAACATCGGTGCACGTCGTCTGCACACCGTGCTGGAGCGTCTGATGGAAGACATCTCCTACGACGCCAGCGATCGCCACGGCGAATCGATCACCATCGATGCCGAATACGTTGGTCAGCATCTGGATGAACTGGTGGCCGACGAAGATCTCAGCCGCTTCATTCTGTAATTCCAGTCAATACCCAGCCTTGCGCTGGGTATTTTTTTGCCCGCCCGCCCGCTGCACCCGATTATCCCGTTGCCTCTGTTGTCGCTGCGCTGCAAAAGCGGGCGGATTTGATGTATCCTTTGCCTGTTTTCCTTAATGAGTTTTCCCAATGAAAGAACAAGAAAAAGCCGAGATTAAACGTCTCAGCGACCAGTTGGACGCGCTGAATCGCAAAGAACCGCAGCTGCTGGAAGCGGGCGATGCCGAAAAGCTTGGCGCGCTGCTGAAAGAGAAAGAGACGCTGGTGCAGGAAATTGAGCGTCTGCGCAACGTGCGCGAAGAGAAGCTGAGCAAAGAAGCCCAGCAGCTGAAAAAGCTGCCGTTCAGCCGTGAAATCACCAAAAAAGAGCAGGCTAACATGGGCGCGCTGAAGAAAAGCGTGCGCGGCCTGGTGGTGGTACACCCGATGACCGCGCTGGGACGCGAGATGGGGCTAAAGGTGATGACCGGCTACGCGAAGCAGCCGTTCTGATTGCCGTTACGCGGCGTGGGCCACGTCGCGTTCTGCCCCGGCAGCCTGCAGCACCTGCTGCGCCAGCGTATCCAGCAAGGCATAGCGGCGGCGATACTCCGCGCGCTTCTTGCTGGCAATCTCTTCCAGATCTTTACGTGCCATGCTCAGTGGCAGCGTAAACAACTCATCACCACGCATTTCCCCGCCCAGTGACAGCCAGAACTCGCTATAGCTGGCAAAGAATTTGTCACCTTTGCTGTGACGGTAGCGCAGACTGCGGAAAACATGGGTGGTATCGCCGACGGCGGTAATGGCCTGTACGCCGCACTGTGCTGCCAGAATAAATACCGCTTCCATCAGCAGACGCTTAGGAAATACGCCGTGCGCGGCTTTGGTGGCATCGCGAATAACGTCACTGGAAATATGTTTCCGCGGCCCCTGCAAGCCCCCAATTAATAGCGTGCGCTGCTGCTGTTCCTGAATAATAGAGAATGACAGCGAGGCCAGCGTCATATCCTGATAATTAAGCAGCAGCGTAATTTCCCCTTCCCGGTCGTAATGGCCGGAGCAGCAATAAAGCGCAAACTGCTCCTCGTTTTTGCCGGTGAAACGGGCAAGAAGATTACCGCTCGGGCTCAGCAGCAACTGGCGCAGCTGATTATTCGCCAGCTTATCCATCAATTGATAATGATCGAGAATCGCCTGCGCACGCTGCGCCACGCTGAAACCAGCGCGCAAATAGGGACGATGCGGCTTGGCCGGCAGTAAGCCCTGGCTGTTTAACAGCTGCGGCAGAAAAGAGAGTTTGGCCAGCTGATGGAGATAATTAAAGGTGGTCAGTGGAAATACCGCTGACCTTAAGGCAAATTTCAGGCGAAATTGCTGGCTATTCCACAGCTTATTTGGCCGCAGCTTTCCACTGACTAAAGGTATAAACAGCGCGGCCGACGAAACGGAGTCCGGCTCAGAATGTGTAATAATAGACATGATTATTTTTACGTCGCGAGATAACTGAAGGCTACTGTATGCCCCAAATTATCAACGGCGCGTTAATAACCATTTTAGCCTGGTCATGACGTGGAGTTTGTTGAGCTGCGGTTTAGGATGGCGATAAAAAAACCGGTGCACGCAGGCACCGGTTATTCACATAGCGTAAGCCAGAACTTATTTTGCCGAGGCGAAACGTGCCGCTGCTTCGTCCCAGTTCACCACGTTCCAGAACGCTTTGATGTAGTCAGGGCGCTTGTTCTGATACTTCAGATAGTAAGCGTGCTCCCACACATCCAGACCGATGATTGGGAAACCAGACACGCCGGCGATGGCTTCGCCCATCAGTGGGTTGTCCTGGTTAGCGGTTGAAACGACCGCCAGCTTGTCGCCTTTTTTCACCAGCCACGCCCAGCCAGAGCCAAAACGGGTCGCAGCCGCTTTCTCGAACTCTTCCTGGAATTTCTCAACGCTACCGAAATCTTTTTCGATTGCCGCTTTCAGGTCGCCCTGCAGCGTGGTGCCGGTTTTCAGGCCTTTCCAGAACAGGCTGTGGTTAGCGTGGCCGCCAGCGTTGTTACGCAGTGGGCCTTTTTTGTCTGCTGGCAGCTGATCCAGTTTGGTGATCAGTTCATCAACCGGCAGGTTTGCGAATTCGGTACCTTCCAGCGCCGCGTTGGCGTTGTTAACGTAGGTCTGGTGATGTTTAGTGTGATGGATTTCCATCGTCTGCTTGTCGAAGTGCGGTTCCAGTGCGTCGTAGGCGTACGGCAGGGATGGCAGTGAATAACTCATGTTCTTCCTCTCCATTTAGTGTTTGGCAGCACAACCTTGCTGGTGTGCCGCATAAGCAGTCGGATCATTATAGTTAAAATCATGATCCGGAAAAGGGTTATCAATGCCTTAGTAATGATAAGGATTTGATCAATCTGGCAAAAGGTGCGCACACACGGCTACACCTTGTGTGTACTGGCGCGCAGCTTAAGCTGCACCGGCAACTCATTGATGGCAGGCGGCTCGTCGCCGTTGAGCGCCGCCAGCAGGCGTTTACCGGCCATGCGCCCCATCTCCTCGTACGGCAGCACAATGCTGGTCAGCGGCGGCGAACATACCGCCGCCAGCGGGCCACCGCCGATGCTGGCAATCGCCAGCTGGCTGGGCACCGAGACGCCGGCCGCGTGACAGGCCATGATGGCGCCGCACGCCACTTCATCGCTGGTACAGATCAGGACGTCCAGTTCCGGCCAGGTGAGACGGATCTCTGCCAGCAGGCTGTGGCCGGCGGCAAAGGTGGGCATTTTTGGTGAGGTCACTACGCGGTGCGGTGCCAGATTCAGCGCCAGCATCCCGCTGTGCCAGCCGTTGAGCAGCTGACGGAAAATAGTGCTGTGCGTTTGTGTGCACAGCAGGCCGGGATGGCGATAGCCGCGCTCTACCAGGCTGTTTACCAGCTGACGAATGGCTTTCGCATAGTCCACGCCGATGCTGATGCCGGCAGAATCCTGATGCACGCCACCGATGTCCATCACCGGCAGGCCGGAGTTGCTCAGCAGGCGCTGCGCTTCGGCGGCATTGTCGAAATTGAAGTGCACCATCGCGGCCGGGTTGTAAGAGAGCAGCATCTCGATCAGCTCGCTCTCCTCCGCCGCCGAATGATTGGCTTCGGCCAGCATCATGTTATAGCCCTGCGGCCGCAGCACCCCCTGCAGCGCCTCTGACACAATCGCGCTGCCCGGCGTAGCAAAAGAAGGTACCACCATGGTGATCAGCCGCGACGAGGCCGACGCCAGATTACGCGCCTGCACGTTGGGCACATAGGCCAGTTCCGCGACGGCCGCGTCGATCCTTGCGCGAATTTCGGGCGACACTTTCTCCGGCATACGCAAAGCGCGCGACGCCGTCATGGCGCTGACACCGACCAAACGGGCAACATCGGCCAGCGTGCTTTTGCCGGTACTGCGCCGTCGTTTTTCTGTCATGCGTTCTCCTGTCTCTACCCTGCTGGTTCCGGGTAGCGCTCGATTTATCCGCACGCAGCTTAAAACCAAAAGCAAATTGGTGCCATGTTAAAAACCACAGAATCGGGCATGTCTCATTGGCTGCGTGATTTTCGCTGGCCTGAGCATGTCACCCCGGCCTCAGCGTGACAAACCGCGCGCGCAAAAATGTTATCGCTAACACACTTTTTAACATCACTCGTGTTAGCGCTAACTTTTGCGAGCAACATCACAGAACCCAGGCGATAAAATCACCTACAGTGCACCGCATCGACGAATAAACAGGAATTACTGATGCTCACTCAATGGCTGACACCGCAACATATCCGGGTAATAGACGACGTTAGCGACTGGCAGGAAGCGGTGCGTTTATCGGCCGAGCCGCTGCTGGCAGAGGGGGCAATTACCCCGGCTTATCTGGATGCGATCTTTACCTCGCACGCTGAGCTGGGGCCCTATTATGTGCTGGCGCCGGGTCTGGCGATGCCACATGCGCGTCCGGAACAGGGTGCGCGCAAAAACGGCCTGTCGCTGCTGCATGTAAAACAAGGCGTGAATTTTGCCGCCGATGAAAACGACCCGGTATTTGTCGTTATTATGCTGTGCGCCCTGTCTGGCGACGATCATATTCAGATGATCACCGCGCTGGCTGAGGTGTTCAGCGACGAATCCCGCCTGCAGCAGTTGCTGTCGGCATCGACCCTGCCAGCGATTGAAGCTGTCATTAAAGATTAATCACCAGAGAAACCTGAAAATGAAAAAAGTACTGATTGTGTGTGGAAACGGTTTAGGCAGCAGCTTCATTGTGGAAATGAACGTGAAGAAAATTATTAAGGAGCTGGGTAAAGAGGCTGAAGTGGGTCATACCGATTTAACCTCTGCCAAATCTGAGCAGGCCGATATTATCATCAGCGCTAAAGATATCGCTGACCAGCTGTCGAGCCACAGCGCACAGGTATTTGGCCTGAGCAATTTACTGGATAACGCCAGAATCAAAGAAATTCTCGCCGACAACCTGTAATTGACCCGACGAAATTTACTCACACGGAGTAATTTATGCTGCAGTTTATAATTAAGGATGTTCTTGGAACACCCGCTATACTTGTCGGCCTTTTTTCCCTGATTGGTTTATTACTGCAAAAGAAACCGGTATCCGATGTGATTTCCGGTACGCTAAAAACCATCATGGGTTTTGTTATTCTTATCGCCGGGGCCAACTTAATTGCGGCCACCCTGACCATCTTCAGCCAGCTATTCGAGCACTCGTTCAATATTCAGGGCGTAGTGCCGAATACTGATGCAATGGCCGCGCTGGCACAGAAAAACTACGGTACCGAAACCGCGATGATCATGGTGTTCGGTATGCTGGTGAATATTGTGCTGGCGCGCATCACGCCGCTGAAATACATCTTCCTGACCGGGCACCATACGCTGTATATGTCAGCCATGCTGGCGGTGATCCTGTCAGTGGGCGGCGTGCACGGCTTCTGGCTGGTGCTGATCGGTTCGCTGATTCTCGGCACCATGATGGTGGTATGTCCGGCGATTCTGCAGCCGTTCACCCGCAAAATTACCAATTCGGACGATCTGGCGCTGGGCCACTTTGGCTCCACCGGCTACCTGCTGTCGGCGCTGGTCGGCAAAGCGGTGGGCAAAGGCAGCCCGTCGATTGAAGAGCTGAAAGTACCGAAAACCCTCAACTTCCTGCGCGACTCGTCCGTGGCAATTTCGCTAACCATGATGATTCTGTTTGTCGCGCTGGTGCTGGTCGCCGGTAAAGAGTTTACCGAAAGCCAGGTGAGCGGCGGCCAGAACTTCATCGTCTTTGCCATTATCCAGTCGATCACCTTTGCTGCGGGCGTTTACATCATTCTTGCCGGTGTACGCATGGTGATTGCCGAGATCGTCCCGGCGTTCAAAGGCATCGCCGATAAACTGGTGCCAAACGCTAAACCGGCGCTGGATTGCCCGACGGTCTTCCCGTTCGCGCCGAACGCCGTGATCATCGGCTTCCTGTGCAGCTTCGCCGCCGGGCTGATCAGCATGTTCCTGTGCCCGCTGTTCGGTCTGAGCGTGATTGTGCCGGGCCTGGTGCCGCACTTCTTCTGCGGCGCGACCGCTGGCGTCTACGGCAACATCACCGGCGGACGGCGCGGTGCCATCATCGGTTCCTTTGTTCAGGGGCTGCTGATCTCCTTCCTGCCCGCCATTCTGCTGCCGCTGATGGGTGACCTTGGCTTCGCGTCCACCACCTTTGGTGATGCGGACTTCGGTATCGTCGGCATTGTGCTCGGCCATATTATTTCGTTCTTCCATTGATGTCACAGACAGCGCCTGCGGGCGCTGTTTGCGTAATGAGGAAATCAGCATGAACGCCCGCTTTTCACCGTCCCTGATGTGCATGGATTTGACCCGCTTCCGCGAGCAGATCGAAGCGATGAACGCCAGCGCCTCGTTCTATCATGTCGATATTATGGATGGCAGCTATGTTAAGAATATTACGCTGTCGCCGTTCTTTATTGAGAACCTGCGTAAAATTACCGATGTGCCGATTGATGTGCATTTAATGGTGAACCACCCGGAAGATATTATTCCGATGTGCATTGACGCCGGCGCGGATATTATCAGTTTCCATCCGGAGACGGCGAATAACAAAATTTTCCGTCTGCTGACGCAAATTAAAGAGGCCGGCCGTCGCTGCGGCGTGGTGCTGAATCCGGCTACGCCAGCCGACAGCATTCGTGAATATGCGCATCTGCTGGATAAAGTGACGGTGATGTCAGTCGATCCCGGTTTCGCCGGGCAGAAATTTATTCCGGAAACGCTGAACAAAATTCGCCAGCTGATCGCCATGCGGGAAACGCACGGGTATCACTATCTGACCGAAATCGATGGGTCTTGCAATGCGCGCACCTTTAAGCAGATTGCCGCCTCGGGCGTCGACGTGTTTATTGTCGGCACCTCCGGCCTGTTCAATCTCGACGATGATGTGGCGCAGGCGTGGCAGAAGATGGAGCAGATTTTTGCGCAGGAAACTGCCGCGGCGTGATGTCTTTTCACGCCCTGCCAGATGCGCATCAACGCGCATCTGGCACATTGTGCTGATGGATTGCCAATCATGGCGACCTGATATCTGAGTAATTAACGCCCCAGCTCGGTCAGCGACTTATCCAGTGCTCCCACCAGCCAGTCGATATCACCGCTCTGGAACGCCAGCGGCGGACGCAGTTTCAGCACGTTGCCGTACGGCCCGGCCACCGACGTCAGCACATGGTGATCGCGCAGCTTCTCGATCAAATCCAGCGCCAGCGCTTTGTCCGGCGTCTTACTGCTGCGATCCTGCACCAGCTCAAACCCAATAAACAGCCCGGCACCGCGCACATCACCAATGCAGTCATGGCGATCCATCAGCTTCTGCAGCTCCGCCAGCAGCTGTGCGCCGACCACGCGGCTATGCTCCTGCAGCCCCTCTTCCTGAATCACCGTCAGTACCGCCTGCGCAGCGGCCATCGCCACCGGGTTACCGCCGAAAGTATTGAAATAAGGGATCTCGTCGCTGAACGCGGCCAGCACGTCGCTTTTCGCCAGCAGGCCGGAAACCGGAATACCGTTGCCCATCGGCTTACCGGTGGTGACCACATCCGGCACCACGCCGTGACGGGCAAAGCCCCAGAAGGCATCGCCGGTGCGGGCAAAGCCGGGCTGCACTTCATCAGCGATAAAAATGCCGCCGTTAGCATGCACCACATCCACCGCTTGCTGCAGGAATCCGCGCGGATTAGGCAGCACGCCGTCGGAGGAGAAGATCGAGTCGGCGAGGAAACCGGCGAATTTAATGCCGTGCGCTTTCATGTCATCAATCTGCTGCTGAATCTGATCGGCAAACCATGCCCCGAGGTCGGGCGCATCGACGCGATAAGCATCCGGCGGTGGCACCAGGCGAGTGGTCGCGGCCAGCGGCTGACCGCTACCCAGCGCCGGTGACGCGCCAGAGGTCAAATCACTGGTACCGTGGTACGCCTCCTGCGAGACAATAATGCCGGTGCCGCCGCTCCAGGCGCGCGCCACGCGTATCGCCAAATCGTTGGCTTCTGAGCCGGTACACATATACATGGCGCGATCGATAGCTTCCGGCGTGGTCGCCAGCAACGCTTCGCTGTAATCAAGAATGCGCTCGTGCAGATAACGTGTGTGCGTATTCAGCATCTTCATCTGCTGATTCACCGCCTCAATGACCGCCGGATGGCAGTGGCCGATACTCGCCACATTGTTATAAACATCCAGATATTTGTTACCCGCCGCATCCCATAAATACTGCCCTTCGCCGCGCACCAGATGCACCGGCTTGCGATAAAACAGACGATACGATTCGCCCAGCACTTTGCTGCGCTTGTCCGTCAGAGTGCGGGTGGCCGGATCCAGCGCGTCGGCGTGTTCGGCGCGAAAACTGTTGGTATCCATGATGGTGGAACGTGTAACCATGGTAACTCCCGTTGCGAAGGTGAAAGGGGTGTTTGCAGCCTGATCTCTGCGAACATCATGCCTGCTTTAGTGAAAAATGCAACTAAATACACAAATACAACCAAATACACATGACGCCACGATGACACTCAGGTAAGCTTAGGCCCAGCTTCGCTCTGCCACAGGGAAACGTCATGCTGCAGGAAACCCGTTTACATCGCATCCGCGCGCTGCTCAGTACGCAACATCAGCTCAGCACTGAACGCATCATCAAAGAGCTGGGCATTTCACGGGAAACGGCACGGCGCGATATCATTTCGCTTGAGGCGCAGGGGCTGGCGCGCCGCGTACATGGCGGTCTGGTGGCGCTGGAGAGCCCGCCGGAGCCACCGCTGCAGGTGCGTCGTAACGCACAGGCCAGAGAGAAACGTGCGATTGCCGCCGCGGCGGTACAACATCTGCAGCCCGGCCAGACGCTGTTCCTCGATGCCGGCACCACCACCACGCTGCTGGCTGAAGAGCTGCGCACCATGTCCGGCCTGACCATCATCACCAACAGCCTGCAGGCGGCACTGGCGCTTAGCGCGGCCGAAGAGCATGAAACCCTGAATAACCAGGTGCTGCTGCTGGGCGGCATGATGATGGCCGGCGCGCAGCAGACGCGGGGAGAAATGACGGTAGGGGAAATTTATCGATATCGCGCCGACGTGGCGCTGCTGTCACCGGTCGGCATCGATGCCCGAAACGGCGCCAGCAGCTTCCATCCGCATGAAGCCGCCATCGCGCACGCCATGGTACAGCAGGCCAGCCGCACCCTGCTGCTGGCGGATCACAGCAAACTCGGCGTGATCAGCCGTACCCAGTACGCCCCTGTCGGCGATATCGATCTGTTGATTTGCGACGGCGGCGCGGCAAAGCCCGGTGCGCTCAGCGCTCTGCAGCAGGCGCTAGCGGTGCAGGTGGTGTAAGGAACTGCCCGATGCACGGTCACCGTACTGTCGGCACGGTGACCTCATCAATTATGGCTGAACCAGCGTGTGGATTTTTTGGCTTATTTTCTCAACCAGCCGTCCGTCATTTTTAAAAACAAACTCGTCGGAAAATATCTGATGGCCGTTACTGTAGCCAGGCGACCACAGCTGATTATTTTTCAGTGAGTCCTGATAGATGCCAACCAGGGCTTTGTTATAAGCCGCCGAGATATGCACCACGGCGGTATCGGGAGTAATCACGCAGTCACTTTTCTTAACCGCAGCGAAAGCATGATACAGCGAGGGAACGCGGTATAACTTCGCGGGGTGCAGCGACGCCTGTTCCAGCGCGCCTTTGTGATCGAGCACCACGATATTGGTGGCCGCATTGTGCCTGACAATCGCCCCGATTAGCTCATTCAGCTGCTGCTCAGAGAGGTCACGATCGGCATGACTGGCATAAATATTGATTAAAATATTGTGCTCATCAGCGGAAAACATGCCGGACTGGTGAATTTCGGCATCAATGCGCTCAGGGTAAAATATTTCATAATTCAGCCCATCAACCGTCTCAACCTGAAGATAGTCAAGAACCGCACGATAGATATTTTTAACGTGGTTATTAATGTGATCGAACTGAATGTTGATATCGTAAGGTTTAAGCCAGCCAGGCTTGTTGAAACCCAGCGTCATTTTAGGATTGATATCGGCAATCATTTTGGGCATATACAGCGCGGTTTGCCAGATAGCCGTATCGATCAATAAATCGTAAGCATTGTCTCTCAGGAGGGTCACGACCTCACTCCCGATGGCGGTGTCATATTTATCGCGCTGATGACAATCGCTGAAACTGTCCGAGAGATAGATGTTGTGAATATACGGGTTATGTCGGAAAAGGCTCTCATTCTCCTTTACCGCCAGAATATCTACACGATACCCGGCTTCAAACAGCGCTCTGAGAAAACACGTAGAAACGATGGCATCGCCGATTTTACCTTCATTGCGAACCAGCAGAATGGATTTGATATCCTGTCTATTCTGTTTGTGGCTTGAAGTCTTTTTCCATTTCCTTGCTGCAAAATAAAGATCAAGAGAATATTTAATCTCTTTCTTTAAATAATTACGCCTGCGATTCAGCTGCCGCAGCTTTTTAATTAAAGCCATAATGAATATATTATTATTGATTGAGACGTTAATGATAGCGCATCAACTTCTTCATTCCTATCGAAAAGAATGTCACATTAAAAACTATTGCATGCATATTATTTAGCAGGCTAACCAGAAAAGCGCAGCGTAATAAAAGATTGCCTGACACCTCCCGGTACGCCGCATGCCGCGAACGATGAAATTCCCGGCATGTATCGCACATCAACCGTTAATCAGACGCTGCGGATGGCTGTACACCGTGGCGCGTCCCGGTTTAGAAAAACCGACCAGCGTCAGGTTACAGCGCTCGGCCACTTCAACGGCCAGCTGGGTGGCGGCCGAGACGGCAAACAGGATCTCTACGCCGCACATGGCAGATTTTTGCACCATCTCATAGCTGGCGCGGCTGGAAACCAGCACCGCGCCCTGCTGCCAGTGCTGCTGGCTGCGCTGCCCCAGCAGCTTATCCAGCGCCACGTGGCGACCCACGTCTTCGCAGCCGCCCTGCAGTTCGCCCTGCGGCGACATCCACGCGGCGGCGTGCGTACAGCCGGTCAGATTGCCGATGGGCTGGAAATCGCGCAGCTGTGCCAGCCCGTTATCGAGGCAGGCCAGATCGAAGGTCTGCGTAAACGGCAGCGGCTGCACCGGCTTGCCGATTTGATCCAGCTGCTCCACCCCGCACACGCCGCAACCGGTGCGGCCCGCCATGGCGCGACGCTGCGCCTTTAGCGCCATAAAACGCCGGCTGGAGAGTTCGATCTGCACTTCGAACCCATTGCAGCCCGGCACCACATCCATGCCATAGATCTCGCCGGGTTGCTCAATAATGCCTTCGGAGAGCGAAAAACCGAGCGCAAAAGCCTGCAGATTATCCGGCGTCGCCATCATCACCACGTGTGAAATGCCGTTGTAGACCAGCGCCACCGGCACTTCCTGCGCCAGCCAGTCGCTTTCCGCTTCGGTAATCGCGTGGCGCTGCCATACGGTGGTCTGGCTCAGTCCTGCGATCTCATTCACATTCTGGTTACTTTTTTGCTGTTTCGCTTTCACTTCTCTCGTCTCGCATAACAACCACATTAAAGTAGTGGTAATATCAGGTCGCTTTTGACGCAATCCTGCGTGGAGCCATTCTGAACCCCGGCTCCATCCAGCGCAAAAAAATTATTACAGCAATGTCGACTCAAGGATTACCCATGAACGTCAGCCGAAGAAAATTCTTCAAGATCTGCGCTGGCGGTATGGCAGGAACCACGGCAGCACTGCTCGGCTTTACGCCGGAAGCCGCGCTGGCGGAAACACGGCAGTATAAGTTGCTGCGTGCCCGCGAAACCCGTAATACCTGCACTTACTGCTCAGTCGGCTGTGGCCTGTTAATGTACAGCCTCGGCGATGGCGCGAAAAACGCCAAAGAGACCATTTTCCACATCGAAGGGGATCCGGACCATCCGGTGAGCCGCGGCGCGCTCTGTCCGAAAGGCGCGGGCCTGCTTGATTTTGTCCACAGCGACAGCCGTCTGAAATATCCGGAATACCGTGCGCCAGGCTCCGACAAATGGCAGCGCATCAGCTGGGATGACGCCTTTACGCGCATCGCGCAGCTGATGAAAGCCGATCGCGACGCCAACTTTATCGCGCAGAACGCCGCCGGCGTGACGGTAAACCGCTGGCTCTCCACCGGCATGCTGTGCGCTTCGGCCTCCAGCAACGAAACCGGCTACTTAACGCAAAAATTTACCCGATCGCTCGGTATGCTGGCGGTCGACAACCAGGCACGCGTCTGACACGGACCAACGGTAGCAAGTCTTGCTCCAACATTTGGTCGCGGTGCGATGACCAACCACTGGGTCGACATCCGTAATGCCAATCTGGTTGTGGTGATGGGCGGAAACGCTGCTGAGGCGCATCCGGTCGGTTTCCGCTGGGCGATGGAAGCCAAAATTCACAACAAAGCCAAACTGATTGTTATCGATCCGCGCTTTACGCGCACGGCATCGGTGGCAGACTTTTACACGCCTATCCGCCCCGGCACCGACATTGCCTTCCTGTCGGGTGTGCTGCTGTGGCTGCTGCAGAATGACAAAATCCAGCATGAATATGTGCAGGCGTACACCAATGCCAGCCTGATCGTGCGGGAGGATTACCATTTCGACGACGGCCTGTTCAGCGGCTACGACGAAGCCAATCGCAAATATGACAAAACCAGCTGGAACTACGAGCTGGGCGACGACGGCTTTGCCAAACGCGATGACAGCCTGAGCCATCCGCGCTGCGTCTGGAATCTGCTGAAGCAGCACGTCAGCCGTTATACGCCGGAAATGGTCGAGCGCATCTGCGGCACGCCAAAAGCGGATTTCCTGCACGTCTGTGAGCTGATTGGTGAAACCAGCGCGCGCGACCGCACCACCTCGTTCCTGTATGCGCTGGGCTGGACACAGCACTCGGTCGGGGCGCAGAACATTCGCACCATGGCGATGATTCAGCTGCTGCTGGGCAATATGGGGATGGCCGGCGGCGGCGTCAATGCGCTGCGCGGACACTCCAATATTCAGGGTCTGACCGATCTCGGCCTGCTGTCGCAAAGCCTGCCGGGCTATATGACGCTGCCGTCGGAAAAACAGACCGATCTCAACAGCTATCTGGCGGCGAACACGCCGAAGCCGACGCTGCCGGGCCAGGTGAATTACTGGGGCAACTACCCGAAATTCTTCGTCAGCATGATGAAAGCCTTCTTTGGCGATAAAGCGCAGGCGGAGAACAGCTGGGGCTTTGACTGGCTGCCGAAGTGGGACAAAGGCTACGACGTGCTGCAGTACTTCGAGATGATGTCGCAGGGCAAGGTCAACGGCTATCTGTGCCAGGGCTTTAACCCGGTGGCGTCGTTCCCGAACAAGCGCAAAGTGATTGATTCGCTGTCGAAGCTGAAGTTCCTCGTCACCATCGACCCGCTCAACACCGAAACCTCGACCTTCTGGCAAAACCACGGCGAGTTTAACGATGTCGATCCGGCGCAGATTCAGACCGAAGTATTCCGTCTGCCGTCAACCTGCTTTGCCGAGGAGAACGGCTCAATCGTCAACTCCGGCCGCTGGCTGCAGTGGCACTGGAAAGGTCAGGATGCGCCGGGCGAAGCGCTCAACGACGGTGAAATTCTCTCCGGTATCTATCTGCGTCTGCGTGAGATGTATGCACGTGAAGGCGGTGCACAGCCAGAGCCGGTGCTGAACATGACCTGGAACTACCTGACGCCCGACAATCCGGCCTCGGAAGAGGTGGCGATGGAGAGTAACGGCAAAGCGCTGGCGGACATCTACGATGACAAAGGCACGCTGCTGGTGAAAAAAGGCCAGCAGCTCAGCACTTTTGCTCATCTGAAAGATGACGGCAGCACCAGCAGCGGCTGCTGGATTTTCGCCGGTAGCTGGACACCGGACGGTAACCAGATGGCGCGCCGCGATAACACCGACCCGAGCGGGCTGGGCAATACGCTGAACTGGAGCTGGGCGTGGCCGCTGAACCGCCGCATCCTGTATAACCGCGCCTCCGCTGACCCGCAGGGCAACCCGTGGGATCCGAAACGCCAGATCCTCAAATGGGATGGCAGTAAGTGGGGCGGTATGGATATTCCGGACTACAGCACGGCCGCGCCGGGCAGTAACGTCGGGCCGTTTATCATGCAGCCGGAAGGCATGGGCCGCCTGTTTGCCATCGACAAAATGGCAGAAGGACCGTTCCCGGAGCATTACGAGCCGTTTGAAACGCCGCTCGGCACCAACCCGCTGCATCCTGACGTGGTCTCCAACCCGGCCGCGCGCGTGTTCAAAGACGATCTGGCGGCGATGGGCAAAGCGGAGCAGTTCCCGTACGTCGGCACCACGTATCGTCTGACCGAGCATTTCCACTACTGGACCAAACACGCGTTACTCAACGCCATCGCGCAGCCGGAACAGTTTGTGGAGATTGGCGAGAAGCTGGCGAACAAGCTCGGCATCGCCCAGGGCGATACGGTGAAGGTGAGTTCCAACCGCGGCTATATCAAAGCCAAAGCGGTGGTCACCAAGCGCCTGCGTCCGCTCAACGTCGATGGCAAAACTGTCGATACCATTGGCATCCCGATTCACTGGGGCTATCAGGGCGTGGCGAAAAAAGGCTTTATCGCCAATACCCTGACGCCGTTTGTCGGTGACGCCAACACGCAAACGCCGGAGTTTAAGGCGTTCCTGGTTAACGTCGAGAAGGTGTAACGGAGAACGAATATGGCTTATCAATCGCAAGACATTATCCGCCGCTCCGCCACCAATGGTTTCACGCCTGCCCCGCAGGCGCGTGACCATCAGCAGGAAGTGGCGAAACTGATCGACGTCACCACCTGCATCGGCTGTAAGGCGTGTCAGGTCGCGTGTTCAGAGTGGAACGACATCCGCGACGAGGTCGGTCATAACGTCGGGGTGTATGACAACCCGGCGGATTTGACCGCCAAATCCTGGACGGTGATGCGTTTCTCGGAAGTCGAGGAGAACGGCAAGCTGGAGTGGCTGATCCGCAAGGATGGCTGCATGCACTGTGCCGACCCCGGCTGTCTGAAAGCCTGCCCGTCGGAAGGCGCGATTATTCAGTACGCGAACGGGATCGTCGATTTTCAGTCGGAACAGTGCATTGGCTGCGGCTACTGCATCGCCGGCTGTCCGTTTGACGTGCCGCGGCTGAATAAAGACGACAACCGCGTGTATAAGTGCACGCTGTGCGTCGATCGCGTTAACGTCGGTCAGGAACCGGCGTGCGTGAAAACCTGTCCGACCGGGGCGATTCATTTCGGCAGCAAAAGCGACATGCAGCAGCTGGCTGCCGATCGCGTCGCCGAGCTGAACACGCGCGGCTATGCCAACGCCGGGCTGTACGATCCGGCTGGCGTCGGCGGCACCCACGTCATGTACGTGCTGCACCACGCCGACAAACCGCAGCTGTATCACGGCCTGCCGGCCAACCCGAGCATCAGCCCGGCGGTCACCTTCTGGAAAGGCGTCTGGAAACCGCTGGCTGCTATCGGCTTTGCCGCCACCTTCGCCGCCGCGGTGTTCCACTACGTTGGCGTCGGTCCGAACCGGGTGGAAGAGGACGACGACGAAAACCTGCATGAAAAAGAGGAGCGCGAATGATGAAAAAGCGCGATCGTCTGGTGCGCTACAGCGCGCCGGAACGCATCAATCACTGGATTGTCGCGTTCTGTTTTGTGTTTGCCGCGCTCAGCGGACTGGGTTTCTTTTTCCCGTCGTTTAACTGGCTGATGCACGTGCTCGGCACGCCACAACTGGCGCGTATTCTGCACCCGTTCGTCGGCGTGGTGATGTTTGCTGCCTTTATTATCATGTTCTTACGCTACTGGAAGCACAATCTTATCCAGCGCGACGATCTGGTATGGGCGAAAAATATCCGCAAAATCGTGCGTAATGAAGAAGTGGGAGATACCGGGAAATACAACTTCGGGCAGAAGTGTGTGTTCTGGGCTGCTATCATCAGCTTAGTCTTGCTGCTGGCGAGCGGAATTGTCATCTGGCGCCCCTGGTTCGCCGGGTACTTCACCATTCCGCTGATTCGCGCCGCGCTGGTGGTGCATTCGGTCTCGGCTGTGGCACTGATCATGACGATTATGGTGCATATTTATGCCGCCCTGTGGGTGAAAGGCACCATTACCGCAATGGTTGAGGGCTGGGTACCGGCCGCGTGGGCGAAGAAACATCACCCACGCTGGTATCGCGAGCAGCGCCAACGCCAAACACAACAGGAAAAACGTCCCTGATGAGTATTCGCATCATCCCGCAGGAGCAGCTGGAGAAGAGCGAAAAGAACACGGCGGAGCAAGTTCCGCCGTTACTTTTCCCCCGGCTGAAAAATCTCTACAGCCGCCGTGCGGCGCGGTTGCGTGATCTGGCGGCGAAAAATCCGCTGGGCGACTACCTGCGTTTTGCCGCGGTAATTGCGCAGGCCCAGGAAATCGTGCTGTATGACCATCCGCTGCAGATCGATCTGCATCAGCGGCTGGCAGAGAGCGCGCAGCAGGGCAAACCGCCGCTGGATATCCACACTTACCCGCGCGATGTGCACTGGCAGCGGCTGCTGCATTCGCTGATCGCCGAGCTGAAGCCAGAGATGAGCGGCCAGGCGCTGGCGGTGCTGGAGAATCTGGAGAAGGCCTCGTCCACCGAGCTGGAAACCCTTGCCAGCGCGCTGCTGGAGGGCGAATTCGCCCAGGTCAGCAGTGATAAAGCCCCGTTCATCTGGGCGGCGCTGTCAATTTACTGGGCGCAGATGGCGGCGATGATCCCCGGCAAAGCGCGGGCCGAATATGGCGAGCACCGTCAGTTCTGCCCGGTGTGCGCCAGTGTGCCGGTCGCCAGCGTGGTGCACATGGACGTTGGCCAGCAGGGTCTGCGTTATCTGCACTGTAATCTGTGCGAAAGCGAGTGGTACGTGGTGCGCAGCAAGTGCTCGAACTGCGAGCAAACGCGCGATCTGCATTACTGGTCGCTGGACAGCGAGCAGGCCGCCGTGAAAGCCGAAAGCTGCGGCGACTGCGGTACCTATCTGAAGATGCTATACCAGGAGAAAGATCCGGCGCTGGAACCGGTGGCCGACGATCTCGCCTCGCTGGTGCTGGATGCCCGCATGGAGCAGGAAGGATTCGCGCGCAGCAGCCTGAATCCGTTTATGTTTCCCGGGGATTGATGCCACGTGCGCATGATTGGACGCCGGACATGGTAGGGTCGCCATTCATGGCGACCAGGTTTATTCACCTGCGTCATCCCTGTTGCCTGAATTGATCATTCACACGGAGGCTTCGATGAAACTGATTGGCAGCTATACCAGCCCGTTTGTGCGCAAAATCTCAGTGATCCTGCTGGAAAAGGGCCTGGTGTTTGAATTCGTCAACCACTCTCCGTGGGAGCCTGACAGCCACGTCCCGCAGTACAATCCGCTGGGTAAAGTGCCGGCCTTCATTGATGACCAGCAGCTGACCTGGTTTGACTCCTCGATCATTGCTCAGGTGATTGAACTGCGTGGCGATGCGCCTGCCCTGCTGCCCGACGACGCACTGCGCGCCCTGCAGATCCGCCAGCTGGAGAAGCTGGCCGACGGCATCAATGATGCGGCGGTGATGATCGTGCGCGAACAGATGCGCCCCGGCGATCGGCAATCGGAAGAGGTGCTGCTGCGTAATCGCGAGAAAATCGCGCGCGGCCTCGACGCGCTGGAAACCGCCGCCGCACAGGGCGAGTTGCTCAACAGCGGCACGCTCAACCTCGCCGATATCGCCACCGGCTGCACCCTGGGCTATCTCAATTTTCGCCGCGTGCTGCCCAACTGGTGCGTCAATCGCCCGGCGCTGGTTAAACTGGCAGAAACGCTGTTCGAGCGGGAAAGCTTTGCCCGTACGGTTCCGCCCACCCACTAAGTGATGTGATGAAAGCCCTCTACAGTCAGCTCCCTGCCATCGACAGCCTGCTGCGCGATCCGGCGCTGCAGCCGCTGCTGGCACAATCCGGTACCGCCTTTATCACGCGTCAGCTGCGCGGCATGCAGCAGGAGGCGCGCGACCACATTCAGCAACATCAATCGTTACCGCACTGGCACGCCAGCTGGCCGGATGAAGCGCTGCGCCGCGCGCAGCAGCAGCAGCAAAGCGCGCTGCGCCCGGTGTTTAACCTGACCGGCACCGTGCTGCACACCAATCTCGGGCGCGCGCAGCTCAGCGATCGCGCAATCGCGGCGGTCAGCGCCTGTTTGCGCCAGCCGGTAACGCTGGAGTATGCGCTGGACGACGCGGCGCGCGGCCATCGCGATCGCGCAGTCAGCGCACTGCTGTGCGAGCTAACCGGTGCCGAAGCTGCCTGTATCGTCAATAACAACGCCGCTGCGGTGCTGCTGATGCTGGCCAGCCTGGCAGCGGGCCGCGACGTGATTATGTCGCGCGGCGAACTGGTGGAGATCGGCGGCGCATTCCGTATCCCTGACGTGATGCGCCAGGCGGGCTGCCGATTGGTGGAGGTCGGCACCACCAATCGCACCCATATGAAGGATTATCGCGGCGCCATCGGCGAGGACAGCGGCCTGCTGATGAAGGTACATACCAGTAATTACCAGATTCAGGGCTTTACCCATGCCGTGTCTGAAGCCGAGCTGGTGCAGTTAGGCGACGCGCACGGCCTGCCGGTGATCAGTGATCTCGGCAGCGGTTCGCTGGTGGATATGACGGCGTACGGATTGCCGCCTGAACCGATGCCGCAGCAGCTGATTGCGGCCGGCGTGAGCCTGGTGAGCTTCTCCGGTGACAAACTGCTGGGTGGCCCGCAGGCCGGGATTATCGTCGGCAAAAAAGCGCTGATTGACCAGCTGCAACAGCATCCGCTGAAGCGCGCACTGCGCGTCGATAAAATGACGCTGGCGGCGCTGGAAGCCACGCTGCAGCTCTACCGTCAGCCGGAAACCCTGCATGAGGCGCTGCCGACACTGCGCCTGCTGACGCGCAGCGCGCACGATATTCTGCAACAGGCCGAACGTCTGATGCCGGCGCTGGAGCACGCCTTCAGCGCCGATTTTTCGCTGGCGATCGCCGCCTGTTCCTCGCAAATTGGCAGCGGTTCGCTGCCGGTCGAACGTCTGCCCAGCTTTGCTATCACCTTCACGCCACGCGACGGTCACGGCAGCCAGCTCAACGCCCTGGCGCAGCGCTGGCGCCAGCTGGCACGCCCGGTGATTGGCCGCCTGCAGGAGGGCAAACTGTGGCTGGATTTGCGCTGCCTTGATGACGAAGCCGCCCTGATACGGACCTTAGTACCATGATTATTGCCACGGCCGGACATGTCGATCACGGTAAAACCGCGCTGTTGCAGGCCCTGACCGGTGTTGATGCCGATCGCCTGCCGGAAGAGAAACGGCGCGGCATGACCATCGATCTCGGATATGCCTACTGGCCGCAGCCCGATGGCCGCACGCTGGGCTTCATTGATGTGCCTGGCCATGAAAAATTTCTCGCCAACATGCTGGCCGGCATCGGCGGCATTCATCATGCGCTGCTGGTGGTGGCCTGTGACGATGGCGTGATGCCGCAGACGCGTGAGCATTTACAGCTGCTGAGCCTCGCCGGACAGCCGCCGCTGAGCGTGGCGCTGACCAAAGCCGACCGCGTCGATGCCGCACGCATCGCGGAGGTGCAGCAGCAGGTCGCGCAGCTCACGCAGCAGCTCGGCTGGCCAGCGGCAGCGCAGTTTGTTACCAGCAGCCATACGCAGCAGGGCATTGAAACGCTGCGCCAGCACCTCAGCAGCCTGAACGCACCGGCGTTTGAGCCTGGCCGCCGGTTCCGGCTCGCCATCGACCGCGCTTTCACGCTGAAAGGCACCGGGCTGGTGGTCACCGGCACCGCGCTGAGCGGTGAAGTCAGGGTGGGCGACACGCTGTGGCTCAGCAGCCTGAACCTGCCGCTGCGCGTGCGGGCGCTGCATGCGCAGAACCAGCCAGTGACGCGCGCGCAGGCGGGCGAGCGCATCGCGCTGAATATCGTCGGTGACGTGGAGAAGACACAGATTACGCGCGGCGACTGGCTGCTGGCGCAGCCGCGTCCCGCCGGCACGCAGCGGCTGATCGTTGCACTGCGCCTGCTGCAACCGCTGAAAACGGCCTCACAGCCGGTGCATCTGCATCACGCGGCCAGCCACGTCACCGGCCGCTTAACGCAGCTCACGGACGATGTGGCTGAACTGGTGCTCAGCCAGCCGCTGTGGCTGGCGGAAAACGATCGGATAATTATTCGCGACAGCAATGCGCAGCACACGCTGGGCGGCGGACGCGTACTGCTGTGCGACAGCAAAAAGCGCGGTAAACGCCAGCCGGACTACCTGCAGTGGCTACAGCAGCTGGCCGCGGCGCGCGATGACAGCGCCAGCCTGCAGGCGCATCTGGCGTATGAACCGGCCGCGTATGACGAGCTCGGCTGGGCGCGCCAGCTCACAGCGCCGGCGCTGGACGCGCTGCTGCTGCCGCTGAATCCGGTGCGGCTGGGGACCAGCCTGATGAGCGACACAATGGCCAGCGCCTGGCAGCAGCGTTTACGGGAAGCGCTGAGCGCCTTCCACCAGCAGCATCCGGAGCTGCCGGGCATCGGCCACGATCGCCTGCGCCGTGTGGCGCTGCCGCATGCGCCGGCACCGCTGGTGCCGGGATTAATCGACCAGATGCTGGCACAAGGCGAGTTGCGGCAGAAACAGGGCTGGCTGCACCTGCCCGACTTCGCGCCGCGCTTTAATCCGCAGGAAGCCACGCTGTGGCAGCAGGTCGAGCCGCTGTTCAGCGACCAGCCGCTGTGGGTGCGCGACATTGCCGATGCGCTGCAGCAGGATGAAGAGCAGATTCGCGGTTTATTGCTCACCGCGGCGCGTCTTGGCCATATCACGGCGATCGTGCGCGATCGCTACTACCGCAGCGCGCAGATCCAGATCTTCGCCGATCTGATTCGTCAGCGCGCGGCCGCCGGAGGCAGCACCAGCGCCGCTGACTTCCGCAACCAGCTGGGTACCGGCCGCAAAGTCGCGGTGCAGATTCTGGAATTCTTTGACCGCAGCGGCTTCACCCGCCGTCGCGGTAACGATCACCTGCTGCGCGACGCGCGCCTGTTCATCCCTTCTGCCGCCTGAAACAAAAAAAGGGACGATTGCTCGTCCCTTCGGTTCACATCTGCCCATCGCTTACTGCAGCAGCGAAATGTCCGCCACCTGCAGGAACAGCTCGCGCAGTTGCGCCAGCAGCGTCAGGCGATTGATACGCACCGCTTCGTCATCGGCATTCACCATGACGTTGTCGAAGAAGTTATCCACCGCTTCGCGCAACTGCGCCAGCTCCACCAGAGCATCCTGATAGCGGCCTTCCGCAAAGTACGGCTGCAGCTTGTCGCCCAGCGCGGTGACAAAGGTCGCCAGCTGAATTTCAGCGTTCTCTTTCAGCAGGGACGCCTGCACGCTGTCGTTCAGGGTTTCGGTGGCTTTCGCCAGGATATTCGACACGCGCTTGTTAGCCGCCGCCAGCGCCGAGGCCGCTTCCAGCGTACGGAAGTGCGAAACCGCCTTCATACGTGCATCGAAATCGGCCGGACGGGTTGGACGACGCGCCAGCACCGCCTGAATGGTGTCAACGCTGTGGCCCTCTTCCTGATACCAGGCGCGGAAACGGCCCAGCATGAAGTCGATGACATCATCAAGCACGTTGGCGTTGCTCAGCTTGCTGCCGTACAGGCGCACCGCTTCTTCCGTCAGGGTTTGCAGATCGAGCGGCAGGTTCTTCTCAACGATGATACGCAGCACGCCCAGCGCGGCACGACGCAGCGCAAACGGGTCTTTATCGCCTTTCGGATGCTGTCCGATGCCGAAGATACCGGCCAGGGTATCCATTTTATCGGCAATCGCCACGGCGCAGGCCACCGGGCTGGACGGCAGATCGTCACCGGCGAAACGCGGCTGGTACTGCTCGTTAAGTGCAACTGCCACATCTTCCGCTTCACCATCGTGGCGCGCGTAGTGCATGCCCATCACACCCTGGGTGTCGGTGAACTCGAACACCATATTGGTCATCAGGTCGCACTTCGACAGCAGGCCAGCGCGCGTGGCGTGATTGACATCAGCGCCAATCTGCGCGGCAATCCAGCCGGCCAGCGCCTGAATACGGTCGGTTTTGTCACGCAGCGTACCCAGCTCTTTCTGGAACAGCACGGTTTCCAGACGCGGCAGGTTATCTTCCAGACGCTTTTTACGGTCGGTGTTGAAGAAGAACTCGGCATCGGCCAGACGCGGACGCACCACTTTTTCATTACCGGCAATGATCTGCTGCGGATCGCGCGATTCAATGTTAGTGACGAAGATGAAGTTTGGCAGCAGCTGGCCGTCTTCGGCGTAAACCGGGAAGTATTTCTGATCCCCTTTCATGGTGTACACCAGCGCTTCAGCCGGTACCGCGAGGAACTTCTCTTCAAACTTCGCCGTCAGCACCACCGGCCACTCCACCAGCGAAGCCACCTCTTCCAGCAGGCTGTCGCTCAGGTCGGCTTTACCGCCCAGCTGCTGCGCGGCGGCTTCGGCATCGGCTTTGATTTTGGCTTTACGCGTGGCGTAATCGGCGATCACTTTACCGCGCTCCTGCAGCAGCTGCGGATATTGATCGGCATTATCCAGCGTCAACTCCGGCTCGCCCATGAAGCGGTGGCCGCGAATAACGCGATCGGACTGAATACCGAGGATGGTGGCCGGAATCAGCTCATCACCCAGCAGCAGCGTCACGGTGTGCACCGGACGCACGAACTGCACGTCGCTGGCACCCCAGCGCATCAATTTTGGAATCGGCAGCTTGCTCAGCGCGGTCGCGACCATCGCCGGCAGCAGCGCCTGCGCGCTTTCGCCTTTTACCGCAGCACGATGCACCAGCCACTCGCCTTTGTCAGTGCTGAGACGCTCAGCCTGCTCTACGGTGATGCCGTTGCCACGTGCCCAGCCTTCTGCCGCTTTAGTCGGCTTGCCTTCGGCATCAAACGCCGCAGCGACGGCCGGGCCGCGCTTTTCTACTTCGCGATCGGGCTGCGCGGCCGCCAGCTGTGCCACCTTCAGCGCCAGACGACGCGGTGCCGCAAACCAGCTGACGTCGCCATGCGCCAGACCGGCGCTGTCGAGCTCAGCGGTAAAGTGCGCAGCAAAGGCTTCTGCCAGGCTGCGCAGGGCTTTCGGAGGCAACTCTTCGGTGCCAATTTCCACCAGGAAAGTTTTATCGGTCATGGCTGCCTCTTACTTATTACGGTTGCACATAGGGAAGCCGAGCGCCTCGCGGGAGGCATAATAGGCTTCCGCCACGGCTTTCGTCAGGGTGCGGATACGCAGGATATAGCGCTGGCGCTCGGTGACCGAGATCGCCTTGCGCGCATCAAGCAGGTTGAAGCTGTGCGCGGCTTTGAGAATGCGCTCATAGGCCGGCAGCGGCAGCGGTTTTTCCAGCGCCAGCAGCTGCTGTGCCTCTTTTTCATACTGCTCGAAGCAGCTGAACAGGAAATCGACGTCGGCGTACTCAAAGTTGTAGGTCGACTGCTCCACTTCGTTCTGGTGGAACACGTCACCGTAGGTGGTTTTGCCGAACGCGCCGTCGCTCCAGGTGAGGTCGTACACGCTGTCCACGCCCTGGATGTACATCGCCAGGCGCTCCAGACCGTAGGTGATCTCGCCGGTCACCGGCTTACACTCCAGGCCGCCGACCTGCTGGAAGTAGGTGAACTGCGTGACTTCCATGCCGTTCAGCCACACTTCCCAGCCGAGTCCCCAGGCACCCAGCGTTGGGTTTTCCCAGTTATCTTCGACGAAGCGAATGTCATGCACGCCAGGGTCGATACCGAGCTCTTTCAGCGATCCGAGGTACAGCTCCTGAAGGTTGTCCGGGTTCGGCTTAATCACCACCTGGAACTGGTAGTAGTGCTGTAAACGGTTCGGGTTTTCACCGTAGCGGCCATCGGTGGGACGGCGCGATGGCTGCACGTAGGCGCTCGCCATCGGCTCTGGCCCGAGAGCACGCAGGCAAGTCATAGGGTGAGAAGTGCCAGCGCCCACTTCCATGTCCAGCGGCTGGACGATGGTGCAGCCCTGACGCGCCCAGTAATCCTGCAAGGTCAGGATCAGGCCCTGAAAGGTCTTGGTATCAAACTTTTGCATGTTGAATTCGCACGCGATACGGGTGGATTTAAAAAGAGTGCGACAGTATACCCTTTGACCGCGCATTGTGCAGCCGGAAATCCTGGCGCAGGCGGGTGCGGTTATGCGGCGGTTAACAGAGAGCTCCGAAATCCAGGCTGCGGGGGTTGTTGGCCCGCTGTGCACTGGCTACCCTTCTTCGCACGGAGTACGCACGAGGAAGCCATGTCGCAAAAAATCTGCTGGATTGATAACTTACGCGCGGTCGCCTGTCTGATGGTGATCGTCATTCACACCACCACCTGGTACATTACCGGACCGATGGCAGTCACCGGACCCAGCTGGGACGTCGCCAATCTGCTTAACTCGGCTTCGCGCGTCTGCGTGCCGCTGTTCTTCATGATTTCCGGTTATCTGTTCTTTGGCGAACGCAGCGCACAGGGCCGCCATCTGCTGCGCATTGTGCTGTGCCTGCTGTTCTACAGCGCCGTCGCGCTGGCCTACATCACATGGCTGACGCCGATCAGCGAAGGCCGATCGCTGCTGAAGCTGTTGCAGAAGCCGGTGTTCTACCATCTGTGGTTCTTCTTCGCCATTATCGGCATCTACCTGCTGTCTCCGCTGATTCAGGTGAAAAACGTGCCGCCGCGCTATGTGGCGCTGCTGGTGCTGATACTCGCGGTGATCGCCAATCCGAACACCGTCAGCCAGTCGCTGGGGCCGTTCCACTGGCTGCCGGTCAATCTGTATGTCAGCGGCGACTCGATTTACTACCTGCTGTACGCGCTGCTTGGACGGGCAATTGGCGTGATGGATACCGACAGGCGCGGCATTAGCTGGCTGGCCGGGCTGAGTTTTATCGCCTGCGTCATCGGTATCGCACTTGGCACCAGACAGATGCTGAAGATTAACGGCGCGTTTAATGACACCTGGTATCTTTACTGTGGCCCACTGGTGTTTATCGCGGCGATAAGCCTGCTGGTGCTGTTTAAAAATGTGCTGAACCACCGGCCGCTGCCGCTGCTGGCAACCATTTCACGCTATTCGCTGCCGATTTATGGTTTCCATGCGCTGTTCATTCACTATCTGCGTACCCATCATTACGACGATATGTCGCGGCCGTGGCTGGATCTGCCGTGGGTCTTTGGCGTAACCCTGCTGGGCAGCCTGCTGCTGGCGATGCTGCTGAAACGCGTGGACAAGCATCATCTGGTGAGCTGATCGTCCCAGCGCTGCCGGGCGCGGCGCAGCTGGCGTGCCGAGGAGAAGCCGGCGGCCAGCGCCGCTTTTTCCGCCGCTTCCCCCTGCTGCTGGCGCTGGCGCGCAATCACCAGCCGCAGCTGCTCGTGGTATTCCCGCACGCTGATACCCAAATGCTGGCGAAACAGGCGCGTCAGATGGCGCTCGCTGACGTGGGCGCGTTCGGCCAGCGCGCTCAGCGACCAGTCATGTTCCGGATGTGCAATCATCGCGTCCTGCGCGCGATGAATCGCCGGATGCAGATGATTACGGTAACGCAGCCACGGCGACAGTTGCGGATCGTCACCCGAGCGGCGGAACCACACCACCATCTCCCGCGCCACCGTCAGCGCCTGCCGCGCGCCGCACAGACGGTTGATCAGGTGCAGCGCCAGATCGATACCCGCAGTAATCCCCGCGCTGGTCCAGATGCCGGCATCTTCCACAAACACGCGGTTGTCTTTCACCAGCGCAGCCGGCGCGGCAGCTTTCAGGCGCGGCAACACATCATGGTGCGTGGTGCACTGTACGCCATCCAGCAGGCCAGCCTGCGCGGAGAGCAGCGCGCCGGAGCAAATACACACGAGGGTAATGCGCCGCGTATGAATCGCGCCGTGTTGCTGGCGCAGCCAGTCACGCGCCTGCCCGGCTGCCCCGGTATCGAACCAGATGCGGGAATCGAACACGCCGGGCACAATCAGCAGGCTGTTATCGGGTAGCGTGGCGGGCAGCGGTGCAATATCAGCAATGGTCATGCCGGTCGAGCAGGTGACGCTCGCCTGCGGGCCGATGTAGTGCAGCGCAAAATGTCCGCCCGCCAGCTGCAGCGTCTCTGCCGGCCCGGTGAGGTCGAGCGCCATGACGCCCGGCAGGATAAGAAAATAGACGGGCTGCGGCATAGTGGGTTCCTCAGGCGATGAAGGGTAACGATGGGCGAAGATGCGCAGCCAAATCCGGCCACGTATCTTCATCGATTCTTCCCATCATACCCGACTCTGCTCACGCCTTACGACCTCATCCGGCCATGCGTCAGCCAAATCAGGACATCAGTGGCAACAGCTGCTGGTATAGCTGCGCAAAGCGCGCACGGCGCGGCTGATAGGCCTGATGCTGCGCGGCATTCGGCTGATGGCGCTGCACTAACGCCGGTGCCGGCCATTCGCTGGCCGGGTCCACTGCCAGCTGCGCCAGGCGCGCGGCACCGAGCGCCGGCCCCACCTCGCCGCCGTGACAATAATCCAGCGTCAGTCCACTGATGTCCGCCAGCATCTGCCGCCAGTACGCGCTGCGCGCACCGCCGCCAATCAGCATCACCGTGTTGGGCAGTACGCCACACTCATGCACCGCATCCATGCCTTCCGCCAGCGCAAAGCCCACGCCTTCCAGCACCGCGCGCGCCAGTTCCGGCCGGCCGTGCTGGTGCGTCAGGCCAAAGAAAGCCCCCTGTGCCTGCGGATTATTGTGCGGCGTGCGCTCTCCGGAAAGATAAGGCAAAAACCATACCGGCGTGGCCTGCGCGCTGGCGCGTTCAGCTTCGGCCAGCAGGTGCGGCACATCATCGCAGCCGGTCAGCGCAGCGGCCCAGTCCAGACAGGCGGCGGCACTCAGCATCACCGACATCAGATGCCAGCGCTGCGGCAGCGCATGACAGAAACTGTGCACGGCGCGTTGCGGATTGCTGAGATAGCCTTCGCTCACCAGAAAATAGACGCCGGAGGTGCCGAGCGACAGCATGCCCTGCCCTCGCTCAACCATGCCAACGCCCACGGCGCCAGCCGCATTGTCGCCGCCGCCGGCCACCAGCGGCACCGGCTCCATCCCCCAGCGCGCCGCAATTTCCGGCAGCAGCGTGCCGGTAATCTGGTTGCCTTCAAACAGCTGCGGCATGTGGCTGTGGTTCAGCCCGCACGCCGCCAGCATTGCATCGCTCCAGTCGCGCTGTGCCACATCCAGCCACATTGTTCCCGCCGCATCTGACATATCGGTGGCGAAATCGCCGCTCATCCGCCAGCGCAGATAATCTTTCGGCAGCAGCACTTTTGCTACCTGCGCAAATATCGCCGGTTCATGCTGCTGCACCCACAACAATTTGGGCGCGGTAAAACCCGGCATCATCAGGTTGCCGGTAATCTGACGCGACGTCGGCACGCGCTGCTCCAGCTCGTGACACTGCGCGCTGCTGCGCCCATCGTTCCACAGGATCGCCGGACGCAGCACCTGATGCGCGGCGTCCAGCAGCGTCGCGCCGTGCATCTGGCCGCTAAAGCCGATGGCGCTGACGTGGCGTAAATCGTGCTGCTGCGCCAGCGCCTGCATGGCACTATCGGTGGCCTGCCACCAGCTTTCGGGATCCTGTTCGCTCCATAGCGGCTGCGGACGCGTCACCTGCAGCGGCGCGCTGGCCGTTGCCTGAACCTGGCCGTGCGCATCCAGCAGCGCCACTTTAACGCCGGAGGTGCCTAAATCGATCCCGATAACCATGCTTAGCTCCCGATGGATTAGAAATTATACAAATAGTGATTCACCAGATTTTCCAGCTGCTCCTGGCGTCCGCTGCGATGCTGCGGATTGAGTTGCTGCTGCTGAGCATGCGCCGCCAGCGAGGCAAGAGAAAACTCGCCTTTCAGAATTTGCTGGCCGAACTCACCATTCCAGCCGCTATAGCGCTGCGCCACGCGCTTATCCAGCTCACCATCGCTCACCATACGCGCCGCCACTTTCAGCGCCAGCGCCATGGTATCCATCGCGCCGATGTGGCCATAAAACAGATCGTATTTGTCGGTGCTCTGGCGCCGTACTTTGGCATCAAAGTTTAAGCCGCCGGTGGTGAACCCGCCCGCTTTGAGGATTTCGTACATCACCAGCGCGTTTTCTTCGACGCTGTTCGGGAACTGATCGGTATCCCAGCCGCACTGGCTGTCACCGCGGTTGGCATCGACCGAACCGAAGATGCCCAGCGCAATCGCCGTCGCAATTTCATGATGGAAAGAGTGACCCGCCAGCGTGGCATGGTTGGCTTCCACATTCACTTTGATCTCTTTTTCCAGGCCAAACTGGCGGAGGAAACCGTAGACCGTCGCGACATCAAAGTCATACTGATGTTTAGTCGGCTCCTGCGGCTTCGGCTCAATCAGCAGCATCCCCTGGAAACCGATTTTATGCTTGTGCTCCACCACCATCTGCATGAAGCGCCCGATCTGCTCGCGCTCCTGCCGCAAATCGGTATTCAGCAGCGTCTCGTATCCTTCGCGTCCGCCCCACAGCACATAGTTTTCACCGCCCAGCGTCTGCGTCGCCTGCATCGCGCTGCACACCTGGCTGGCTGCCCAGGCGAAAATTTCCGGATCCGGGCTGGTCGCCGCGCCAGCCGCATAGCGGGGATGCGTAAAGCAGTTCGCGGTGCCCCACAGCAATCTGACGCCGGTTTCCTGCTGTTTTTCCAGCAGCTTATCTGTCATTACCGCCAGGTTTTCCTGGTAGCTGCGCAGCGAATCACCTTCCGGTGACACATCGACATCATGGAAGCAGTAATAAGGCACGTTGAGTTTGTAAAAGAACTCGAACGCCACATCCGCTTTGAGCTTCGCCAGCTGCAGCGCATCGCCATTTTTCTGCCACGGGCGATCAAAGGCCCCCACGCCGAACATATCCGCCCCGTTCCAGCAGAACGTGTGCCAGTAACAGGCGGCAAAACGCAGGTGTTCCGCCATGGTTTTACCCAGAATCACTTCCTGCGGATTGTAATGGCGAAACGCCAGTGCGTTAGTGGTATTGGCCCCTTCATAACCAACGCGCTCAAGCTGGTCGAAATAAGCGTGCATGTTGTGCTCCTTAGCATCAGACCCGAATGGTCAGCAGTGAAGCGTTATTTTGCGGAGGCGTAAGCGTTCAGCTCAATTACGATATTTCACACTGAACTTAAGATAATTATTATTTGTGCGACAGCTCGCAAATCCATGTATTTAATTACATCGCGTGCCGGCGCGCAGCGCCGCTGCAAGATTTAACAGATGGCCGCGTAAAATTTCGATCGCGCTCAAAGAATCACAAATAAACAAAAAAACGTAATAGCAGGATAAAAATCAGTAATTGATGTTGTTCACGTCGCGGGGCAACAATTCATCCGCCCTGGTTCATAGCCTTACAACGACAATAGCCTCAACCTACAGGATGACCATGATGAAAATGAGACACACGCTGTTAGCCCTCAGCGCTGCACTGGCCCTGTTCAGCCACGCCGGGCTGGCGAAAGAAGTGAAAATCGGTATGGCGATCGATGATTTACGTCTGGAACGCTGGCAGAAAGACCGGGACATTTTTGTCAGCCAGGCGGAAAAGTCTGGGGCCAAAGTATTTGTCCAGTCGGCCAACGGCAATGAAGAGACGCAAATCTCACAGATTGAAAATATGATCAACCGCGGTGTCGATGTGCTGGTCATCATTCCTTATAACGGTCAGGTATTGAGTAATGTGGTGGCCGAAGCGAAACGCGAAGGCATAAAAGTCCTCGCTTATGACCGCATGATTAATAATGCCGACATCGATTTTTATATCTCGTTTGATAATGAAAAAGTCGGCGAACTGCAGGCTGAAAGTCTGGTTAAACAGGTACCTAAAGGGAACTACTTTTTGATGGGCGGATCGCCGGTGGATAATAACGCGCGTCTGTTCCGTGCCGGCCAGATGAAAGTGTTAAAACCTTACATCGATAACGGCAGCATCAAAGTGGTGGGCGATCAGTGGGTTGATGCCTGGCTGCCAGAGAATGCGCTGAAAATCATGGAAAACGCGCTGACCGCTAACAGCAACCACATTGATGCCGTCGTTGCCTCCAACGATGCCACCGCCGGTGGGGCCATTCAGGCGCTGAGCGCGCAGGGACTGGCGGGCAAAGTCGCCATTTCCGGTCAGGATGCCGATCTCGCCGCCATCAAACGCATCATGAACGGCACGCAAACCATGACGGTGTACAAACCCATCACCGAACTTGCCACCGAAGCGGCAAAAATTGCAGTGGAACTGGGCGATGGCAAAACGCCCGCCAGCAACAGTAAGCTGAATAATGGCCTGAAAGAGGTGCCGTCGCGCCTGCTGAAGCCGATTCCGGTCAACAAAGACAACATCGAAAGCACCGTACTGAAAGACGGCTTCCATAAACAGAGCGAACTCTAAGCGCCTGAAACGCGAAGGAGCAGATCGATGCTGCTGGAAATGAACAACATCACCAAGCGTTTCGGCGCGGTGAAAGCGCTGGACGCCGTCAGCCTGCGGCTCGAAGCCGGTGAAGTCATGTCGCTGTGCGGTGAGAACGGCTCGGGCAAATCGACGCTGATGAAAGTGCTGTGCGGGCTTTACCCGCACGGCGAATTTGACGGCGAAATTCGCTTTGCCGGCGATCGCATCGAGGCGCAAACCATTCGCGACACCGAGCGCAAAGGCATTGTGATTATTCATCAGGAGCTGGCGCTGGTGCGGCAGCTTACGGTCATGGAGAACATTTTCCTCGGTGCCGAGCTCGGTCGCTTCGGTATGGTCGATGATGAAACCATGACGCTGCGCTGCCAGCAGCTGCTGGAGCGGGTCAAACTTAACGTTTCGCCTGCCACTAAGGTTGGCGAGCTCGGCCTCGGCCAGCAGCAGCTGGTAGAGATCGCGCGGGCGCTGAATAAGCAGGTGCGATTGCTGATCCTCGATGAGCCGACCTCGTCGCTCACCGAACAGGAAACCGAAGTGCTGCTTGGGATTATCACTAACCTGCGCGAGCACGGTATTGCCTGCATCTACATCTCCCACAAGCTTAATGAGGTCAAAGCAATTTCGGACACCATCTGTGTGATCCGCGATGGTCAGCATATCGCCACACGGCCAGCAGCCGGGCTGAGTGAAGATGACATCATCACGATGATGGTGGGCCGCGAGCTCACCGCACTCTATCCGCATCAGCCGCACGAGATCGGCGAAACGGTACTGAAAGTGGAAAACCTCACCGCCTGGCATCCGGTCAACCGCCACGTGCGCCGCGTTAATAATGTGTCGTTCAGCCTGAAGCGCGGCGAAATTCTCGGTATTGCCGGGCTGGTGGGTGCAGGACGCACCGAAACGGTCCAGTGCCTGTTTGGTGTCTGGCCCGGTCGCTGGCAGGGCGAAATCTGGATTGATGGCCAGCAGGTGAAGATTGACGATTGCCGGGCCGCGATTGCGCACGGCATCGCCATGGTGCCGGAAGACCGGAAAAAAGATGGCATCGTGCCACTGATGGGCGTGGGGAAAAACATCACGCTGGCCGCGCTGGATCAATACAGCCATCGCTTCTCCACACTGGATGAAGCCCAGGAGCAGCAGGCGATCAACGATGCTATCCGCCGTCTGCGTGTCAAAACCTCCTCACCCGAGCTGGCGATTGGCCGCCTCAGCGGGGGTAATCAGCAAAAAGCGATCCTCGCCAAATGCCTGCTGCTCAATCCGCGCATTTTGATTCTGGATGAACCGACGCGCGGCATCGACGTCGGCGCTCGCCAGGAGATCTATCTGCTGATTAACGCGCTGGTGCAGCAGGGCATCGCGGTGATTGTTATCTCCTCCGAACTGCCTGAAGTGCTGGGTCTGAGTGACCGCGTATTGGTGATGCACGAAGGGCAAATCAAAGCCGATCTGATTAACGACAACCTGACTCAGGAGCAGGTCATGGAAGCTGCCCTGCGGAGCGAACATTATGCTTAAAACTGAAAGTAGCCAGAGCCTGTCCGGTACCCCGGGCAAGCCAGCGCCGGGCAAGTTTCCGCGCTTCAATCTGCAGGTGCTGGTGATGCTGGGAGCGATTGTGCTTATCGCTCTGTTCTTCACCTGGACCACCGACGGTGCCTGGCTTAGCCCACGCAACGTCTCTAACCTGCTGCGCCAGACCGCCATCACCGGCATCCTCGCGGTGGGCATGGTGTTTGTCATTATCTCGGCGGAGATCGACCTTTCCGTCGGTTCGATGATGGGCCTGCTGGGCGGTGCCGCAGCCATCTTTGACGTCTGGCTCGGCTGGCCGCTGCCGCTGACCATCGTGGTAACGCTGGTGCTTGGCCTGTTGCTGGGCACCTGGAATGGCTGGTGGGTCGCGTACCGTAAAGTGCCCTCGTTCATCGTCACGCTGGCGGGCATGCTGGCGTTTCGCGGCATTCTGGTTGGTATTACCGATGGCACCACCGTTGCGCCAACGACGCCGGCGATGTCGCAGATCGGGCAAAGCTATTTGCCCGGCGGCGTCGGCTTTGGCTTCGGCTTCGCCGGTCTGGCACTGTTTATTCTCTGGCAATGGCGGCTGCGGCTGCGTCGCCAGCAGCTGGGGTTATCACAACCAGCCGCCAGCGGCACGGTGGCACGCCAGGCGATTACCGCTGTTCTGGTGCTGGGTGCCATCTGGTTACTGAACGATTACCGCGGCGTGCCGACACCGGTCCTGCTGCTGGCACTGCTGCTGCTCGGCGGCATGTTTATGGCCACGCGCACCGCCTTCGGACGACGGATTTACGCCATCGGCGGCAACATTGATGCAGCGCGCCTGTCGGGCATCAACGTGGCGCGCACCAAGCTGGCAGTGTTCGCCATCAACGGCGTCATGGTGGCTATCGCCGGCCTGATCCTCAGCTCACGTCTTGGTGCTGGCTCGCCCTCGGCGGGCAATATTGCCGAACTGGACGCCATCGCTGCCTGCGTGATTGGCGGCACCAGCCTGGCGGGCGGCGTCGGTTCGGTGGCCGGCGCGGTGATGGGCGCCTTCATCATGGCGTCTCTGGATAACGGCATGAGCATGATGGACGTGCCGACCTTCTGGCAGTACATCGTCAAAGGGGCGATTTTACTGCTGGCGGTGTGGATGGATACGGCTACGCGCCGCCGGGTGTAATCGCGTGGGCGATCACAATGTGGCGCAAACAATTTCTGCTGCCTTTTCCGCCGTGCTATGCAATGCGCAACAGGTTTAAGGGAGCGCGCCACGATGCACGAAAAACGTTACCGTATTACGCTGCTGTTTAACGCCAACAAGGTGTATGACCGCCAGGTAGTGGAAGGGGTCGGCGAGTATCTGCAGGCTTCGCAAACCGACTGGGATATCTTCATTGAAGAGGATTTCCGCTGCCGCATCGACAACATCCGCGAATGGCTGGGGGACGGCGTCATTGCGGATTACGACGACAGCTCAATCGAGAGCCTGCTCAGCAATGTGCCGGTGCCGATTGTCGGCGTTGGTGGCTCTTATCACCGGCAGCAGGATTATCCGCCGGTGCACTATATCGCCACCGACAACGCTGCGCTGGTGGAGAGTGCCTTTCTGCACCTGAAAGAGAAAGGCATTCATCGCTTTGCGTTTTACGGCCTGCCCGCCGCCAGCGGCAAACGCTGGGCGCAGGAGCGCGAGCAGGCGTTTCGCCAGCTGGTGATGCGCGAGCGCTATCAGGGCGTAGTGTATCAGGGAATGGAAACCGCGCCGGAAAACTGGCAGCACGCGCAAAACCGCCTCGCCGACTGGCTACAAACGCTGCCGCCGCAGACCGGCATTATCGCGGTGACCGACGCGCGTGCGCGTCATTTGCTACAGGCCTGTGAACACCTGAAAATTCCGGTGCCGGAGAAGCTCAGCGTAATCGGTATCGATAACGAAGAGCTGACGCGCTATCTGTCCCGCGTGGCGCTCTCTTCGGTAGCCCAGGGCACGCGCCAGATGGGTTATCAGGCCGCCAAACTGCTGCATCGTCTGCTCGATCGGCAAACGTTGCCGCTGCAACGCATTCTGGTGCCGCCGGTGAAAGTCATTGCCCGCCGTTCTACCGATTTTCGCTCGCTGCGCGATCCGGCGGTGATTCAGGCGATGCATTACATCCGCTTTAACGCCTGTAAAGGCATCAAGGTCGAACAGGTGCTGGATGCGATTGGCATGTCGCGCTCCAATCTGGAAAAGCGTTTTCGCGATGAGACCGGCGACACCATTCACGCCATGATTCACCGCGAAAAGCTGGAGAAAGCGCGTGAACTGCTGGCCTGCTCTTCATTGAATATTAATGAAATTTCGCAGATGTGCGGCTATCCTTCCCTGCAGTACTTTTATTCGGTGTTTAAGAAAAGCTACGCCACCACGCCAAAGGAGTATCGGCAGCATCACGGCGAGAAGGTGCAATAACGCCCCGCTGCGATCAAGATTTTGCCGCCAATTGCCGCTATACTGCGCGGCATCTTCAAAGGAAGATCGTCGTCTCCGGTGAGGCGGCCGGATTTCAAATCCGGTTGGGGCCGCCAGCGGTCCCGGGCAGGTTCGACTCCTGTGATCTTCCGCCACTGCACTTCCGAAACCATCCGAGATTATTTATATTTTCGTTTATTAACAACAAAATACATACCACCCGTCCGTATACATCCTGTTGCATCTGCCAGCATCCATGACAAATGTGTATAGATTTTTATACACACTTAGACTTATACACATGGCACTTACAGACATACAAATTCGACGCGCAAAACCCCAGGAAAAGCCTTACACCCTTAGCGATGGCCTAGGCTTGGCTTTACTCATTAACCCTGATGGCAGCAAAGGCTGGCGCTTCCGTTACCGATTCAACGGTAAGGCTAAGTTGATGTCGTTTGGTTCCTATAGCCTCGTTTCACTCGCTGAGGCACGCGAGAAGCGTGATATGGCGCGTAAGCAGGTAGTAAATGGCGTTGACCCATTAGTGGAGCGTAAAGCCCAAAAACTGGCAAAGCAGCTTTCAGCAGAGAACTCTTTCGAGGTCATCAGCCGGGAATGGCATACGAATAAGGCGGACCGCTGGACCGTTGCTTATCGGGACGAGATCATTAAGACCTTTGAGCAAGACGTTTTCCCGTTTATCGGCAATCGTCCAATCTCAGAGATTAAGCCGCTTGAACTTCTTGAGGTACTGCGTCGTATAGAAAAGCGGGAAGCGTTAGAGAAAACTCGTAAGGTACGCCAGCGCTGTGGGGAGGTGTTCCGCTATGCAATTATTACCGGCCGAGCTGAGTATAATCCTGCTCCTGATTTATCTATTGCGCTAGCCGTTCCCAAACAAAAGAATCACCCATTTTTATCTGCGGAAGAGCTGCCTTATTTTGTTCAAGACTTGGAAGCGTATGCGGGTAGCATTATTACTAAAAAAGCCACGAAAATAGTGATGTTGACAGGGGTTAGAACTCAGGAGGTGCGCTTCGCAACCTGGGATGAAGTTGACCTTGAAAAAGGTATTTGGGAGATACCTACGGAACGGATGAAAATGCGCAGGCCTCATGTTGTACCTTTATCTACCCAAGTAATTGCCCTTTTCGAGCAATTGAAACCTATCACCGGCCATTATCCTTACATTTTTATTGGCAGAAATAACCGTAGAAAACTAATCTCTAAGGAAAGTGTTTCACAAGTCATTGAATTATTAGGATACAAGGAGCGTGCGACTGGTCATGGCTTTCGACACACAATGTCTACTATCTTACATGAACAAGGTTTTGATAGTGCGTGGATTGAAATGCAACGGGCACATGTCGATAAAAATAAAATCCGCGGGATATATAATCATGCTAACTATTACGAAGATAGAAAAAAAATGATGCAGTGGTATAGCGACTTTTTATTGAATGGTGGTCAGTGACCACCATTCGAAACTAGATATTATTTATTACACTCTTGAGGTTCTGGATATAATATTCCAAGTCATATTCATTCAATTCAAACCCTTGAGAGTGTACAATTACATTCCTAACTTGGGATAAGTTAACAATGGATTCATATATAGACTCTCCAATAAGCTGTCGCTCCCTAAGCTCTCGTGCAGTTGGCTTTATATTTAAATAACTTCTTTCTTTAGGCATTCCAGCTTTAACAGCAAGATCTCCAATTTTCTTCTCTAAAGCACGCCAATTTAGTAAAAACTCACCCACTCTGTAGTTTGTACTTACCGCAGCATTCTCTGCTAACTCTTCCCTTTCCTCTTCCGGTACAGTAATTTTCTCTAAGGAGGATATTGCCCCTTCAATAATAGGCTTAATTTCGCTGCTCATTTGTATTAGCATATCGAAATCATTTCTTTCGAAGAAATTATTATGTGCAACTTTACATCTAATTAAATATAATTTATCCCACCTCGATTTAAGCAGACTCTCTTCACAATCCACATGTTTCTGAAAATAACGCTGCCAGTTTGACTTAGGTATAAAGTCTCTTACGTCATCAATGGGTATAGAATCTCCATCATGATCTTTAATTTTGCGGATAAGCCCATCTAAATCTTGAGTTCTATATGAATCAAAAAGAAATGTAGACAACTGTATAAAGTCAGCATCATATAAATAGTTATTTGAGCTTTGCTGTTTCTTATCTCTTCTTATTTTTTTTAGCTCATCTGGAATTGCCGTTTCAGACCATCCTAAACCAACATTAGTCAGCATAAACTTAGTGATTAACTTCCTCATGAGATTTTCTAACTCATGAATGATTGGGTATGCTTTACGCGAATAACTATAACTGACATCATCCCATAGCGTCTGAATATTGTTATTCGACGCCAGGTTAAGCAAGCCCCGTATGACTCTTAAAAAAGCAGAAAATAATTCTAAATCATCAGAAGAACTTGCCAGCTTAAGGTGAAAAATTTTGTATTTTTCAGAAGGTGTATTTTCTTCAACTACTTCAATATCGAACTCATTTCCAATGTACTTAGCTTTCTTACCAGAAAGGCTTATATCAGAATCCGACTGAAGGAAATTCAAAAAGGATTTTTTCGTTTTACAAAAAGAATTTTTTAATTCAATAGTGACCAAATATTCTACTTTCATTTAATCCCCAGCCTCGACATATAATGCATATCCTAGCATCAAGTACAAAATACTCCCGTTATCAAACTACATTTTACATTCGCGCGCAATGCTATCCCCGCCACGCCTGCCCGCTTTATGCATCGCTTTTCATGCAGGTGCATGATGCGGGCCGGGCCGCACCCGGTATGGTTTGAACGGGGAAAAGCGGTGCATGTTTTTTCATGTAAATCCATGCACGCTATGCATGCATCACTCTTTACAAAGCGGCTGGTCAGAAAAAAGGCTTCTGGAAGAGAAAAGATGGACACAAAAAAGCCGCTGGTGTAGCAGCGGCAGTGCGGCATTAATGAACCTGGCGGAATGCAGAACCATAACGGCCCAGCGTCTGACGTTCTCTTGCCGGTTCCGGTGGTGGTGCCGGTATTTTTTCCGGCTGTGGCGGTGCGGTGATAACCTTTGTAATGCTCTCATTCGTCTTAAAAGTACAGGAGCAGTCCAGTTTAGTGCACTGGTGATAACGCTCTTACACCTGCTCTGACATACAGCGGCTCGATTTGGTGTGCGCCGCGCTTTTGCAGTAAGGGCAGTGCATCATTTCTGGTTGCCCTCCTGAAGCTTTGCACGCTGCGCCCGGATTGATTCAGCCAGCTTCTGGCGACGCATAGGATGGCGGTAAAGCTCCATATCAATACCCATCAGCGGCGGGCGATTCAGACCAATATTCTCCAGCAGCGGAGCCTCTTTCATCACGCTGCCCGGCAGGGCCGCAGCCGCCTGCGTCAGCGCTTCACCAACCAGATAAGCCACGTCCTGAATCGCATCCCGGTCGTCACCGGCTAACGTCGGGGACAGTTCTTCACGCCGGATACGCAGCTTAATGGACCACAGCAGCGACGGACTCACGTTGCGCAGGGCTGACTGCCAGTGCGCATCTTTCAGCCAAAGGGCTGCACGGCACGCAGACGCTCACGCTTGCTGATACGCAGCGCTGTGGTGGCATCAGTTTTGCCGCGGGGGATGTGCTCATCCCCCTGACAGGTGAAGACGGCTCACCCGTTAACGTGCAGCTCATCAGCGCCGCAGGCGACAAGCGCACCCTTCCCGGCGGGCAGGTGAAAAACACGTACTGGCTGGCAGGCGAGCCGGACGGCAAAACGCCGTGGCTCACTGAAGGATATGCCACCGGCCTGACCGTGCACCGGCTGACCGGCCAGGCGGTTTACGTGGCGCTGAGCGCCAACAACCTGCCCGCGCTGGCAATGCGGCTGCGTGAGTCACACCCCGGCGCGCTGATGCTGATTGCCGCCGACCGTGACGACAACGGCACCGGCCAGTTAAAGGCAGAGGAAGCGGCGAAAGACTGTGGCGGGAAAGCCGCACTGCCGCCGGTTACGGGTGACTGGAACGACGTGTGGCAGGCGCAGGGCGATATCGCCACGCTGGCGCAGCTCACCGCCTTCACGCAGCCGAAGTCGCTCAGCCCGTTTGAATCCGTCAGCGAGGCCGACCTGAAGGCCATGAGCGCCAGCCAGAAAGCCGAGTTGCTGGTCGCCCACTACGGGCAGGCGCTGGCCGTGCCGCCGGACGGGGAGGAAATCTGCCGCTATGAGAACTGCGCATGGCAGGTGATGGAGGCGAAGACGCTGCGCCGGGAAATCGCCGCGCTGTTTCAGAAGGTGCGCGCCCCATTCTCCGCTGCCGGTATCGGCAGCGTGCTGGACACGCTCAAACTGATGGTGCAGCAGATGGGAGAACCTTCCCGCCGCCTGATTGGCTTCCGTAACGACGTGTATGACACCACAACAGGCACCTTCAGCCCGCACCGCCGCGAGCACAGGCTGCGCACCGTCAACAGCGTGGACTACACCGCGCCGCGTCCTGGTGAAAACCCCGCAGACCACGCCCCGGCTTTCTGGCGCTGGTTAACGCGGGCCGCTGGGCATAATCACGACAAGCAGGAGCGCATTCTCGCGGCGTTATTTATGGTGCTGGCAAACCGCTATGACTGGCAGATGTTTCTCGAAGTCAACGGCCCCGGCGGCAGCGGTAAAAGTGTCATGGCCTCGATAGCCACTCTGCTGGCCGGAGAAGACAACACCACGTCCGCCACCATCGACACGCTGGAATCCTCCCGCGAGCGCGCCAGCGTGGTGGGCTTCTCGCTGATTATCCTGCCTGACCAGGAGAAATGGAGCGGCGACGGCGCGGGCATCAAGGCGATTACTGGCGGCGATGCGGTGGCAATCGACCCGAAATACCGTGACGCCTATTCAACGCACATTCCGGCGGTCATTCTGGCGGTGAACAACAATCCTATGCGCTTCAGCGACCGCAGCGGCGGTGTGTCACGCCGCCGGGCAATTCTGACGTTCCCGGAAGTGATACCGGCAAAAGAACGTGACCCGCAGCTGCTTGACAAAATCAGTACCGAGCTGGCCATCATTGTTCGTCATCTGATGCAGCGCTTCAGTCAGCCGGAGGAGGCCCGCGCGCTGCTACAGGCGCAGCAGACGTCCGGCGAGGCGCTGGAAATTAAACGCCAGGCTGACCCGCTGGTCGATTTCTGCGCCTACCTGATGCCGATAAGTACCGCGACCGGCCTGTTTATGGGGAACGCCAATATCCGCCCGCTGAATCCGAAGCGATATCTGTACCATGCCTACCTGTCATTCATGGAATCGCGCGGCCATCAGCACCCGCTCAGCCTGACCGCATCCGGTCAGGCGGTGCCGCAGACGCTGAAGGAGTGTGAGCGCATCCTGCTGAAACGCCGGACGAATAACGGCGTCCAGACCAATCTCACGCTGCATGAGGACAGCGAAGCCGACTGGCTGCCCGCGTGCAGTCAGTAACCCCCGCAGCAAACGAACCGGCTCAGGCCGGTTTTTTACGTTTCAGCCCGGAGTGATCACTCAATATGAACAAAAGTGTACACGCAGCCCTTAGCTCTTCACCGTATAACTAACTGATTTAAAATAATTAAAATCAAAAGTGAACAGTGTGAACACTTTTTACTTAAATTTTTTTTTACCATTCTGAGAAATCATCCAGACCAAAAGCTACATAAGCTAAGAGGGATATCATTGTAAAAAAGTACAAATTAAGGATAATCGTTCAACATAGATAATGTTCGTCAGTTAGTGTGTCTTTGTATATTTAAGGTGAATACACATGGATATTGAAAATGAACTTAACCAATTATTTATAAACAGAGCTTCGGGACCATTCTTGTTTCTAGGTTCAGGCTTTTCCAGAAGATATATGGGGCTTGAAGACTGGCAAGGTTTACTCAATAAATTTTGTGTTATGGGTAAGCCGTATGAATACTATAAAAGCAGCGCGAACGGTGACATAGCACGTTCTGCATTATTAATCGCAGAAGATTTCCATGACCTATGGTGGAGTAGCGACAACTATAAAGAAAGCAGAGAAAAGCATTCAAATATAGTCAAAGATAAATCGTCTCCTTTAAGAATAGAAATAAGTAGATATCTAATAGAAAAAACAGAAGATCGAAAAGAAGATCTTGATCTTAACGATGAACTTGAAATACTAAAATCCTGTGATGTTGACGGGATAATTACTACAAACTGGGATCTTTTGATTGAACATTTATTCCCTGACTACACAACGTACATTGGTCAAGAGGAACTACTTTTTTCAAACACCTATAGCATTGGTGAAATATATAAAATACATGGATGTGGTTCAAAGCCTGAATCAATGATTCTTACTGACGCTGACTATAGAGATTATAATAGTAAAAATGCTTATCTGGCCTCTAAGCTAATAACAATTTTTGTTGAGCACCCTGTTGTATTTATTGGATATTCAATAACAGATGAAAATATTCGCGCATTACTTAAATCAATATCATTATGCATCGGCACGGAAAAGTTAGAAAAATTAAGAAGTAATCTAATATTTATTGATAAAGATGAACCTGCTACAGGGGCCGTAATCGAGACGTCATATCTTCATTTTAATGACGTTCAGGTTCCAGTCAAAATAGTTAAGACAAAGAATTTTTCATTGGTTTATCAAGCCATTCATAATTTTGAACGAAAATTACCGGCACGTGTGCTTAGATTTTGTAAAGAACAAGTGTACGAAATAGTCCAAAGTCAAGACCCACAGAATAAGATAGCTGTAGTTGACTACGATAACATAAAAGATAAAAAGGATATTGAGATCGTCTTTGGGATAGGTGTTATTGGAAAGCTAGGAGATACTGGTTATAGGGCTATAACCGTGCAAGATTTATTCGAGGACGTTGCATTAAATAATAAGAATTTCTCACCTGAGAAAATCCTAACAATCACTGTAAAACAATATAACTACAAGTTCATCCCAGTATTCAAATATCTATCAAAAATGAATATAGGAACATTAGAGGATTATAAGAAATCTGGCTTAAAGCTAGACCAATATATCCAAAGAGATTTTCCAGATGTCTTCGCGAGCAGAAAGCCCAGAGACTTCGTTAAGTATCAGGGTATGACATTTAATGATTTTTACGATGCAGCAAGTGAATCCGCATTTTTATCACTGGCCCCATTACATCCTGAGCCTGATGCTGAGTTTATTGCGCAATTCATCCGAGAAAATTATGATAGACTTATATCTTCTAATAATAAATATTTCTTCAGAAAATTAATCTCTTTCTATGATTGGCTTAAATATAGATTTATTTGACTTCAAGTAGCTGATTAGGGGGGTGTTAGCAAGTCATTAACACCCCACAGCAGGTAAGATGTGTATATGAAAATGTATAATTAAACATAGTGAAAATATTTAACCAAAGTTAAATCATATAGTTATGATTCAATGTAGACTCCTGTGATCTTCCGCCACTCATCACTCAGGTCCAGCCATGCTCATCCATCCATCCGACAACCTTCCGTTCTCTGGCGATCCGCGTAAGGAAGAGCTGCGCCAGCGGCTGCTGCGACCGGATGCGCCCAAAGTCATTGCCGTGTCACTGTCGAAGGAGCTGGATCGCGAGCGACGCACGCATCGTCATGCCGCCGGTCAGCTGTTTTGTCTGCGCCAGGGATTGATGACAGTGAACACCTCGTCGGGCATTTTTGCTAATCCGCCGCGGCTGGTCGGCTGGATTCCGCCGTGGTTTGACCATGCCCTTGTCGGGCCAGGGCGCGTGCTGGGCTGGACGGTACTGATTGACGAAGCGCTGGCCGCGCCGCTGCCGGATCGGCCGGTGCTGCTCTCCTGCCCGACCGTGCTGGAGCCGCTGGCTGAACGGCTGGCGGTGCTGGAGCCTGAACTGTGGAGCAGCGCGCGCTATGCCCGGCTGGGTCAGGTCTTTCTTGATGAACTGTACGAATCCACGCCGCAGGAACTCACCCTGCCGCTGCCGGAAGAGCCGCGTCTGCGGCAGATTGCGCGCCTGCTGATGGACGATCCGGCTGATACACGCACCGGGCCGGAGCTGGCGCAGTGGGCTGGTCTGAGCGCGCGCAGCCTGAGTCGCCACTGGTCGAGCGCGGTTGGCATGAGCCTGAGTAAATATCGTCAGGTATCGCGCCTGCTGAAATCGCTGGAAGGGCTGGCGGCAGGCCACAGCGTGCAGCAGGTTGCCTGGCAGGTGGGCTTCGACAGCGTCAGCAGCTATATCAGCGCGTTTCGCGCCGCCTTCGGCTCAACGCCAGGCAAATACTTTACGACGCCAGCCGACTCTGCGAATGCAGCATCAGCAGGCTAGCCGGACCGTCAATCGGTGGCAGGCTGTGCCGGTATTTGCGGCGAAACGCGCCGGGCGGCAGGTCAAACATACGACGAAAGGTGCGGCAGTAGGTTTGCTGTGAATCGAAGCCAAACTGCAGCGCAATCTGCATCAGCGACGTATTACTGCTGAGCAGGGTGATGACGGAAGCCGTTAGCTTACGTTCACGGATATAGGCTCCCAGCGCCACGCCAGTGTAGCTGCGGAACAGCCGCTGCAGATGCCACTGCGAATAACCGGCCCGCTGTGCGACCGTCTCCAGCATGAGCTTTTGTTCAATATTCGCCTCTATCCACATCATCAGCTGATGCATAAAGGCTGCGTGAATATCCATCCTCTCCTCCTGATGCCGTGGTGCGACTCAATCTGCGACATTGTAAAAACAGGACGACTGGCTGTGTTTGCGTATAAAGCCAATAAATAGCGATAACTCGCCAATTTACATGTCACTACTCTGGCGGGGAGGACACGCTGTTGCGCCAGCGCACATCATGTAATATTGTAAGTTACATGATAGATAAGCCGCAGTTCTTTCCGCTGCGCCAATCGTCACAAAGGAGAAAATCTATGCATGCCTTTTTACTCTCTGACACGGGTGTGTGCCTGGCGATTGCGCTGGCCTCAGCCAGCATCGCGATGACCATGACGCAGACCGAACTGTTTGCAGGTTTGCGCGCCTGGACCGCACGCAAACACGCCTCACTCGGCCATCTGTTTCACTGTTTCTATTGCCTGAGCCATTGGGTGGTGTTTGCCGCGATGCTGATTTACCACCCGACGCTGCTGAACAGCGGTTGGCCGCTGGTCGACTGGATCATGACAGCCTTCATCACGCTGACGCTGACCACGTTTGTCAGCGGTATGATGTTTAAAGTATTTCAGGCCGCCGTCACCACGCATGTGATGAAGCATGACGCGCAGATCAAATTGCAGAAGCAGGATTAATGGCCGCGCCGGCTAGTCGCTGCAGCGCGGAAAGATGTGCGGATCCAGCCCAAGGCTGGCCATTTTTTGCAGGTAATCGTCGGCGATGTCCGCCACGGTAATCTGGCTGAAGCGCTGCAGCAGTAGCGCTTCGGCTTCACCCAGCGCCTGGTCAAGCCGGGCGTCCACCGCATGTTCCACCAGGCAGGGCGAAGGATCGGCCGCCGGGCCAATGCTGAACAGCGCCGGGGAGCCGATGGCCTGGTACACATCCAGCAGCGTGATATCGCGCAGGTCCGCGCGCAGCTCCCAGCCGCCGCCGTGCCCCTTTTCCGACACCAGATACCCCTTTTCACGCAGCCCTGACATCATACGACGCACCACCACCGGATTGGTGCCGAGCATTTTTGCCATGGCATCGGAAGTAGCGCGTTTAACGTGACGATCAAGATGAATGAGCGCGTGCAGCGAGCGGGACAGGCGGTTATCGCGTGGCATGGACGTTTCCTCTGAAATTCCCGCTACTGTAGCAAACCACGCTGGCGGCAACAATTTATCCCGGCTGAGCGTAGATGGCGCCCTGACCAGACATCCGCGTTAATCATGCTGCCAATAGGAAAAGGCAAACCGCCACAGTAAAAGAAATTACGATGAAAAGACGATTGGGCATCGGTTAATTAATTAATGAACTGAGTGACAGAAAGGGAATATTTATTTCCCACCAGGAAAGATAACTCCTCCAGGCGGAATAACCATTTCCCTTTTATAATTAATTTAATCTTGTAGGACATAGACTACAAATAATTATTTTATTGTTCTTGATCATACGCAATATATATAATTCAACGAGCGGCTAAAGTTTGACCTGTCATTCACTCATCAGGAAAAGGTTAACTATGGCTCAGGTCGTTGTGGTTGATGACCATCCGATCGCGCGGATGGCCGTTCGTTATTTGCTGGAACAAAATGGACATACAGTGCTGGCCGAAAGCGCCGATGGCCGGGAAGCGGTAACGTTGATTCAGCAGCAGCAGCCGGATATCGTCATCATTGATATCGACCTGCCGTCGCTGGACGGAATTGAAGTGGTTAAGTCATTGCGCGAGCAGTATTTTCCAGGAAAAATCATCGTTATCTCCGGGAAAAATGAAAACGTGTATGCCGTGCAGAGCCTGCGCAGCGGCGCCAATGGCTTTGTCAGTAAAAAAACCGATATGCCAGAGATCGCCAGTGCTATTCAGGCGACACAACGTGGTTACGGTTATTTCCCGCTGGGCGGTTTTATGCAGCAAATGGAGCAGGAAAGCACGCTGGCGGAGAAAAAAATGATTGAATCATTGTCACCACAGGAGTTTCAGGTTTTTCATCACATTATTAAGGGCCTGAATAATATGCGCATCGCGGCGCGGATGGGCGTCAGTAATAAAACCGTCAGCACTTATAAAAGCCGGTTAATGGATAAACTGCACTGCAAAACCATGAGTGATTTATTTGCTTTCGTACACCGCAATCAAATGGAAGCCTCATGATCCGTCTGCTGATGTTTATCGGACTGGTGCTGTGCTGCAGCCCCACGGTGGCGCAGCCGATGCCACAGCTCTATATTCCGCTGGAGCGGGAACCGCTGGCACCGCTGATACCGCAACTGTCGCAGGACGACTGGCAGGTATTGCGTCAGTTGCCCACGCTGCGCATTGCGCTGTGGGCGCCTGATATTCCGCCTTATCTCACCTTCCTTGATATGTCATCCGAGGAAAAAAACGTGGAAGGCGTATTTGCTGATTACGCCCGGCTGATTAGCCAGGCACTTGGCATGCGGATAGAGATGCTGCGCTATGCCGATCGTGACGCGGCGCTGGCCGCTATCGCTGCCGACCAGGCTGATATGCTGTTTAGCAAAGCCGGGAACACTGTGCCTTCCAACGCCCAGCTGGACGCCTCACAGAATCTGCTGATCAACCGACCGGTGGTGGTAACCCAGCGCGATCGTGCCATGCAGCCGGTGCCTTATGCAGCGCCAGTCAGACTGGCGGTGGACCAGCACTATCTCAGCGACAGCGTAATCCGGGCGCAATTTCCTCAGGCGCACATCATGCGTTATGCCTCCAGTCGCGTCGCGCTGTCGGCGCTGGCGACCGGCGAGGCGGATTACGTGCTCGATAATCTGACCTCCGCCAGCTTTTTAATTGAACGCAACTACCTCAATCAGCTGGCGCTGGCCGACATTCTCGCCCCACGCGCGCAGGATGCCAGTCGGCTACTGGTGAGTCAGCGCAGGCCGGTATTGCTGCGTGCGATAAATCGCGTCATCGCGGCGATCCCCGCAGAGCAGCATCGCGCGATCTCACGCCAGTGGACGCAGCGCCCGGACATCTGGCGTCTGCAGCAGCCGCTGGCGCTTACGGCTGCTGAACAGCGCTGGCTACAGCAGCACGGCAGCGTGCGCGTGGGTTTTAATCCGTTTTTTGCGCCACTGGCACTGCTGGATGGGCGTAACCAGTTTCAGGGCATCAGTGCCGAACTGCTGCACCAAATCCACCTGCGCACCGGTATCAATTTTGTCGCCGTGCCGGAGTATCACGAAGACACGCTCCTGATGCAGCTTCAACAGCATAAAATCGACATGGTGGCCGCACTCTCCTACAACGCGCAGTGGCCTGGCCGTTTTACCCAGCCGTGGCTGCACACGCCGTTTGTGCTGATTACTGCCGCTACCGCGGGTGCACCCGCCGCGCTGCACTCTGGCTTACGTATCAGCGTAATGAAAGGCAGCCCGGTCATTGGCTGGCTGCAGCAACACTATCCTGAAGTACAGCTACAGCTGGTGGACAACGCCAGTCTCGGCATGCAGCAAGTGTTGGAAGGCAAAGCCGATGGCATGGTGCATAACCAGCTGGGCGCCGCTTACCTGATCAAACGCTATTTTTCCGGACGGATGCGCATTGCCCAGCGCGTCGGCACCCAGCCCGCTCACATCAGTTTCGCCGTGCACGCTGGCGATCCCGAGCTGCTCAGCATCATGAATAAAGCCCTGAATGAAATATTACCCAGTGAGATCTCGCAGATCACCAGCCGCTGGCAGGGTACGCCCGAGGTGACGGCCAGCAGCTGGCCACTGTATCGCACGCCATTTTATGCGCTGGCGGGCGTGGCAGCCGTCGTCTCCCTCGCCTGCCTGCTCTGGGTGTATCAGCGCGGCCGGGAAATCCGCCGCCGCCGCCGGGCGCAGCGGCAATTGCAGATCGCCCGCGATCGTGCCGATCGTGAAAATCAGGCCAAAAGCCGTTGGGTTGCTACCGTGAGCCATGAGATTCGCAATCCGGTCAACGCGATCATCGGCCTGCTGGCGCTGGAAGCGCGCAAGGCCGGTGCCAGCGAGGCGCTGCTGACTGCATGGCAATCGGCACAGGCATTAAGCGGCCTGGTGGGCGATATTCTGGATATGGCGAAGATTGAGCGCGGGCAGCTGACGCTGGCACCGCAGTGGCATAGCATCGCGACCCTGTGCCAGCCGGTACTGCAGCTCTATCAGGGGCTGGCGCATGAAAAAAACCTTACGCTTACCTATCACACTACGCTGCCTGATCTTGAAGTCTGGGTTGATGCGCCGCGCCTGCGTCAGGTGATCGCCAATTACATCAGCAACGCCATTAAATTCACGCCGCAGGGAAACGTGGCGGTGTATCTCAGCGGTGAGCAAAACGCCACTGGCGAACTGGTGCTGGAAATTGAAGTGCAGGATAGCGGCATTGGCATCAGTGAACAGGAGCAGCAACAGCTGTTTCAGCCGTTTGCGCAGACCACAGCCGGTCGTCAGCAAACCGGCTGCGGACTGGGACTGGTGATCAGCGCGCAGCTGCTGCAACAGATGCAGGGCAGCATGCGGCTGCACAGCGAGCCGGGTGAAGGCACCCTGGTTCACGTCACGCTGCCGCTGCCGAGTCGTGCACCGCCGCCGGTAACTTTGTGCACGACTGATGCACCGCCCGCCGCGCCGGCACTGCATATCCTGGTGGTTGACGATCATCCGGCAAATTGTTTGCTGCTGACCCGTCAGCTGGAAGCGCTGCAGCATCGTGTCACCGCGATCGGCCAGCCTGACCTCGCACCTGAGATCATCGCAACACAGCAAATTGACGCGGTAATCACCGATTGCCATATGCCGCAGATGGATGGTTTTACGCTGACCAGTGTGTTACGTCGCCGTGGTTATCGTCACAAAATCATCGGACTTACCGGCAGTGCACTGGCTGAGACGCGCGAACGCGGCCTCGCGGCTGGTATGGATGCGTGCCTGTTTAAGCCGCTGCATCCGGATCAGCTTAACGCTGCCCTGGCGCAGCCTGCTGCCCTGCCGGCATTGCTGTCGTTGCCGCAGCTGCGCGCCATGGTGCACCACGATGACGATATGGTGGCAAAACTGCTGCTCAGGGTATGCGAAGAGAATCAGCGCGATTTGCAACAGGCCCAGCAGGAACTGGCGCAGCAGCAGTGGCCCGCGCTGGCACGCACGCTGCACCGGCTGGCCGGCGCAGCGCAAATTATCTATGCGGCAGATATCAATCAGCTTTGCCAGCAGCTGGAGCAAGCCTGCGTCGATGCGCACGATGGCGACCTGCTCAGCGTGGGTCTGGCTGGCCTGACTACGCGTATCGAGCAGCTACAGCTGGCCATTGATTGCTGGCTGCCGTTCAATCGTGTTGTAAAGCAATAAACATCCCGCTTACGGCTTCACCAGGCTGCTTTGCCAGGCGTGGAACAGGGTGAGCCAGTTTTGCACCGGCAGATGTTGCTTCTGCCCGGTGCCAAAGCCGTGACCGCCCTGCTGGAACAGATGCAGCTCCACGTTGACCTTGTTCTGCCGCAGGGCGCTGAACATGCCCAGCGCGTTTTGCGGTGAGGCGGTGCCATCGTTCAGCGCCTGCACCAGAAAAGTCGGCGGCGTGTGTGCGCTGACGCGATCTTCCTGCGAAAGCTGCGCCATTTGCTGGGCACTGAGATCTTTTCCGTACAGCGCCGCGCGCGTGCCTGGGTGGGTCACGCCCTGTTTCAGCGACAGCACCGGATAGATGAGGGCGCTGAAATCCGGGCGCGCCGACACCTTATCCTGCGCATCGACCGCCTGATAGTTAGCTTCATCGGGAGTGTTGCTCAGATTGGCGGCGAGAAAGGCGCCGGCGGAAAAGCCCATCACGCCAATGCGGTCAGGCGCCACCTGGTACTGCTGCGCATTGGCCCGAATCAGCCGCAGCGCTCGCTGGGTATCGGCAAAAGCCTGCTGGCGATACTGCGCTGAACCGTCGTGTGGCAGACGATAAATTAACACAAATGAAGCGTAGCCCTGCTGGCTAAGCACGTTGGCCACATCCAGCCCTTCGAGATCTTTCATAATATAAGAAAAACCCCCACCGGGAATGATTAGCACTGCCGCATGATTATTTTTTCCCGTTGCCGGAACATAAATCATTTGTGGCGCATCGACGTGGGTAACAGCCCGGTTATTAATGGCCGGGTTTTTACTAAAATTAATAAATTTATTATTTGCTGACACTTCATCTGGCCAGATCGGAATTTCCTTATTGGCAAACGCGGCCGGAAGATACAGTAAAAAAAACAGGCTAAATATCCGCAATCCTCTCATCGCACTGGCTCCAAATCCTGAATAAAAACAGTAACAAAAGTCAAAGTGAGCGGATAAAATCGCTCAGTGACGCTCCGGCTCCCCGCGAGATAATGAAAAAAACATACTCATCGAAAAATGTCTGTGGAAACGATAGCAAATAAATATGGCAAAACCTATTCAATATAATATCGGACCAGGAAAAATTAGACTTTTCTCATGTTTACGTTAACAAGACCGTATGTTATAAGTGAATTTTAAACTATAAGAATCTGTGACCATGGGAATTTACTGGATCATAAGTCTTAGCCTGACTTTCGTCGCTATTGTCGAAATCATGTTAAGTAAAAATGAAAACACAGCGCAAATCAGGACGTGGCTTTATTTTGTTGCCGTTGTAGTACTTTTTACTTTTGGCGGTATTCGTGGCCTGGGAACCGGCCTTGATGACTTCCAGTATCGCGACTTCTACGCCCAGTTTATCGATAAAATTATTATCGAAGGTTTCTGGCGTGCGGTCGTAGAATTCCGTTATGAACCAGCCATTTACGCCATTGCCGGTGCGACACGCATCTTTACCGCTAATCCGGACATTTTCATCTTTGTCTTCGCGGTCATCGCTGTTGGTGTCAACGCGCACTACTTCCGTAAGCTGACACCGCTGCCGCTGGTGGCCCTCGCCGTCTACTCTGCGCACCTGTTTATCAACAAAGACATGAACCAGATTCGCTTCGGTTTATGTTCGGCGTTTTTAATGGGCTTCGTCTGGCACATGTCGCGGCGCAGCAAGTCTGGCATGATCACCACCTTCATCCTGTCGTTTATCAGCCACGCCACCGCGATTGTCGCGCTGCTGATTCCGCTGGCGATGATTGTGCGTAAAAACAAATACATCCCGATTGCTATCGTGGTCGCCAGCCTGCCGCTGGCGTTTCTCGGCAGTTCAGCGCTGATCGCCGCGCTCTCCAGCCACCTCGGTGCGCTGGGCGACAGGGCCATGGGCTATGCCGATGCCGATTCTCGCCAGGAACAGGGTATTCTGACCCTGTCGAACCTGAAGAATATCGGCTTCGTCTTTATCTTCAGCTACATGTTGCTGAGCGATAAAATTAAAAATTTCGACCCGGAAAAGTTTAATACCTATTACATTCTGGTGATCACTTTTGCCATCGGCAGTGGCCTGAGGATGGCGCTACAGGATTACGCTTCTGGTGGTCGTCTGGCGAACTATTTGCTGCAGGTTGAGCCGGTGCTTATTTCGCTGTGTATCTGGGAAACCCGAAAGCTGAAGAAGGTGCTTGCCGTGGCTGTCACCATTCTGATGGTGCTGTACTATCTCTACTACAACACCGTATCGAGCAAGCAGTCGATTGTCGGCTATGAGGTGTCACGCACCTTCCAGCTGTTCCGTTAGGTCCAGAAATAACGCTAGCCAACTGGTTAGCGTTTTTTCATTAATAAGTCCTTTCTCATCGTCATCCAGGGAAAATCCGAATATTTTACTGGTCCTGAACATTGCTTGCTTTTTATGAGGATTAAAATTCTAATAGATTGCATCTGCTCACGCAGAACACCTGTGATAAGAATATTCCGAAGCAACCATGCAAAGTCTTTCATGGCTTTTCCTGGCACGTCGTCACTCAATGAAAGAATGCTGACATGAACGAAAAAAACAATTTTGACATCGTACGACTTTCCCTCGCCTTTATCGTAATGCTGGTGCATTCCGCTGAGGTGACGAGAAACGCCGATATCCGTTTCCTGGCGCATTTTCTCAATAGTGATTTTGCCGTCAAAGGATTTTTCGCAATAAGTGGTTTTCTTATTGCAAAAAGTTACTTAAGAAGTAAATCGCTGACGTCCTATTTTATTAAGCGCGCACAACGTATATTACCGGCTTATATTTTCACCATCATCATGTGTTTTGTGATTGGCATGTGTCTTACTACCCTGCCGCTGATGGATTTCCTGAAAAATAAAGAAACCCTTAAATATCTGGTCGCCAACTTCTCGTTTCTTAACTTTATTCAGCCGTCGCTGCCGGGCGTGTTTACCAACAACCCCAATCAGCCGCTGGATGGTTCACTGTGGACCATCAAAGCCGAGCTGACGCTCTACGTGCTGCTGCCGTTTATCGTGCCGTTGCTGAAGCGAAGCCCGCTGAAGGTGTGGAGCGTGATTTTTATTATCTCCTGCGCCTGGTACTTCTACTTCACCGCGCTGTACAGCGGCCCGAAAGCCGATACGCTGGCCAAGCAGTTTATTGCGCTGTCGTCCTACTTCTTCTTTGGCAGCCTGCTGGCGGTGCATCAGCCAACCTTTGACCGTCTGAAAGAGATCACCATTGTGTCACTGGTGGTGTTCCTGCTGTTCAAGAGCACGGATTACGCGTTTATCGTTGAGCCGGTGGCGTTTTCGGCGGTAGTGATTCTGTTCTGCACCAGCCTGTGTAAAGAGATTAAAATCAGCCAGTACGGCGATCTCTCTTACGGCATGTACCTCTATCACTGGCCGATTATTCAGGTGCTGCAGCATTTCGGTGTGTTCGATGCCAACGCGTTTGCTGGCCTGGGGCTGACAATTGTAATGACGCTGGCGCTGGCTTACACCTCGTGGAATTTGCTGGAGAGCCGTTTCCTGAAGCGCACCCATCACGCTCAGCCGTCGATTGTGCCGCCCACCGCTGCACGCGACTAAGCGTTAATTATGCAGGCGCACGTCGCGCCTGCACCAAAGCGCCACCGCTCAAATGGTGGCGCCCATCGACAGCTGATAATGCAAATCCACCTGTTCAATGGTGGGCTGCTGGTTAATCTTCTTCAGCACAATTTCCGTTGCCACTTTGCCCATCTCGAAGCGCGGTGTAATCACACTGGCCAGCCGCGGCGTTGTCGCCTGACCAATCTCCAGTCCGTGGAATCCGGCAATCGCCAGCGCCTGCGGCACTGCAATCCCAGCTGCCTGACACTCCTGCAGCACGCCGACCGCCAGATCATCGTTGGTACAGAAAATGGCATCCATCTGCGGATAGAGCTGGCGCGCCAGCGTCATCATGCCGGTGCCAATTGACACCGAAGAGACTTTGTTCGGTACGATGCGTCCGGCCGGCAATCCGGCCGCCGCCACGGCATCGCAATAGCCGGCGTAGCGCTGCTGGTCACGGCGGTCGGACATCGAGCCAAAATAAATCACCCGCTGTTTGCCGCTGGCCAGCAGCATCGCAGTCATGTCGTAGCCGGCACGGTAATTATCAAAGCCGACGTTAATGCGCCCGCGCGTCTCGCTCAGTCCCATCACTTCGGCGACCGGAATAGTGGCCGCGTTGAGATACTTTTCCGCGCGCACGGTGTGCACCGACTCGGTCAGAATCAATCCCTGCACGTTAAAAGCCAGTACCGTGGCAATCTGCTCCTCTTCGCGCTGCGGATTGTAGTCGTAGTTGACCACCAGCGTCTGATAGCCGTGGGCGCTGGTGACCGATTCGATACCGGCCAGCAGATCGGCAAAGATTTGATTATTGAATGAGGGGATGAGCACGCCGATGCGCGGCGGCGGGTGCCGCGACGCCGCGGTGTTTTCCTGTTCGGCGACGTAGCCGATTTCGGCCATGACGCTGGCGATTTTCGCCGCCGTTTCCGCCCTGACCTTTTCCGGCGTGCGCAGATAGCGGCTCACCGTCATCTTGGTGACCCCTGCGAGAGTCGCAATATCGTCCAGAGTGATGCGCTGCGTTTTCATTGCGCGGTCCGCAAAGAGAGCCTGTCAATCAACGTATTATGCCCGCTGGCGAGTCAAAAAAGAAACGCTGCTCCGCCGGTCATACCGCTCGTTCATAGTGCTCAATCACCGCTAGTGCCAGGCCGTTGGCTGGATCGATGCGCTGCGGCAGAAAGTGCAGCGCGGTATGGGCAAAGGTAAACGCCAGCGTGCCGGCCTGTGCCGCCTGCTGTACCGCCTGCACAAACGCCGGTTGCGCATTCCACGGGCCGTCAATGATGATGCTGGCCGGATTGACCAGCTGCATCACCTGGCTCAGCGCATGGCCGAGATAGCGGCCGGTCTGCGCCATCAGCTCATACACGATCTCCGGCTCGCTGTCGCCAGACTGCCAGCGTAAGCCGGGCTTGCGCCGGGCCAGCTGCTGCTGGATCGCCGGCAGGCTAACCAGCGTCTCCAGACAACCCTGTCGCCCGCAGCTGCAGCGCGCGCCGTTGGGCTGCACGCTCAGATGGCCAATCTCACCGGCGGTCCAGCTGCTGCCGCTGAACACCTCGCCGCGCTCCACCAGCGCGCCGCCCACGCCGTCGGCGATGCGCAGATAGAAGTGGCTTTGCGCTTTATTGAGCTCCAGCTGCTGCACCGCCAGCAGCGCGGCCGCTTTGACGTTATTCATGATGCGCAGCGGCAGCTCAACGCCGCGCCGCAGCGGCGTCAGCACATCGACATCCTGCCAGCCGAGCGGCGCAGAAAAGTGCACCCGCCCGCGCTGAGAATCAATGATGCCGGGAAAACCGATGGCCACGCCCAGCAGCGCCGGATGCGCCGCGCGCAGCGTCTGACACACTTCCGTCAGCTCGTGCAGCAGCCCGTCGGCATCGGCCGTTTCGGTGCGCCAGGTTTGCTCGGCCACCACGCGCGAAAAGTAGTCGCACACCCGCCAGTGAATCGCCTGACGCTCGACCATGATGCCCGCGCTTTTCAGCTGACCCGCGCGCAGTTCGATCTCAATTTTGGGCCGGCCAGCCGCAGCCACGCTGACCGGGCCAAGCTCGTGAATCAGCCCCTGCGCCAGCAGGTCATCGATAATCAGGGAAACGGTGTTTTTGCTCAGGTCGAGCGCCAGCGCCAGATCCTGGCGGGAAGTGATGCGGGTGGTACGCAGCTGCGTCATCACCCGCTTGAGGTTGTTTAGTCGAAGTACCGCTGGTCCTTTCCCGGCTGCTTTCATCGCACCCTCACCTGACAAAGAGTAATAGGTGTAAGTTTAGCAGCCCGCACCGGCGGTTAATCGCCGGTAAAACCGGGTTTTTACCGCTTCTGCCGCGTATCAGTACTCGTCGCCGCGCACGCGGCTGCGGTAACTTTCCCAGTCAAAACGCACCCACAGGCTATTACCGAGGCGCATGCGATCCATCACCCGTTCGCCAAGCAGCGTATTCATGCCGGCCGGATCGAGGTTGGAGAGCATGCCGGTCGGCCGCTTTGACGACGAACGGCGATCAACAATCTGATTGATGATCACTTTCTCGTAGCGCGATTCGCTCTGCATGCCGATCTCATCGATCACCAGCAGATCGACATGGCTGAGATCCTGCAGCAGCCGCTCTTCGGTCAGGTCGCTGCCGCCGCTGAAGGTGCCTTTCATGCTCGACATCAGATCGGCCACCGTGACAATCAGCACGCTTTTACCGCGCAGAATCAGATCGTTACCAATCGCCGCCGCCAGATGGTTTTTACCGGTACCGGGACGGCCGGAGAAGACAAAGCTGGCGATGCTGTTCTCGAACCCGGCGGCGTATTCACGCGCCAGACTGAGCGCCTTGCGCTGGCCGTCATTTTCGACGCGGTAGTTGTCGAACGAGCAGTTCATGTGCAACTCACGGATGCCGGAGCGGCCCATGATGCGCTGCATCTTCATGGCGCGGTTTTCGCGCACAATCGCTTCTGAGCGCAGCCGGCCCTGCTCCTGATTCCACGCCAGCAGCTCGGCGCCGTTTTTAAACTTTGGCTGCACATCCGCGGGCATAATTTTTTTCAGGCGACTGAAAAGATCGTTCGGCGTTTTCATTACTCACCTCGGAATCCATCGGGAATATCATAATCAGTATTGCTGATCTGAGTGATATCGCGCTTTGGCTGACCGCCGTTGGCGGCGCGGTTCATCTGCACGCTGCGCGCCAGTTTCTGCTGCCACTGTACATGGTGAAACAGCCGGCCTTCCGCCTGCCAGTAGGCGACGAAAGCCGCCAGCTCTGCGGCGGTCACCGGCTCGCTCAGCGCCACGCCCCAGATCGCCGCCTGGCGCTGGAAGTCGCTGTCCGGCTGCCAGCCCGGATACATGGCGAACTTGCCCACCGGCACGGCGATTGGCGCGGCGTCGCTGTGAAACAGGCTGTCGTCCAGCGTGACATCATTCGGCTGCTGCGCCGCTGCTTCCAGCGCCAGCAGGTGCGCGAGGCGCTGCGGCGTGATCGCGTAAAACGCCGGAACATTGTTGTGCAGCACCGCCAGCGTGCCGTTATCGGCCTGCTGCAGCGTGGTGAGGGGATCGTGGCAAAAGCCGTCCAGCCCCACCAGCGTTGAAGATAAGATTTTGACTGACATGAAGAAACCTGACGTTGACTCACCCGGTGCACCGGCGACCCGGTGCTAAGCGGTCAGTGTACCTGTTTTAGCACCGGGGATCGCCATAAAACCGCGCGGATTTAGCGCGAGGCGAAGTGCGCTTCAGCCGCCTCAATGCTGACCACGCGACGGCTGGCGCGGGCCGTTGCCAGCGCCGGGCGGGTTTGCCACAGATAGCGCAGCGATGCCACCAGACACAGGCTGTAGCCAAACAGCTCGCTGCCCTCTTCCGCCATGTTCTTCACCACGCGGTTATAGCCATCCAGCATCAGTTGCTGCCACAGCTCATGCATGCCAAACAGCCGCGAGAACACCAGCACCGCCAGCAGCCCGGCGGCCATCATTTGCCAGCTGCGATGCTGCAGCAGTGCCGCCAGGCCCGGCAGGATTTGCCGCGGCTGACGCAGCGCCATCGCCAGCGAGGCCGCGGTCGTTGCCAGCGCAAACCACAGCCATGCGCCGTGTTGCACCACGTCGAACAGAAAATCCATTTCACGAATCAGCATGCAGCTGAAGAAGCCACCGACCAGGATCAGCGCGCTGCGCTGCTGCGGTCGCTGCCAGGCGGCGAGGAAGAACAGTGCGGCAATGGCCGCCAGCATCAGCTCCTGTGTCGCTTCGGTGAAAGAGGTTTCGTGCAGTGCATCGTTCATCCAGTTGACGTCGATGTAGACCATCGCCATACAGAAGACCAGCACCAATCCACTGATGATAAAGGCCGCCAGTTCGCGGCTAATAAGAATAATGTTTTCGCGCATTGTGATACCAAATCAGAAAATAATTAGCGCGCTTATTATATTTCCGCTGGCTGGCACTACTTCTCATTTCATGCCGCTTCAGAAGCTGGCGCTGACGCTGAGGTTGTAAATGAACTGTTCACCGCTGCTGACCGCGCCGGTCTGGGCGAAGGAGGCGAACGCCGCCATGTTCTGGCCGAGCGGCAGACGGGCACCGACGCTGACATCCATCCAGTTCGTTTCCCGATTCATCTCTTCCGGCCGATCGCGCGGCACGGCCGTACCGTCGAAGCTGAGCTGATGGCTGTAACTCACCTGCGCCCACGGCGATATCCAGCCAAAACTGGAATCCACGCGCCAGCCCAGTGAAGCGATGTGTTCAGCGTTGTTACGATCGACCGGCGCGCAGGCGGCGCAGCTCAGGGTGGAATCATCGACGGCAAACTGCGCCACCGGACCGGTGCGCAGGCGGTCATTCATCGGCAGGTTCCAGCCTGCCGAGTAGCGGTTCACCAGCGGCGAGTTGCCGACGCTGGCCGTTTCGCTGTGCAGCGCCATGCCGCCGCCGGGCGGATTGAGCGCGGCATCAAGCAGATCGCTGTCGCGGTTTTCTGTCAACATCAGATGATTACTGGAAATTTTTTCGGCAAGTATCGCATTGTAATCCGGCGCGCTGCTCTCGCTGGCCTGATCCCAGGCGTACGCCGGCAGGGCCGCCACCAGTAGCCACCCACCGCTAAAGGCCAGCGCAAAGAGACGCTGGCCGGTCCGCTGACTGTTCTGCCACATGAAAGACTCCTGACGAGCCGGAAGGGATCGGGTTGGCCTTGAAATTGATGATGATCCTGAAGCGTTCACCCGGTTGCAGCGCGAACGTCCATGACGTTATTATCGGCACCCATTGATTAACTATTAATCGATTCTTTCAAACGTCAAGCGACTGACCGCTTTTTCCTCATGCTTAGGGAGTGATGCAATGCAGCGATGTGGCTGGGTAACACAGGATGCGCTTTATCTGGCGTACCACGACACGGAATGGGGCGTGCCGCAGACCGATAAGCGCGCCTTATTTGAGATGCTGTGTCTGGAGGGGCAACAGGCTGGCCTGTCATGGATCACCGTGCTGAAAAAGCGCGAGAACTACCGCCAGGCGTTTCATGATTTTGATCCGCAGGCGGTGGCGCTGATGGATGAGGCCGATCTGCTGCGCCTGCTGCAGAACAGCGGTTTGATCCGCCATCGCGGCAAGCTGGAAGCCATCATCAATAATGCCAAAGCGCTGCTGGCGCTGGAGGCCACCGGTGAAGACTTTTCCCGCTTTATCTGGTCATTTGTCGATAACCAGCCGATTTTGCACCGTTATGCGGATTATAAACTGGCGCCCACCACCTCCGAACCGGCCATTGCGCTGTCTAAAGCGCTTAAGAAGCGTGGTTTTAAATTCGTCGGGCCTACAACCTGCCACTCTTTTTTACAGGCCTGCGGGCTGATAAACGATCATCAAACCAGCTGTTTCTGCCATCCCGATAATCTTTAAGGCAAAAGTTTACAAATTAAGACTGCGCCTCACGAATTTCCCCATCATTGAACGGCATAATAGTGCCGTTTTGGGGCATTTTCCCCGTTTCCGTATGAGGGACTTTTTCATGAAAAAGCGTGTACTGGCGCTGGCCTTGTTAATGAGCGGCAGCGTGGCGCTGTCGGGTTGTACCACCAATCCTTATACCGGCGAATCGCAGGCCGGGAAATCGGGCATCGGCGCGGGTCTGGGCGCGGTGCTGGGCGCTGGCGTGGGCGTGCTCTCTTCGTCGAAGAAAGATCGCGGTAAAGGTGCGCTGATTGGCGCAGCGTCCGGTGCGGCACTGGGCGGCGGCGTCGGCTATTACATGGATGTGCAGGAAGCCAAACTGCGCGACAAGATGCGCGGCACCGGCGTCAGCGTAACGCGTCAGGGCGATAACATCGTGCTGAACATGCCGAATAACGTGACCTTTGACTCGAGCAGCGCCAACCTGAAACCGGCCGGCGCGAATACGCTGACCGGCGTGGCGATGGTGCTGAAAGAGTATCCGAAAACCGCCGTCAACGTGGTCGGCTTTACCGACAGCACCGGCACGCGCGCGCTGAACATGCGCCTGTCGCAGCAGCGAGCAGAAAGCGTTGCCAGCGCGCTGATCGTGCAGGGCGTGGCGCAGAACCGCCTGCGCACCCAGGGCATGGGCCCGGATAACCCGGTCGCCAGCAACAGCACCGAAGCCGGTAAAGCCCAAAATCGTCGCGTCGAAATTACCCTGAGTCCGCTGGGCTAAGGCACAGGCCGGTCTGCCGCTGCAGGCCGGCTTTCGACGCGTTTTTACGCGCTTATTGACGCGCAAAGCAGCAGATAACGCGTAAACGTCGCAGCACGATAGAGCCAGCGATGACTTTATGCTAGCGTGATCAAAATTTGATCAGTGGAAAGCCATCATGTCACTCAAAGCTATCGCCTCCGCCCTTGGCCTCTCTGTGACCACCGTGAGCCGCGCGCTGAATGGGTTTGATGATGTCGCCGCTGCTACCCGCAAACGCATCGAAGAGGAAGCCGACCGGCGCGGTTATCGCCCGAATGCCGCCGCGCGCCGCCTGAAGACCGGCCGTGCCAATGCGGTCGGGCTGGTGTTTCCGGTCAGCAATGCCTCACTCAACGACAGCTACTATAGTGAAATGCTGCTGACGCTCGATCAGCGTCTCGCCCTGCACGAGATCGATCTGCTGTTGCTCCCCGACAAACCGCAGGATCAGCAGCGCAATTTGCTGCGTATGCTGCGCAGCGGCGTGCTGGACGCGCTGATTGTCACCCATACCACGCCGCAGGATGTGCGATTGCAGCGCCTGCAGCAGAAGGGTTTTCGCTTTCTTACGCTGGGGCGCAGTCAGCTGCCGCAGCCTTACGCCTGGTTTGATTATGATAACCATGCCGGAACGCTACTGGCGGCGCAGCACTGCCAGCAGCAGGGCTATACGCGCATCGCTTATCTCGGTGGTAACGAGCCCAGCACCTACATTCTTGACCGCCGGCAGGGGTTTATCGACGCGCTGCCCGCCACGCCCTGCGCGCAGCAGGCTGGCTGGATGGCCGCGCTGCCGCCCTCGCGCCGCGCGGGCTATCAGCAAACCCGCGCCTGGCTGGCGCACGATATCCAGCCTGACGCCATCATCACCGACTGCAGCCCGCTCGGCGAAGGCGCAGCGATTGCTCTGCAGCAGGCCGGGCGTCTGAGCGGCGCGCAGGCAATTCCCCTGTACGTGTACGATGGTTTGCCGCATGACTCGATCATCACGCAACCGGTCAACGCGATTCTGCAATCATCACAGCAGCGGATTGGCGAACGCGTCGCCGAAATGGTGCTGCAGCTGCTGGAGGGCGCGCCGCCCGCGCAGTTACAGACGCTGTGGCAGCCAATGCTGCGCCTCACTTCTGACGCACAGTGATTGCGCGGGTGCCGCGCTGTGATAGTCTTCGCCTGATGCAATTAATCAGGTGTATGTGATGAAAACCAGGCCGCCACGAGCCACAATCAGTGACGTTGCCCGCACGGCAAAAACCGGTAAAACCAGCGTTTCCCGCTATCTGAATGGCGAAGTTCATCTGCTTTCGCCGGATCTGAAAGCCCGTATCGAACAGGCGATTGCCGACCTCAACTACCGCCCCAGCCAGATGGCGCGCGGACTCAAACGCGGCCGCACCCGGCTGATAGGCCTGATCATTGCCGATATCACCAACCCCTACTCGGTGGATGTGCTGAGCGGCATTGAAGCCGCCTGCCGCGCGCGCGGCTTCACGCTGCTGATGTGTAACACCAACAACGAAGTTGACCTCGAACAGCACTACCTGCAGCTGCTCAGCAGCTATCAGGTGGAAGGCATTGTGGTGAATGCAGTCGGGATGCACGAAGAGGTGCTCAACCGTCTGCAGCAGTCGATGCTGCCGATGGTGCTGATTGACCGCAAAATTCCCGACTTCGCCTGCGACGTGGTCGGGCTCAACAACCCGGAGGCCGCCCGCATCGCCACCCGGCATTTGCTGGATAACGGCTACGAAGCGCTGCTGTTTCTCAGTGAACCGCTCGGCAGCGTCAATACCCGCCGCGAACGTCTCGCCGCCTTCTTTGACACCATCAGCAGCTCGCCACAGGTGGTGGCAGAGAATGCCGAAGTGGTGTTGCATCAGCCGGCGCAGCTGGAACAGGTGCTGCAGGCGTTTCATCAGCGCCATCCGGGCAAACGCTGCGCGGTGATGGCCGCCAACGGTGCGCTGACGCTACAGGTGGCGCGGGCGTTACAGCGCCTGACGCTGCGCTGGGGCGAGAGCATTGGCCTGCTGGGCTTCGACGAACTGGAGTGGGCTGCGCTGGCCGGCGTCGGTATCACCACGCTGAAGCAGCCCACCTGGCAGATCGGCTATGCCGCGCTGGAGCAGGTGATCGCGCGTATCGAAGGCAGCGAACAGCCGATTCGCGAGCAGGTTTTCTCCGGTGAACTGATTGTGCGCGGCTCCAGCCAGCCGCTGCGCTAATCCCGCTTTTCACGGCTCACTTCGTGAGCAGGATCATAATTCCGCACTCTGCTACTTTCCTTTGGAACCGGTTCCATTAAGCTTTTTACAGCACATTAACGTGCTGTCCGGCGCAAAACGGTGCGGCGGGCAGTACAGCGAGACAGGCTGGAGGAAAGATGTCGAAAGCGGAAATTATTGTGGTCACGGCTGCCTACGGCGCGCACAAGGTGGCAGAACTGGGCGGCCAGGCAGCGCTGCTGCCGCTGATTAAAGCAGCCGGTGCCGATGGCGTCGAGATCCGCCGCGAGCTGTTCAGCGACGACGAATTGTGCCAGCTGCATACGCTTAGCGACGCGCTGCGTCAGCATCAGCTCAGCGTCAGCTATTCAGTGCCGGAAGCGCTGTGGCAGGCGGATGGTGCGCTCAATCCGCGCCTGGCGCAGTTCCTGCAGGAAGCTGAGCTGCTGGGCGCTCAGCGCCTCAAGCTGGCATTGGGTCACTATGTCTCGCTGGCCGATCGCCAGCTGGTCGAGGTGCTGGCCGGCTCGCGCGTCACGCTGGTCATCGAAAACGATCAGACGCCGGACAGTAAGCTGACGCCGATGCTGCACTTCTTCCATCACGCCTGCGATGCCGCGCTGCCGCTGGATATGACTTTCGACATGGGCAACTGGCGCTGGACCGGCGAAGACGCCCTGCAGGCAGCGGCGCAGCTCAGTCGCTACGTGAGCTACATTCATGTTAAGGCGGCGGTGCCGCACGGTGACAGCTTCCGCGCCATTGCGCTGGATGACGCCGACGACAGCTGGCGCACGCTGTTGCAGGCGCTGCCGGCCGATGCACCGCGCGGTATTGAGTTCCCATTAGCCGGCGCAGATTTACTGGCGGTGACCCGCCACTACGTCGATCTGCTGCGTGCGGTGTAAGGAGTTCATCATGACACAGACTTCTCAGCTGGATGTCGTCACCATCGGTGAAGCGATGGCGATGTTTATCGCCGGGCAAACCGGCGATCTCGCCGCAGCCGATCAGTTCACGAAGCGCATTGCCGGTGCCGAACTTAATGTGGCGATTGGTCTGGCGCGCCTCGGTTTGCAGGTTGGCTGGGTCAGCCGCGTCGGCGACGACAGCTTCGGCCGTTTTACCCTGCAGCAGCTGGCGAAAGAGCACGTTGACCACCGCTGCGTGACCATTGATAACCGCTATCGCACCGGTTTTCAGCTCAAAGCGCGCGTGGACGACGGCTCCGATCCGGAAGTGGAGTATTTCCGTAAAGGCTCCGCCGCCAGCCACCTGTCACCGGATGATTTCGACGAAAGCTATTTCGGCAGCGCGCGCCATCTGCATCTGAGCGGCGTGGCCGCCGCGCTTTCCGATAGCTCGCTGGCGCTGGCTAAACATGCGGCGAAAGAGATGCGCGCCCGCGGCAAAACTATCTCCTTTGATCCTAATCTGCGTCCGGTGCTGTGGCGCAGTGAAGAAGAGATGCGTAAGCAGCTGAATTTGCTGGCAGAATACGCCGACTGGGTGCTGCCAGGTGAAAAAGAGGGGCTGATTCTGACCGGCTACCGTCAGCCTGAAGCGATCGCGGATTTCTACCTCGACAAAGGCGTGCGGGCGGTGGTGATCAAAACCGGCAGCGACGGCGCCTGGTATAAAACCGCCGCGGGCGAACAGGGCCAGATTGCGCCGATCCACGTGGAGAATGTGGTGGATACCGTCGGCGCGGGCGATGGCTTTGCGGTCGGGCTGATCAGCGCGCTGCTGGAAGGGAAATCGCTGCCGCAGGCGATTCTGCGCGGTAACAAAATTGGTTCGCTGGCGATTCAGGTTGCCGGCGACAGCGAAGGTCTGCCGACGCGCGCAGCGCTCGGCGATTATTAAAACCAGGTCGCCATCAATGGCGACCCAACGTAGGGTGCGCATTCATGCGCACCGAAAAAAACTGTCTCTACACCCTAATTTCGAGACGCATCCACAGAATGCGCCCGCCTCAACCAGAGGAGTCACCCATGAAATCGCAGACAATCGCGCCAAAACGCTGGTGGTATATCATGCCCATCGTGTTTATCACCTACAGTCTGGCGTATCTGGACCGGGCGAACTTTAGCTTCGCCTCTGCCGCAGGGATAAATGAGGATCTCGGTATCACCAAAGGCATGTCATCGCTGCTCGGTGCCCTGTTCTTCCTTGGCTACTTCTTCTTTCAGATCCCCGGCGCGGTCTATGCCGAGCGCCGCAGCGTAAAAAAACTGATTTTCTGGTGTCTGATTCTGTGGGGCGGCTGCGCCTCGCTGACCGGTATCGTCAGCAATATTCCGATGCTGGCCGCCATCCGCTTTGTCCTCGGCGTGGTGGAGGCGGCGGTGATGCCGGCGATGCTGATCTACATCAGCAACTGGTTTACCAAATCCGAGCGCTCACGCGCGAATACCTTCCTGATCCTCGGCAACCCGGTGACGGTGCTGTGGATGTCGGTGGTGTCCGGCTACCTGATTAACTCCTTTGGCTGGCGCGAGATGTTCATCATCGAGGGTTTCCCGGCGGTGATCTGGGCGATTGCCTGGTGGTTTATGGTGCAGGATAAACCGGCCCAGGCCAAATGGATGAGCGACGAAGAGAAAGCGGCGCTGCAGGCGCAGTTGCAGAAGGAGCAGGAGAACATTAAAGCGGTGCGCAACTACAGCGAAGCCTTCCGCAACCGCAACGTTATCCTGCTGTGCCTGCAATATTTTGCCTGGAGCATCGGCGTGTACGGTTTCGTGCTGTGGCTGCCGTCGATTCTGCGTAACGGCACGCAGATGGGCATGGTCGAAGCGGGCTGGCTGTCGGCGGTACCGTATCTGGTGGCGACCATCGCCATGCTGGTAGTGTCGTGGGCGTCGGACAAGACGCAAAACCGTAAGCTGTTTGTCTGGCCGCTGCTGCTGATTGGCGCACTGGCGTTCCTCGGCTCGTGGATGGTGGGCTCCAGCAACTTCTGGCTGTCGTATGCGCTGCTGGTGATTGCCGGCGGTGCGATGTACGCCCCGTATGGCCCGTTCTTCGCCATCATTCCGGAGATGCTGCCGCGCAATGTTTCCGGCGGTGCCATGGCGCTGATTAACAGTATGGGCGCACTGGGTTCCTTCATCGGTTCATGGATCGTAGGCTATCTTAATGGGGCGACCGGCAGTCCTGCCGCCTCCTATGTCTTTATGGGTGCTGCGCTACTGGCGTCGGTGTGGCTGACGCTGATTGTTAAACCGGCGGCCAACAAAACGCCGCCGCCGATTCACGGGGCGAAGCACGCCTGAAAGCGTAAGCGATGACTTTTCCGGGCGACTCAGGTCGCCCGTCACACGTTCTACAGGGAGCAAATAATGAAACCTGCTGTGATTCTGTATAAGAGCCTGCCCGATGACCTGCGTGCCAAGCTGGACCAGCACTTCAGCGTGACGGAAGTGAAAGATGTCTCGCCGGAGACGGTGAAACAGCATGCGGCGCAGTTCGCCGCAGCGCAGGGTCTGCTGGGCTCCGGTGGCAAAGTGAATGATGAGCTGCTGGCCAGCATGCCGGCACTGCGTGCCTGTTCTACCGTCTCCGTCGGCTATGACAACTTTGACGTTGATGCGCTCAACCAGCGCAACGTTCTGCTGATGCACACGCCCACCGTACTGACCGAAACCGTGGCCGATACCATGATGGCGCTGGTGCTGAGCACCGCGCGTCGCGTCGCCGAACTGGATAAGTGGGTCAAAGCCGGTGAGTGGAAAAAGAGTATTGACGCTGAGCACTTCGGTATCGACGTACACCACAAGACGCTGGGCATTCTCGGCATGGGCCGCATTGGTCTGGCACTGGCGCAGCGCGCGCACTTTGGCTTCGGCATGAACATTCTGTACAACGCCCGCCGCCAGCATGAAGAGGCAGAAACCCGCTTTGGCGCGCGCGCCTGCGATCTGGAAACGCTGCTGAAAGAGAGCGATTTTGTCTGCATCAGCCTGCCGCTGACCGAGCAGACGCACCATATGATCGGTGCGGAACAGCTGAAACTGATGAAGCCGAGCGCGATTCTGATCAACGCCGGACGCGGTCCGGTGGTCGATGAGCAGGCGCTGACCGCCGCACTGAAAGACGGCACTATTCACGCCGCCGGGCTGGATGTGTTTGAAGTCGAGCCGGTGCCGGCCGATGCGGAAATCCTCACGCTGCCGAACGTAGTCGCACTGCCGCACATCGGCTCCGCCACGCATGAAACGCGCTACGGCATGGCGCGCGATGCGGTCGACAACCTGATCGCCGCGCTGAGCGGTAAAGTGGAGAAAAACTGCGTTAACCCGCAGGTCCTGGCCTGATCCCACGGCTTTAGCCATTGCGCCTGCCGGTTGCGGGCGCTATGGTGGTCTTCCCCCTGATAACAATGTTTTTACCTCCTATGGCTTTTTCTCAGTTCGGCGACAAATTTACGCAACATTCCGGCATCTCTCGTCTGATGGAAGATATGGGCGAAGGGCTGCGCACGCCTGGCACGATCATGCTGGGCGGCGGTAATCCGGCGCAGATTCCGGCCATCAATGATTATTTCAGTCAGCTGCTGCTGCAGATGCATCAGGACGGTAAGCTGAACGAAGCGCTGTGCAACTACGACGGCCCGCGCGGCAAAGCGCTGCTGCTGGAGGCGCTGGCCACGCTGCTGCGCGAGGAGCTCGGCTGGCCGGTGACGCCACAAAATATCGCGCTCACCAACGGCAGCCAGAGCGCGTTCTTTTACCTGTTTAATCTGTTCGCCGGCCGCCGCGCCGACGGCAGCAAAAAGCGCGTGCTGTTCCCGCTGGCGCCGGAATACCTCGGCTATGCCGATGCCGGGCTGGAGGAGGATCTGTTCATCTCCGCCAAACCCAACATTGAACTGCTGCCGGAAGGCCAGTTCAAATACCACGTCGATTTCGACCATTTGCCGCTGAATGATGAGACTGGCCTGATTTGCGTGTCGCGTCCGACCAATCCAACCGGCAACGTCATCACCGACCACGAACTGCTGCAGCTGGATGCGCTGGCACAGCAGCACGGCGTCCCGCTGCTGATCGATAACGCCTACGGCGTGCCGTTCCCCGGCATCATCTTCAGTGAGGCACGTCCGCTGTGGAACCCCAACACCATTCTGTGCATGAGCCTGTCGAAGCTGGGCCTGCCGGGCGCACGTTGCGGGATTATCATTGCCGATGAGAGCACAATCAGTGCCATTGGTAACATGAACGGCATTATCAGCCTGGCGCCAGGCAGCATCGGTCCAGCGATTGCTACCGAGATGATTGTGCGTGGCGATCTGCTGCGCCTGTCGCAGGAAGTGATTAAACCGTTCTATCAGGCCAAGGTTAGCGAAACTATCGCGATTATTCGCCGCTATATCAGCGAAGATCGCTGCCTGATCCACAAACCGGAAGGCGCTATCTTCCTGTGGCTGTGGTTCCGCGACCTGCCAATCAGCACCGAAGCGCTGTATCAGCGCCTGAAAGCGCGCGGCGTGCTGATGGTGCCGGGCCACTTCTTCTTCCCGGGGCTGGAACAGGCCTGGCCGCACACCCATCAGTGCATGCGCATGAATTACGTACCGGACAGCGACAAGATTGAGCGTGCGGTACAGATTCTGGCGGAAGAGCTGGATAACGCCTGGAACGCTTAATCCGCGCTTAACGACAGCTGGCACCACTGCGCCAGCTGCTGAATCGCCTGTTCGACTTCGGCATTCCAGCCAAAACCGGCGTTGAGCCGGAAGCAGTGATCGTAGCGGTGATCGGTGGCGAAGATGTGCCCGGGCGCGATGCCGATGCCCGCGTTGCGCGCCTTGAGAAACAGCGCGCGCACGTTCAGCGCCTGTTGTGGCATCTCCACCCACAGCACGTAACCGCCCTCCGGATCCGACACACGCGTGCCCGCCGGGAAGTAGCGCAGCACCGCCTGGCGCATATGGTGGATCTGATTTTTCAGCTCGCGCCGCAGCTTGCGCAGGTGCGCATCGTAACCGCCGCTGCGTAGCAGTTCGGCAATCGCCGCCTGCGACAGCACCGACGTGCCCATGCTGGTGGTGTACTTCAGCGAGGCGATTTTGCGCATATACTTGGTGCTGTGCACCCAGCCAATACGGATGCCGGGCGCCACGGTTTTGGAGAAGCCGCTGCACAGGATGGCATTGGGGCTGAAGGCGCGCATCGGAAACGGCCGGCGCTCGCCGAAAGCCGTATCGCCAAAGATATCGTCCTCAATGATTACCACATCATTCTCATCGGCCTGGCGCGCGATATACGCCTTGTGCTCGTTGGGAATACTTTTGCCCAGCGGATTATTGATGTTGTTGATGGTGAGATAGGCCTGCACCGCTTTACGCCGGAACAGCCCGGTGAGTTTCGCGACGTTAACGTAACCCTCCGGCCCGGCTTCCACTTCAATGACGCGCAGGTTGAGGTTGTGCAGCATCTGTAGCAGCACGAAGTAGCACGGCGACTCCACCGCCACGATATCGCCCGGCCGCGTGGTGGCGCGCAGCGCCAGCGAAATCGCCTCAATGCAGCCGTTAGTGACCAGGATGTCATCGGCGCTGATATTGCAGCCATAATCTACCGCGCGCCGGGCAATTTCCGCCTTGAGCGGCGCATAGCCGGTGCCTTTCACCGTATTACCGAGCAGCGCCGGTTTGCTGTAACCCATCTGCCGCATCAGCAGGCCAATTTTTTTCACCGGATAGAGCGAGATGTCGCCGTTGGCCAGATCGAGCCGCACGCGGCAGTCCGATCCCAGCATCGCCAGGTGCAGTTCGGTTTGCTCATCCAGCGGTGCCACTTCGCGCGGCTGCTCGCTGAATACTGCCGGCACTTTTTTCTCTGTGGGACGCGGTGCGACAAAAAAGCCAGACTTCGGCCGCGCCACCGCGTAGTGCTCATCCTCCAGCGTGCGTAATGTTTTCAGCGCAGTGGTCATACTGACGCGATACTGCGTCGCCAGCGTGCGCACCGACGGCAAACGGCTGTCGGGCGGCAGCGATCCGCTGTGAATGGCCTGTTTTATCTGCTCAGCGATCTGACGGTAACGACTGCTCTGACTCTCCTGTTCCTGCGTTTCACCCGCCATCTGTTCCACCCCATATCGTGCTGATCTGTGCGTATTCATCAGATTACATTCAAAGTACTTTAGGCTGCATCTGTTAATTCAGCTTCACGCAGCACCTTCGTGGCCCGTTTTAGCCCGTTGTCGCCCGCACGGCAGCGGCGATTTTATTAGCCAAAGGATGAAGTGAAAAATGAATAATCTGTCCGCGATGATGAGTGAAATTGAAGAATACCTGACGCCCGCGATTCTCGATTCCGCCCAGTACTGTGCTCAGCGACTGCTCGCCGCCCTGCCCGATCCCGACCATCCCGAACGTAACCGCGTACTGCTGGCCTATGGCGGCGGCAAAGACAGCAGCTATATGGTGGCCTACGTACGTTACATTCAGGGGTTAATCTGGCAACAGCGCAACAGCACGTTTCAGCTGCGCATCAGCACTAATCGCCATGCCGCCATGAACGACAGCGTGATGGAAAACATCGACCGCGTCTATCGCGCGCTGCGTATCCATGACGACGCGTTCACCGAATGCCTGGTGACCGACGGACTACAGATTCGTCCCTTCGATCGCCATTTGCCGATGCCGCAGAGCGTGCGCCAGCAGAACCGCGACGATGTGCTGATGAATGGTCACCGCTTCCGTGCCGACGCGCGCTCCACCTTCTGCAACGCCTGCAACCTGAGTATGGTGAATTCGTTTGGCCTGGCGGCGCATTACGATGGCGGCGTCGATGTGATCATCACCGGCGATTCGCCGCAGGAACAGACCGCTTACCTTGCGTGGGCGCGCCACCTGTCAAAACTGTTTGATGCGCCAATGGCCGATAAGTCGCGCGGCTTCAGCGGCTTTCTGCACACGCTGGACGGCGTGGCGGCGCGCTACTTCGCCGACATTTACGGCGCTGACCAGGTCACGCCGGCACATCGCATTACCTGGCAGCTGGCGCGCGACCCGCTGTTCTTCAACATCTATCAGGACACCGCTTATGAGGCTGGCGCGCACTGGGCGCTGCTGACCGAATTCATGCATTTCCGCTTCGACGAGCTGATGTTCAGCTTCTCCGAATCGGACTGCGGCAACCCGACGTTAATGGCACATATTCGCGGTCTGCGTGCGGAGACGCTGTTGCAGCGCAGCTACGCCGAAGGCATTCGCGAATATGTGCGCTTTGCGCTCGGCCTGATGGTGCAGAAGGACTTTCCGCCGCAGCTGATCGATGAGATGGCCGCGCGCTATCAGGATGATGCCGCGATTGCCCGCGCACGCCAGCGCGCCGCGCAGTTCGCACTCGACGCTTTCGGCCTCAGTGAAACCCAGCTGGTATGCATGATCTATTCACCGTTTATCGCCGCCGGCCAGCAGCTGAAAGCCTGGCTGCTGCAGCTGCCGGCCGCGCCGGAAGAAGCCGCAGTGCGCGCCTTGCTGAGCGGAGAGAGCGAGGATGTGGCGCTGGCGCAGCAGCTCACGCAGCTGTCTGGCCTCAGCGTGGCGCAGATGCGGCACTGCTGGCGCAGCGCGGCGGTGAGTTCGCTGCTGGACGGCGCACGCGGCGATGCGCTGTCGCGCGTGTTGCGTTTCGACCCGCACAAAGCGGTGATTCAGGTTAACAACGGTGCGTTACAGGACATCGTTACTGAAGTGATTTCCGGGCGTTAACCCGGTAAGGCGATGCGATGAGAAAGATTTTTCTGCAGATTGGCGCCACGCGCGACGGGCAAAATCCCTACTGCGCGGTGGCAAAACGCGAAGGCTATTTTACCGTACTGGCCGAAATGGGGGATTTTGTCGACTATCAATCGCTCAGCATCGCCCTGCCGTTCGATCTGATTGTGCGTCTCGATCGCCCGGAAAATCCGTGGGATGTTCTCAATGCCTGTCTGCACGCCGGTTTGCTGGAGCATCCACAGGTGGTGCTGGCCGGTTTTGAGGCTTACAACGCCAGCGCTGGCCGGGTGCGTGAACTGCTGGCCGGCCCGGATGCCGGTCCGGGCTTCATCCCGCCGGATAAATATGCACAGCGCATGGCGCTACGCAAAGCCTGGCCGCGTTTTCCACAGCCGGAGTTTCGCTTCTTTGCCTCACCGCTCAGCATTGGCGACGCGCGGGATGCGCTGCTCTACCCCTGCGTGATCAAACCGGTCGACGGCGGCGGCGGGCTGGGCATCTGGCTGGTGGAAGAGGCCAGCCAGCTGGATGCGGTGATTGCCCGGCTGCTTGACACCATGAACTATGGCGGACGCGGCTTTACCGGCTTTATCGTCGAAAGCTGGCTGGCCGGCGACGAATATTCGCTGCAGGGCGTGGTGGAGAATGGACACGCGGTGGCGCTGACCTGCTGCCAGAAGGTGATTGAGCAGCATACCGAGGCCGACGGCTGTATCAGCTTTTACGAATCCGGCCATGTGGCGATGGCGGCGCAGCAGCTGCCCGCCGCCTTCACCAGCCTGATGAGCTTCTGCTGTGAAACCTTCGGCTACCGGCGCGGCGCTTTTCACATTGATTTCATTATGGTAAACGGCGAACCGCACTTTCTCGAAATGGGCTTTCGCCTGTCCGGCATGGGCGTGGTGAACCTGGTGGAAGAGGTCACCGGCATCAACTGGGCCGAGGTGGCTTTTCAGGTTGAAGCCGGACGCGGCCTGCCTGAACTGCACTTCGCCTCACCGTCACAGGCCGTCGGCCGGCTGCGGTTGCGCCAGCGGCTGCAGTATGACGCCGCCGGGCGCTGGATTGCCGAGCACCAGCGCGGCCAGCTGTTACCGCCGCTCAACTTACCGGCGCTGGAGGTCTCGCCGCGCTCATCGCTGTACGCCGATCTGACGCGCCACGCCGGGATTCTCGCTACGCTGCGTCTGCCTGCCGCCAGCCGCGACGAAATTCTGGCGGTGTTTCACGCCCTTCTTGCTGTTCCCGCTTTGACCTCACGGAGAGATTTACTATGTGCAGAATGATTCTGGCACACGGCCAGTTTGACGCCGCTGCGGTACTGGACGCCGCACGCGCCATGAGCTGCGGTGAAACCGCCGCGCACGATGGCCCGATTAAACAACATCCCAACGGCTGGGGCTGTCTGTGGCTGGAGCACGGTCAGATCCGTACGCTGCATGGCACCGGCACCTTTGCCGAAGCACTGCCAGGCATTGACGTCACGCGCATGCAGCACAGCCGCTTTCTGGCGGTGCACGTGCGTCACGCCACGCTCAGCAAAAACCAGGGCATTGCGTTCTCCCATCCGCTGCGGCGCACCAGCGGCACCACCCAGTGGTACATGATGCACAACGGCTTTTTGCCGACCGTCTATGCGCAGCTGGGCATGGCGCAGTCGCGCTTTGATTCCGCTGAATATCTGGAATATATCGTCGACCGCGTCACGCCCGCCGATTTCACCCGCGACTATCTGCGCGAAAAAATGGCCCGGGTGGCGCCAGGTGGCAGCGCGGCGAACGCCATTTTCGTCACCCGCGAGAAGGCCTGGGCATGGCAATGGCATCCTGATGACACGCCTTACCCCGACTATTTCACCCTGCATCGTTGTCAGCAGAACAACAGCACCTTTATCTCCTCTGAACCTGTTTCAACACTGGGCACGGCGTCAGCATGGCACCGTATGAGCAACCATGAACTTCATGAAATTCCTTTTGGAGAGTGAACCCATGGCCATTTTCAATCAGATTCGCGTCATTAACCCCAACATGTTCGTCGAAAGCACCTGGCTGGATGACATCGTCACCGCGCGCGTGCCGCTGCTGGTGCTGCGCAATTTCCTCACGCCAGAGGTGCGCAACGCGGTGGTGGCTGATCTGCAGCAGTGCCGCGAGCAGGTACGGGTTTCTCACTATCCAAATGGCGCGCTGACCACGCTCGGCCCGTATCTGGCGAAGCACACCGCCGCGCCGGAAAACTATTTCACCGAACTGCGCGACATCCAGCCGGCGCTGCCGGCCTCGCTGCACGACCTGCGCGCGCAGATTTACCACTGGGTGCAGCATGCGCTGCGCCTTGAGAGTCTGCAAACCGCCACCGAACCGGCACTGGGTGATTACGCCGGCTCGATTGTGCGTTTCCACGCTGACGGCGTCGCTAATCCGCTGCATAACGACAACATCGTGCGCGATGCCGCTGGCAGCGGTCTGGCGGTGACGCACATTCTGCATCAGCTGAGCTGCGTGGTGTGCCTGCAGGAGTGCAACGCCGGTGGCGCGCTGCGCATCTTCAATAAGAAATGGCAGCCGGAAGACGAGCGCTTTAAAACGCCCGGCGAACTGGGCTACCAGAGCGGCGTCATCGCCGGCAGCGAGACCTGTGAGTTCGCGCCGCGCAGTGGCGATATCTATCTGTTTAATCCCGCGTTTTATCATGAAATCGATCGCGTTGAAGGCGACACGCGCATCACCATGGGCTTTTTCTTTGGCCTGACCGACAAAAAAATGAAGCACGCCATTGCCTGGAGTTAATCCCGGCCTTAGACGAGGAAGACAGTATGACAACCTATGACAAAGTGATTGCGCTGCTGGATGTGCAGCAGGCCCGCTACCGCGTGGTGGAGCATGAGGCCATCGGCCAGACCGAGGTGATCAGCGCTATCCGCGGAAACGATCTCCAGCAGGCGGCCAAAGCCATGGTGCTGGAAGTCACCATGCCGGACGGCGCCGCGCCGCGCTATCTGCTGGCGATCGTACCCGGCGACTGCAAAATCAACTTCAAGCACGCCGCGCGTGCCATTGGCGGTAAGAAGTCGACGTTTGCCACCCCTGAGCAGGCACAAGCGCTGACGCAGTGTGTGATGGGCGCGGTGCCGCCGTTTAGTTTTGATGACCGACTGGCGCTGCGCGTGGATGCGCGACTGCGTGATGTCGGGACGCTGTGGTTTAACGCCGGTGCGCTGGACCGCTCGGTAGCTTTGGATGTGGATGATTATTTTCGACTGATCGGCGACGACTGCGGTGCAGAGATCGCCACACCGGTGACGGCAACCGCCTGATTGCCGCGCTGAGGAATGCGTATGTCCGTGAAAGATATGTTGTTAGCCCTGTGCGTCGTGGTGGCGTGGGGCGTAAATTTTGTGGTGATTAAGCTGGGTTTGCAGGGCATGCCGCCCTTTTTGCTGGCGGGACTGCGGTTTACGCTGGTGGCGTTTCCGGCGATCTTTTTCGTGCGTCGTCCGGCAATTCCGCTGCGCTGGCTGGTGGTGTATGGCATGACCATCAGCTTTGGTCAGTTCGCGTTTCTTTTCCTCGCCATCAAGCTTGGCATGCCAGCCGGACTGGCTTCGCTGGTGCTGCAGGCGCAGGCATTTTTCACCCTGCTGCTCGGCGCGCTGCTGCTGGCCGAGAAGCTGCGCTGGAACCACATCGCCGGCATTCTGGTCGCCACGCTCGGCATGTTTATGCTGGCAACCGCCGGTATGGAGGGCCAGACAACCGCGGGCATCACGCTGACCACCATGATGCTGACGCTGGCGGCGGCGCTGTCGTGGGGGCTGGGCAATATCACTAACAAGATTATCCTGCGCAACCGCAAGGTGCCGGTGATGTCGCTGGTGGTGTGGAGCGCGCTGGTGCCGATTGCACCGTTCTTTGCCTGTTCGTGGTGGTTCGAGGGCGAATCCGCCATTGTCACCAGCCTGCTGGATATTTCGCTGCAGACGGTGCTGGCGCTGCTCTATCTGGCGTTTTTCGCCACCATCATTGGCTACGCCATCTGGGGCAATCTGCTCAGCCGCTACGAAACCTGGCGCGTGGCGCCGCTGTCGCTGCTGGTGCCGGTGGTCGGTATTCTCAGCGCCGCGCTGATCCTCGGCGAAACTCTGTCGGCACAGGAGATTCTCGGCGCGTCGGTGATCATTCTCGGGCTGCTGGTGAATGTGTTTGGCGGTATGGTGAGCCAGCGCCTGCTGGTACGTACCTGATGATGCAGCCATAAAAAAACGCCGCGTTGCAGCGTAATGCTTGTCAGTTAAGCTTTTAAGAACGCCGCAGCGGGTAACGCTGCGGTTTCTTTTTTACCGCCCGCGGATAATGCCGCTGACGACGGCCGGGTAATACGAAGCTTCCCGCCATCGCCATTATT
>Ga0308168_1000221_pt1 | contig 86381 bp, 46 predicted proteins | sample PhyCR2_FD_202133 | JGI IMG/M metagenome (GOLD analysis project Ga0308168, IMG submission 202133) | Phyllosphere microbial communities from UC Gill Tract Community Farm, Albany, California, United States - DLSLRC.R2 | ecosystem: Host-associated > Plants > Phyllosphere > Unclassified | place: USA...
TCCCGGCACCCCTTGTTGCGTGGAAGACTCAGCCCTGGAAAGCGACCAGACGTTCCGGCGCCAGAATCGCATACTCGCCGAGCAGCGCGGTGCCGAGCAGCCTGCCGTCGCGGTACACGCGTACCCTGCCCTCTTGCCCTGGCACGCTGACCGCCGGCTCCTTGCCGAGTGCAAGGCGCTGGCCGTTCAGGAAGCGCTTGGCCAGCTCCTCCGTGAGCTCGACGCGCGGAAAGGTCGACAGCAGCGTGTCGACCGGCGCCAGCAGCGACAGCGGCTCGGGATGCGCCTGCAGCTGTTCCAGCGTCACCATGCCGTCCACCGTGAGCGCGCCGACCTGGATCCGGCGCAGCGCGTTCAGGTGGGCGCCGCAGCCGAGTGCCGCGCCGATGTCTTCGCCCAGCACGCGCACGTAGGTGCCCTTGCTGCAGGTGACGCGGATGACCAGCATCGGCGCATCGTAGCGCACCAGTTCCAGTGCGTGGATGGTGACCGGGCGCGCTTCGCGTTCCAGCACGATGCCTTCGCGTGCGTATTCGTAATAGGCCTTGCCGTCGCGTTTAAGCGCCGAGTACATCGGCGGCACCTGCAGGATCGGGCCGCGGAAACGGGCCAGCGCCGCTTCGATCTGCTCCAGGGCGACGTCGACCGGTTTGGTCTCGATGGTCTCGCCTTCGGTATCGCCGGTGGTCGTGGTGATGCCCAGGTGGACCGTCGCCAGGTAGGTCTTGTCGGCTTCCAGCAAGTCCTGCGAAAACTTGGTCGCCTCGCCGAAGCACAGCGGCAGCAGGCCGGTGGCGAAGGGATCGAGGGTGCCGGTATGGCCGGCCTTCTTGGCGTTGACCACGCGCTTGGCCTTGATCAGGGCGTCGTTCGAGGACAGGCCGACCGGCTTGTCGAGCAGGAGTACCCCGTCGACCAGGTCGCGGGGCTTCTTCGGGGGACGTGCGTTCACTCGGTGTCCGACGGTGTATCGGCGTTCTTGGCCGCCAGGGTTTCTTCATCGTCGGCGGCGCGGGTAGCGTTGGCCTGGTCGATCAGGGCCGACATGGCCAGGCCGCGGCTGGTCGAGGTATCGTGCACGAAGTGCAGCGTCGGCAGCGTGTGGATGTGCAGGCGCTTGCCGAGCAGGTTGCGCAGGTAGCCGGCGGCCTTGCTCAAACCCTCCAGGGTCTGCTTGACCTCGTCCGGGCTGTCCTTGAGCAGGGTGAAATACACCTTGGCGTGGGCGTAGTCCGGGGTCAGCTTGACTTCGCTGATGGTGACCATGCCGACGCGCGGATCCTTCAGTTCGAAGGCGATCAGTTCCGACAGGTCCTTCTGGATCTGGTCGGCGACGCGCAGGCCGCGCGAGGGAATGCTTTTGCTATGTTTTGCCATATTGTTACTACTGTATGTTCTTTTTGTCGTTAGCCCTGGAACGTCGTCCCTGCGAAGGCAGGGACCCAAGTTTGTATGCGTTACGTCGGCTCGTGCAACTTGAGCCCATGCATTCGCAGGGGCGACGGTCTTACGGCCAACCATAAAAATTTGGGGCCAGTCGTCCGGCGCCGTAGCGCGGGATGACTGGCCCCATGGTACTCCTATTACTACTATCCGAAATGCGCAGTAATTACAGCGTACGCGCCACTTCCTGGACTTCGAAGACTTCCAGGACGTCGCCGACCTGGATCTCGTTGTTGCCCTTCAGCGACAGGCCGCACTCCAGACCGGCGCGGACTTCTTTCGCGTCGTCCTTGAAGCGCTTCAGCGAATCGATCTCGCCGGTCCAGATCACGATGTTGTTGCGCAGCAGGCGGACCGAAGAGGTACGCTTGACCACGCCATCGGTGACCAGGCAGCCTGCGATCGCGCCGACCTTCGACACCAGGATGACCTGGCGGATTTCGACCTGGCCGGTGATGGTCTCGCGCTTCTCCGGTGCCAGCATGCCCGACAATGCCGTCTTGATCTCGTCGATCGCATCGTAAATGATGCTGTAGTAACGGATGTCGACGCCGTTGCCTTCCGCCAGCTTGCGCGCCTGGCCGTCGGCACGGGCGTTGAAGCCGATGATGACTGCCTTCGACGCGATCGCCAGGTTGACGTCCGACTCGGTGATGCCGCCGACGGCGGCGTGCACAACCTGCACCCGCACTTCCGAGGTCGACAGCTTCTGCAGCGAACCGACCAGCGCTTCCTGCGAACCCTGCACGTCCGTCTTGATGATGAGCGGCAGATTCTTGACTTCGCCCTCGGCCATCTGGTCGAACATGTTTTCCAGCTTCGCCGCCTGCTGCTTGGCCAGCTTCACGTCGCGGAACTTACCTTGACGGAACAGTGCGATTTCACGCGCCTTGCGTTCGTCGCCCATGACCATGACTTCTTCGCCGGCACTCGGCACTTCGGTCAGGCCCTGGATTTCGACCGGGATCGACGGACCGGCTTCGGTCACCGACTTGCCGTTTTCGTCCAGCATCGCACGGACACGGCCGAACGAGGAACCCGCCAGCACGACGTCGCCGCGCTTCAGGGTACCCGACTGCACCAGGATGGTGGCGACCGGGCCGCGGCCCTTGTCCAGGCGGGCTTCGACCACTAGGCCACGCGCCATCGACTCGACCGGCGCCTTCAGTTCCAGCACTTCGGCCTGCAGCAGCACCTGCTCCAGCAGATCGTCGATGCCCAGGCCGGTTTTCGCCGATACCTGCACGAACGGCGATTCGCCACCGTATTCTTCCGGCACGACACCTTCGGCGACCAGTTCCTGCGTCACGCGGTCGGCATTGGCGCCCGGCTTGTCGATCTTGTTGATCGCCACGACCAGGGGTACGCCGGCTGCCTTTGCGTGGGCAATGGCTTCCTTCGTTTGCGGCATCACGCCGTCATCGGCCGCCACCACCAGGATGACGATGTCGGTCGCCTTGGCGCCACGGGCACGCATGGCGGTGAACGCCTCGTGGCCCGGGGTATCCAGGAAGGTGACCATGCCACGCGGGGTGTCCACGTGGTAGGCACCGATGTGCTGGGTAATGCCGCCGGCTTCGCCAGCTGCGACCTTCGCACGGCGGATGTAGTCCAGCAGCGAGGTCTTGCCGTGGTCGACGTGACCCATGACGGTAACCACCGGTGCACGCGAGGTCGATTCGAACTCGGCATGCTCGCCCTGGTCGGCCAGCACTGCTTCCGGATCGTCCTCGGCGGCAGGGAAAGCCTTGTGGCCCATCTCTTCCACCAGGATCATCGCGGTTTCCTGGTCCAGCACCTGGTTGATGGTGCACATCTGGCCCAGCTTCATCAGCTGCTTGATGACTTCCGACGCCTTCACCGACATCTTGTGCGCCAGTTCGGCCACGGTGATCGTTTCCGGGACGTGGACGTCCTTGACGATCGCCTCGGTCGGCGCCTGGAAATTCGATTCGCGATCGTCGTGACCACGGCGACCGCCGCGTCCGCCACCAGCGCGCCAGCCGTCACGGCCGCCGCTCGGTGCCGCGCCGCGGCCCTTCATGCCGCCGCCCGGGGCGCCGCGCTTCTTGTCGTCCGACCAGGTCGAAGCGACATTCGCCGACTTGATCGATTTCTTGTCGCCCGGCTTCGGACGCGCACCGCCGCCTTCCGCCGGCTTGGCGGTAGCGTCGGCCGGCTTCTTGTCGGCAGGCTTGTGCAGCGTGCTTGCCTCGGCAGCCTTCGGCTTCACCGCGGCCGGTGCCGGTTCCGGCGCCTTGATCACGCGGCGCGGCTGCGCCATCATGGCCTTGATCTGGGCCACTTCGTCGGCCACGGCCTTGCGTGCGCGCTCGGTGGCGGCAGCGCGTTCGGCGGCTTCCTTGGCGGCTTCGTCGTTCTTGCGCTTGGCTTCGTCGGCAGCTGCCTTCTTGGATTCGTCCGCAGCGGCGCGCTTGGCCGTTTCGGCAGCGCTTGCGGCGGCATCGGCAGCGGCGCCGGCAGCGGCTTGCTTCGCTTCGGCGGATGCCTGAGCGGCAGCAGCAGCTTCCTGCTTGGCACGCTCGTCGGCTTCGCGCTTGGCCAGCTCTTCGGCCGCCTTGGCTTGCGCCGCTTTCTCGGACTCGAGCTTGGCCAGGTGCTCCTGCTTTTCACGCAGTTCCGCTTCCTGGCGCGCCAGCAGTTCAGCCTGCTTACGGGCTTCTTCGTCGCGACGCGCCTGTTCGGCAGCGTCGATCACCGGTTCCTGAGCGGCCTTGGCCGTGACCAGGTCGTCACGCTGGACAAAGGTACGCTTCTTGCGCACTTCGACCTGGATCGTGCGCGATTTGCCGCTCGAGTCAGCCTGCTTGATCTCGGAGGTTTCCTTGCGGGTCACCGTGATCTTTTTCTTTTCGCCACCGTCGACGGCCCCGTGGGTACGGCGCAGGTGGTTCAGCAGCTTATCCTTATCATCTTTGGACAAGGGATCTGACGTCGAACTCTTCTCGACGCCTGCGGAACGCAGCTGCGTCAGCAGCAGGTCTGCAGGCATCTTCAGTTCGGTGGCAAATTGGGCTACGTTGTTACTCGCCATTCAGTCCTCTTTTCTATGTGTCGCGAGATGATAAAGATTTGCAAATTATGCCTTGGCCGTTTCTGCCAGACTCCAGGCTTTCGCCTGCAGCGCCTTGGCTCGGTCATCATATTTACTGTCGACCAGCTTCATCTCATCGTCGGTCACATCATTAAATTCGTTTTTAATCAGATCGCGGGCACGTTCGGTCGGCAACGCCAGGATGGCGCTGAACTCGTCGTAGGCAAGGCCAGCGAATTGTTCCAGGGTCTTGATGCCGGCCAGGCCAAGCTTGCCGGCAGTGGTGCGGTCCATCCCTTCCAGGTTGACCAGCGCCTCTTCCATACCCTCGAGGCCCTCTTCGGAAGCGATCGCCTCGGTCACCAGCGCGTCGCGTGCACGGGTGCGCAGCTCGTTGACGGTGTCTTCGTCGAACGATTCGATCTCCAGCATTTCGGAGATGGGAACGTAAGCGATTTCTTCAAGGCTCGAGAAACCTTCCTCGACCAGGATATCGGCCACTTCCTGGTCAACATCCAGCTTTTGCATGAACAGCGTACGTACCGCAGCTGTTTCCTGCTCCGCCTTGTTGGCCGATTCCTCGGCCGTCATGATGTTGATCTTCCAGCCGGTCAGGTCGGACGCCAGGCGCACGTTCTGGCCGGAACGGCCGATCGCGATCGCCAGGTTTTCTTCGTCGACCACGACGTCCATCGCGTGCTTTTCCTCGTCGACCATGATCGACGACACGTTGGCCGGGGCCAGCGCGCCGATCACGAACTGCGCCGGATCTTCCGACCACAGCACGATGTCCACACGCTCGCCGCCCAGCTCGCCGGTCACGGCCTGCACGCGCGAACCGCGCATGCCGACGCAGGTGCCGATCGGGTCGATGCGCTTGTCGGCGGTGAACACCGCGATCTTGGCGCGCACGCCGGCATCACGGGCAGCCGACTTGATCTGCAGGAGGCCCTGCTCGATTTCCGGGACTTCCAGCTCGAACAGCTTCATGATGAATTCCGGCGCGGTACGCGACAGGATCACCTGCGGGCCGCGCATGTTGCGGTCGACGCGCAGGATGAAGGCACGCACGCGGTCGCCGATACGCAGGTTTTCCTTCGGGATCATCTGGTCGCGCGGCAGGCGCGCCTCGATCTTGCCCGACTCGACGATCGCATCGCCGCGTTCCATGCGCTTGATGGTGCCTGTGACCAGCGCGTCGCCGCGCTCCAGGAAGTCCTGCAGGATCTGTTCGCGCTCGGCATCGCGCACGCGCTGCAGCACGACCTGCTTGGTGTCCTGGGCAAAACGGCGGCCGAACTCGACCGACTCGATCGGCTCTTCGATGTATTCGCCGACTTCGATGTCCGGGATCTGTTCTTTTGCTTCGAAATGCAGGATTTCCTGGTCCGGCAGCTGCAGGCCGGCCTCGTCCGGCACCACGTGCCAGCGCTGGAAGGTTTCGAATTCGCCGCTGTCGCGGTCGATGCTCACGCGGATGTCGACATCGCCTTCGTAGCGTTTTTTCGTGGCTTGCGCCAGCGCGAACTCGAGGGCGCCAAAGACGACCTCTTTATCGACGTTCTTTTCGCGCGCAAGCGCATCAACCAACAACAAAATTTCGCGACTCATGCTTTGCGACTCCTAAAATCCACCTTTGGCACCAAACGGGCCTTGTCTAATTCTGCCAGCGTAAATTCCAACAACGCCGGACCATCCTTGCTTTCAATTTCCAAACCGACTTTATCGCCTTGCGGTGCATGCAGGATGCCCGTGAAGGTCTTGCGGTTTGCCGTGCCGGGCATTGCCACGCGCAGCTTGACCGTGCATTCTTCGCCGGCAAAGCGCTCGAAATCGGCCAGGGTGCGCACCGGACGGTCCAGCCCGGGCGACGACACCTCCAGGCGCTCGTAATCCACGTTTTCGACGGTGAACACATGCGACAGCTGATGGCTGACCGTGGCGCAATCCTCGACCGTGATCGGTCCCTTTTCGTCCGCCACTGCCGCCGGGAAATCGATGAACACGCGCAGGATGCCCCGTTCGGCACGCTCGATGTCGACTAGGTCGTAACCGAGTCCACCGATTGTCTTGGCAATCAAATCAAACAACTGCACAGGTCTTTTCTCCAGATCGCCGGCTGGGCGCCGGACCTTAAAACGTTTCAACAAAAAAAAAATGGGCAACTGCCCATCTTTATTCCCAACCAGACCCGCATTCGCCGAAATTTACTGCGAGATGCTTTGATTAGGTTGCGAATTATAACCCGATACAGGGTTAGCCGCAATCGCGGGCCGCCAAAATGAACAGCTATGCAACAGTTTACTCTTTTAGCGGGCGGAGCGCAGGCAATGCTTCGAATATGGTGGATTCGGGGCGTATTTCAAGGTTCTACAGCCAAATCATCACCGCCGCATCTACACTGTCGCCCTACAGCAAAAACCGTCGTCCACGCGCAGGCGGGGACGACGTTTCAGCTGGCGCTCTTAGCCGCGGCGGCCGCGGCGCGGCATGCCGCTGTCGCTCACGCGCGGACCCTGCGGCCGGCGGTTCTGGCCGGCGCCGGCAAAGCCGAACGTGGTTTGCAGCGGATCCGGCTGGCGCGGGCCCTTGCCGCCACCGCCCTGGCCGCCCTTGGTTCCAGCGCCCTGGCCGCCACCGCTGCGACCCTGGCCACCGCCGTAGCCGCCGCCATTACCCGGCCGGCTGCTACGCCCCTGGACGAAACCGCCGCCCTGGCCACCCTGGTTGCGGGTCGAACCGACACGGGCCACCTGCGGACCGAACGGATCGGCATTGCGGTTGGCGTCGACGCGGTCGATGCGGTTGCCGTTTGAACGGTCATTACCACCTTCGCCACCGTCGGCGCCGCGGCCCTTGCCGCCCTGAGCCTTGCCCTTGCCGGCACCCTCAGCGGCGCCGCCCTTCTTCTCGATGCCGAAGGCGGTCATGAAGTTGCGCACGTCGTTTTCTTCCAGCTCTTCCCAGCGGCCGCGCTTCAGGCCGGACGGCAGGGTCATCGCGCCGTAGCGGGTACGGATCAGGCGCGAGACGGTCAGGTTGACGGCCTCGAACATGCGGCGCACCTCGCGGTTGCGGCCTTCGCCGATCACCACGCGGTACCAGCGGTTGACGCCTTCGCCGCCGCCGTCGGCGATCTTGGTGAAGCTGGCCAGGCCATCTTCCAGCTCGACGCCGGCCAGCAGCTTCTGGCGCATGCCCTCTTCCAGCTCGCCCAGCGTGCGCACGGCATATTCGCGGTCGATGTTGTAGCGCGGGTGCATCAGCCGGTTGGCCAGGTCACCCGAGTTGGTGAACAGCAGCAGGCCCTCGGTGTTGAAGTCGAGGCGGCCGACGGCCAGCCACTTGCCGTTCTTCATGGTCGGCAAGCGGTCGAACACCGACGGACGGCCTTCCGGATCGTCCGCGCTGACGATTTCGCCGGCCGGCTTGTGGTACACCAGCACGCGCGGCGGCTTGTTGGTGGCGTTCACGCGGCGCTGCATCAGCTTGCCGTTGATGCGCACGGCATCGGTCGGCAGGATACGCTGGCCGATGTGGGCCGGCTCGCCGTTCACCGACACGCGGCCGGCGATGATCAGTTCTTCCATGTCGCGGCGCGAGCCCATGCCGGCTTCCGCCAGCACCTTGTGCAGCTTCGGCGCATCGTCGTCGGCGGTCAGGTCGCGGCGCACATTCGACGCCCTGGCCTGGCCGCGGCCGCCTTCGGTGGCATCGAAGGCGTCCGAGGTGACGAAGGAGAACACGGCGTCGGCATCGTTGCCCTTGCCGCCCTTGTTGTCCTTGCCGCCCTTGGCGTTGCGGCCCTTGGCCTGCTTGCCCTGCGGATTCTGGCCTGGCTGGCCTGGCTGGCCTGGCTGGGCTTGCTGACCTGGCTGGCCTTGGCCCTGCTGGTTGCGCTGCTGGCCTTTTTTCTGGCCATTTTTCTGGCCGTCCTGCTGGCGGGCGCCGCGCGCGTCGCGGCGGGCTTCGGTGCGGCCGGTGTCGGCGCCATCCTGGCCGGCGACCGGTGCCTGGGCCTGGTCCGGCTGGGTTGCCACTGCATCGGCGGCCTCGTCGGCGGGGCGTGGCTGGCGCGCTTCACGCACCTGGCGCTGCTCGCGCATCTGGCGCGGACCGCGCGGCTTGCGCTGGCCTGCCTCCTGGCGCGGCGCGGCCTGGCTGTCGGCGTCCGCCTGTGCGGCCGTCACGGCCGGTGCGGCGGCCGGGGCTGCGGCGGGTGCCGGAGCGGCCACCGGTGCCGGCGCGGCGTCGGCAAGCGCCGGCTCGGCCGCGGCCTTCTTGGCGCGCGGCTTGCGTGCCGGAACAGCTGCCGGTGCGGCTTCCGCGGCGGCGGGCGCCGCTGCGCTCACGGCTGGGGCGGCATCGGCGTTCTTGGCAACGGCGGTCTTGCGGGTGCGCTTCGGCTTGGCAGGGGCTTCCTGCGCCGCATCTGCGGACTGCGCGGCAGGCTGCACGGCAGCCTGGTCGGCAGCAACCTGCGCCTTGGTGCGGCGCTTCGGTTTGGCGGCCGTCTCTACGCCTGCCTCGGCAGGGATCGTCTCGGTTTTGTCGGTTGGATTCATCATTCGTTTCTTGGTTTTACTGACCGGGCGCGACAATCAGGCGTTGACAGTCAGATGTATAAATCAGGCTGCAGATGCTGGCGCAGGGTCGGGAATCGGGACTTCAACGGGTGAAGTGTCATCAAATTGTTGCAGGGCCGCTTCCAGCGCTTCCAGGCTGCGCCCGGCGCCGGCATCGCCCACCTGCTGCAACGGCGGCAGTTGCGACAGCGATGCCAGGCCGAGGTCGTCGAGGAACTGCTTCGTCGTCCCCAGCAGGGCCGGCCGCCCCGCCACTTCGCGGTGGCCGAGTACGTCGATCCAGCCGCGGTCTTCCAGCATCTTGATCGTCTGCGAGTTCACCGCGACGCCGCGGATTTCCTCGATGTCGCCGCGCGTCACCGGTTGGCGATAGGCGATGATGGCCAGGGTTTCCAGCGTCGCCCGCGAATACTTCGGCGGCTTTTCCGGCGCGATCCGGTCCAGGTAAGTCTTCATTTCGGGGCGGCTCTGGAAGCGCCAGCCCGACGCCAGGCTGACGATCTCGATGCCGCGCCCCTGCCAATCCTGGCGCAGTTCCTCGAGCAGGATCTTGATCGTATCCGACCCGACGCCGCTGCCGAGGGGGCGCCCCGCCGCATCCGTATCGGCAAACAATTTCTTCATGCCGTGGATGGTCAGCGGCTCGCGCGCGCACAACAAGGCGGTCTCGAGCACCCTCTTGGCCTCATCAGTGTTCATAACGATGTCGTCAGCGGATCTTGCAAAGGAATGCGAAGAAAATATCAAACAACCCGGTTCAACCTGACCGGCGCCGTGGTGACGGCACCTGCGCGGACCCAGCCCATACGGCTGGAGAGACTGCAGGATTGAAACGGGGTTCCGTAGCCCGGCCAACCGGATCCTGGACTACCGATCCTGATGCACGCCGGGCGGAATTCCTTGGCGGGCTGCCGCCCGGCCATGTGCCGGCCCACCGTAGTGAGCCGCAAGCTGTTGATTTTCAAGCGAAACGGGCTGCCGGCACGATGCGAAGGCGAGGCTTCGGGCGCGAACTGGGCAAGCGAACGACATCGTTTCTTCCAACTAGCGATTCATTGTACCCGATAAAACACCAGAATGGACAAGCGCCGCGCAGCCGGCGCGGCCACAACCCGACAAGCGCCACACAGCCGGCACGATGACAAACCCGACAAGCGCCTCCCGGCCGGCACGGCGACAGGTCCGGCAAGCGCCGCGCGGTGGGCGCGGCGAACGGTCGTCAGGCAGCGCCGGGCGTGGCCAGCTTGTCGGCCAGGATCGCGGAAACACCCAGGAACGCCGGGTATTCGGCCGTGATGACATAGGTCGGCACCTGGGCCAGGTAGTCGGCGAAGCGGCCCTTCTGCTCGAAGCGCTTGCGGAAGCACGACAGGCCGAAGCGCTCGCCCAGGCGCGGCACGATGCCGCCGCCGATGTACACGCCGCCCTGGGCGCCGAGGGTGACGGCCAGGTTGCCGGCCACCGTGCCCAGCATGCCGCAGAAGGTTTCTAGCACCTCTTCGCACAGCGCGCATTCGCCGGCCAGGCCGCGCCGCGAGATCTCGGGCGCGTCCAGCGCTTCCGCCGCCTGGCCGCGGTGATGGCATAGCGCGCGGTAGATCAGCTCGACGCCGGCGCCGGACAGCAGGCGCTCGGCCGACACGTGCTCGAATTCGCGCCAGGCAAACTGCAGGATCGCGACTTCGGTCTCGCTGGTCGGGGCAAAGCTGACGTGGCCGCCTTCGCTGCACAGCGCGGTCCAGCCGCCCTGCTTGTCCTGGATCAGGCCCGACACGCCCAAGCCGGTGCCGGCGCCGACCAGGCCGATCGGGCTCGCGGCACGCGGCGTGCCGCCGCCGACCTGCTGGCGGTCGCCATCGCCGAGGTGCGGCAGCGCCATCGCCAGCGCCGAGAAGTCGTTGACGACGACAAAGGTGTCGAGTCCGAGTTCGCGGCGCAGCGCTTCGATCGAGAATTCCCAGTGGTGATTAGTCATGCGCACCATGTCGCCGACCACCGGGTTGGCAATGGCGATCGCGGCATGGCGGATCTGGCCGACGCCGGCCGCGGCCAGCGCATCGGACGCCAGGTAGGCACGCACTGCATCCGCCAGCGTCGCATGCTTGGTGCAGCCGAGCACGTCGATCAGCTCGATCCTGCCGGGACCGAGTTCGAGCGCGAAGCGCGCATTCGTGCCGCCGATGTCTGCTAGCAGGCGCGGGCTGTCGTGCGTGGGAGCGGGCGGGGTCTGGAACACGGCGGAGGCGGGCGAAGCAGTCATGGCGGCAGGAGAAAAACGAATGCCCAAGCTTAAAGGATTTATTGACGGCAGCGCAAGTCTTATCTGTAGTTTGGCTACATCAAAATCATTTTCTTGGCTGACCTTATTCAAAAACAAGTGCTTGAATGAGTAGTCGAGCTACGCCCTACACGGCCTGCTGTGTCGTGCATCAGCCCGCCTTAGGCTTCAGTTCGACCTCCGCCTCGCCTGCCGCGCAATGCGCATTCCAGGCATCCAGTCCGCCGTGCAGCGGCCGCGCCCGCTGAAAACCGTTGTTCAGGAATTCCTTGGCCACCTGGGCCGCCGTAATGTCGTTCGGACAGCTGCAATACACGACGATGTGGCGTTCGCGGTCGAGCGTGGCCATCAGGCGCGCCGGTCCGTCGCCGTACGCCAGTGCCCCGGGAATGCCCGGTTCCAGGCCGCGTGCGGTGACGCTGCGGGCGTCGACGATCAGCGGCTCGTGGCCGGCTTCCAGCAGGGCTTTCAGCTCGTCGACGCTGATGCGCGGCAGCTTTGCCGCGCCCAGGTTGCGCTTGCGCTCGATGTATTTAAGCAGGACAAAGACGGCCAGCAGTGCGCCGACCACCATCAGCGCGGTGCTGCCGAGCGTCTCGAACCAGCTGATCACGTCGTCGACGCTGTCGTGGAACCAGGCGCCCAGGCCCATGCCGACGCCGCTCCACAACAGGCCGCCGGCGACGGACAGCCAGAGGAAGCGGCTGGTGCTGGTGCCCATGGCGCCGGCCAGCGGCGGCGCGATCGTGTTGAAACCGGGAATGAACTTGGCCACCACCAGCGACTTCGCGCCCCAGCGCCCGAAATTGTCTTCGGTCTGGCTGACGCAGGAATCGGGCGACAGCGAAATCTTGCACAGCAGGCGCAGGATGCGCTTGCCGTAGTGGCGGCCGGCGCGGAACCAGAAATAATCGCTGATCAGGCAGCCGGCGACACTGGCCGCCAGCGTCAGCGGCCAGTTGGCGCCGCCGTCGACGGCCAGCGCGCCGGCGATGATCAGGACCGGAAACGCGGGAATCGGCAAGCCGATCTGTTCGAGCAGCACGGTGCCGAACACGATCAGGACGCCATAGGTATGTATCAATTGGGAGAGCTGGGCCATCCCGCCATGTTAGCGGAAAAGCCGGGTGCCGGCCGGCGCCTCCCCCGATCCATGCCCATTTCGCAACAGTCTGGCAGCCTCAGCCCTCTTCCTGCGGCTCGGGCCCGCGCGTGCGCCCCGGCGCCTTCAGCTTCACAGGCCGGTGGGTGCGCGCCGATTCGTAGATCGCTTCCATGATGCGCTGGTCCTGCAAGCCCTCCTCGCCCGGCGTGTGCACCTCCCTGTTCTGCTGGATGCACTGGGCGAAATGGTCGAGCTCGGCCGCGAACTGGTTCTTGTCCTCGGCCTGGACCTCGCTGGTCTGCTCCTTGCCTTCGACCACGCGCGACACCTTCAGCTTGATGCCGCTGTATGCGTAAGCCGGGTTCAGCTCGGCCCAGGCGTCGGAACCGTTCAGGCGGAACATCTGCGACTTGTGCGAAGCATAGCTGGTGCTGCAGCTGGCGATGAAGCCGCTCGGGAAGCGCAGCACGAACTGGCAGGATTCCTCGACTTCGCGGAAGCGGGCGTCGCCCGGGGTCGACCACACGCTGCCCATCACCTCGACCGGCTCCTCGCCGCTGAGGAAGCGCGCCGCATTCAGGCAGTACAGGCCGACGTCGGGCAAGGCGCCGCCGCCGGCCAGCGCGCGCTTCAGGCGCCAGTGCTGGGGGTCGCCCATGTTCTGCGAATTCACCGAGATGAATTCCTTGAGCGTGCCGAGCTTCTTGTCGCGGATCATCTTGACCAGTACGCGGTCGTTCGACTCGTACTGGCTGCGGTAGGCGATCATCAGCTTCTTGCCGGCCTTGCGGCAGGCATCGATCATCTGCTGGCACTCGGCCACGCTGTTGGCCATCGGCTTTTCGCAGAGCACGTGCTTACCCGCCTTGGCGGCGCGGATCGTGTACTCGGCGTGCATGCTGTTGGGCAGCGCGATATACACCGCCTGCACTTCCGGCATCTGGGCCAGCTTCTCGACCTCCTTGTAATCCAGCACCGCGCTTTCGGGAATGTCGTACTGGTGCGCCACCTTGAGCGCCTTGGCCCGGTCGCCGCTGACCAGCGCCACCGGTTTCGCATGCTTGCTCTGTGCAAACGCCGGCAACATTTCGTTGACCGCGATACGGCCGACGCCGATGATGGCGACGCCGATGCGCTCGCTCATCGGATCGCCGGGCGGCTCGGTCTTCTCGGGCTTCTCGGACTTGGCCTCGGTCGGCGGAAACGCAATCTTGTCCTTCTCGCTGGCGGCGGCTTGCATGGCGGGCGCGGACAGCGCCGCCAGAGTGCCCACATAGCGCAGGAATTCCCGGCGCTGCGGCTGGCTTTGTTTCATGGTGGCTTTCCTGAATAAATAGACAAGCCATCTTCCCACCGGGTCTTGAACGCCAGCGCCAGCTTGACCCACAGCAAACCGGGGTCAGAGCCCGATTTTTGGAAATTGCCTGAAATCGGGCTCTGACCCCGGTTTGATGCAGATTATGTGGAGGGTGTGCGCGGGATGGCAGCCAGCAGGGTCTGGGTGTAGGGATGCCGCGGATTGCGATACAGCTCGTCGGCATCGGCCATTTCGACCACGCTGCCGTGGTGCATCACCATCACGCGGTCGGAAATGTACTTCACCACCGACAGGTCGTGCGAGATAAAGATGTAGCTCATCTTGTATTCGTCCTGCAGGTCCTGCAGCAGGTTCAGCACCTGGGCCTGTACCGACACGTCCAGCGCCGACACCGATTCGTCGCATACCAGGATTTCCGGCTTCATGGTCAGGCAGCGCGCGATCGCGATGCGCTGGCGCTGGCCGCCGGAAAACTCGTGCGGATAGCGGTGAAAGGCCTGCTCGGGCAGCCCGACCCGCTTCAGCAGATCGTGTGCATGCGCGACGCGCTCGGCGTCGTTGGCGCCGATGCGGTGGATGCGCATCGGCTCCAGCAGGATCTGCCCCACCGTGAAACGCGGATTCAGCGAGGCGTACGGATTCTGGAAGATGATCTGGATGCGCCGTTTATAGGCCTGGTAATGGCGGTCGCTCATGGTCACCAGGTCGCGCCCGTCGAACAGCGCGCTGCCGCCCGTGGCGCGGTGCAGGCGCAGCAGGGTCAGGCCGACCGTGGTCTTGCCGGAACCGGATTCGCCGACCACGCCCAGCGTCTTCCCGCGCGGCAGCGTGAACGACACATCCTTCACCGCCTTGAATTCGCGCTTGCCGAACAGGCCTTCGCGCGCATAGAAACTCTTGGCCAGGTTGCGCACTTCCAGCAGCGGCGCCTCACCCTCCACATAGCCGCGCACGCGCTGCGGCAGCGCCGCACCTGGCTGCACCCGCCCTTGCATGTAATCTTCGATCACCGGCAGCCGCACCGGCCGCGCATCCAGCGTCGGCCGGCAATGCAGCAGCGCGCGGGTATAGTCATCGGAAGGATGCACCAGCACCTCGGACGCCGCGCCCTCTTCCCGCACCTCGCCGTGGCGCATCACGATCACGCGGTCGGCGATCTCGCCCACCAGCCCGAGGTCGTGGGTGATGAACAGCACCGCCATCCGGCGCTTCTTCTGCAGTCCGGCGATGAGGGCCATGATCTGCTTCTGGATCGTCACGTCGAGCGCCGTGGTCGGCTCGTCGGCGATCAGGAGCCGCGGTTCGCAGGCGATCGCCATCGCGATCATCACGCGCTGCTGCTGGCCACCCGACATCTGGTTCGGGTAGGCCTCGATCTTGTTCGCCGGGTCGGGGATGCCGACTTCCTCCAGCAGCGCCAGGGTGCGGGCGCGCGCCTGGCGCTTGTCCATGCCCATGTGCAGGCGCAGGACTTCGCCGATCTGGAAGCCGACCGTGAACACCGGATTCAGCGAGGACATCGGTTCCTGGAAGATCATCGCGATGTCCTTGCCGCACAGCCGGCGGCGCTCGGCCACGGAGAGTGCCAGCAGCTCGCGCCCGTCGAAGCGGATCGAGGACCCGGCACCAATGACGGTGGTGTCCGCCGGCAGCAGGCCCATCACCGCCAGCGAGCTGACCGACTTGCCGCTGCCGGACTCGCCGACCAGCGCCACGGTGGCATCCGCCGGCACGCTGAAGGAAATCCCCTTCACCGCCTCGACCGTGTTGTGCTTATCCGTACGGAAGGCCACGCGCAGGTCGCGCACTTCGAGCAGGTCGTGGTCGGTCATGGGGTCATTTCAATTTTGGATCCAGCGCATCGCGCAAGGCATCGGCAAACAGCGAGAACGCCGTCACCAGCAGCGCCATCGCGCTGGCCGCCGCCGCCAGTTGCCACCACTTGCCGAGGATGAGTTCATTCTGCGCCTCGTTCAGCATGCTGCCCCAGGACACCACGCCCACCGGCACCCCGAACCCAAGGAAGGACAGGATCACTTCGGCCTTGATGAAACCGACCACCAGGATCGACATCTGCACCAGCGCCACGTGCGACACGTTGGGGAAGATGTGGACGAACATCTTGCGCCAGCCGGAAGCCCCGATCGCATCGGCCGCCATCACGTATTCGCGCGCCTTGTGCTTGATGTACTCGGCGCGCATCAGCCGGTAGGGCCCGGTCCAGCCGGTCAGTCCCAGGATCAGCACGATCGTCAGCACGCCCCGGGTCTGCAGCACCGCCGCCACGGTCAGGATCATCAGGATCGACGGGATCGCCGTGAACACGCTGTAGAACCAGTTGAACAGGTCGTCGACCACGCCGCCGTAAAAGCCGGACAAGGCGCCGAACAGCGTCCCCAGCGCCACCGCGACCAGTGCCGCCACCAGGCCAACCACGATCGAGGTCTGGCCGCCCTTGATGGTCTTCTTGACGATGTCGTGGCCCCATTTGTCGGCGCCGAAGGGCAGCGTGGCCGCCTTGGCCGCCTGCACCGTCTTGCCTTGCCGGGCCGCATTCTCCTCGATCGCGGCCTTCAATACGGCGATATCGCTGCCCAGCGGATCGAAGGCATTCGGCGGCGCCGGCGCGGCCGGCTGGCTCAGGGCCGCCAGGGCCGTGTCCGGCCCCATGAAGGCCGGCGGCGCGTAATTCACGGCCACCTCGTCTTCCCAGCCGGCGGCGACCAGTCCGGTGGCGGACAGCAGCACCGACAGCAGGAACAGGCACACCACCGCCAGCGACGCCATGGCCATGCGGTCGGCCCGCAGGCGGCGCCAGGCCAGCGTCCACAGGCCGGGCGAGGCCGCATGCAGCTGCACCGGGTCCGCGCCCGTCATCGGAGCTGCACCCGCGGATCGACCGCCCCGTACATCAGGTCGGCCAGCAGGTTGAACACCATGGTGGCGGCGGCGACGTACACCGTGATCGCCTTGATGACCGGGAAGTCGCTGCGCTCCACCGCCAGGATCACTTCGCGCCCGATGCCCGGGATGCCGAAGAAGCGTTCGAGCAGAAAGGCGCCGATCAGGAGTGCCGGCAGGTTCGACATCACGTAGGTGATGATCGGGATCGCGGCGTTGCGCAGCACGTGCACCCAGAGGATGCGGCGCTCGGATAATCCCTTGGCGCGCGCGGTGCGCACGTAATCCTGGTTGACCTCGTCGAGCACGAAGCTGCGGAACAGGCGCAGCGTCGGCGCGATCGACACCGCCAGGCCGATCAGGATCGGCAGCATGGCATAGCGCAGCAGGTTTTGGAGGAAGTTGTCGCCCCAGCCCTGCACCGGGAACAGGCCGAGTTTATAGGCCAGACCGTACTGGAACACGATGATGTAGACCAGGATCGAGATCGACATGCCGACCGTGCACGCCACCATCACCAGGCGGTCGGTCAGCGAGCCGCGCACGAAGGCGATGGCCAGCGCCAGCGCGATGCCGAAGAAGGTCTCGAGCACGGTCAAGGGCACCAGTACCGTCAGCGACGGCCCCAGGCGGCTGGCCAGGATGTGCGACACCGGCTCGCCGGTACTCCAGGCATTGCCGAAGTCGAAGGTGAGGATCTGCTTGACGAAGATCCACAGCTGCACGGTCCACGGCTGGTCCAGCCCGAGCTGGGCGCGGATGTTGGCGATCGCCTGCGCATCCGCCATCTTGCCGGCCAACAGGTAGGACGGGTCGCCCCCGACCCAGTTGAACAGCACGAACACCAGCACGACGACCCCGGCCATGGTCGGCACCATCTGCCACAAACGTCGCACAATAAAATGTAACTGCGAAGACAACTGCGAAGCAAACATCGGCGTCCCGGATCAGAAGACCGAACTATAGACCAGATTCGTCCCCTTGCAGCGAGAAAAGATGCATTCGAGATGCCGCCGCTGTTTCACAAACCGTTGTATTCGCGTCATACCTCTGCAGTTACGGTATTGACATGACTTATCAGCAAATGTTCTGATAATGCCGCCAAAGATAATTAAACGTCAATTGGCACCAACGAGAGAGAAATGATTTTTATCGTGGCATTACATTGGCATACATATGCTTACATATGCACCGAAATAAAATCTTTTTACGCACTTCCATAACACAAAGCCATACACTCGGAGTCGTAATGCACCAGAAGAGAGCAGTCGCACAAGCCGTCACCCTCGCCCTTGCCTATGTCGCCCTTGGCCTGCCGGCCATGGCCCAGGATACCCAGGGTTCGATCCAGCGCGTCGAAGTCACCGGATCCAGCATCAAGCGCGCCAGCGCCGAAACCGCATCGCCGATCCAGGTGATCAGCCGCGAAGACATCGCCCGCTCGGGCAAGACCACGGTGGCCGATTACCTGCAGACCCTGACCGCCGACGGCGCCGGCTCGCTGCCGACCGGCTTCGGCAACGGCTTCGCCGCCGGCTCGACCGCGATCTCGCTGCGCGGCCTGGGCGCGACCTCGACGCTGGTGCTGCTGAACGGCCGCCGCATGGCGCCGTTCGCGCGCGCCGATGACGGCCAAAAGAGCTTCACCGACCTGTCGACGGTACCGATGGAAGCCGTCGAGCGCATCGAAGTGTTGAAGGACGGCGCGTCCTCGACCTATGGCGCCGACGCGATCGCGGGCGTGGTCAACATCATCCTGCGCAAGGACTTCACCGGCCTGGTGTTCAAGGCCGAAGCCGGCGAATCGCGCTACCACGACGCCGAGCAGGGCAAGATGGCCGTCACCTGGGGCAAGGGCAAGCTGGACGAAGACGGCTACAACTGGATGGTCAATGCCGAGGTCTACGGCAACCACGAGGTGATGAACAAGGACCGTGCCGGCCGCGACTGGATCGGCCACGGCGACATCCGCCCCTGGGGCTACGCCGCCAACGGCCAGTTCGCCTCCGGCTACATCACGCCGGGCACCGCCAGCCCGAGCCCGGCCGGCGCGCTGCGCAATCCGGCCACCGGCAACTACGTCGGCCTGGCCGGCTGCTCGCAATTCTCGCCGGTCACCTCCCAGGACCCGGCCGGCGGCTGCCTGTGGTACGCCGACCAGTTCCGTTCGATGCAGCCGCAGATCGGCGGCCTGAACCTGTACACGCGCTTCACCAAGAACCTGGACGGCGACCTGCAGCTGTACGCCGAAGCCGGCTACTCGAAGCGCGACACCGAGTTCACCCTGGTGCCGCCGTCGACCAGCAGCACCGTCGCCTTCCCGCCGAACGCCGCCAACCCGACCGGCGTGATCAACTACGGCAATGCCATCCTGATGGCCGCCAACCATCCGCAGAACCCGTACGGCACCGCCGTGCGCCTGCGCTATTCGATGTTCGACGTCGGCCCCAGCACCCGCTCCGCCGACAACGAGTTCAGCCGCTTCGTGGTCGGCCTCAAGGGCCAGCGCTTCGGCTGGGACTTCGATACCGGCTACGTCCACTCGCAGTCGGCGCTGGACCTGAACTACAGCAACATGATCAACATGCGGGTGCTGCAGGCCGCCCTGGGCAACCCGGCCAGCCAGTACTATCCGTACTACATCGGCACCCAGGCCAGCCGCAACCCGGCCTCGCTGTACGCCGCCATGGTGGTGAATGCCAAGTCGCACTCGACCACCGAACTCGACGTGGTCGACTTCAAGGCCTCGCGCGAGCTGATGCAGCTGCGCGGCGGCGCGCTGGGCCTGGCGGTCGGTACCGAATACCGCCGCCTGAAGCTGGACAACCCGTCGTTGTCGGGCAGCGAAGACGGCACCATCAACTCGTCGTACGTCGCCGCCAAGGGCAGCGACGACGTCAAGGCGGTGTTCGTCGAAGTCGCGGCGCCGGTGCTGCAATCGGTCGAACTGACCGGTGCGGTGCGCTACGACAAATACAAGAACTTCTCGTCGACCACGCCGAAACTCGGCGCCAAGTGGACCCCGGTGAAGAGCTTCGCACTGCGCGGCACCTACACCGAAGGCTTCCGCGCGCCGGGCCCGGCCGAAGCCGGCGCCCAGAGCCAGAGCACCGGTAACTCGTCGGTGCGCGATCCGATCCGCTGCCCGGGCGGCGTGCCGGCCGCCGGCGGCGCCACCCAGGCCGACTGCTCGATCACGATCGGCGCCGTCAAGGTCGGCAACCCGAACCTGCAGCCGGAAGAGTCGAAAGGCTACACCCTGGGCCTGGTCTGGGATCCGCTGCCGAACACCGGCATCACGCTGGACGGCTGGAAGATCAAGCGCAGCAACGAGATCAACCCGCTGTCCTACGTCGAGGCGGCCGCGCTGCCGACCGCGATCCGCCAGGACAACAACCTGGTCGTGAACGGCGCCGTGGTCCCGAACACCGGTACCCTGCTGCTGTCGAACGCGCCTTACCAGAACTCGAGCTACACCGAAGTCAAGGGTATCGACCTCGACGTCAAGCAGCGTATCCCGCTGGGCAGCTACGGCCGCGCCGTGGTCAACCTGACCTGGAGCCACACCGCGTCCTGGATGCGCGTCGAGAAGAACGGCACCGCCTTCCAGTACGCCGGCACCCACGGCAACTGTGACACGTCGAACTGCGCCGGCACGCCGAAGAACAAGATCAGCGCCAGCGCCACCTGGGACCGCAACGACCTCAGCGTGAGCGCCATCGCCAACTACCGCGGCGAGATGGAAAACGTGCGCTTCGGCGGCGACAAGTGCGCCTCGCTGTTCGCCGATGGCAGCGGCGCGCCGTACGGCTGCCGCCTGGCCTCGTTCACCACGGTCGACCTGTCGGCACGCTACCGCCTTGGCGCCAACTGGCAGGTGTACGGTTCGATCCAGAACCTGTTCGACAAGGTGGCTCCGCTCGATCCGCTGACCTACGGCGGCCTGAGCTACAACCCGATGGATGCCAGCGGCGCGATCGGCCGCTTCTTCAAGGTGGGTGTGCGGGCGCAGTTCTGAGCGCTTGACAAGTAGCGCGTAATTAAAAACGTCGTCCCCGCGCAGGCGGGGACCCATACTGAAGTTCGGAACTCTGTATTTCCGACGCATTCGAACTGCGTCAGAGTTACGTAATTCTGATGCTCAGCATGGGTCCTCGCTTTCGCGGGGACGACGTTTTTTGCTATTACTTAGTTTTTCCTACTACTTATTCAGGCGTATTCACGCAGCCGGCGCTGGCGCACCGCAGCCGCCAGCCCTTCCAGCACACCCACACTGGTGTCCCAGTCGATGCAGCCGTCGGTCACCGACTGGCCGTACACCAGTTCCTTGCCCGGCACCAGGTCCTGGCGCCCACCCACCAGGTGCGACTCGACCATCACACCGACGATGCGGTCCTCGCCGGCGGCGACCTGGCCGGCGATGTCGGCGCACACCGGCACCTGGTTCTGCGGATTCTTGCTGCTGTTGGCATGCGAGGCGTCGATCATCAGGCGGCTGGCCAGGCCGTTGGCGGCGAGCGCCTTGCAGGCGTCCTCGACGCTGGCGGCGTCGTAGTTGGGAGCCTTGCCACCACGCAAGATGATGTGGCAATCCTCGTTGCCGGCGGTCGACACGATCGCCGAGTGGCCACCCTTGGTCACGGACAGGAAGTGGTGCGCCTGCGACGCCGCCTTGATGGCGTCGGCGGCGATCTTGATATTACCGTCAGTACCGTTCTTGAATCCAACCGGGCACGACAGGCCGGACGCCAGCTCGCGGTGCACCTGCGATTCGGTGGTCCTGGCGCCGATGGCACCCCAGCTGATCAGGTCGGCGATGTACTGCGGACTGATCACGTCGAGGAATTCGGTACCGGCCGGCAGGCCCATCTCGTTGATGTCGCGCAGCAGCTCGCGGGCCATGCGCAGGCCGTCGTTGATGCGGAAGCTGTTGTCCATGTACGGGTCGTTGATCATGCCCTTCCAGCCCACGGTGGTGCGCGGCTTCTCGAAGTACACGCGCATCACGATCTCGAGCTCGCCCTGGAAGCGCTTGCGCTGTTCCGCCAGGCGGCGCGCGTATTCCAGCGCGGCCTGCGGGTCGTGGATCGAGCACGGGCCGATCACCACCATCAGGCGGTCGTCCTGGCCGTGCAGGATGCGGTGCAGCGCCACCCGCGCCTGCGAGGCGGTCTGCTCGGCCGGTTCGGTCACCGGAAACTCGCGGATCAAGTGCGCCGGCGGGGTCAGTTCCTTCATTTCGCGGATGCGTAAATCGTCGGTACGTGGCATTGCGGTTCTCCGTTGTTCAATGTGGGCATGCTGGGGCCAAAAAAAAACCGCCATCGCTGGCGGTTTTTCTGGAATCTTGTGTCGGACTTTGTTCTGTTGCTGCGTGAACCTGCCGCTACTCCACCGCCGTTGGGCTGGAATGGCTAAACCAAAAATGAAAAGTAAAGAAGGCAGTGTGGCGCATGGTCGGGTCCGAAATGTCCGAACGACTATAACAACAACAGGCGAACATTGGCAAGCGCTTTCCGCGCCCCCTGCGCCGTCATGTGCGCACACCTTGTCAAGACGAACGGTTGCATGAAGCCGACATCCAATCCGGCTGAGCCGAACACGCTTGAGAGATGTCAGTCCGTGCTTTGACTCAAGTGCAAAAGTCTCCCCATGCCCCGCCCGGCTCGCGCTGCCAGCACGATCCGCGGGTCCTTCCTTTACTGTGTGGAGTCTGGAGATGATTGAAAGACCTTTATCCCGATCGATACGGCGCCTGTTCGCGGGCGGTGGCGCTGTCGGCCTGCTGGTGCTGGCCCTGCCGCCGGCCCAGGCCCAGGAAGCGGCGCCGAAGCCGGTGGCCCGCGTCGAAGTGACCGGTTCCAACATCCGCCGCTCCGAGGCCGAAACCGCCTCCTCGGTCATCACCGTCAACCGTGCCGACATCGAACGCTCCGGCAAGAACACCGTCGCCGAACTGCTGCAGACGCTGGCGGTCGACAACCAGGGCTCGGTGCCGACCACCTTCGGCAACGGCTTTGCCGCCGGCGCTTCCGGCATCTCGCTGCGCGGCCTCGGCGCCTCTTCCACGCTGGTGCTGCTGAACGGGCGCCGCATGGCCCCCTACGGCCTGGCCGACGACGGCCAGAAGCAGTTCTCCGACCTGAACGTGATCCCGACCGATGCCGTCGACCGCATCGAGGTGCTGAAGGACGGCGCCTCGGCCATCTACGGTTCCGACGCCATCGCCGGCGTGGTCAACGTCATCCTGCGCAAGGACTACCAGGGCAACACGTTCCGGTTTTCGCGCGGCACCAGCGAGGACTGGGACGGCAAGCGTACCAACCTCGCCTTCACCAAGGGCATCGGCAGCCTCGACACCGACCGCTACAACATCCTGTTCAGCATCGAATACAAGAAGTTCGACGAAATCTGGTACCGCGACCGTGCCGACCGCGACTACATCGGCCGCATCGACCTGCGTCCCTGGGGTTTCTCGTCCAACGAGGCGCTGGGCGGCACCGGCACCATCATTCCGGGCACCGGCGCCGCCGGCAGCGCCATCAACGGCAACGTGCGCAATCCGGGCGACCCCACCAATTACTACAACCGCGGCAACCTGGCCGGCCCCGGCTTCACCCGCACCTTCCCGGGCGCGGCCTGCTCGAACTTCACCAACCACCCGCAGGGCGACCCCGGCGGCGGCTGCATCATCGACTCGACCCAGGTCTACCAGCAGCTCGAGCCGAAACAGGAAAACATCAGCTTCTTCACGCGCGGCACCTGGCAGGCGACGCCCGACCTGCAGATCTACAGCGAATTCAACTACTACACCAGCCAGACCGATACCGCGACCACGCCCTCGGGCATCAGCGGCTCGGTCGGTTTCCCCGGGGGCCCGGTCAACAATGCCACCGTCCAGTTCGGTGCAGGGCACCCCGACAACCCCTACTTCGGCAGCCCCGCGCGCCTGCGCTACCTGGCGGCCGATGTCGGTGCGCGCACGTCCAGCATCGGCTCCAATTTCATACGCTGGATCGGCGGCGCCAAGGGCACCCATTTCGGCTGGGACTGGGATTCGGCGATCCTGTTCTCGCACAACCACGTCAACAATGTCCAGAACGGCTACCTGCAGCGCGACGTCACCTACGCCCTGCTCGACCCGAGCGCCGCCAACGTTGCCGCAGCGACTGCCAACAGCGCAGCCTATGCGGCACTGCCACCCGGCACCTTCTGGCGCATCGGCGAGAATGCCGGACTGAACTCGCCGGCACTGTACGCGGCGCTGTCGCCGACCATCGGCAACCGCGCCAACAGCAAGGTCATCCAGGGCGACCTCAAGGCCACGCGCGAGTTCGAGAACATCCCCTACCTGACAGCGCCGCTCGGCCTGGCGGTCGGTGCCGAGTGGCGCCGCGAAAACACCGAGCTGCGCCCGACGACCGGCACCGAGCGCGGCAACATCATCGGCCTGGGCTATTCGGCCTATGCCGGTGGCCGCAACGTGTTCGCGCTGTACGGCGAGGCGCTGGCACCGCTGCCCTACAACATCGAAGCCTCGGCGGCGCTGCGCTGGGACTACTTCACCGACGTCAACAGTTCCTTTACGCCCAAGGCCGGCCTGAAATGGACTCCGGTGCGCGCATTCGCGCTGCGCGGCACCTTCGCCCGTGGCTTCCGCGCGCCCAGCCCGGCCGAGAACGGCGTCGGCGGCCTGGCTGCCTATTCCACGGCCGCCGACCCGGTGCGCTGCGCACTGGGCGTGCCGGGCACCTGCGACCCGGCGTCGGTTGCCGTGATCACCTCGCCCAACCCTGCCCTGTCGCCAGAGCGTTCGCGCAGCTACAACGTGGGTGTGATCTGGGATCCGATCCCGCGCGCCAGCGTCTCGGTCGACTACTGGACCATCAAGCGCAAGAACGAGATCAACCAGGACCAGACCACCGCCGCCATCGCCGCCGGCAGCGTGGTGCGCGACCCGGGCAGCGTCAGCGGCATCCCGGGCGATCCCGGCGCCCTTCTCGCGGTGTTGTCGCGCTACGTCAACTCGGCCCAGACCAAGGTGCGCGGCATCGACCTCGACGGCCGCTACAACTACCGCTTGCCCGACACCTACGGCAACGTCAGCTTCGACGTGAAGTACACCCACTTCTTCGAGTGGACCCGTACCGAACGCGACGGCACCTCACGCGACTTCTCGGGCACCCACGGCAACTGCGACATCACCAACTGCACCGGTACGCCCGACAACAAGGCCAACCTGCGCGTCGGCTGGGACCGCAACGACTGGCGCGTGTCGCTCAACGTGAATTTCCGCGGCAAACTCGACAACGTCCTGTTCAAGAACGATCCCGACGGCTGCGCCAGCCACTATGCCGACGGGCGCGACGCGCCGGGGGACTGCGAACTGGCCTCGTTCACCACCTTCGACCTGGTGGGACGCTGGAAGCCGGCACCGAACTGGGAAGTGTTCGGTTCGATCCAGAACCTGTTCGACAAGGTGGCGCCGCTGGATCCGCTGACCTATGGCGCCCAGGCGTACAACCCGCTCGACTACGAGGGCGCACGGGGCCGGTATTACACGGTGGGGGCGCGGTACACTTTCCAATGAGCTTCCAATGAGATCGCAATGAGGCCTGCCGTCCGGCCAAAAAAATGCCCGCAGCGATGCGGGCATTTTTTGGAGGAAGCGGCGTATCAGGCCGTACCACCCACCGTCACGCCATCGATGCGCAACGTCGGCTGGCCCACGCCCACCGGCACGCTCTGGCCTTCCTTGCCGCACACGCCGACGCCCGAATCCAGGCGCATGTCGTTGCCGATCATGGAAATGCGGTTCATGGTGTCCGGACCGTTGCCGATCAGTGTCGCACCCTTCACCGGGTAGGTGATCTTGCCGTCTTCGATCATGTAGGCTTCGCTGGCCGAGAACACGAACTTGCCGTTCGTGATGTCGACCTGGCCGCCGCCGAAGTTCACCGCGTACAGGCCGTTCTTGACCGAGGCCAGGATCTCGGCCGGGTCCTTGTCGCCGGCCAGCATGTAGGTGTTGGTCATGCGCGGCATCGGCAGGTGGGCAAAGGATTCGCGGCGTGCATTGCCGGTGACCGGCATCTTCATCAGGCGCGCGTTCATCGTGTCCTGGATATAGCCCTTCAGGATGCCGTCCTCGATCAGCGTGGTGCACTGGGTCGGGTTGCCCTCGTCGTCCATGTTGAGCGAGCCGCGGCGGTCCTGCAGGGTGCCGTCGTCGACCACGGTCACGCCCTTGGCGGCGACGCGCTCGCCGATCATGCCGGCATAGGCCGACGAACCCTTGCGGTTGAAGTCGCCTTCCAGGCCGTGGCCGACCGCTTCGTGCAGCAGCACGCCGGGCCAGCCCGGGCCGAGCACGATGGTCATCGGGCCGGCCGGCGCCGGACGCGCTTCGAGGTTGACCAGCGCCGACTTGACGGCTTCGCTGGCGTACTGGTCGAGCAGCTCATCGCTGAAGTAGCCATAGTCATAACGGCCGCCGCCACCCGACGAGCCCACTTCGCGCCGGCCGTTCTGTTCGGCGATCACCGTGACGGATACGCGCACCAGCGGGCGGATGTCGGCCGCCAGCACGCCGTCGCTGCGCACCACCAGCACCACGTCGTATTCGCCGGCCAGGCCGGCCATCACCTGCACCACCCGCGGGTCCTTGGCGCGCGCGATCTTTTCCACGCGCTCGAGCAGTTGCACCTTGGCGGTGGCGTCGAGCGAGCCCAGGGGATCGTGCGGCAGGTACAGCGAACGGCCGCCGCTTTCGCGCACGCCCGCCGCGACCTTGACGCGGCCGGCGCCGGCACGCGCGATGGTGCGGGTGGCGGCAGCCGCATCCAGCAGGGCCGCCTGCGAGATATCGTCGGAATAGGCGAACGCGGTCTTGTCGCCGGACACGGCACGCACGCCGACGCCCTGGTCGATCGAGAAGCTGCCGCTCTTGACGATGCCCTCTTCCAGGCTCCAGCCCTCACTCTTGGTGAACTGGAAATACAGGTCGGCGTAGTCGACCTTGTGCGTGAACATCGTCCCGAGCGTCGTGATCAGCTTGCCTTCGTCGAGGCCGAATGGCGTCAACAGAATGTCGCGCGCGACCGCGAGGGAGGACAGATTCGGTTCGAATGGTTTCATGTACGTAGGTCTTTCTGGTAAGGATAGGGGCATTGTGCCATATCCGCCCCGTTCCTACCGAGGCGGCGTACACGCGGCCAGGCCTGCTGCGCGCTTCCAGCAGCATCGCGTATTTCACCAGCCGCTTTGCATATTCGCGTTGCCGTTCGACAACCATCCGCAGCGGCGTTGTTATTAATCAAGATTCATGGCAGCATTCACCATCTTACCCATGCGCGCGACCTGCCATGCTCAAATCCCTGCTCGATTCGGCCCGCAACGCCCTGTCTTCGGACGCTTCCCTGCTGCGCCAGTCGCTGGGCATCCTCGCCCACCTGGATCCCGCGCTTGCCACGCGCGCCACCGCCTACGTGCTCGACGGCAGCGAGGCGGCCGTCTTGCTCGACCTGCGCGCGCGCTCGGCCGAGGCATGCGACCTGCTCGGGCGGCCGGGCCGCGCCTGCTGGGGCTACTACCAGGGCGGCGTTGGCGACAAGAAGCTGCAGGATGCCGTCGACGCCAGCCTGGCCGCGCGCAATGCCTTCTATAAACGTATCGGCACCAGCCCGGACGAGATGGCGCTGCTGGTGCGCCTGGGACACGTGCTGGAAGCGGGCGACCAGGGGCAGTCGCTGCAGCGCACCGGCTCTACTGCGCCGGACTGGCTGCAGTACGTGCTCAACGACGCCTTGTGGGCGACCTTCCCCAGCAATGCCCGGCCGCAAGACGAGGACAAGCTCGGATTCCAGCGACCGGCCTGGGACATCCGCCTGCTGCGCGCCCTGCTCGACGCCGCCGGCCTGCCGCAGGGAATGGCACTGGTCATCGTGTTCGAGCGCAAGGGCATCGATTCCTATTTCCAGAAACAGGTGTTCGAGCGGCTGCTGGCCTCCGGACCGCTCGACGACGACATACTGGCGCGTCCGGACGACGTCGAATTGGCAGCCAAGGCGCTGTCGGCGGTCGGCAAGGTTTACTTGGCCAACCGCATCGGCGCGGCCGAGGGCTTGCGCAACCGTCATGCGGCATTGCTGGTGCGGCTGGCGGTCGGCGACAGCAAGACCGTGCGCGCGGCGGCGGCGGCCCACCTCGACAAGATCGACCGTGCAAGCTGCCTGGCCCAGCTCGAGGCCCTGCTGCGCGGCGGCCAGGGCGACGAGCGCGCGCAGGCCGCCGAACTGCTGGCGCGCATCGGCGGTGCGGCCGCCATGCCGGCGCTGGAAGCGGCACTGGCCCAGGAGACCGGCAAGCCGGGCAAGGCGCTGCAGCAGGCGATCCGCGCCGCGCTGTCGCGCATCGGGGCCGCGTCCGAGGCGGCCGACATCGCGCTGCCCGCGCCGCCGCCGCTGCCGGACTGGCAGGAAAGCGTGCTGGCCGACGATGCGGTCGACCTGCTGCTGGCCAACCGCAAGCAGTTGCTGGAACGGCATCGCCAGGCCGCCGAGGCCGAAAAGGCAGAGAACCTTACCCGCGAGCGCAAGTACGAATGGCGGCGCGAGCACTACGAGCGCTACCGCCACCTCGGTGAAGGCCAGCTGCACGACGCCGTGCGCGCCCTGAACGGCGACGCGGATGCCACGCCGGCGCTCATCGCCGACAACGTCGGCGAGACCCTGCTGTTCAACCGCCGCCTCGAGGCACGTCCCGACTTCGGTTTCGAACAGGCGGTTCGCTGGGTGCTGGTGTCGCAAAACCGTGCCGACTGGCTGTGGACCAACCACCTGGTCCAGGGCTGGCTGCGGCGCCAGGACCCGGCGCGGCTCGACCTGCGCCAGCTGAGCGAGGTCGCGGCGCGCTGCGGCGCCCGGCCCGACGTGTTCGCGCTGGCCTGCCTGCGCTCCGGATGGTCGTCGTCGTCGCCGCAGGACCTGCTGCCGCCGGAGCGGGTCTGGCCCTGCCTGGCGCAATTTCCGGAACTGATCGACGAGGGCCTGGGCATGGCCGCGGGTGGACGCGGGCGCTACGAGGGCCTCGACCTCGGCATGACCCTGTCGGCGCTCGACACCTTCCCGGTACTGCCGGTGCGCTGGCTGCCGCGCGTGATGGAGTTCGCGCTGGGCGAGACCAAGTCGCAACGCCAGGCGGCCCAGCGCGTGCTCGGCAAGCTGCCCGACATCGGCAAGCGCGTGGCCGAGGCGCTGCAATCGGGCAAGCAGGAGCTGCGCATCGAAGCGGCGCGCTGGCTGGCGCGCATGCAGCACCGCGCGGCGGTGCCGGCGCTGGTGGCGGCGCTCGACAAGGAGACCCGCGAAACCGTCAGCGCCGAGCTGCTGACGGCGCTCGAGCGCCTGGGCGAGGATGTCGGACCGCGCCTGGCGCCCGGGGCGCTGCTGGCGCAGGCGCGCAAGGGCCTCAAGGCCAAGCCGCCGGCCGGCCTGGCCTGGCTCCAGCTCGATGCCCTGCCGCCCTGCAACTGGAACGATGGCACCGCGGTCGACCCGGACATCATCCGCTGGTGGGTGATCCTGGCGGCCAAGCTCAAGGAACCGGCCGCCAACGCGCTGCTGCTGCGCTACCTCGGCCTGCTGGCGCCGGCCAGCCGCGCCGCCCTGGGCCGCTTCGTGCTGCTGCAGTTCATTGCGCACGACACCGCCGGTTGGCCGCTCGAGGAAGCCATCGCCTGGGCCAGCGCCCATGCGCCGGCGCGCTACCAGAACAACCAGCGCATGGCGCAGCAGTATCCGGACTGGTATGAAGAAGCCGCCAAGATGAGCCAGCAACAGGTGTTCGAAGCGGTCAAGCGCGAAAAGCTGGCCGAGTACTTGGGCAGCGCGATCAACGAAAAGGGCATCCTGGCGCTGGCATCCGGCATGCCGGGCCACGAGATGGTCGATGCGATCCGCCTGTACATGCGCGACCATTACCCGCGCCGCGCCCAGGTCGAGGCGATGCTGGAAGCCGCCAGCGTCGCCGACGACCCCGCCGTGATCCAGTTCGTGCTGAGCATCGCGCGCCGCTACCGCACCGCCTCGGTCCAGGAAAAGGCGCGCGTGCTGGTCGAACGCATCGCCGAGCGCAACGGCTGGAGCCAGGACCAGCTGGCCGACCGCACCGTGCCGACCGGCGGCCTCGACGAATCCGGCCGCATGACCTTCCAGTACGGCACGCGCGAATTCAGCGTGGTGCTGGACGAGAAACTGAAGCCGGCACTGCGCAACGCCGAGGGCAAGCCGATTGCCGCCCTGCCCGCCGCGCGCCAGAACGATCCGCCGGCATCGATCAAGGAAGGCAAGCAGCTGTTCGCCACCTGCAAGAAGGAAGTCAAGCAGGTGGTCGACCTGCAGGGCGCGCGCCTGTACGAGGCGATGTGCGCCGGCCGCACCTGGCCGGCCGCCGACTGGAACGAGTACGTGCGGCGCCACCCCGTGGTCGGACGCCTCGCGCAGCGCCTGGCCTGGACCCGGCTCGCTGCGGACGGCACGCTGCTCGGCGTGTTCCGCCCGACCGAGGACGGCAGCCTGATCGACGCCGGTGACGAGGAAGTCGAACTGGTGGCGGAAGAGCGCGTCGGCCTGGCCCATGCGTCGCTGCTGGATGCCGGCACCGTGCGCGCCTGGCTGGCCCACTTCAAGGACTACAAGGTGACCCCGCTGTTCGCCCAGCTGACGCGGCGTGCGCCGGCCCTGCCCGATCCGGCGGCGGAACGGATCGACGACCGCCTGGGCTGGACGGGCGACACCTTCACGCTGCGCGGCGCCTTCGGCAAGCTGGGGTACGCGCGCGGCAGCGCCGAGGACGGCGGCGTGTTCTTCGAATACTGCAAGGATTTCACCAGCGTCGGGCTGCGCGTGCACATCGAATTCTCGGGCAGCTCGCTGCCCGAGGAAAACATGCCGGCCGCGCTCAAGACCCTGGGCTTCGTGCGCCTCGGCAACGGGCGCGGCGGCGACGTCGCGCTGGGCAAGGTGCCGCCGGTGCTGCTGGCCGAAACCTGGGGCGACTACCATGCGGTGGCGGCCGCCTGCCAGGGCTACGACCCGGACTGGGAACGCAAGATGCCGTGGTAACGGCTGGAGAATCGCATGACCGAAGCAATAACCGAAGCAAAAGCGCAGCAAGCCGATATCCTGCGCAGCAGCGCCGAGACGCGCTACCGCGACGAACTGGAACGCCTGGCCGCGGCCGACCGCGATCCGCGTCCCGAAGGCTGGCGCCTGTCCCCGCGCGCGGTGCGCCGCTTTATATTAGGTGACGCGGCGCTGCGGGTCAGCCGCAAGTTCTACGGCGACGATCCGCTGGTCGACCGCGCCATCGTCACCCTGATGGGACATCAGGGCCTGATGCTGGTGGGCGAGCCGGGCACCGCGAAATCGCTGCTGTCCGAACTGCTGGCCACCGCCATCAGCGGCGATTCGGCGCTGACCATCCAGGGTGCGGCCGGCACCACCGAAGACCACATCCGCTACGCCTGGAATTACGCGCTGCTGCTGGCCGAAGGGCCGAGCGAGCGGGCGCTGGTGCCGTCGCCGATGTACCGCGGCATGGTGGCCGGCAAGCTGGTGCGCTTCGAAGAGATCACGCGCTGCCCGCCCGAGATCCAGGACACCTTGATCTCGCTGCTGTCGGAAAAGCACATCGTGGTGCCCGAGCTGGGGGATGACGTTGGCAATCCGGCGCGCATGCATGCGCGGCGCGGCTTCAACGTGATCGCCACCGCCAACCTGCGCGACCGCGGCGTGCACGAGATGTCCTCGGCCCTGAAGCGCCGCTTCAACTTCGAGACCGTGCGCCCGATCCGCGACCACGCCTTCGAACTCGAGCTGGTGCTGGGCCAGGTGCAGCGCGAACTGGACGGTGCCGGCCTGCAGCCGCGGGTCGAGCGCGACGCGGTCGGCCTACTGGTGACGGTGTTCCAGGAATTGCGCGCCGGCGCGACCCGCGAGGGGACGCCGATCAAGACGCTGGATGCGGTGATGTCGACCGCCGAGGCGGTGAACGTGGTGCATGCGGCGGCGCTGGAAGCGGCCTTCCTTGGCAACGGCCAGGTCACGCCGCGCGAACTGGCCAACCAGCTGCAGGGCGTGCTGCTGAAGGACAGCATCGACGACGTCAAGCGCGTCCAGCATTATTTCGACACCGTGGTGCGCGAACGCGGCCGCCGCAACGCCGCCTGGAAGGCGTTCGGCGACGCCGCGCGCGGCCTGTGGCCCTGATGCTTTCATGCGTGCGTCCTTGATTCAAGCCCTGCCGCCGGAAGTGCGCGAAGGCCTCGGCCGCATGGCGATGGACGGCGTGCACTTCGCGCCGGTGCGCCACCACAGCCCGGCGTGCGCGCTGGCGCTGCAGGCGATGGTGCGCGAGCTGCGCCCGGCCGCCATCCTGATCGAAGGGCCGGACAGCTTCGACGCCCTGCTGCCGCTGCTGCACGACGACCGCACCCGGCCGCCGGTGGCGATCCTGAGCCAGGCCCACGCCGATACAGGCGAGGACGGCGCCGCCCTGCGCAGCGCCTTTTTTCCGTTCTGCGACTACAGCCCGGAATGGGTGGCGCTGCGGCTGGCGGGCGAGTTGGGCGCCGATGCCGCCTTCATCGATCTGCCCTGGCAGGCGCGCGCCGATGACGATGGTCCCGACGAACGCGCACGCAGCCTGATGGCGGAACGCTACCTGGCCCACAGCACGTATCTACGGGCGCTGGCCGCCGCCAGCGGCTGCCGCGACCAGGACGAGCTGTGGGACCACCTGTTCGAGCTGCGCAGCGCCGCCGGCCTGCGCGACTGGCGCACGCTGTTCGCCGACGTCTTCGCCTACTGCGCGCTGGCGCGGGCCGGCTACGAGGCCGAGGTGCTGGAAGCCGAGGGCAGCCTGGCGCGCGAGCGCCACATGGCGGCCCACATCCGCCGCCGCCGCGCCGCGCTTGCCGCTGCCGGGAGGGACGGCCCGATCGTCGTGGTCAGCGGCGGTTTCCATACGCTGGCCCTGCAGCAGATGCTGGCCGCGCCGGAACCGGCGCCGCACAAGAAGCCGCAACGCGCCCCGGCACAGGCAGCGACCAGCGACTGGCTGATCCGCTACAGCTTCGACCGCCTGGACGCGCTGAACGGCTATGCGGCCGGCATGCCCTCCCCCGCCTGGCACCAGTGGGTCTGGGACAGCGCCCAGCTGGACGCCGATGGCCCGCACCTGGACAGCGTGGCGGCCGGCGCCCTGGCGCGGCTGGCACGCCAGGGCCGCGAGCGCGGCCTGGCCGAGCAATTGTCGACCGCCGACGTGCAGGCCGCGCTGCTGCAGGCGCTGCGCCTGGCGGACTTGCGCGGGCATGCCGGGCCGGGCCGTGAGGACGTGCTCGACGCCATGCGCTCCTGCTTCGTCAAGGGTGCGCTGGACGAGGGCAATGCCGGCTTCGCGGCCGACCTGCACCGCTTCCTCGGCGGCAGCGCGCTGGGCGACATCCCGCCGTCCAGCGGGTCGCCGCCGCTGCTCGAGGATGCGCGCCGGCGCGCCCGCAGCCACGGCATCCGCCTCGACGACAGCACGCCGCGCAACGTGCGCCTGGACCTCTACCGCAAGGAAGGCCACCGCCGGCGCAGCCGCTTCCTGCACCTGATGGATTACCTCGGCGCCGGACTGGGCCAGTGGCGCGGCGGCCCGGACTTCCTGGCGGGCAGCCGCCTGGAACTGCTGATCGAAGAATGGCAGGTGGCCTGGAATCCGCTGGTCGAGGCGCGCCTGATCGAACTGGCGGCGGACGGCAGCAGCCTGCCAGAGGCCGCGCTGGCGCGCCTGCGGCGCGAGGAAGCGGCACTCGGCCTCGATGGCCGCGGGCGCTCGGCCGGCGCCGCCGTCAGGCTGCTGGTGCGTGCCTGCCTGGTCGGGCTGCACGAACGCCTGCCGCAGTTGCTCGACCTGGTGGCACGCCACCTGGCCACCGATCCCGAGCTCGATTCGGTGAGCGACTGTGCGCACCAGCTGCTCGGCCTGTGGCGGGCCCGCGCGCCGCTCGGCGTGCAGGACCACGCCGGCGTACGCGCCCTGCTGCTGCGCGCCTGGGCGGCCAGCCTGGCACTGCTCCCGGACCTGGCCGCGGTCAAGGCCGAGCAGGAGGCGGATGGCGTGCGCAACCTGGTCGCGCTGCGCGCGATCCGGACCGCGCTGGCCGCACCCGACGCCGCCCAGGAAGCCGCCCCGGCTTCCGCACTGGACCAGGCCTGGCACGCGGCGCTCGAACGGCTGGCCGACGGCGCCGGCCCGGGCATCGCGCTGGCTGCCGGCGCCCTGCTGTTCCTCGACGGCGCCGCCGATGAAGCGCGCCTGGCCGCAGTGCTGGCGGCACGCTTCGGGCCCGGCGCCGACGCCGCGGAGGCGGTGCGCGCCCTGGGCGGCCTGATGGCGGCGGCGCCGGAACTGCTGCTGACCCGGCCCGCGCTGCAGGCCGACCTCGACCGCATCATGGGAGGCTGGGACGACGCCACCTTCCTGCACTACCTGCCCGACCTGCGCCTGGCCTTCGCCGGCCTCAAGCCGCAGGAAACGGCGCGCCTGGCCACAGCCCTGGCGCAGACCCACGCCGGCCTGGACGACGCGCTGGCCGCGGTCCACTACGGCGTGTCCGAGGAAGACATGGGCGCCGGCGCCGCGCTGGAGGCGGCGCTGGCCGGCTGCCTGCGGCGCGACGGCCTGGCCGGCTGGATGGAGGTGGCGCCATGAGCCGCGACAACAACGGCGGCGACGGCGCCCGCCGCTGGCGCCTGGTGCTGGGCCGGTATGCCGGCGACACGCTGGGCCAGGACGCGCTGGGCGCGCACGACCGCGAGCTCGACCTGTCGCTCGACTACCTGTACGGCCGCGAATACGATGGCAAGGTGCGACGCGGCGGCGGCGGGCGCGGGGCCGGCCTCGACCCGAGCCAGGTGCGTGCCCTCGACTGGCTCGAGCGCAGCCGCAAGCTGTTCCCGCGCGAGGTGTTCGAACGCGTGCAGGCGCATGCGCTCGACCGCTACGGCATTCGCGAACTGCTGGACGACCCGGCCACGCTGCGCGCGCTCGAACCGAACCAGGCGCTGGCGCGCACCCTGCTGCAGATGCGCGGCCGCATGAGTGCCGCCACGCTGGACGCGGTGCGCGACGTGATCCGCAAGGTGGTCGAGGACATCACGCGCCGCCTGCGCAGCGACTTCGTCGACGCCCTGCACGGCCGCCGCAACCGCTTCCGCCGCTCGGTGCTGAAGAGCAGCCAGAACTTCGACTGGCGCGCCACCATCCGCGCCAACCTCAAGCACTACGACCCGCAGCGCCAACGCCTGCTGATCGAACAGCCGCACTTCAATGCGCGCGTGAAGCGCCAGCTGCCGTGGGACGTCATCCTGTGCGTCGACCAGAGCGGCTCGATGCTGGATTCGGTGATGTACAGCGCGATCGTCGCCGGCATCCTGTCCAGCCTGCCGGCTGTGCGAGTGCGCCTGGTGGTGTTCGACACCAACGTGGTCGACCTGACCCACATGGCGCACGACCCGGTGCAGGTGCTGCTGACGGTGCAGCTGGGCGGCGGCACCGACATCGGGCGCGCACTCCAGTACTGCGAACGGCTGGTGCAGTCGCCGCAGCGCACCGTGCTGGCGCTGGTCAGCGATTTCATGGAAGGCGCGGCGCCGGGGCCGCTGCTGGCGAGCGTGCGCCGGCTGGCCGAGGCGCGCGTAAAACTGCTCGGGCTGGCGGCGCTCGACCAGGATGCCCTGCCGGTGTACGACCAGGCGATGGCGCAGCGCCTGGCCGACCGCGGCATGCAGGTGGCGGCGCTGACGCCAACCCATTTTGCGCAGTGGCTGGCGGAGACGATGGCATGACAGCAGCCTGGCGCAACTACGACGACGACGCCCTGGCGGCGCTGGCCAGCGCCGGCCTGCTGCGGCGCGCCGCCAAGGACGTCGAAGCCGGCAAGGTCGGCTGGGCCGAAGACGACCTTGCCGGCGGCACGATCGTGGCCGACGGCCAGCGCGTGCAGGTGGCGGCGGGCGGTCCCGGTGCGGCCCGCTGCGACTGTCCCGCGCCCGGCATCTGCAAGCACATCCTGGCGGCGGCGCTGTGGCTGCGCACGGCGCCGCCGCAGGGCGCGAAGTCGGCTGCGGTATCGGCCGGCACCGCGGCCGATACCGCAGCCGATACCGCACCCGCTGCGGACGATGGGCCGGCCCCCGTCGCCCCGCCGGCGGTGCCCGCCACGCCAGCCGCGCCGCAGGACAGCGACGTGCTGGCCGACGTGCTGGCGCTCGACCAGGCCGCGGTGTTCAAGGCCGCCGGCATCGCCGCCGCGCGCAAGGCGGCCGGCCTGCTGCAGGAAGTGGAGGATGCCGCCATCGCCGTCCAGGGCACGGTGCTGGCCATCACGCTACCCGGCCTCCACCTGGTGTGCCGCTACGTCGCCGGCGCCGGTTTCGCGGGCATGGTCTCGGCCGCCGAACCGCGCCTGCACAAGGCGCTGCACCTGCTCGCATTGATCTCGGTGTGGCGCGCGCATGGCCACGCGATCGCCTGGCCATCCGCCATCGGCGCCGATCCGGCGGCCGGCTCCGACCAGGACGTCAGCGCCGCCATGAACGCCGATGAGCGCGCCTTCCTCACCCAGGCGCGCGCGCTGGTGCACGAACTGTGCGCCGGCGGCTGGTCGCACGTCGGCGACATCGCGGCGCCGCAGCTGCGCGCGCTGGCCACCTCCGCGCGGGTCGAATCCTTTCCGCGCCTGGCCGGCCTGCTGCGCGGCCTGGCGGGCACCGCCGACCTGCTGGCGCGGCGCGACTTCGGCGCCGACGAGCGCCAGGCACTGCGGCTGGCGGCCGAAATCACTGCGCTGGCCGAGGCGCTGGAACGCGCCGGCCCGGCCGATGCGGCGCTGGTGGCGCGCCTGCGCGGCAGCGCCCGGCGCAGCTTCGACACCGGCGCCACGCTGGAACTGCTGCCGCTGGGCGCCCATTGGTGGGAACGGCGCAGCGGCGCGCGCGGCCTGACAGTGGCCTTCTGGGATCCGGCGGCCTGCCAGGTCCGCGCCGCCGTGCTGGCGCGGCGCGACGGCAGCGACCCAGGCTTCAGCAAGGCCGGCGCCTGGAAGCATGGCGCGCTGTGGCCGGGCACCGGCGCGCCGGCGGCGCTGGCCGGCAGCAGCCTGGTGCTGGACCAGCCGCGCCTGGCCGAGGACGGCCGCCTCGGCCTCGGCGGCAATGGTGGCGCCGAGGCCGGCATCGATGGCGGCGCCGGCGGCGGTACGCGTGCCGGCACGCTGCCGGGCTGGTCCCTGCACGACCCGCGCTGGCAGGTGGCCGGCTTCGACGACTGGCGCGCGCTGCGCGCGGCGGTGGCGGGCGGCGCCGGACTGCTGGGTGAACGTCTGGAACTGGCGCTGCTGCGCCCGGCCGCCTGCGATCCGCCGCAGCTGGACGAGGTGCGCCAGGAGATCCGTTGGCGCGTGCACGACCGCCACGGCCAGGCACTACTGCTGCGCCTGCCCTACGAGGCGTGGAAGAGCGCGCGCCTGAACAACCTGGAAGCCTGGACCGTGTCCGGCGTGGCGATCGCCGGCATCGTCGCCCGCCTCGAACGCCTGGAAGACCAGGCCGGCGGCGGCGGCCTGCTGGAACCGGTGACCCTGATGGTGGAGCGCGACGGCAAGCCGCATGCTGTCGCGCTGGATTTCGACGCCGGCCCGGCGCGCCCGAGCTTCGGCGCCCGCATCACGCGCATGCTGGCACGCCGCACTACAACGCCGGCGCCGCCGTCACCACCGCCGCCACCGGCCCACGGGCGCGTGCTGGATGCGCTGCTGGCCCGGCTCGAACGGCGCGCGATGAGCGGCCACTTCCACCTGCCCGACAGCGGCGACGACTTCGGCACCTTGCACGACCAGCTGCTGGCGCTCGGGCTGGATACGCCGGCTCGGATGCTGGCGCGCTACCGGGCGGCGCCTTCGACCGGCGGCGCGCTGGCCATGGTGCAGGTGATCTATACCTGCCTGGAACTGGACACCAGCTTCCTCGACGCCTAATGAATAACGTTCCGGGAACGTGACATCGCGTAGGGTGGATGCCGGAATCACATCTTGCGGTGCTTCAGCGCCGGCAGGTTCTCGCGCACCTGCGCCAGGAATCCGGCATCGATCGCTCCGCTGACCACGCCCTCGCCTTCGGCCAGCACATCCTTGACCTCGCCCCACGGATCGACCAGCATGCTGTGGCCGAAGGTACGGCGGCCGTTCGGATGCAGGCCGCCCTGGGCCGAGGCCAGCACGTAGCACTGGTTCTCGATCGCGCGCGCGCGCAGCAGCACTTCCCAGTGCGCCTTGCCGGTGGTGTGGGTAAAAGCGGCCGGCACCACGATCAGCGCGCATTCGCCCATCGCGCGGAACAGTTCCGGGAAGCGCAGGTCGTAGCAGATCGACAGGCCGACGCGGCCGAACGGCGCCTCGAAGGCGCCGACGCTGGTGCCCGGCACGATGGTGCGCGCCTCGTCGTAGGATTCGGTGCCCTTGTTGAAGCCGAACAGGTGGATCTTGTCGTAGCGGCCGACCGGGCGCCCTTGCGGGTCGAATACCAGGGTCGTGTTCAGCACCTTGCCGACGTCATCGGACACCAGCGGCAGCGTGCCGCCGATCAGCCAGATGCCGTGTTCGCGCGCCTGGGCCGCCAAAAAATCCTGGATCGGACCGCTGCCCGGCTGCTCGGCGTGGCTCACCTTGTCGGTGTCGGCGCGGCCCATGATCGGCCAGTACTCGGGCAAAGTGACCAATCGAGCGCCGCTGGCGGCGGCGTCGGCGATCAGGCGGCGCGCGGTGGCGATGTTTTCCTCGACCACCGGGGTCGATACCATCTGCACCGCCGCTACCATCGCGGGTTGCTGTAATGCGTCGTTCATTCTTTCCCCTTTTTTGATGTGGCGGCCGGCGCTGTGGCGGTCGGCGGCAGCGACCGGTTGTCCAGCTTGACCACCGACGGCGATTTCCACGGCCCCGTCACCTGCATGTGATAGGTCAGCGCCTTCATCACCGGCGCGCGCAGGAACAGCTGCGCCAGGAAGCTGCCCAGGCCGATCACCGGGTTGACCGCAAGGCCGTACACCAGCGGACCGGTGCCGAGGTTGAATTCGGGGATCACCACCACGTGCAGGTTGGTCGATTCGTTGGCGATGTCGGCGCTGCCGTCCATCAGCACGGTGGCCGCGACGCCGTGCATCTTGAGGTTGTCGGTGCGCAGCACGCCACGCGCGATCAGGGCGTTGGCGGTGATGCCGTCGAAGGCCAGGCCTTCCGAGAACACATCGTGGAAATCGAGTTTCAGCATGCGCGGCAGCATCTGCAGGCTGAGCACGCCGAGCAGCTTGGCCGCGCCCGGATCCTTTTTCAGGAACTGGCCATCCTCGACGTTCATCTGGATCTGGCCGGACAGGCTTGGGATGTCGAGCGAATACGGCAGGCCGGACCAGGACACGTCGCCCGACAGCTGCCCCTTGCCGCGGCGCAGGGTACCGGGGAAGCCGAGGCGGTCGAGCAGGCGGCCGGCGTCGCTGATGTCGAGCTTGAAGTTGAGCGCGGTATTGCTGCGGCCGTCGCGCGTCAGCCAGCGGCCGTTGGCCTTCAGCTGGCCGTCCGGATTGGTCAGCGCCAGCCTGTCGATGCGCCATTCGCGCCCGGCCAGCGCCTGGGCGTTGCTGGCCACCAGTTCGAGGCGGCCGAACTGCTTGTCGAACAGTTCGAAGCGCTCGGCCACGATGTCCAGGGCCGGGATGCTGGCGCTGGCGCCCTTGTTCGATTCGAGCAGGTCCTTGACCTCGTTGGCGGTCGATTCCGGAATGTCGAGCGAGGCCAGGCGCGCCGTCACCTTGCCCAGGCCCTGGCCGGTCGGCGATTCGTTCCAGGTCACGTAGCCGACCACTTCGCGCGCATCGATGCTGGCCTGCCACATGCCCGGCTGGTGGGTGGCGCCGACCACGACGTTGCGCAGCGGGCGTTCGCCCACGATCAGTTCGGCGGCGCGCGCGCCGATGGTATCCGGGATCACGTACTGGGCCATGCCCGGGCCGGTGCCGCTGGCGGCGCCTTCGGCGGCAGCGGCACCGGCCGCTTTTTCATTGCCTCCCTGCCCGGCGATCTCGGCGCCCGCGGCCAGCCAGCGGTCGACGTTGATCGACTTCATGTTAACGTTGATCATCATGCCGCTGTCCGGCTCCGGCGCCGGCACGTTGACGCCGATGCCGCCGTGCTTGACGACCCAGGGCTTCTGCGGCTGGCGCTCGCGCACGTAGCGCGCCGCCACCGTGCTGCCCAGGCCGATGCGGATCTCGTCGTGGCCGACGCCGTCCGTGCCTGTCGGCTGGCCGTTCAGGACGAAGTGCAGCGGCAGCGTGTCGGCGGCCGGCTTATTGAGCGGCGCCGGCAAGTCCACGCCGAGGCCGGCCAGGGTGGAATCGAACACGATCTGGGTGGCGCGGTCCTTGACGGTCACGCTGCCGCCGAAGCGCGCCCCGCCGGACAGCTTGGCGCCAAGGCGCTGCAGCGCCGGCAGCGACTGGGTGCGGCGCATGCCGTCGGCGGTGGCGGTGCCGGCCATGCGGATCACGATGCCGCCCTCGCGCTGGGTGCCACCCGACAGCACCAGCGGGCCGCCGAGGAAGCTGGCACCGACGCCGTTCAGGTTGACGCCGTGTTCGGAAAACTCGACCCGGCCCAGGGCGGCCTGGATCGGCGGCAGTTCGGGGAACAGGGTGACGTCGTTGTTCTGCAGCTGCAGCGCGCCCTGGACCTTGGCGTCGTGCAGGTTGGCCAGCGGCAGGTGCAGCTTCAGGCCCAGTTTGGCGGGGCCGGTGGCGCGCGTGTCTTCCGTAAAGTGGCCGATCCATTCCAGCACCGGCGTCACCGCCACGTAGTGCAGCAGGTCCTGCAGCGCGCCAGCGGCGTTGCCGTCGATGTCGAGCACCGATTCGTGCGAACCCAGTTCCGGGATGGTGGCGCGCACGTTGTTGAGCGCGATGCCGAGGGTGCGCGCGCTTTCGGCGTGGATGTCCATGCGCGCGCGGTCGAACACGATGCTGCCGTTGATGTTGTCGGCCAGCGGCCACAGCGGGGTCTTGCCGTCGGGCTGGCGGTGCGCCGGCGCGTATTCCAGCTTGCCGTTCTCGATGCGCCCGCTGACGCGGAATTCGCCGCGCGCGCGTTCGGCTGTGCTGTCGCCCTTGAACGGGAAGTGCGCCAGGTCGCCGCGCAGGCGCAGGCGCGCGTCGTGCAGGGTGCCGCCCTGCAGCGCGCCGGTCAGCCAGTCGCGCAAGCCTTCGTGGGTGGCCAGCGGCAGGAAACGGCCGATGCTGGCGATGTCGAAGTTATCGATATTGGCATTCAGGTCGGCGCTGCCCGGCCCGGCGATCCCGTGCGCCGCGTTCAGCGGCAGCAGGTGGCGGCCGGACAGCGTGCCCTTCAGGGCGCCCTGGCTGAAATTCATGCCGTCGACCTCGACCAGCAGCTGGTCGTCCTGCGGCCACGACCAGCGCGCGCGCAGCCCGAGCTGGTCGAACACCATGTCGGGAGCGGCGAACCAGGCCGGCAGCGCCAGCGCCAGCCGGCTGGAATCGAGGGTGACGCTGCCGCCGCGGTCGCTGGCGTCGATGCTGCCGGACAAGTTGCGGAAACCGGGGATGGCGGGACGGGCCGGCTCGCCCTGGGCCGCCAGCGCCTCGATGCCCAGCCCTTCGGCCTGGCCGCGCACGCGGTAGGCGCTCGGGTGCGGCAGGCGCCCTTCCCATTCGGCGTCGACGTCGAGCAGGCGCCCGCGCGGCGCCAGTTCCGCCAGCAGCGTGCGCTGGGCCGGCGTGAGCGGCATCTGGGCCGCCAGCGCGGCCAGCGCGCCGAGGTCGACGCGGTCGGCGCGCACTTCCACGCGCTCGGGACGGTTGCGGGTGGCCGGACGCCACGATTCCGACAGCGTGGCCGGCGCCAGCACCGTACCGTCGCGCATGACCACCGAAAAATCCTCGATGCCGACCGTATGCCCGAGGGCGCCGAAGGTCGGCTTGCCCTCGCCGGCGCCGGGGCGGATTTCCTCGCGTGCCGACAGGCGCCCGCTGACCCGGGCCAGCTCCAGCGGCGGCGCATCCGGCGCCAGCCGCGCGCCGACGTCGGCCAGGCCGAGATCGGCCGTGAAGCCGGCCAGGCGCGCCTGGTCGAAGTTCAGCCAGGCGCGCACCGAGCCGCGCCCGCGCTCGAGCGCGAACGGGTAGGCCAGATAGGGTTTCCAGGCCGCCAGGTCGGCGTTGCGCAGGTCGGCGTAGACCTCGCCTTTCCAGCGCAGCGTGTCCGATGGGCGCGCGCCGAAGGCCGGATGGGTAAAGCGGGCGCGCACGTCGAGCGGGGCGCTGAGCGCGCCGGGCGGCGTGGCCTTGAGGGCGAAGCGGTGTGCGGTCCAGTGGTTCTGCAGCACCAGCGTGACGTCGCGCAGCGCGAGCGGCGGCGCCGCGCGCAGGCCGTCGGTCCAGTCGATGCGCCCTTCGCGGACCACGATCTCGCGCTGGCGGAACAGCCAGTCGGCGCCGCCGCCCTCTTCTTTCTTGCTGTCCATGCGCACGCCGGCCACCTGCAGCACGCCATCTAGAGTGCGCCGCACGTCCAGTTCAGGACGGTTGATCTCGAGCGATTCGAAGCGCGGCTCGAAGGCGGCGAAGGTCCACCACGACAGCGTGGCCGATACCGACGGCAGCGCCAGCAGCTGGCGCCCGGCGCGGTCGTGCAGGCGCACGTCGCCGAGATACAGATTCGGGTGCAGGCCGCGCCACGAGGCATACACGCGGGCGATCGTGACCGGGTTGCCGAGCGCGCGGCTGGCGGCGCGTTCGAGGTCGGGCTTGTACAGGTCGATGTTCGGCAGGATCGCGTAACGCAGCCCCAGGAACAGCAGCATGAACGCGAAATAGACGAGCAGGCCGGCCTTCAGCATGAAGCCGAGCACGTGGTGCGAGGCCAGGTTGGCATAGCGGTAGGCGGTGCGCAGGCGGCGCCAGCGTTCTGCCAGCGGCAGGTGGGCGTGGGCCTCGACCGCGTGCGCGTCCTCGGCTGCGGCTGCGGCTGCGGCATCGGCCAGACCGTCGTCGGCGACAGGCGCGTCGGCGCCGGCATGGGCGGATTCCCGCCCCGCCTGCCGTGCGCGTGCTGCCTGCTGTTCCGGGTCGTGCATCAATATGCTCAAAAAGACTCGCCGCTATATAACTTTGGTAATGTCGCTTCCGTGCCGCGCAGATGCAGACTATTCGTACAATGAAGATATGCCCATCAACCGATTGCAACAATTTGCAACTGTGGCATCAACTCCCTTAACATCATGCCAACCTGGGCAGGCGGGCAATTTTACCGCATAGAAAGCGTCCCGGAACGCATAACTCGTCTGGATCTGCGTCATGAATACTGTTGTCAATCATCAAGCTTCCCTCGCCACCCTGTCGCGCTTTTATCAGCGCTGGCTGGCCGCCGATCCGGCACGTGCTGCGCGCCTGGCCGACTTGACAGCATTATCGCTGGCCCGGCTCGATCTCGGCGCAGCGCTGGAGCACGAAGCCGCCGCCGGCCCGCATGGCACCCGCCTGCCCCTCGGGCGCGCCATGCGCCGCCTGCGCAACCTGCTGATATGCGGGCTGATCCAGCGCGACCTCGACGGCCAGGCCGACCTCGACGAAGTCGTCACCGCGATGAGCCGCTTCGCCGACTTCGCCGTACAGGCCCACCTGGCCGAGCTCATGGCCGAGATGACGGCGACCCACGGGATGCCGGTCGGCGCCGAGTCCGGACGGCCGCAGCAGATGATGGTGTTGGCGATGGGCAAGCATGGCGGGTTCGAACTCAATGTGTCCTCCGACATCGACCTGATCTTCGTCTACCCCGAGGATGGCGACACCCAGGCTGGCCCGGGACAACGCAGCTTGTCCAACCACGAGTTCTTCCTGCGCCTGGGCCGCAAGCTGATCGCCGCCCTGTCGGAAATCACCGAAGACGGTTTTACCTTCCGCGTCGACATGGCGCTGCGCCCCAACGGCAAGTCGGGTCCGCTTGCGGCGAGCCTGAACATGGTCGAGGACTACCTGATCGTACAAGGCCGCGAATGGGAACGTTATGCCTGGGTCAAGGCGCGCGCCGTCACCGGCGATGCCGAAGACATCGCGGCGCTGGACGCCATCGTCCGGCCCTTCGTGTTCCGGCGCTACCTCGACTTCGGCGTGATCGATGCGATCCGCACCATGCACGCCCAGATCCGCGCCGAGGTCAACCGCCAGGAACGCCTGCATCCGGAACGCAGCCACAACGTCAAGCTGGGCCGCGGCGGCATCCGCGAGATCGAATTCCTGGCCCAGGTGTTCCAGCTGATCCGCGGCGGGCGCGATCCGGCCCTGCGCGAACGCTCGACCCGCAAGACGCTGGACCTGCTGGCCGAGCGCGAGCTGCTCACCGCCGACGTCGTCCAGCAATTGCTCGACGCCTATACTTTCCTGCGCAACCTGGAACACCGGCTGCAATACCTGGAAGACGCCCAGACCCATACCCTGCCGGTCTCGCCCGAAGACCGCCACACGGTCGCCCGCATGATGGGCCTGGCCGACGAAGCGGCGCTGCTGGCGCGCCTGGACGCATGGCGCACCTTCGTGGCGGCCCAGTTCGACGCCATCTTCGCGGATAAAAGTGCCGGCGCCGACAACGTCGACCCCGAAGCGTCGATCATCGACGCCAACAGCGACGCCGACAACCGCGGCGCCATCGCCGACCGCCTGGCGAGCCTCGGCTTCGACGACCCGCAAGCCGCCGCCGGGCGCCTGGTCGCGACCTGGCAGGCGCCGCGCCTGCAGACCCTGCCCGAAGCCAGCCGCAACCGGCTGCTGGCGCTGGTCAACGCGGCGCTGCCGCAGATCGCCGCCGTCGTCCAGGAGAGCGGGCTCGGCAGCCACGCGGCCACGCTCGGCCGCCTGCTCGACTTCTTCGAGGCGATCGCGCGCCGCTCGGCCTACCTGTCGCTGCTGACCGAGTATCCGCACACGCTCGAGCGCGTGCTGCGCATGATCAACGCCAGCGGCTGGGCCGCGACCTTCCTGACCCAGCATCCGATCCTGCTCGACGAATTGCTGGACGACCGCGGCAACAGCGCCGCCAGCTTCGCCGACGACCTGCCGGCCCTGGCCGCCGGCCTCAAGAGCCAGCTCGACGACGCCGATGGCGACACCGAGCGCCAGCTCGACATCCTGCGCGAAACCCACCACGCCCAGATGTTCCGCCTGCTGGCGCTGGACCTGGCGGGCGAACTCTCGGTCGAACGCCTGGCCGACCACCTGTCGGCGCTGGCCGACCTGATCGTCCAAGAAACCGTGCAGCGCGCCTGGCGCACAATCGCCAGCCGCCACCGCGAGGTGCCGCAGTTCGCGGTCATCGCCTACGGCAAGCTGGGCGGCAAGGAACTGGGCTACGTGTCCGACCTCGACGTCATCTTCCTGTTCGACGACGACGACGACCTGGCGCCGTCCAACTACGCCAAGCTGGCGCAGCGCTTCATCACCTGGATGACCAGCCACACCCCGGCCGGCATCCTGTTCGACATCGATACCGCGCTGCGGCCGGACGGCGCCAGCGGCATGCTGGTGTCATCGGTGAATGCCTTCGAGCGCTACCAGCGCGCCTCGGCGTGGATCTGGGAACACCAGGCGCTGACGCGCGCCCGCTTCTGCGCCGGCGACGCCGCCATCGGCGCGCGCTTCGAGGCGATCCGCGAAGCCGTGCTGCGCCAGGACCGCGAGGCCGATGCGGACAGGCTGCGCACGGAAGTCGTCAACATGCGCCAGCGCATGCGCGGCGCCCACCCGAACCACAGCGGCCGCTTCGACCTGAAGCAGGATGCCGGCGGCATGATCGACATCGAGTTCATCGTCCAGTACCTGGTGCTGCACTACGCCGCGCGCTATCCGCAGCTGACGGCGAACAGCGGCAACATCGCCCTGCTGCGCCTGTGCGGCGACCTCGACCTGATCGACAGGAGCCTGGCGCAGGACACCGCCAGCGCCTACCGCGCGCTGCGCCGCCTGCAGCACCAGGTGCGCCTGCAGGGCCAGGACAATGCGCGCGTCGATCCGCCGCTGGTGGCGGCGCATGCCGAGGTCGTGATGCGCCTGTGGCACAGCTGCTTCGGCGCTTAGGCATGTTGTTTTTTACCCCGGTCTTGTCAAGAATATTTTTCCTGCATTGACACTCGTCAATACAGAATGATCTGATAGATATGCGCAAGCGATGCGTTGTCCTTTACTGGGGATCTCATGCAGCGACATATCCGGATCACACTGGGCAGGACCACACTGGGCCTGTTCGCCATCCTGCCGGCCGCCCTGCCGCCGGCCCAGGCGCAGGCCCTAGCGGAGGCCGTCAGCGCCGGCGCCGCCACCGAGACACCGCAGCGGGTCGAGATCACCGGCTCGCGCATCCGCCAGGTCGACCTGGAAACGGCGCAGCCGGTGCAGGTGATGACCCAGGAACAGATCCAGAAGACCGGGCTGGTCACCGTCGGCGAGATCATCAACAACCTGTCGGTGGCCGGCACGCCGGCGTTCTCGCGCGGCTCGACGCTGGGCGCGAGCCGCGAACAGGGCGGCCAGTTCATCAACATGCGCAACCTGGGCGCGAACCGCCTGCTGGTGCTGGTGGACGGCAAGCGCTGGACCACGACCGTGGCCGGCTACACCGACGTCTCGACCATCCCCGCCGCCTTCATCGAGCGCATCGAGATCCTGAAGGATGGCGCGTCGGCGATCTACGGTTCGGATGCGATCGCCGGCGTGGTCAACTTCATCTTGAAAAAAAGCGTGCAAGGCGGCCAGGCCAGCGTCTACACCGGCCGCAACGAACTCGGCGACGGCCGCAGCAAGGACTTGTCGCTCAGCTACGGCGCCGGCAACGAGCGCGCCAGCATCATGTTCGGCCTCAGCTACAGCGAGCTGGGCGCGGTGTGGGCCAGGGACCGCGAAATCACCGCCACCACCAACGGCCCGGCGCACCTGAATTCCGGCTTCGGCCAGGGTCCGTGGGGCCGTATCCGCCAGGTCGCCGCCAACGGTTTCGCCAGCGGCTTCAACCAGTACCTGAACCATACCGGCAGCTACGACGGCAGCGGCACCGGCAGCGACAGCCGCGACCGGCTCAATTACCACCCCTACGCCAACGCCGACGCCGACCTGTTCAACTCGACCCAGGAGATGATGTACACGTCGCCGACCCGGCTGACGACGCTGTTCACCAAGGGCAGCATCGCGCTGCCGCGGGACACGCGCTTGAGCGTCACCGCGATGCTGGCCGACCGCCTGTCGTCGCGCCAGGTGGCCGGCTACCCGCTCAACTCGCAAACCCAGCTCAAGTTCCCGGTGTATATCGACAGGAACAGCTACTACAATCCCTACGGCAGCCAGGGCATCGGCGCCACCGGTCCCGGCCAGGACCTGTACTTCTACCGCCGCACGATCGAAGTGCCGCGCGTGAGCGAGAACGAAAACCGTACCCTGCACGTCGACGCCGTGCTCGAAGGCGGCTTTTCGCTGCTGGACAAGCCCTGGACCTGGAACCTGGGCTACAACCACAGCACCATCCACGGCGACGTGCGCTCGACCGGCAACCTGAACCTGCTGAACCTGAAAAAGGCGCTCGGCCCGTCCTTCCGCAACGCCGGCGGCGTGGTCCAGTGCGGCACCCCGGCGGCGCCGATCGCGCTCGCCGAATGCGTGCCCTTCGACATCCTGGGCGGCCCGTCGGCGTCGACCGCGGCCGCGCTGAACTACGTGATGTCGGTCGGCCAGGGCACCTACGGCTCGACCGTCAACAGCGCCACCGCCGACATCACCGGTGAGCTGTTGACGCTGCCGGCCGGCGCGCTCGGTGTGGCGGCCGGCCTCGAGCACCGCGCGGTGCGCGGCGAGGACCGGCCCGGCCAGTTCGAGCAGTCGGGCTATTCGAGCGACCTGGCCGGCAACACCACGATCGGCAAGTACAGCGTGCGCGAAGCCTACCTCGAATTCAACATTCCGCTGCTGAAGGACCTGCCGCTGATGCGCAGCCTGGCGCTCGACATCGCCTCGCGCTATTCGGACTACAGCAACTTCGGCAGCACCACCAACAGCAAGGCCAGCCTGCTGTGGAAACCGGTGCGCGACCTGCTGGTGCGCGCCACCTACGCCGAGGGCTTCCGCGCGCCGGCGCTGGCCGACAGCTTCGGCGGCGGCTCGCAGGGCTACGACTCCTACCTGGACGCCTGCGACAGCCTGTATGGCGAAGCCGCCAGGACCCCGGCGGTCAAGGCGCGCTGCACCGCGGCCGGGGTGCCGGTCACCTTCCGCCAGGTCAACCAGGCCGGGGCCCCGGTACCGGCGTCCGGCGCCCAGACCCCGGTGCCCTTCGACGTCGGCTTCGGCAACGGCGCGCTGCAGCCGGAAACCGCGATCACGCGCACCCTGGGCCTGGTCTACAGCCCGTCCTGGCTGAGCGGCCTGTCGGTGGCGCTCGACTGGTTCGACATCCGCGTGAAGAACCGCATCACCTCGGTGACCTCGGTGTTCGAGATCAACCAGTGCTACATCGAAAACGTGCAATCCTTCTGCGACCGCATCCGGCGCGACCCGGTCACCGGCCAGATCGTCAGCCTGTCGCGCGGCACCTTCAACCTGGGCGAACTGACGACCAAAGGCATCGACCTGAGCCTGGCCTACCGCCTGCCGCGCATCCGCCTCGGCCAGTTCAACATCCGCACGGAAACGACCTACGTCGACAAGTACGACACCCGCAGCACCGTGACTGCCGCCCCGCTCCACTACGCCGGCGAATACGGCTACAACCGGGTCAAGTCCAACCTGGCGCTCGACTGGAGCCTGGGCAAGTGGAGCGCCACCCTGGCCTCGCGCTACTACAGCAAGATCAAGGTGCATTGCTGGAGCGCGCCGCTCAACCAGGAGTGCAGCAACCCGAATGACAAGACCAGCTGGGGCACCGGCTACAACCGCCTCGGCGCCATGGTCTACAGCGACCTCTCGATCGGCTATGCGCTGCCGTGGAAGGCGCGCCTGCTGGCCGGCGCCAACAACGTGTTCAACCGCAAGCCGACGATCGTCTACGACGCCGGCAGCGCGCTGGGCGGCGCCTCGTCGTCCTCGGCGGTGGACCCGGAACGGCCGATCGACCGCTTTTTCTACGTGCGCTACAACCAGTCGTTCTGAAATCGCCCTTCCGCCCGCCGCATCTCTGCGGCGGCCGTGTATTTTTTACGCAACACCGCTGCCTTTGGGCATATTGCCGCTCGGAATCGACTGTACAACCCGGCCATGCATCCCGCTCGCCGTCATTTCGCATTGCAGCAGCCGAGTCGGCATGCACCGTCATGATGCCGTATCAATTAGGCATTTTTTGGACTTGATTACAGCTTGAACCGCCGCTCACCAATCCCAGCCGCGCACCATTGCGGTGCAATAAATTCCCTTTGTTGTTTCATACTGGACATAGCTGTTTTGGCAAGTTTTATCGCGTTTTGCTGCCGGAACAGCAGGCCTTGGTAGCGCTGATTTGCGAAAATCAGCGGTGTTTGAATGTATGAAATACAAGGAAATGTAAATACGCATTAACGCAACAATTCACAATACATACGTCTCAAGGTTGACAGCACATGCTTAGAAATGATTCTATTGCCAAAGTGCAAAGCATGCGTATCGCATCGCTTTCGACAAGAGCCGCGGCGCCAACCGCCGGCGGCTCCTACCAACACCATGTCCCAACCCAGGAGTCATCCAATGATGGAAAAAGTTTTGTCCCGGTCGATCCGCCTGCTGTGCGTCAGCGGCGTCGCGTTCGGGATGCATGCGGCCAACGCCCAAGAAGCGCAAACCGCACCGATGCAGCGCATCGAAGTTACCGGTTCCCGCATCCGCCAGGTGGACATGGAAACGGCACAACCGATCCAGGTCGTTACCCAGGAACAGATTCAGAAAACCGGTCTCGTGACCGTCGGCGACATCCTCAACAACCTGTCGTCGGTCGGCTCGCCTGACTTCAGCAAGGGCAGCACCCTGACCTCGAACTCGGAAAGCGGTGGCCAGTACGCCAACCTGCGCAACCTGGGCGCGAACCGCCTGCTGGTGCTGGTCGACGGCAAGCGCTGGACCCAGTCCGTGGACGGCTACACCGACCTGTCGACCATCCCGTCCTCGATGATCGAGCGCATGGAAGTGCTGAAGGATGGCGCCTCGGCGATCTACGGCTCGGACGCGGTGGCCGGCGTGGTCAACATCATCCTCAAGAAATCGATGGAAGGTGGCCAGATCAGCCTGTACGAAGGCGCCTACCAGCATGGCGGCGACAACAAGACCAAGGACTTCTCGGTCAGCTACGGCGCAGGCAACGACAAGGCCTCGATCCTGTTCGGCCTGACCCACACGGAACAGGGCGTGATCTGGGCGCGTGACCGCGACATCACTTCCTACACCTACGGTCCGAACCACAAGAGTGGCGGCACCGGCCCGTGGGGCCGTATCCGCCAGGTCAGCGCAGGCGGCACCGCCACCGGCATCAACCAGTACCTGAACCACACCGGCGGCTTCGACGGCGTCGGCACCGGCAGCCCGTCGAACCAGCAAGGCAACTACCACGCCTTCACCGGCGCCCAGGACGATACCTTCAACTCGACCTCGCAAATGCAGTACCAGATGCCGACCAAGCTGGACAGCATCTTCACCAAGGGTACGGTTGAACTGCCGTACGGCATGCGCTTCGGCACCACCGCGATGTTTGCACAGCGCAATTCGAACTCGCAGAACGCCGGCTACCCGCTGAACTCGCTGACCCAGTCGGCCTATCCGGTCTACATCGACAAGAACAACTACTACAACCCGTATCAGGGCCAGGACCTGTTCTTCTACCGCCGCACGATCGAACTGCCGCGTACCACCGACAACGAAAACCGCACGGTCCACATTGATTCGACCCTGTCGGGTGAATTCGCTGCGCTCGGCAAGACCTTCACCTGGGACGTGGGCTACAACCACAGCTCGGTGAGCGGCTCCATGGTCTCGAGCGGCAACCTGAACCTGCTGAACCTGAAGAAGGCGCTCGGCCCGTCGTTCCGCAACGCGTCCGGCCAGATCCAGTGCGGCACCGCCGCCAGCCCGATTCCGCTGGCAACCTGCGTACCGTTCGACATTCTGGGCGGTCCGTCGGCCTCGACCCCGGAAGCACTGGCTTACATCAATTCGATCGGTCAGCACGGCTACGGCTCGACCATCAACAGCGCCACCGCCAACATCGCCGGCGAAATCCTCGACCTGCCGGCCGGCGCGCTCGGCATCGCCGGTGGCCTGGAGCACCGCCAGGTGCGCGGCTACGACACCCCGGGCCAGTTCGAGCAATCGGGCTACTCGACCGACCTGGCCGCCAACGCGACCTACGGTCGCTACAATGTGCGCGAAGCCTACCTGGAAGCCCGTATCCCGGTGCTGAAGGACCTGCCTTTCGCCAAGTCGCTGACCTTCGACGTGGCCTCGCGCTACTCGGACTACAGCAACTTCGGCAGCACCCACAACAGCAAGGTCAGCGTCGAATGGCGTCCGATCAACGACCTGCTGGTACGCGCCAACTGGGGCCAGGGCTTCCGCGCTCCGGCGCTGGGCGACACCTTCGGCGGCGGCTCGCAGAGCTTCGACTACTACCTCGACCCGTGCGACAGCCAGTTCGGCGAAGCGAAGAGCAACCCGGCCGTGGCGGCGCGCTGCGCCACCGCGGGCGCGGGCGCGGGCTTCCGCCAGCTGGACCAGAACGGCAAGCCGATCACCGGCGCGGTCGAAACCCAGGGCGCCTATCCGTTCCAGAGCGGCGCCGGCAACCGCACCCTGCAACCGGAAACCTCGGTCACCGACACCCTGGGCTTCGTGTACAGCCCATCGTGGCTGCCGGGTGCATCGGCGTCGGTGGACTTCTACCGTGTCAAGATCGACAACCGCATCACCGGCATCACGGCAACCGACGTCGCGAACAACTGCTACGTCGAGAACAACCCGGCGTTCTGCAGCTCGATCCAGCGTAACGCCGCCGGCGAAATCACCAACCTGGCACACGGCAACACCAACCAGGGCGGCCTGAAGACCGACGGTATCGACGTGTCGCTGGCCTACCGCTTCCCGATGACCCAGTACGGCCGTTTCAGCGTGAAGTCGGACACCTCGTACACCCACTCGTTCTCGGAGCAGGATTCGGCTGGGGCGGAATGGCAGAACTACACCGGCGAGTACTTCTACAACAAGTTCAAGTCGGTCACCACGCTGGACTGGAGCAAGGGTAACTGGGGCGCCACCTGGATCGTGCGCTACTACAGCCCGACCAAGGACCAGTGCTGGGATACCGAAGATCCGGCCGAGTGCAGCAATCCGCAAGGCTACACCCAGAGCTGGGGCACCGGCTACAACAAGCTGGGTTCGGTCACCTACCACGACCTGAACGTGAACTACAAGACCTCGTGGAAAGGCCAGATCATGGTCGGCATCAACAATGCCTTCGACAAGAAGCCGCGCATCACCTATGCGGTGAACGGCGTCTCGTCGTCGGCAACGTCGGTGGATCCGAACATGTCGCTGGACCGCTTCTTCTACGTCCGCTACAACCAGTCGTTCTGATTCGATCCGATCTGATTAGTTGACTGCACGATGCCCGCCAGGTTCGCCTGGCGGGCATTTTTCATTCCGCGCATGTATCATGTACGGTCGGCTCACAAGAAACACACCATGGTTATCAAACTCAAGAACGAAAAAGACATTGCGAAGATGCGCGTCGCCGGCCGCCTGGCTGCCGAAGTGCTGGAAATGATCTCCGAATACGTCGTGCCCGGCGTCTCGACCGAGGAACTCGACGCGCGCTGCAACGAGTACATCCGCAAGGTACAGAAAGCCACCCCCGCCAACGTCGGCTACCACGGCTTTCCCAAGACGCTGTGCACCTCGGTCAACGGCGTGGTCTGCCACGGCATCCCCACCCCGACCGAAATCCTGCAGGACGGCGACATCATCAACATCGACGTCACCGTCATCAAGGACGGCTGGCACGGCGATACCAGCCGCATGTACTTCGCCGGCACCCCGCGCCCGGAAGCGAAGAAGCTGGTCGACACCACCTTCGACGCCATGATGGCCGGCATCCGCACCGTGCGTCCGGGCGCGCGCCTGGGCGACGTCGGCCATGCGATCCAGACCCTGGCCGAAAAGGCCGGCTACTCGGTGGTGCGCGAATATTGCGGCCACGGCATCGGCAAGGTCTACCACGAGGAGCCGCAGGTGCTGCACTACGGCCGCCCCAACACCGGCCTGCTGCTGAAGGAAGGCATGACCTTCACCGTGGAACCGATGATCAACCTCGGCGAGGCCGACGTCGAACAGCTCGACGACGGCTGGACCGTGGTCACGCGCGACCGCTCGCTGTCGGCGCAGTGGGAACACATGATTGCGGTGACGAAGAACGGGTTCGAGATCCTGACGCCGTGGCCGAAACAACGCTGAGCGACGCATTGAGCGACGCAATGAGCGCCGCAGAGCAGGAAATAAAAAAGCCCGGTGCGAACCGGGCTTTTTTACTTTTTATAGAGAGCTACCCCTCAAACCATCAGAACGTGTACTCCGCCGTACCCTTGAACTGGCGCGGACGCAGTGCATAGCCGCCGCGCAGGTCGACCGGTGCCGAATCGTAGAAGGCGTTGCGGATGTCCAGCGCCAGGCGCAGGTTACGGAAGCCGGTGTACGAGAAGTTCAGGTCGGTACGCAGGGACGCAGGTTGCCAGCACGGCAGATCGCCGGTCGGCTTGATGCGCGCCAGGCAGCCCGCCGTGTTCCAGGTCGCCTGGTCCGTCTCGTCGAAGTTCAGCGCCATGGCCGAGGTGCGGTTGACGCGGATGGTCGAGGTCAGGTTGCCCTTGTTCCAGCTTGCGCTGAGCACCGTCTTCAGGCGCGGGACGGTGCGATTGCCGACCTGGTTCGGACGATAGCTGTTGGCGTCGATGTCCCACAGCTTGTAGGTCAGGGCGACCGTGTTCATGAGGCCCAGGTTCAGCGTACCGTGTTCGCCCATGCGGAAGCGCGACTTGACATCGATGTCGACGCCCGAGGTCTGGGTCTTGCCGAAGTTCTCGTAGTTCAGCAGCAGCGACTGGATGGTACCGCTGGTGAAGGCCAGGTTGGCGCCCGGCGACAGCTGATTGGCACGGGCGGCCAGACGGACGTCCTGCTCGCTGACCGCGTTACGCGCAATGTAGTCCCGGTAGTCGGCATTGTCTTCGCGCGCCAGCACATAGGACGGATCGCGGTAGCTGATCTCGTTGCGGCGTTCCAGGTGCCAGTAGTCGATCGTCATGTTCAGGTTCTTGAGCGGATCGAGCACGACGCCGAAGGTGGCGCTGCGCGAGGTTTCCGGCTTCAGGTTCGCATTCGACGAAATCATCACCGGCACCGACGTCAGGCAACCCGAGTTGTAGGCGACGGTGGCATCGCTCTTGTCGGTGGCATTGCCGTTCTTCAGGATGTCGCGGATGCCGGTTGCCGTGGCGCAGCGCTTCGGATCCAGCGTGCTGTTGAAGAAGCCGGTCAGGCCGACCTTGCCCAGGGTTTCCGGAATGTTCGGCGCGCGGAAGCCGCCGGCGAAGGTCGTACGGAACATCACTTCCGGGATCGCCTTGTAGACCAGGCCGAGTTTCGGCGACACGTGGGCATCGAAACCTTCGTTCTTGTCGATACGCAGCGCGGCGTTCGCTTCCAGCTTCTTGGTGAACGGCGCATTCAATTCGCCGTACAGGGCGCTCATGTTGCGTTCGCCGTCGATCCACAGCGAGCCGCGGCCGATGATGCGGGCCTCGACCACGTTGTCGGTGGAGCGGATGAACATCTTCTCGTGACGCACTTCGCCGCCCACCGCGAACGACAGCGCGCCGCCGCCCAGCTGAATGCGGGTGTCGCCGCTGACCTGGGCATCGATCCAGTCCTGCGACAGCTTGGCGTTGGTGCCGATTTCGGGGAACATGCGATCCAGCAGCGCTTGCGAGTTGGGGCCGCCGATCACGTATTCGCCGCTGTGCACGGCAGCCGGCATGGCGTCACGGTCGGGGCCGCGGCCGCGCGCCTTGGCATCGCCGCCGACGCGGCCGATCGCGGTCTTCCAGTCCCAGCCGTTGGCAAGCTGTCCTTCGAGGCCGGTCATCACCCGGTACTGGGTGGCCTTGGTCGGGCTCGACCACATGTCCATGTTATCCATGAAGCGGTAATCGATGCCGACTTCATACGGGAAAGGGTTGGCCGGGTTGCCGACTGCCAGCTTGGGCTTCGGCACCGACTGCGAGGTCTTGGTGTTACCGTCGAACCAGTTGCTGGCCGAACCGGCAGCGTTGGCATACGGCAGACCCTGATAGATCGTCTTGGTGGTCGAGTACGACACTTCGGCGAAGGCGGTTGTCGTGTTCGACACCTTGAAACGGCCCTGGCTGTACAGGTTGACGCGCTCCGCCGGGTCGGAATACTGGTTGATGAAGTTGATATCGCTGGTGCACAGGCCGGATGCGTTGCGCTGGGTCGCCGGGCAGCCCGCGACCGCCTGGCGGATTGCCGGATGCGCGCCCGTGCCCGTCCTGGCTGCTTCGTTCAGGTTGCCGGGGAAGGAATACAGGCTGGGATCGCCGAACGCCGGGCTGTAGTACTGCTTATGCCACGCCGGATACTCGCCGATCACGTCGGACAGCATGTAGCCGAAGCGGCGGTAGCCTTCGACGTTCACGTAGACGTTGTAGCCGTCGCGGTCGAAATTGCCCTTGCCCAGGAGGATGGACGCGGTGTTTTCGCCGCCATAGCTCGCGCCTTGCGGGCGGGTGACGTCGGCGCGCACCTTCACGCCTTCGAACTGGCGGCGGGTGACGAAGTTGATGACGCCGGCCATGGCGTCGGAACCGTACAGTGCCGAAGCGCCGTCGGCCACGGTATCGATACGTTCGAGGGAGTCGGCCGGGATCGAATCGACGTTGGTGAACACCTGCTGGCCGCCATCCGCAAACGCATAGTTCGAAATGCGGCGGTTGTTCACCAGCACCAGGGTCGCAGCCTTGCCCAGGCCGTGGATCGAGGCGCCCGAGGCGCCGCTTGCGAAGCTGCTCGAGTTGCCATTGTCGCGCAGCGTACTGCTGTCGAACGACGTCATGCTCTCGAGCACACCGCGCACCGTGCTGGCGCCGGTCTGTTCGATGTCTTCGCGGCGCATGATGGTCACCGGGGATGCGGTTTCCAGGTCGGTACGCTTGATGTTCGAGCCGGTGACGTACACGCGCTGCGGGGCTTGGGCCTGACCCTGGGTCTGGGCCTGAGCGGTCGTGGCGCTGCTACCGTCGCTGTTGCTGCTCGTCTGGGCGAAAGTGATCGCCGTCCCCCCGAGCGTGAGCGCGACAGCGACGACACTGCGTTTCAGAATAAGTTGCTTGTTCAATTTTTCTCTCGGTATATCGTAATTTTTTATGTATGCGTATCGCATCAATACGCAGACTTAGTGTCACCGAGGCAATTGTATTTTTGTAGCTATTTTTTATAAATATGTATCTGGATACCGATATCCGTTGTATTTCCAAGACATTTTGATCATGCGGTAATCGTGCCGTTCAAAAACAACACCCCTGGACCAGTTTCCCGATCCAAGGGTGCAAACAGCGTCAGCTTCGGCCGTCAGGCCGCAAACAAACTTTATTTCGCGTTCATCAGCGCCACGGTGGTATCCAGCATGCGGTTGCTGAAGCCCCACTCGTTGTCGTACCACGACGACACCTTCACCAGGCGGCCCGACACCTTGGTCAGGGTCGAATCGAAGTTCGACGATGCCGGGTTGTGGTTGTAGTCGACCGAGACCAGCGGTGCGCTGTTGTAGGTCAGGATGCCGGCCAGCGGGCCTTCGGCAGCCGCCTTCATCAGGCTGTTGATTTCTTCGACGGTGGTGTCGCGCTTGGCGATGAAGGACAGGTCGACGATCGACACGTTGATGGTCGGCACGCGGATCGCGTAGCCGTCCAGCTTGCCGTTCAGTTCCGGCAGCACCAGGCCGACCGCGGCGGCGGCGCCGGTCTTGGTCGGGATCATCGAGTGCGTGGCCGAACGGGCGCGGCGCAGGTCTTCGTGCATCACGTCGGTCAGCACCTGGTCGTTGGTGTAGGCGTGGACGGTGGTCATCAGGCCGTTTTCCAGGCCGATGGCATCGTTCAGCGGCTTGACCAGCGGGGCCAGGCAGTTGGTGGTGCAGGACGCATTCGAGATCACGGTGTCCGACGCTTTCAGCACGTCGTGGTTGACGCCGTAGACGATGGTGGCGTCGACGTCCTTGCCGCCCGGTGCCGAGATGATGACTTTCTTGGCGCCGCCCTTCAGGTGGGCCGAGGCCTTTTCCTTGGTGGTGAAGAAGCCGGTGCACTCCAGCACCACGTCCACGCCCAGCTCGCCCCAGCCGATTTCGGCCGGGTTGCGCTGCGCGAACACGCGGATGCGGTCGCCGTTGACGATCATGAAGTCGCCGTCGACTTCGACGGTGCCGGGGAACTTGCCGTGGGTGGTGTCGTAGCGGGTCAGGTGGGCGTTCGACTCCGAGTTGCCGAGGTCGTTGATCGCCACGATCTGGATGTCCTGCTTCTTGCCGCCTTCGTAGAAAGCGCGCAGCACATTGCGGCCGATGCGGCCATAACCGTTGATTGCTACCTTGATCGTCATTTATTCACTCCTGATTGAAAGAAATTCCGTTATCACGCGAGCAGCGCGCGAAAAACCTGCCGCACCGGACCATCTCTTGTCCCGTGCGGCGGCGTCCACCTGATTAATGCATGACCGACTTGACCTTGCCCACCACGTTCTCGACGGTGAAGCCGAAGTGCTTGAACAGCACCGGGGCCGGGGCCGATTCGCCGAAGGTGTCGATGCCGACCACGGCGCCTTCGAGGCCGACGTACTTGTACCAGAAGTCGGTCACGCCGGCTTCGATCGCGACCCGCGGGATGCCCTTGCCCAGCACCTGCGCTTTATAGGCGGCGTCCTGGCGCTCGAACACGTCGGTCGACGGCATCGAGACCACGCGCACCGCGATGCCCTGGCCGGCCAGGGTGTCGGCCGCCTTGACCGCCAGTTCGATTTCCGAACCGGTCGCGATCAGCACCGCGCGCGGATTGGCCGCGTCGCGCAGCACGTAGCCGCCCTTGGCGATGTTCGCCACGGTGACGGCGTCGCGTTCCTGGAACGGCAGGTTCTGGCGCGAGAAGATCAGGGTCGACGGACCGTCGGTGCGCTTGACCGCCTCGGCCCAGGCCACCAGCGATTCGGTGGTGTCGCACGGACGCCAGTTGTCCAGGTTCGGGATCAGGCGCAGAGACGAGACGTGCTCGATCGACTGGTGGGTCGGGCCGTCTTCGCCCAGGCCGATCGAGTCGTGGGTGAACACGAACAGCGAGCGGATCTTCATCAGCGCGGCCATGCGCAGCGCGTTGCGGCTGTAGTCCGAGAAGGTCAGGAAGGTCGCGCCGAACGGGATGTAGCCGCCGTGCAGGGCGATGCCGTTCATCATGGCGGCCATGCCGAACTCGCGCACGCCGTAGTTGATGTGGTTGCCCGGGGTGCCGGAACGGAGCGGAATCGATTCCTTCCAGTTGGTCAGGTTCGAGCCGGTCAGGTCGGCCGAGCCGCCCAGGAATTCCGGCAGGATCGGGGCCAGGGCCTGGATCGCGTTCTGGCTGGCCTTGCGGGTGGCGATGTTTTCCTTCTTCTCGATGGTCGAGGCAATGGCGGCGGCCAGCGTCGCTTCGAAATTGCCCGGCAGCTCGCCCTTCATGCGGCGCTCGAGTTCGGCGGCCAGTTCCGGGAACTGCGCGCGGTAGCCGGCGAACAACTCGTTCCACTCCGCCTCGACGGCGGCGCCCTTGGCTTTCTGGTCCCAGGCTTCATAGATCGGGGCCGGGATGTCGAACGGGATCGCATCCCAGATCAGGTGCTCGCGCACCGCCGCGACTTCCTTGTCGCCCAGCGCCGCGCCGTGCACCTTGTCGCCGCCCTGCAGGTTCGGCGAACCCTTGCCGATGATGGTCTTGCAGCAGATCAGGGTCGGACGGTCCGAGGTTTTCGCTTGCGCGATCGCGGCGTCGACCGCTTCGACGCTGTGGCCGTCAACGTCGGGGATCACGTTCCAGCCGTAGGCGGCGAAGCGCTTCGGGGTGTCGTCGGTGAACCAGCCTTCCACCTTGCCGTCGATCGAGATGCCGTTGTCGTCGTACAGCCAGACCAGCTTGTTCAGGCGCAGGGTGCCGGCCAGCGACGCCACTTCGTGCGAGATGCCTTCCATCAGGCAGCCGTCGCCGAGGAAGGCGTAGGTGTGGTGGTCGACCACGTCGAAGCCCGGACGGTTGAATTCATTGGCCAGCAGCCACTCGGCCAGCGCCATGCCGACCGAGTTGGCGATACCCTGGCCCAGCGGACCGGTGGTGGTTTCCACGCCCGGCGTGATGTGCACTTCCGGGTGGCCCGGGGTCTTGGAATGCAGCTGGCGGAAGTTGCGGATGTCGTCCATCGACAGGTCATAGCCCGACAGGTGCAGCAGCGCGTAGTGCAGCATCGAGCCGTGGCCGTTCGACAGCAGGAAGCGGTCGCGGTTCATCCAGCCCGGATTGGCCGGATTGTGGCGATAGTGGCCGTCCCACAGCGCAACGGCGATCTCGGCCATGCCCATCGGCATGCCCGGGTGGCCGGAGTTGGCTTTCTGGACGGCGTCCATCGCCAGCGCGCGGATCGCGTTGGCCATCAGGGTGGTGGTTTGCAGAGGTTTCATGGATGTGGTGAGTCTGAGGATTGGAAGCTGAGGCAGAGCGGACTGCGTTAACCGGATATTCTACCAGAGCAGGCTGCCCGGGATTTAAAATGGCGGTCTGCCAACGCCTGTTATTGCCATCGATGCCACGTTTTCACTGTCCCCAGCCGCTCCTGCCCGGCACCACCGTCGACTTGCCGGAAACCGTCGCCCATCACCTGCACGTCGTGCGCCAACAACCCGGCGACGAACTGGTGCTGTTCAACGGCGAAGGCGGCCAGGTACGGGCGCGCCTTGTCGAGGTCGGCAAGCGCCGCGCCAGCGCCGAGGTGGTCGCGCACGAAGCGATCGACGCTGAACTGCCCTTCCCCGTGACGCTGGCCCAGGGCCTGCCCGAGGGCAGCAAGATGGACTGGATCGTGGAAAAGGCGGTCGAGCTCGGCGTTACGGCAATCCAGCCGCTGGCGGCGCGCCGTTCGGTGGTCAAGCTGGCCGGCGAGCGTGCCGACAAGCGGCTGGCGCACTGGCAGGCCGTGGTCGTCAGCGCGTCCGAACAGTGCGGACGCAACCGCCTGGCCGAGGTGGCGCCGCTGCAGGAATTCGGGCGCTGGCTCGCCGAACCTGCCGGCGATACGGTACGCATCCTGCTCAGCCCACGGGCGGATGCCTCGCTGGCGCAGTGGACCCGTGCCACGTCGCCGCGCGCGGTCTGCCTGCTGGTCGGTCCGGAAGGCGGGTTCAGCGCCGAGGAAGAGGATGCGGCGATCGCCGCCGGCGCCCTGCCGCTGTCGATGGGGCCGCGGGTGCTGCGGACCGAGACCGCCGGGCTGGCGGCGCTGGCGATCCTGGCGGCGGGCTGGGGCGGGATCTGAACCCTAATATAGAGAGATAAAAAAACCGCAGCCGAAGCTGCGGTTTCAATGTGCACCGAAGGACAGCGCCAGGATCAGAACCGCTTGTTGTATTCCACGGTCAACCTGATCGAGCGCGCTGCCTGGTAGTTGGTGTACTGGTTGTAGTTCGCAGCCGGCGCAGCCGGGTCGCCATCGTCGAAGGTCGGATCCTGGGTGATCGGACGCTGCGCGTTGAACACGTTGAACACGTCCATCTTGACCGCCAGGCCCTTGACCCGGTTCGGTGTAAAGGTCACGTTCGCATCCAGGCGTTTTTCCCACGGCAGGCGTCCGAGGGAACCGCGCGGCGTCGGATGGTCGCCGCAATAATAGTACTCGGCACCATAGCCCGGGCCGCCGTAGGCGACGTTGTACGGGAAGGCCGGGTTCAAGCCCAGGCCGGTGTTCTCGTCATAGCTGTCCGAGGTCAGGTTGGTACCCAGGCACAGGCGCGGACGTCCCGACTGGATGGTCGCGAAACCGCCGACCGACCATTCCGGCGTGAACTGGTACACCGCCAGGGCCTTGATCTGGTGCTTGCGGTCGTTCGGCAACAGGCCGTCGCTGCCCGGTGCAAATTCCGGGAAGTCCCATGCCGCCGAGGTACCGATGTCGGTCTGGCCGGTGTCGGAACGGGTCTGGCCCTCCATATTGCCCTTGGAACGCGACAGCGTGTAGTTGATGCGGCCGAACCAGCCGTTGCGCATTGGGTGCTCGAGGTAGACGTCGAGCGCCGCATAGGTGCGCTTTGCCTTCGGCTCGGCGATCTGGGCGGTGGTGAAGTGCGCGTACTGGCCCTTGCCGGTTTCCACCGGGTTGCCCGCCGCATCGTTGCCGTCCACCCACAGGGTCACGTCACGGCCAGGGTTGTAGATGAAGCAGTTGACCGCGCCCGGCGCCATGATCGGGATGCCGGCCTGCTCCGCGAAATCGAGGATCGGACGGGTATCGCAGCTGTCGTCGATACCGGCACCCAGCTTACGGTAGGTCACCTTGGCGCCGAAGTTCAGGTCCGGGGTCCAGATCTTGTCGAAGCCCAGGGTCAGCTCATCCTGGTAATTCGGTTTCAGGTCCTTGGCGACCACCGCGCGCGGATCCTTGCGCTGGTTGTACTCGCCGTCCGGCGACTGCTGGGTATTGATCGGCACCAGGCCCAGCGGCACACCAGTCGTCGGATCGATTCCGGTATAGGTGAAGTCCTGGTTCAGGTAGGTCGAGCGCGAGGCCGCGCGCGCCGCGACCTGGGTCGGCAGTTGCAAGAAGTAGCGACCCAGGCTGCCGTACACCTTGAGGCTGCCGTCGCCGTTCGCATCCCAGATCGCCGACAGGCGCGGGGCGATCTGGTGCTTCATCTCGATGAACTTCTCGCCGTCGCCGTTCGAGTTGCTGTACGCATCGTTGCGCAGGCCGAGGTTCAGTTGCAGCTTCTTGGTGATTTGCCAGCGGTCTTCGATGTACTGCGCGTTCTGGGTCGCGGAGGCGTCGGTGATCGAGCTGAAGATGTTGGAACGGACATAGTAGCCGTCCACGCCCGAGCCGCCGAAGTTGGCAACGGTGGCCGGACGGCCGAACGACAGCGCGATCGGCCTGTTGGCATTGCCGGGGCCGACGTAGCGATAACTCCAGCCGAGACCGCCACTGGTGGCGACGCCGGCACCGCTGGCATCGATCTTGACCGAGTCGATACCCGCGCGCAGCGTATGGTCGCCCAGCTTGTACTCGATGTCGAAACGGGACGCCTTGGTCTCGGCCTCGCCCGGCGTTGCCCTGTTCCCCGAGAAGACGTTATAGCTCGTGTACAGGTTGGGGTCGAGCGCCGGCCAGCGGCCGTTGCCGAAGTCGTAGACGATGGTCGAGATCGATGGCGGCACCGCGCCGCCGGTGTTCTGGCCGGCGGCTTCGTAGGTGGTGCCGCGGCTCGACTTCAGGACGCCGTACAGGGCGGTGACCACCAGGTTGTCCGTGATCTGGCCGTTATAGCGCAGCGTGTTCAGTTTCGAACCAGGAGTCTGTGGATAGTAATCATCGGCCGGGCCCATGTTACGCGCCACGGCCGACGAGTACAGCACGTCGCTCGGATGGCCCTTCAGGCTGACCAGGTCGCCCGCCCCCACGGCCGGGTTGTCCAGTACGTAGCCGTACCTCTGATAACGGCCACGATAGTCGTCGCCGGCCGAGGTGAACTCGAGGCGGTGGTTGTCGGTGATGTTCCAGTCCAGCTTGCCGAGCCAGCGGTTTTCCCAGGTGCGGTTCGCATTCCAGCCGTTTTTGGCAATCGTCACCGGCGCGTCCGAGCTGTATGCGCCGACGTAGCTGTCGGTCCCGATGGTCTGGTCCGCCGCCACGAACATGAACAGCTTGTCCTTGATGATCGGACCGCCGACATAAGCGCCGTACTGGCGCGACGAGGTCGAGCGGGTACTGCGCAGCCGGTCGACCTGGTTGGCCTTGTCGCCGCCGTTGTCCGCGTACAGGATGTCGCGCGGCTTGGCACGCCAGCCGGCCGGCTCGATCATGTAGGTTGCGCCGGCTTCCCAGGTGTTGGTGCCGCTTTTCGAGGTGACGTTCAGTACGCCGCCGATCGAGCGGCCGAACTCGGCACCGAAGCCGCCGGTCAGCACGTTGGCTTGCTGGATGGCGCCGAACGGCAGGTCCATCGAGCCCAGCTGGCTCAGCGGATTGGTGATCGGGAAGCCGTTCAGGTAAAAAGAGTTTTCCGACACGCCGCCGCCGCCGAAGGATGCGGTATTGCCGAAGGCGGGGTCACCCTTGGTGGTATTCGGCGCCAGCAGCACGATCGAGGTCAGGTTCTGCTGGACCGGCAGCCTGGCCAGGTCCTTGGCAGTGAAGGTGGTGCCGTTGGCGGCCGTGGTCAGGTCGATGCGGCTGCGGCGCGCACTCACCTGCACCGATTGCATGTTCAAGAAGGAGGCATCCACGCCCTGGCCCAGCAGGACGTCGACTTCGTTCGAACGGACCACGTTGCCGTTCTGGAGCAGGTCGATACGGTAATGGCCCGGCGGCAGCGAAGTCACCTGGAAACGGCCGCCGGCATCGACGTTGCCGGTACGGCGCAGGCCGGTCTCGGTATTGACCAGCGCCACGCTGGCCCCGCTCACACCCTCGACGCGGCCCGACACGGTACCGGTCGCGTTCGACTGTGCCATGGCGGTGCCCATGGTCGCGGCGGTCAGCACTGCCCCACTGAATCCCAGGGTCAATGCGTGCACTAAAACGGTTTTCTTGAACATGTGGTTTTCCTGTTTTTTTATTCAGCAAGCCGCTTTGTGGGCGGCTCCCCTTAGCGCCCGGATGCCGACGTGGGCATCCGTTTTTTCTCTCTCTCGATACGCTGACACCAACACGAAAATTAGCTGGCATTAACAATATGCCTATACATACAAACACAAATGTTTCGGCTTAGTCAATTGCCAAAAAGTATGTTTTTTGCATGGCTATATACGCAGAGAATTTGCACTACCAAGGTGCGCGAAGCCGCACAGGCGCATTGCATAAGACAGAAAAACAAAGTTCAACTTGAATACAATCGCGACGCATAGAAATGCAGTTTTTTTATCTCTTTTGAATGAAATTCAAGCAAAACTACAAGACTGCATGTATGTCGTCGGTAACAGCATGTCGCACGTTGCCAAAGTGTCAGTAACGGCCATGCACCCTCGGAGGGCAAACACGCCCACATCGACCATCGACATGACTGTTGGGTCTGCGCAACATGGTAAGAACCGAACCATGAAAAAAGCCCCGGTGGCGGACATCGTCCACCACCGGGGCTTTGGCTACTCAAGCGTTGTCTGGCTTAGAACGTGTAGTTCGCACCCAGGCTGAAGAAGCGGCCGACGGCGCCCGACTGGTGCAGCGACGCGTTATACGCGGTCTGCGTCGACGAGTTGCCGTAGGTGTTGAAGTCGAACGGCGGCTGACGGTCGAACATGTTCAGGATCGAACCTTTCAGCGACAGGTTCTGGGTCAGCTTGTAGTTCACGTTCAGGTTGACCGCAGTGAACGACTGGATGCGGCAGAAGCGGTCCGGCTGCACCAGGCCCGAGAAGTACGAGCGACCGGTGATGTCGGCTGCCGACGTACCGCAGTCGTTGGCCGGAATCGACGGATCCAGGCCCGAGAAGCTGCCGGTATGGTTGATGGTCGTGGTCACGTCCAGCGGGCCGCGTGCATAGCCCAGGGTCAGCTGGCCACGGTTCTTCGGCGAACCGGTTGCGCCCGAGACCACCGACGGGCCCTGGGTGCCGGCCAGCTGGTAGGTCACGCCGGCGATGGTCTGCTCGTAGCCGAAGGTGTGGGCGAAGCTCAGGCCGAAACGCATGGTGCCGGCGTCGTTCGGCAGGCGCAGGCGGTACTGCACGTCGGCTTCCAGGCCGCTGGTCTTGGTCGTACCGGCGTTGATGTAGGACGACTGTGCGTACAGGATGTTGCCGACGGACGGGGTACGGACTTCCGTGTTGGTGCCCACGCCGGTAGCGACGTCGACCGGGGTGGCCGGGCCGCGCACGAAGGTCGGGAAGTAGTTCGGGTCGTTGCCGGCCGCGGTCACGATCTGGTTGGTAACGTCGATCTTGTAGTAATCCAGGGTCGCGTTGATCTCGCGGATCGGTTGCAGCACGATACCCAGGGTGTACGACTTCGACTTCTCAGGCGACAGGTTCTGGCTGGTGGTCTGGACGTAGGTCGGCTGCAGCGTGCACGAACCGATGACGGTACCGGCCGCGTACGGGTTGTTCGGACCGCCCGGGCACAGGATCGGGTCGGCGATACCGTTGAAGCCGAAGAACGAACCTGCATTGCCGGTCTCGGCCGGGTTAGGCGCGCGGAAGCCGCGGGCGAAGGTACCGCGCAGGGCGAACATCTGCGACGGGGTCCACTTGAAGCTGGCCGCCGGCGTGAACGAGTTGCCCGAGGTGTCGTAGTGGTCGTAACGGCCCGACAGGTGCAGCTCGACGTTCTTGATCGGGGTCGCCTGCAGCTCGGCGAAGGCCGCGCTGTTGGTCTCCGAACCCATCACGAAGGCCGAGGTGCTGCCGACCTGGCCGTTGGCGGTCAGCGGCGACGCCGGTGCGTCCCAGGTGCGCTTGTGCCAGTGCACGCCGCCCGCCAGGGCCAGCGGGCCGGCGCCCAGTTGCATCAGTTCGCGCGAACCGACCAGGTCGAAGTAGTTCAGCTTCGAGGTCAGGGTGTTCGAGAAGCGCGGCGACACCTGGTCCTGGATGGCTTGCGAATTGTTGCCCAGCACGTTGAACTGGCCCGCATTCAGCAGGCGGTACAGGGCAGCACGGTCGACCACGCCACTGTAGTCGATGTCGACCTTGGCCTGGGTCAGGCCGCCGGCGGCGCTGACGTCCCAGCCGTAGGCGCTGCCGTGCAGGTCGAGCGCGAAGCGGGTGGTGCTGGAGTTGTTGTGCTGCTGCGAGTTACCGTCCAGGCCCGGGATGTAGCCGTACAGGCGGACCGGATTGGCGAAGGTGTTGGTCAGGCCCTGGCCGATCGCGGCGTTCGGCTGGAACAGGGTGCTGGCGACGCGGCCGATGCCGCTGGTCAGCACGCCGTTGTTGAGCGAGGTGTTACCGGCGAAGGTGGTCGGCGAGAAGGTCGCCGGCACGCCGCGGTTGTTGGTGTTCAGGCGGTTGAACATCGAGCCCTTGAACGCCAGTTCCCAGTCGCCCGACAGCTTCTTGGTCATGCCGACCAGCAGGTTGATGTTCTCGGTCGGCGGCTGGATGTAGCCGTAGGTATCGGTGACCGAGCAGCCGCCGGCGCGGTACAGGGTGAAGTTGCAGCTCGGGTCCAGGAACTGGTAGTTGGCTGCGTTGTTGACGCCGCCCGCGCCCGACGGGTTGTACAGGAACGGCGAGCTGGCCGCGGTCAGGAAGCCGTTCAGCGAGACTGGCTGGCCGGTGGCCGGATTGATACGCGCAACCGGGTTGCCCAGGGTCAGGTTGTTGCCGCCGACCGAGCGGAAGTCGCGGTTGGCCCACTGGTACTGGTCGCGGTCGGCGACCTTGATGCCGTCCTGGCGGCGCCATTCGGCGGTGAAGAAGGCGTTGTAGCCGTCGTTGTCCAGGTCGCCGGTACCGGCGCTGACCGATGCGCGGTGGGTCTTGCCGCCGCCGTGCTGGGTGTTACCGGTCTCGGCCGAGGCACGGGCGCCGGTGAAATTCTTCTTCAGCTTGATGTTGATCACGCCTGCGACCGCGTCCGAGCCGTACAGCGACGAGGCGCCCGACTTCAGGACTTCGATGGTGTCGACGGCGTCGAACGGGATGTTGGAAACGTCGACGAAGGAGCGCTGCGAGTCGTCGCCGATCGCGTATGGCGACATGCGGTGGCCGTCGATCAGGACCAGGGTCGAACCCACGGTCAGGCCGCGCAGTGAGACACCGGCGGCGCCGTTGGCGAACGCGCCCGAGAAGCCGGTGCCCAGGGTGCCTGCGCCGTTGGCGGCCAGGTCGTTCAGCAGTTCGGCGACCGAGGTCTTGCCGCTACGCTGGATGTCTTGTGCCGTCAGCACCTGCACCGGGGTCGGGGTCTCCGTGTCGGTGCGGCTGATCAGCGAGCCGGTCACGACCACGCGCTGCGGGCTGGCGCTGGTGGCGCCGGCAGCTTCGGTGGTCTGTGCCATTGCGGGCATGGATGCCACGAAGGCACCGCTGGCGAGTGCGCACGCCACCGCAAATGGCATTGACTTCAATTTGAACATCATGAATACATCTCCTTCTCGGATTTCTCTGAAAGTGGGTTCGTCTACCGCGTCGTGACACGTTTCCAAATTCTCCAATGCCGTCGAAGTCCGCATAGACATTGGAAAAATGTCTATACATACAAACATACCCGCAGTTTTAGTGTCAATTTTCATTTACCTCGAAAAATTTACATTTTTTCACTTTGGCAAGTATTTGCACCAGCCAAGTGCAATTCCGCACTATTGTGCATCGCAACATAAAATGCGTATTTTTTTGACAAGAACGATCCGAATCGTATGTACATGCGTGAGTAGTAAATACGAGTGAACAGTTGATCTCACTCTATTTTGATGCATCGCAACATGAAACTGATCAGGTGTGCTTGTTGACGCCAAAATGCACGCTCATGTGGCATGCATTAGAAGAAGGAAAGATTTTTTTACCGTTGGGTCTACGCAACATTTTTTGTGCATAGCCTGCCCGGCAGCGGGATCTGGACAATAAAAAAACCCCGCCGGCGGACGCATCCGCGGGCGGGGTTGGAGGCTGGTACGACGCCTTCAGGCGAGGCTTAGAACGTGTAGTTCAGGCCCAGGCTGTAGAAGCGGCCAACGGCGCCTGCCTGGTGCAGGGACGCGTTGTACGAGGTCTGTGCGCTCGAGTTGCCGTAGGTGCCGACGTCGATCGGCGGCTCGCGGTCGAACAGGTTCAGGATCGATGCCTTCAGCGACAGGTTCTGGCTCAGCTTGTAGTTCATGTTCAGGTTGGTCGAAGTGAACGACGCAACATGGCAGTAGTACGCAGGCTGTTCCACACCGAAGAAGTAGGTACGGCCACCGACGTCATAGCCGCTCGAGGCGCAATCGGTACCGCCCACCGACGGATCCAGGGTCGAGAAGCGGCTGGTGTAGTTCATGGTTGCCGTCACGTCCAGCGGGCCACGTGCGTACGTCAGGCTCAGCTGGCCGCGGTTCTTCGGCGAACCGGTAGCGCCCGAGACCACCGACGGGCCCTGGGTACCGGCCAGCTGGTAGGTCACGCCGGCAACCGACTGCTCATAGCTGAAGGTGTGGGCGAAGCTCAGGCCGGCACGCAGCGAACCCATGTCGTTCGGCAGGCGCCAACGGTAGTTGACGTCCGCTTCCAGGCCGCTGGTCTTGGTCGAACCGGCGTTGATGTACGACGATTGCGCATACAGGATCGGACCGGCGGCCGGGGTGCCGACGACGGTGTTCTGGCCCACGCCGGTAGCGATGTCGACCGGGGTGATCGGACCGCGGACGAAGGTCGGGGTGTAGCTCGGATCGTTGCCGGCAGCGGTCACGATCTGGTTGTTGACGTCGATCCTGTAGTAGTCCAGGGTGGCGTTCAGCTCACGCACCGGCTGCAGCACGACGCCCAGGGTGTAGGACTTCGACTTTTCAGGCGACAGGTTCTGGCTGGTGGTCTGGACGTAGGCCGGGGTGATGCCGCACGCGCCAGGCACGCTGCCGGCTGCGTACTGCTGGCCGGTCGGGCACAGGATCGGGTCGTTCACGCCGTTGTACTGGAAGAACGAACCTGCATTGCCGGTCTCGGCCGGGTTCGGCGCGCGGAAGCCGCGGGCGAAGGTACCGCGCAGGGCGAAGGCCTGCGACGGGGTCCACTTGAAGCTGGCTGCCGGCGTGAACGAATTGCCGTAGGTGTCGTAGTGGTCGTAACGGCCGGACAGGTGCAGCTCGACGTTCTTGATCGGGGTTGCCTGCAGTTCGGCGAACGCCGCGGTGTTGGTCTCGTCACCCATCACGAAGGCCGACGTGTTGGCGACCTGGCCGTTGGCGGTCAGCGGCGATGCCGGGGCATCCCAGGTGCGCTTGTGCCAGTGCACGCCGCCTGCCAGGGCCAGCGGACCGGCGCCCAGTTGCATCAGTTCGCGCGAACCGACCAGGTCGAGGTAGTTCAGCTTCGACTCGGCGCTGCCGCTGAAGCGTGGCGAGATCGTGTTCATGACGGCCGGCGAATTGCCGCCCAGGACGTTGAACTGGCCCGAACGCAGCGCGCTGTACAGCGCGGCACGGTCGAGGTAGCCGCTGTAGTCGATATCGACCTTGACCTTGGTCAGGCCGCCAGCGACGTTGATGTCCCAGCCCCAGGCTTGGCCGGTCAGGTCCAGCGCCAGGCGGGTCGAAGCCGAGCTGTTGTCCTGCTGGGCGTTGCCGTCCAGGCCAGGCACGTAGCCGTACAGGCGGGCCGGGTTGGCGAAGTTGTTGGTGACGTTGGCACCGACGGCGGCGCCCGGCTGGAACAGGGTGCTGCGCACGGCGCCGACGCCGTTGACCAGCACGCCGTTGTTCAGCGTGGTCGCGCCGGCGTAGCTGGTCGGCGAGAAGGTCAGCGGCACGCCGCGGTTGTTGGTGCTGTCACGCTTGAACAGCGAGCCCTTGAACGCCAGTTCCCAGTTGTTGGTCAACTTCTTGGTCATGCCGACCAGCAGGTTCAGGTTCTCGGTCGGTGGCTGGAGGAAGCCGGTGGTGTCGCGCACCGAGCAGCCGCCTGCGCGGTACAGGGTGTAGTTGCAGCTCGGGTCCAGGAACTGGAAATTGGCTGCGTTGTTGACGCCGCCGGTCCCGGTCGGGTTGTACAGGAACGGCGAAGTGCCCGGGCTCAGGAAGCTGTTCAGCGAGGTCGGCACACCCAGGGTCAGGTTGTTGCCGCCGCGCGAACGCCAGTCACGGTTGTCCCAGGCGAACTGGTCGCGGTCCGACACCATGATGGCGTCCTGGTGGCGCCATTCGGCGGTGATGAAGGCGTTGTAGCCGTCGTTGTCGATGTCGCCGATACCGGTGCTGATCGACGCACGCTTGGTCTGGCCACCGCCGTGCTGGGTGTTGCCGGCTTCAGCCGAGAAGCGGGTGCCCTGGAAGTTTTTCTTCAGCTTGATGTTGATCACGCCTGCGACCGCGTCCGAGCCGTACAGCGACGAGGCGCCCGACTTCAGGACTTCGATCGACTCGACGGCATCGAACGGGATGTTCGAAACGTCGACGAAGGAGCGCTGCGAATCGTCGCCGATCGCGTACGGCGACATGCGGTGGCCGTCGATCAGGACCAGGGTCGAGCCCACGGTCAGGCCGCGCAGCGAGACGCCGGCGGCGCCGTTGGCGAAGGCACCCGAGAAACCGGTGCCCAGGGTACCTGCGCCGTTGGCGGCCAGGTCGTTCAGCAGTTCGGCGACCGAGGTCTTGCCGCTACGCTGGATGTCTTGTGCCGTCAGCACCTGCACCGGGGTCGGGGTCTCCGTGTCGGTACGGCTGATCAGCGAGCCAGTCACGACCACGCGCTGCGGGCTGGCGCTGGTGGCGCCGGCGGCTTCGGTGGTCTGAGCCATTGCCGGTGCGGCGGCTGCCAGGGCACCGGTTGCGATCATGCACCAGATCGCGGATGGCATCGACTTCAATTTGAACATCATGAAAACTTCTCCTTCGTGGATTTCTCTCAAAGTGGTTTGGCTACTGTTACTGCAGTTCACCCAGCGCGTCCCGAGGACGGGCTCTCAACTAACATTGGATACAGATCAAACGTTACTGATGTATCGATAAAACCATGGCAAAAGGGAAAGTGTCAATGAAACATACTTGTATGAATGTGTAGAAACAACACATTCCTTGCACAGAAATGGTTCATTTCTATTTTTGTGCAGTGCAACAATATCTGTTCTCGTATGTACTTTTTAGTCTGTAATTACAAGAAATTAGACGTACATACGATGTATTTACTCATGCATATGCATACGTACATGCGCGGCAGTGCAATATTCCAGGTGGCGTCCAAAATGGTGCAGCACGCACTAGCGAAAACCACGGTTTAACAATTACTTAGTTTCTTTTAAATAATTTTGTTAAATCCTGTGGCGTGGGATACTGCCCTCCTCCGCCAAGCCGCCCCGGCGCCGGTGGCGATGCCTTATACTTGACGTTTGCCCCATCTGCTGCTCCGGCACGAGGCCGGGCGCGCCAGTCACGAATCCACCATGCTGCGAATTAACGAACTCAAACTCCCCCTGAACCACCCTGACCAAGCCCTGCGCGACGCCATCGTCGGCCGGCTCGGCATCGACGGCGACGACCTGGTCGACTACAAGATCTTCAAGCGCAGCTACGACGCCCGCAAACGCAGCGCAATCGTGCTGATCTATGCGGTCGAGGTCGAAGTCCGCAACGAGGCGCAGGTGCTGGCACGGCTTCAGGCGGGCAAGAACCCGGATCAGCATGTCATGCCGGCGCCCGACACCGGCTACAAGTTCGTCGAGGCCGGCAACCCGGCGCCGGGCACGCCGCGCCCGGTGGTGGTGGGGATGGGACCGTGCGGCCTGTTCGTGGCGCTGATCCTGGCCCAGATGGGCCTCAAGCCGTTGATGCTGGAGCGCGGCAAGGTCGTGCGCGAGCGGACCGTCGACACCTTCGGCTTCTGGCGCAAGCGCAAGCTGAACACCGAATCCAACGTGCAGTTCGGCGAAGGCGGCGCCGGCACCTTCTCGGACGGCAAGCTGTATAGCCAGATCAAGGATCCGAAGCACTACGGCCGCAAGGTCCTCACCGAGTTCGTCAAGTCGGGCGCGCCGGAAGAGATCCTGTACGTCAGCAAGCCGCACATCGGCACCTTCAGGCTGGTGAAAATGGTCGAGCAGATGCGCGCCGAGATCCTGGCGCTGGGCGGCGAGATCCGTTTTGAAACGCGCGTGGAAGACGTGCTGATCGAAGGCGACGGCAACAACCGCCAGGTGGTCGGCGTCAAGCTGGCGTCCGGCGAAACCATTCCGACCCGCCACCTGACGATGGCGATCGGCCACAGCGCGCGCGATACCTTCCAGATGCTGTACGACCGTGGCGTCTATATAGAAGCCAAGCCGTTCTCGATCGGCTTCCGCGTCGAGCACCCGCAATCGCTGATCGACGCCTGTCGCTTCGGTCCGAACGCGGGCAACAAGATCCTCGGCGCGGCCGACTACAAGATCGTGCACCATGCGTCCAACGGCCGCAGCGTGTACAGCTTCTGCATGTGCCCGGGCGGCACGGTGGTGGCGGCGTCCTCGGAAGAAGGCCGCGTGGTCACCAACGGCATGAGCCAGTACTCGCGCAACGAACGCAACGCCAACAGCGCGATCGTGGTCGGCATCACCCCGGCCGACTACCCGGGCCACCCGCTGGCCGGCATCGCCTTCCAGCGCGAACTGGAATCCCGTGCCTTCGTGCTCGGCGGCAGCAACTACGATGCGCCGGGCCAGCTGATGGGCGACTTCGTGCGCGGCGTACCCTCGAAGGAATTCGGTTCGGTGACCCCGTCGTTCAAGCCGGCCGTGCACCTCACCGACCTCGGCCCGGCCCTGCCCGACTACGCCACCCTGGCGCTGCGCGAAGCGTTTGTCGCATTCGATAAACAGATCCGCGGCTACTACAAGGAAGACGCGGTGCTGACCGGCGTCGAGACCCGCACCTCGTCGCCGATCCGCATCAAGCGCCACGACGACAGCCTGCAAAGCCTGAACACGCGCGGCCTGTTCCCGGCCGGCGAAGGCGCGGGTTACGCGGGCGGCATCATGTCGGCGGCGGTGGACGGCATCCGCATCGCGGAAGCCGTGGCGCTGTCGATGGCGGGCGCGCCCGTGCCGCATGGCGGCTGAACCGGGCCGCATCACGCACACCCATGACAGCGCCGGCGGTGGCGCTGTTGCTGCACTGCTGGGCGCCATGCTGTCGACCTACGTCGGCGCCGCCATCGCCAAGCACCTGTTTCCGGCCGTCGGCAGCCAGGGCGTGACCGCGCTGCGGGTCGGCCTGGCCGCCTGCCTGCTGCTGGGCTGGTTCCGCCCGTGGCGCACGCCGCTGCCGCGCAGCGCCCTTCCCAATCTCCTCCTCTACGGCCTGATGCTGGGCTGCATGAACCTGCTGATCTACGGCGCCTTTGCGCGCATCCCGATCGGCATCGCCGTCGCCATCGAAGTCACCGGCCCGCTGCTGGTGGTGCTGGCCGGCTCGCGCCGCGTTACCGATTTCGCCTGGCTGGCCTGCGCCGTGCTCGGCTTGTGGCTGCTGCTGCCTGTACATGCGCATGGTAGCAGCCTCGACCCGGTCGGCATGCTGCTGGCCGCCGGCGCGGCGCTGTGCTGGGCGATGTACATCGTGTTCGGCAAACGCGTCTCGACCTTGCAGGGCGGCCAGGCGGTGGGCTGGGGCATGCTGGCGGCGGCGCTGTTCACGGTGCCGGTCGGCGCGCTGCATGCCGGCGCCGCCCTGCTGGCGCCCGGCGTGCTGGCGGCCGGCCTGGGCGTGGCCCTGCTGTCGAGCGCCCTGCCCTATTCGCTCGAAATGATCGCCCTGCGGCGCCTGCCGCGGCGCGTGTTCGGCATCCTGGTCAGCGCCTCGCCGGCGGTCAGCGCGCTGGCCGGCTGGCTGGTGCTGGGGGAACGCCTGAACCCGCTGCAGTGGCTGGCGATCGGGCTGGTGATGCTGGCGTCGGCCGGCGGCGCCTGGGGCGGCGGCAAACGTCAATAGGCGCCGCGTATCACCGCGTGGACGGCAGGGCCGTCCACCCTACGAACCTCTGCGCGACATAATAAAAAAACCCGCCACTTCGCAGTGGCGGGTTTTCTTTTACCTGCTCGACGTTACGAGAACATCAGAACTGGTAGCTGGCGCTCACGTAGCCAGTCTGGCCATGCGGATCGTAGTAGGTCGGATCGTAGCCGGTCTGGAAGAACGAGCCGCCGGTGATGACTTCAGGCGGTTTGCGGTTGAACAGGTTCTTGACGCCCGCGGTCAGGGTCAGGTTCTTGATGCCGCCGTAGGTGCCCTGCAGGTCCCAGGTCGAGAACGCGCCGACGTGCTGTGCGATCGGTTCGTCCGCATCGGCACGGTAGCTGTCCCAGTAGCCCGACTGGAAGTTGTTGGTCAGCGACAGGCCGTACTGCTTGTACTTCCAGTCCAGTGTCAGCTGGTCCTTCCAGCGGAAGATCACGCCGCCCTGGTTGACCGCGCTCAGGACGTTGCCGTCGTTGTCGATGGTCCGCGCCACGCTGCGCTGCACGGTGCCGTCGGCCAGGGTCAGGTCGTACTTCGAGGTGTAGGTACCGTTCAGGCGCAGGTTGAAGGCGCCGTAGGTCGGGCTCTTCAGGATGGCCCAGCGCAGGTCCAGGTCCACGCCTTCGGTCTTCACGCTGCCGGCGTTGATGTTGGTGCCGACGATGTTGGTGATGTTACCTGCCGGATCGCGCGTCACCAGGCCGGTGTACAGCGGGTTGCCGGCGGCGGCCTGGGCCAGCGTGAACGACGGCGTCAGGGTGGTCACCAGGTTGTTGACGTTGATCTTCCACCAGTCGACGGCGACCGACAGGCCCTTGACCGGATCGACCACGATGCCCAGCGACGACTGCTCCGACTTCTCCGGCTGCAGGTTGCGGTTGCCGCCGTAGGTCTGGTTGAACTGGCCGAACTGGCCGGTGACCGGGTCGGTCAGGTTCGGGCTGGTGCCGATGGTCTGCTGGTTGTACAGCTCAGGCAGCGACGGCTCGCGGAAGCCCTTGCCGTAGGAACCGCGCAGCAGTACCTGCGAGATCGGCTGCCAGCGCAGGCTGACCTTCGGGTTGGTGGCGCTGGCGTTCGGGTAGCGGTCGTGGCGGACGGCGACGTCGGCTTCCAGGTTCTTGATGATCGGGATGATCGTCTCGGCGAATACGGCCGACGAATTGCGCGAGGTCGACAGCGGCAGCTGGGCGCCGCCGTAGCCCGACACGTCGCCGCTCTGGTAGGCCTGGCTCGGGTTGATCGACAGGTTCTCGTCGGCCATCGAGGCGCCGACCGCGAACTTCATCATGCCGGCCGGCAGCTGGTACAAATCGCCCGAGATGCGTGCGGCCAGCGAGTCGTTGCGCAGGGTCGCGTTCATCACCGCGCCGACGTAGTTGGTCGCGTAGATCTGCTGCGCCAGGTCGGCCGACTGGTACTGGGCCAGCGGGTTGAAGGCGTTGTTGTTGCTCAGCAGCTTGACCAGCGCGGTCTGGTTCTGGTAACCCTGGATCGCGCGCTCGGTGACGTCGCTCGAGTTGTGGGTGTAGGCGACGTCATAGTCGTAGCCCTTGACGGTGCCGCGGAAGCCCATCGCCAGGTGCGAGGCGATCGCGGTGTCCTTGGCGATGCGGCCGCCGCCGTCGAAGGCGCGGTAGCTGACGGTCAGCGGCTGGCCGTTGACGCCGGCCGCGGTGGCCAGGCCCGTCGGGTAGTACGGGCTGCTCGGCGACACGATGATGGCCGGGTACAGGTTCTGGGTCTGGAAGGCCGGGTCGGTCGACAGGAACGAGGCGCTGTACGGCGACGGCTGGGCCGACTGGGTGGTCTCGTTGCGCGACACGAAGCCTTCCATGAAGAACTCGGCCTTGTCGTTCAGCTTGAAGCGGAAGCTGCCGCCGACGTTGGCGCGCTTGGTGGCCGGGACCAGGTTCAGGACCGGCGAGCTGTCGTAGCGGCAGGTGCCCAGGTTGGCGTCGAAGGCGCTGCCGTTGGCGGCGCAGTTGTTCGGCGACAGCGGGTTGCCGATGCCGCGGCCGATGGTGTTCAGCGCGTTCGGGATCACGCCGTTGGCGTTGCGGGTGGTGACCGGATCGAAGGTCGAGAAGTTGCCGCTCGGGGTGGCGCTGGCGTCGCGCAGGCCGTTGTTGTTCCAGGCGGTGTTTGCGTAGTCGCGCTGGTTGCCGAAGATGGCGTTGTCCTTGCTGAAGTCTGCCGACACGGTGATGTTGTAGCGGTCTTCGTCGAAGTCGCCCCAGCCGCCGATAATGCTGGCCTTGTGGGTCTGGCCGCCGCCGTAGCGGCTGGCGCTCGTGTAGCCGTTGACTTCCACGCCCTGGTAGTTCTGGCGGGTAATGAAGTTGATGACGCCGCCGATCGCGTCGGAGCCGTACACGCCGGATGCGCCATCCTTCAGCACTTCCACATGGTCGATCGAGGCCAGCGGGATCGAGTTGACGTCGACGGCGGTGCCGTCGGTGGCGTAGTTGCCGAGACGGCGGCCGTTGACCAGGATCAGGGTCTTGCTGGCGCCCAGGCCGCGCAGGCTGGCGCTCGACATGCCATAGGTCGACAAACCGGCACCTTGTGCCTGGTTGGTCGCGCCGGCCATCGAGTTCGCGCTCAGGGTAGTCAGCAGTTCGGCGGTGTTGGTGGCGCCGGTACGCTTGATGTCGGCGGCGCTGACGACCTGCACCGGCAGCGAACCTTCGACGTCGGCGCGCTTGATCGACGAGCCGGTCACTTCGACGCGGGCGACCGGCGCAGCGGTTTCCTGTGCCATTGCAGGCAGGGCGGCCAGGCCGACGCCTGCCGCCACACCGCCCGCGAACATCACGCGCAACGAGCGCGCGAGTACAGTTTGCTTAATCATTCAGGTCCAAACTAAATAAAGTTAATCAGTCTGGCTTGGGACGATTCGTGTTCTACCCAAGCCGGGGAACGAATAATGATCGCCCGCTTGAGTATCCGTCAATATTGACGCGCGCAAATTCTCACAAATTGCAACAGAACATTTTGAAACAAATCTCAAGTTGCTGAACAAAGTTCGGTACGTTCTATTTTGGGTGCGACAACGAAATTCGGGGCGCGGGCATGCCTGCCGAATAAGAATTCGGCACGCTGCCCCTTTTCTATTGCAGTGAGGTTTAGAGCCAGCCGGCCTTCTTGAACAGCCGGTACAGGTAGAGGCAGACGCCCACCATGACCGCGATCGCCATCGGATAGCCGTACTTCCACTCCAGCTCGGGCATGAACTTGAAATTCATGCCCCAGACGCCGGCAAAGGCGGTGAACACGGCAAAGATCGCGGCCCAGGCGGCCAGGCGCTTGTTGACTTCGCTCTCGTCGATCGAGACCATCGACAGGTTGACCTGGATCGCGGTGGCGATGGTGTCGCGGATGGTGTCGAGGCGGCCGGAGATGCGGATCAAGTGGTCGTGCACGTCGCGGAAGTAATCCTGCACGCCGCTGGCCAGCGTCGGCGCGCGGCCGCCCAGCAGGCGCCCGACCGCATCCATCAGCGGCACTACCGCATGGCGCAGCTCGAGGCCCTTGCGCTTGAGCTGGTACAGGCGCTCGACGTTGTTGCGCTGGGCGCCGTGGGTGAAGATGCGATCTTCGATGGTCTCGAGTTCCGACTCCAGCATGTCGACGATCGGGAAATAGCGGTCGACCACCGCGTCCATCAGCGCATACATGACGAACGAGGAGCCCATCTGGAGCAGGTGCGGCTCGCGCTCGGCACGCGCACGCACGCCGAGGAAGTTCTTGGCGGCGTCGCGGCGCACCGACAGCACGTAGTTGGGACCGGCAAAGATCGCCAGCTCGCCGGTGGACAGGCGGTCGCCTTCGAGGTCGACCGTGTGCACCACGGTGAACAGGCAGTCGCCGTATTCCTCGACCTTGGGGCGCTGGTGGCCGCGCGCCGCGTCTTCTACCGCCAGTTCGTGCAGGTTGAACTCTTCCTGCATCTTCGCCATCTCGTCGGCGCTGGCGTCGCGCAGCGCAACCCAGACGAAGCAGCCCGGCTTGTCGAGATAATCACTGATGTCCTCGACCGGAATGTCGGACAGCTTCTTGCCTTCCTGGTAGGCGACGCAGTTGATCAGCATGGAAATTCGTCAAAGCAGCGCTTGTTGCGCGGATGACAGAGTTTAACCCATCGCGATGGGGGCATGAAACGCGTAGGGTGGATGGCTCCACCGTGGCGCTAGCGATTTGCGTCCGCGTGCGCCATCCACGCGTTCAATCGGTGCAGAGGTGACGCACATTGTTAAACGCGTGGACGGCAAGCCGTCCACCCTACGGGCAAGGTTTCGCGGAGCTTTCGAATAAAGTCCCCCCGGACCTTTCGAATAAGGTCCCCCGGACCTTTCGAATAAGGTCCCCCGGACCTTTCGAATAAGGTCCCCCGGACCTTATTCGTCCTTTGCCCCGTCGATGCCCAGCTCGGCAATCTTGCGCGTGATCGTATTGCGCCCGATCCCGAGCCGGATAGCCGCATCGTTCTTGCGCCCGTGCGTGTGCTTCAGCGCGGTGCGGATCAGCGCCGACTCGAACTGCCGCCCCAGCACATCCATCACCTCGACCTGGCCGTCCGACAGCATGCGCGCCGCCTGCAGTTCCAGCAGGCCGATCCAGCCGTCGGCGCCGTTGGCCAGCACCGATCCGAAGCCGGCGCCGCCGATGCCCAGTGCGGCACCGTCGGTTCCGTTGGCGCCCATGGCGCCGTTCATCGCGCCGCTCAAGGCGGCGCTCAGGGGGCCGGCCGACGGTGCCGGCATCGCCACCGCTGCGCCCAGGCTGTTCAGGGCCGGCAGGCTTTGCTGCGCCTGGGTCAGGTCGCGCGGCAAGTCCTTGACCTCGACCGTCTGGCCCGGAGCCATCACGGTGATCCAGTTGCACAGGTTTTCCAGCTGGCGCACGTTGCCGGGCAACTCCAGGCCGGAGAGGAAACGCGTCGCCTCCTCGCTCAAGCGTTTCGGTTCGACGCCCAGCTGGTGTGCACTCTGCACCAGGAAGTGGCGCACCAGAATGGGGATATCCTCACGGCGTTCGCGCAGGCTCGGCAGGCGCAGGCGGATCACATTGAGGCGGTGGTACAAGTCTTCGCGGAACAAACCGTCGCGTACGCGCTGCTCCAGGTTCTGGTGGGTGGCTGCGATCACGCGCACGTTGGCCTTCACCGGCTGGTGGCCGCCGACGCGGTAGAAGTGGCCGTCGGACAGCACGCGCAGCAACCGCGTCTGCAGGTCGAACGGCATGTCGCCGATCTCGTCCAGGAACAGCGTGCCGTTCTCGGCCTGCTCGAAGCGGCCGCGCCGCATCGCCTGCGCACCGGTAAAGGCGCCGCGCTCGTGGCCGAACAGTTCGGATTCCAGCAGGTCCTTCGGAATCGCCGCCGTGTTCAGCGCAATGAAGGGTTGCGAGGCACGCGGACTGTGCTTGTGCAAAGCGCGCGCCACCAGCTCCTTGCCGGTACCGCTCTCCCCGGTAATCAATACCGTCACGTTCGATTGCGACAGGCGGCCGATGGCACGGAACACTTCCTGCATCGCCGGCGCCTGGCCCAGGATTTCCGGGGTCTCGGTCGGCGCGATCTCGACGCTGGCTTCGCGCAGGCTTTCTTCCAGCGCGCGCCGGATCAGGGCAACGGCCTTGTCGATATCGAAGGGTTTGGCGAGGTATTCGAAGGCGCCACCCTGGAACGAGGCGACCGCCGAATCGAGGTCGGAAAAGGCGGTGATCACGATCACCGGGAGACCGGGATGGCTTTCCTTGACGGCCGCCAGCAGGTCGAGGCCGGATTCGCCCGGCATCCGGATATCCGACACCAGCACTTGCGGCGTGTCGGTTTCGAACGCGGCCAGAGCCTCGCGCCCGCTGGCAAAGCTCCGGGTTGCGAGGTTTTCACGCGCCAGGGCTTTTTCCAGCACCCAGCGGATCGATGCATCGTCGTCGACAATCCAGATTGGTTTCATTAGTTCTTGCTTCCCGCGCTAGTTCAAGGGGGACTCCTGTTCACGCCCTCTCACCCGCTTGCTTATGGCAGCGGGATCAGGATGCGGAAGTCCGTTAGTCCAGGCCGGCTTTCGCACTCGATCAGGCCCATGTGCTGCTGCACGAAGGTCTGCGCCAAGGTGAGCCCGAGTCCGCTGCCGCCTTCGCGCCCTGAAACGAGCGGATAGAAGATGCGGTCGCGGATCTCGGGCGCGATGCCCGGTCCGTTATCGATGATATGCAAGTCTAATGCCAGCCCGTAACGGACCTTCGCCAGCGTGACCTGGCGCGCCACGCGCGTGCGCAATACGATCTCGGCGTTGCCATCGGCGATACGGCCGCGCAGCGCCTGCGCGGCGTTGTGGACGATGTTCAGCACGGCCTGGATAAGTTGTTCCTTGTCGCCGCGGAATTCGGGAATCGAGGCGTCGTAGTCGCGCCGGATCGCCAGGCCCGACGGAAACTCGGCCAGCACCAGGCTGCGCACCCGTTCGCACACTTCGTGGATATTGACGTCGCCGACGATGTGCGGACGGCGGTGCGGCGCCAGCAGGCGGTCGACCAGGGTCTGCAGGCGGTCGGCTTCCTTGATGATCACCTGGGTGTATTCGCGCAGGGCGTTCAGGTGGGCATCCGGCAATTCCAGTTCCAACAGCTGCGCCGCGCCGCGGATGCCGCCCAGCGGGTTCTTGATCTCGTGCGCGAGATTGCGGATCAGTTCCTTGTTGGCCTGGCTCTGGTCGAGCAGGCGCTCTTCGCGGTCGAGTTTCAGCTGCTGCACGTTTTCGCGCAGCTCGACCACCACCTCGGCTTCGCCGGCGGCGCTGACGATGATGTGCACGTGCAGCGGCTCGCGCGCCGGCCGGTGCAGGGTCAGGTCCTGGCGCAGGTCGGCGTATTTATGGGCGGCGGCCTGCTGGCACAGCGTGCCGAGTTCCTCGCCGTTGGTGAACAGGCTGGCCAGCTTCTGGCGCGACAGCGACTTGACCGAGATCTCGAGCAGGTGCTCGGCCGCCGGATTGGCGTGGCGCACCAGGCCGCAGGCATCCACCACCAGCACGGCGGACGCGAGCAGATCGAGGCCGGCGAAGCGGTCGTTGGCGGGAGGATGGGGCGGAATGGCGTTCATGCGGCCTTGGTGTCTGCGTGCGTTGGTGTCAGCGTGTCAGCGTATCAGCGTGTATTGGCGATCTCGCGCTTGATCGCCTCGACGTTCTTTTCGGCGCGGCCGATGTCGTCGCGCATGCCGGCCACGCGTTCCTGGTACTTCGCGTAATTCTTTTCGTTGCCCTGGCGCTCAGGCTCGCCGTTGTTGAAGTCGCGCTTCAGCTCGGCCAGCTTCTTTTCCTCGGCGCGCAGCTCTTCGTTGAGGATCTCGCGGCGGTCGTCGTCGCGCGCGCGCTGGGTGGACGTGTCCACGCGCGGGAACCCGGACGGACTGGCGGCGGCCGGACGTGGCGCGCCCTGGCGCATCGTCACCGCCGGCGACGGCGCCGGATTCGGACGTGCAGCCTGCGGCGGCGCCGGAATATAGCCCGGCAGGTCGAGCGCCTTGCAGCCGGATTTATTGATGTCGGTGAATTCGACCCGGCCGTTCTTGTCGACGCATTTATAGACAGTGGAATCGGCGTGGGCACTGGGGTGCGCCATGGCCGCGATCAGCATGAAGGCTGCCGCGATACCGGCCGGGCGCAAAATAAAGCTGTTGCTTGTCATCTGCATCAGGTCAGTCGACATGGGGAGTTCGAGAAACCGTAGCGAGCGGCGGCAATGTTGGCTGACAAGCGCAGCTGTACGAAAGTACAGCGAGCATCGCAAGCCGACAGTGCAACGCGCAGTAGGTTTATCGAGCTCCCTTGTGTCTGGTTGGGAATCCACTGACTATACCCCATTCACCCGACATGGAACGAGAAACGCGGAGGAGCCTGCCGGCTTTCTCCGCGTTTTTGTTACCGCAAGGATACACATTGCCGGGCTGGCGTGCCAGGCCAGCAATGTGCTTTCCCGCAGTCGCGCGATCGATTACGACGAGTAGTACATGTCGAATTCGGCCGGGTGCGGGGTCATGCGCAGACGCTGGACTTCGCCCATTTTCAGGTCGATGTAGGCGTCGATCATGCTGTCGCTGAACACGCCGCCGCGGGTCAGGAACTCGCGGTCCTTGTTCAGGGCGTCCAGCGCTTCTTCCAGCGAGGCGCAGACGGTCGGGATCAGCTTGTCTTCTTCCGGCGGCAGGTGGTACAGGTCCTTGGTCGCGGCTTCGCCCGGGTGGATCTTGTTCTGGATGCCGTCCAGGCCGGCCATCAGCAGCGCAGCGAAGCACAGGTAGACGTTGGCCAGCGGGTCCGGGAAGCGGGTCTCGATGCGGCGGCCTTTCGGGTTCGCCACGTGCGGGATGCGGATCGACGCCGAACGGTTCTTGGCCGAGTAAGCCAGCTTGACCGGGGCTTCGTAGCCCGGCACCAGGCGCTTGTACGAGTTGGTGCCCGGGTTGGTGATCGCGTTCAGGGCCTTGGCGTGCTTGATGATGCCGCCGATGTAGAACAGGGCGGTTTCCGACAGGCCGGCATAGCCGTCGCCGGCGAACAGGTTCTTGCCGTCTTTCCAGATCGACTGGTGCACGTGCATGCCCGAGCCGTTGTCGCCGTTCATCGGCTTCGGCATGAAGGTCGCGGTCTTGCCGTAGCTGTGGGCCACGTTCCAGATCACGTACTTCAGGTTCTGGGTCCAGTCGGCGCGCTCGACCAGGGTCGAGAACTTGGTGCCGAGTTCCATCTGGCCGGCGCCGGCCACTTCGTGGTGGTGCACTTCGACCGGGATGCCCAGCGATTCGAGGATCAGCGACATTTCCGAACGCATGTCCTGGAAGCTGTCGACCGGCGGGACCGGGAAGTAGCCGCCCTTGACGGTCGGACGGTGGCCGCTGTTGCCGCCTTCGAATTCCTTGTCGGTCGACCAGGACGCTTCTTCGGAGTCGATCTTGACGAACGAACCCGACATGTCGATCTTCCAGCGGACCGAGTCGAAGATGAAGAATTCCGGCTCCGGGCCGAAGAATGCGGTGTCGCCGATGCCCGACGACTTCAGGTAGGCTTCGGCGCGCTTGGCGATCGAGCGCGGATCGCGGTCATAGCCCTTGCCGTCCGCCGGTTCGATCACGTCGCACTGCATGAACACGGTGGTCTCTTCCATGAACGGATCGAGGTTGGCGGTGTTCGGGTCCGGAATCAGCAGCATGTCCGATGCTTCGATGCCTTTCCAGCCGGCGATCGACGAACCGTCGAAAGCGTGGCCGGACTCGAATTTGTCAGCGTCGAAGTGCGAAATCGGCACGGTCACGTGCTGTTCCTTGCCGCGCGTATCGGCGAAGCGCAAATCAACGAACTTGACTTCGTTGTCCTTCAGCATCTGCATTACATCTGCGGCGGTCCTTGCCATTCGTGTATCTCCTAAGTGAAAAAGGGGTGCCGGCTACGTCATTGAACGTGCGGCAGCGCACTCTGTACGTAGCACTAATTGTGCCAGCACTTGATCATGAGCAAATAGATAATCCATCGTTGGAGTAAGCAGGATTTGCCCATTAAAATCAACGATCCGCAGCGGATGCACAAGTTTGATGCACACTCATGCATACGCACCAATCGGGTGCAACTTTTTTAGTATGCACCAAGTTAAAGCGACGTGCACCAAATGTGCGAGCCCATGTGAAGGGTGTTCCGCTGCGGTGCGTGCCCGCCATCATAGTCGACAGGAGAACAAATGAGCACGACAGACGATATTCTCGGCACCGCGCGCAGCCGCGGCGAAGGCCAGCCTTACGCCGGCGCCGTCACCCCGCAGGAAGCCTTCGCGCTGGTGCAGGCCGATCCGCGCGTCAAGCTGGTCGACGTGCGCACGAATGCGGAGCGCGACTGGATCGGCCGCCCCGCCATCCCCGAGCCGCAGCACGGCGCGGTGCAATGGACCCTGTACCCGGGCGGCGCGCCGAACCCGGATTTCGCGACCCAGCTGCAGCAGGTGGCGGACAAGGAAGACGTGGTGCTGTTCCTGTGCCGCTCGGGCGTGCGCTCGCGCCACGCGGCGCGCGTGGCCACCGAACTCGGCTTCCAGGATGCCTATGACATCCTGGAAGGCTTCGAGGGCGACCGCGATGCCGAAGGCCATCGCAAGACCGTGGGCGGGTGGTGCAAGGCCGGGCTGCCCTGGGTCGGCGCCTGAGCCCCTGGCTGGCGCCGCCTGTGGAACGCATGGGTTAGCTTAGAAAAACGTACTCCATTTTTTCGAAAGCTAACAAGATGACAATCCGTAACCTGCTCCCTTCCGCCCTGATCGGCGCCGTCGCCAGCGCCCGCTCGATGACGCCGATGGCCACGCTCTCCACCGCACGCCTGGCCGGGCGCGACACGCCGGGCCGCCTCGCCCTGCTCGACCGTCCGCTGTTCAAGTACGGCGCGCTGGCGATGGGCGTGGGCGAACTGTTCGGCGACAAGATGAAATCCGCACCCGACCGCACCGTGTTCCTCGGATTGCTATCGCGCGTGCTGAGCGCCGGAATCGCCGGTGCGGCCCTGGCGCCGAAGGGTGAAGAAAAAGCCGGCGCCGCGGTTGCGGTGGCGACCGCCGTGCCGCTGGCCTACCTGACGCTGGCCGGGCGCAAGCAGGCGATGGCGCGCATCGGCCAGACGCGCAGCGGCTTGATCGAGGATGCGCTGGTCGTGGCGGCAGGTGCGGCGATCGTGGCGCTGGCGACGCGGTCGCCACGGGATTAACCGGCGGCGCTGCCCTGCACCCGCTGCCGCACGAAGTTGATATGGCTGCGCAGCCCGTACAGGGCATCCGCATACGACAGCGGAATCGACATGTGATTCACCCGCTGCTCGATCTCGTCGAGCCGGCGCAGCAGGCCGGCGCGCACCTCGTCGACGCGTGCCGGATCGGCGCTCGGTTCCAGCGCTTTTTCCAGCGCCTGCTCCACTGCGCGCAGCTGGCCGTACCAGCGGTACACGCGCGAGCGGATGCGCCACACGTATAAAGGCGGCACCACCTTCGACAGCGGAATGATCAGCGCCGCCAGCGCCACCGCCACCACCCACAGGCGGTCGAACAGGTTCGCCAGCCAGAACGACATGTAGCGCTGCAGGAAAGGCGGGCCGTCGCGGTAGTACTTGGCGGCTTCCTTCGACACCGGGATCTCGGTATAGCGCGGCGACGGGAACTGGCCCTGCTGCTGGAACCAGCCGGTGCCGCCGTGGATCGTGGTGGCGGCATGCACGAACAGGTCGACCAGCGCCGGATGCAGCTGTTCGCGCGCGACCAGGGTCGCGGTCGGGGCGATCAGGTCGAAGTCCTGTGCCGGGATGTCGCGCCCGAGGTCGACGATCCCGCGCGGCAGCACCACGTGGGTCAGGAAAGGCAGGCGCCGCGTGTAGGCTTCGGCCTGGCGGAAGTCGAACAGGCGGATGCCCGGGGTCTGCAGCAGCATCTGCACCAGCGGCGCTTCCGGCGCCGAGCTGAACACCAGGCCGTCGATGCGACCGTCCAGCAGCGCCATCGTGGCCGGCGTGTTCTCGAGCGCCGAAATGGTCAGCTGTGCCGGCTCGACGCCATTGGCGTCCAGCACCTGGCGGAACAGCTTGGGCACGCCGGTGCCTTCCGGGCCCAGGTTGATGCGCAGGCCTTTCAATTGGGTGAGGTTGCGGACCGCCGGCTGGTGTCCCTTCGCATCACGCGCTTTGGATTCGCGCAGGAACAGCCAGACAGGCTCGGTGAACAGGCTGCCGAGCGACACCAGCCCATGCTGCCCTGCCCCCGCCGTGCCGCTCTGGACGAAGGCGATGTCGGCCTTGCCGTCGATCAGGCGCTGCAGGTTGTCCTGGGAACCGAGCGAAGGTTGCAGTTCGACCTTGATGCCGTCGCGCGCCAGGCTGGCCGCGTACTTGCGGCCGAATTCCTCGTAGGCGCTGTTGTCCTGGCCGGTGGCCAGCACCACGCGCCGCGGCGGCGCCGGGTCGACCGCCACGTAGGCGACCGCGCAGGCGATCGCCACCAGCACGATCGTCGGTGCCGACGCGGCCAGCAGGTCGCGCAGCGAGACCAGGCTGAATGTGCGCAGGGCCGGCCGTTTCATCGCTGCGCCGGCTCAGGCAGTAGACCGCTCAATGCAGCCTCAATGCAGGACTTCGTCCACCACGTCGGACTTGGAACGCGGCGCGCGTTTCGGCTTGTCCGCGGCCGGCTCGTCGCCGGCCGGCTTGCGCGGGGCCGCCGGTTTGGCGTGCGCGCCTTCCACGCCGGCAGCCTTCGGATGGACTGTCACGGCTTTCGGATGCGTGCCCTCGCCTGCCGGCTTGGCCGCAGGCTTGGCGTCGGTCGCCGCCTTGGCGGGCCTGGCATGCGCGGGCGTGTCGCCGGCCGGCTTGGCCGCTGCCGGCTTCGCATGCGCAGGAACGTCGTTGGCAGGTTTGGCCACTGCCGGCTTCGCATGCGGCACCTCGGCGTCGGCCGCCTTGGCTGCCGGCTTGGCGGCATCCTTGGAAGGCGGCGCCACATCCTCCTCCACCGGCACCGCATCGCCTGCGGCCGCCGCGGCATCGTCACCGGTGACTGCCTGCTCCTTGTCGGTCGCCACCGCATCCGTCGG